>Ga0316228_1002749_pt1 | contig 15023 bp, 11 predicted proteins | sample TBH18021metaG_FD_206005 | JGI IMG/M metagenome (GOLD analysis project Ga0316228, IMG submission 206005) | Freshwater microbial communities from Trout Bog Lake, Wisconsin, USA - TBH18021 | ecosystem: Environmental > Aquatic > Freshwater > Lake > Hypolimnion/Profundal zone | place: USA: Wisconsin... | reverse complement strand
CGTCTTAGCCATCGCCGGCACCAGCGTGAGCGCACAACTGCCGGCGGACTTCCCGCAGCTCTCCATCCTGCCGAATACTAACCCCGCGCCCGGTGACTTCTTCGGCAGCCTCAGTGTCAGCGGCGTCCCTGGGGTGTACAGTTATTTTGCGATCTTGGACAATGCCCGCAACCCCGTCCTGCTCAATAAGACCAACAGCTTTGGAAACCTGGCTTGCAACGGGTTGTTCGTCACCACCTCCGGAACCAACGGGCAGTCCATCGCCTTCCAGCTCAAGGATTCGTCCTTCAATGTGCTGGCCACCATCCAAGCGGGGAGCGGCTATACGGCCGACAATCAAGACTTTGAGGTGCTGCCCAACGGCCATGCCCTCATTCTGATCTATGACTCGACCCCGGTGGTCGATATGAGCAAGTTGGTCCCGGGAGGCTTCCCCGCCGCCCTGCCCACCCAGTCTGTCATCCAGGAAGTGGACGTGGATGGCAATGTGGTCTTTCAGTGGCGCAGCCTTGACCATATCCCGGTGACGGACTCGTATCAGACGTTAACCAACGCCAACCTGGGTGACTACATCCATGTCAACTCCGTTTGGTTTGACGACACCGATGGTAACCTCATCCTCTCCTGCCGCAACACCTCGGAAGTCATTAAGATTAGCCGCGTCACGGGCGACATCCTCTGGCGCATGCAGGGCAAACACAACCAATTCACCTTCACTAACGCCATCGCCGGCAACACCGACCCTGCCGGGTTCCAGGTGCAGCACAATGCCCGCCGCCTGGCCAACGGCGACCTCACGGTGTTTGATAACGGTTACAGCGCGCATTCGGATCCCGCTTATCACTTCACGCGGCCCTACACCCGGGCGGTGGAATATGCCATCGATGAAGTCAACAAAACGGCCAAGTTGGTGTGGGAGTTCCGGCATACTCCCGACCTCATCACCTACAACGGCGGGAGTGTGCAGCGCCTCCCGGGCGGCCACACGGTCATTCAGTGGGGCAACGATAACACGGCCGCGCCCGCGCTCGCCATGACGGAGGCCGACGCGACCGGCAAGTTGGTGTGCGATGTGGCGCTGCCGCAACCCGGCGTCACCGGGAGTTTCACCCGGCAGGTTTGGCCGCTGGAGAGCACGGACCTTAACGTGACCCAGTACGAACTGACGGCGTCGGACACCTACGTGTTTAACCTGGCGCCAACGGTTACCGGCGTCACCCTCGACGTGGCGACTCTCGACGGCGATCTTTACAACCATTTAACCGTGTCGCGCCAACCATTCGCCCCGGTATTACCACGCTTTCTCTCCACAGCCCCGCGCGTGGTTCCAGTACGTGTGCTATTGTCCCCGGAATCCATTACCGCCATCGGCGGCCAGCTTTCCTTTGACGTCATCAGTTTTGGACTCAAAGATCCGACCAACACCACGGTTTATTACCGCCAAACCCCAGGCCAAGGTCTGTTCGTTCCTGTGCCAACGCAGTACAACTGGGTCACCCATCAGTTACAGGCCCAGATCAGCGACTTCGGCGAGTATATCTTCGGCTTCCCGGATCTCGGCCAGGTACCGTACCCGCCGCTGCTCATCGCTCCGGCGCAAAACGCCTCGGTTAATCAGGCCCTGCCGGTCGCCTTCTTCTGGACCCCACAAGGTTTTGTTGGCGATTACAATCTCCAGGTGGCCACCGATGCTGATTTCGCGTCGCTGGTAGCCGACGAACCTGGACTCACCGAATGCCGCTACACCCTGCCGAGCCTGGCCGCCAACACGCGCTATTATTGGCGGGTTAACACCGAAAACGACGGCGGCGCCAGTGACTGGGTCACCAACTCGTTTACCACCGCGCCACCCACGGCGCAGATGACCGTGCCCAGCGGCGGGGAAGCTTGGGAACGCGGCTTGTCTTACATCCTCCAGTGGAGGGCTAACCTCGCGGAAAACATCGCTCTCGACCTCTTTAAGTCCGGCGTTTTCGTCAAGACCATCACCACCAATGCGCCCAACATCCCCGCCTACACCTGGCAACCGGGCCTAACCCTCGTTCCCGGCAGCGATTATGCCATCAAGATCCGGAGCACCGCCAATGCCGCCCTCTCCGCCATGAGCGGCGCGTTCAGCATCGTGGACGCCCCCTCATTCAATCCGGCCTCCTTCGCGCGATTAACCAACGGACGAGTTCAGTTCGGCGTCAGCGCGCCGGGCGCGGCTACGGCCACCGTCATGATCTCGACCAACCTGGTTAACTGGCGGGTGTTCCAGACCTTGGGCATCACCAACGGCACCGCTGTTTTCACCGACGCTGCCCCTGCTACCGCCCCAAGCCTTTTCTACCGGCTCCGAGTGCCTTAGCGCCTCCGCCGGAACCGGCGATCCTTGCTGCTGGAGCAGTTTTGGATTGAGCGCCACGGCCTCCGCCGTTAGGCTGGCCTCCATGAACGTTTTTGTCACGGGCGGTGCGGGCTATATCGGTTCAATCTGTACGGAAGAACTTTTAAACGCCGGACACCAGGTCACGGTGTATGACGACTTGAGCGAGGGCCATCGCTCGGCAGTGGACAGCCGCGCGCGGTTCATCCTCGGCCGGCCCGACGCCGAGAACCATATCCTCGAGGCGGCCCGTGAAGCCCGGGCCGAAGCCGTCGTCCATTTCGCCGCCAACGCCTTGGTTGGCGAGTCAATGACCAACCCCGGCAAGTACTTTCACAACAATGTCGCCAACGGCCTCAAACTCCTCGAGGCCGCCCAGGCGCTGAAGGTCAAAAAATTCGTCTTCAGCTCCACCTGCGCCACTTATGGCCCCCCCGACCGTGTCCCGATGACCGAGGATCTACCCCAGCGACCTATTAATCCGTACGGCGAATCCAAGCTCATGTTCGAGCGCATGCTCCATTGGTACCACGAGTTGCACGGCCTCGAATTCGTCGCCTTCCGTTATTTCAATGCCGCCGGCGCCAGCGGCCGCTTCGGCGAACACCACCGCATCGAAAGCCACCTCATTCCCAATGTCCTCAAAGTAGCGCTCGGACAGAAACCTCATTGTGAGATTTTCGGAACCGATTACCCTACCCCGGACGGGACCTGCATCCGAGATTACATTCATATCGTGGACCTGGCCCAAGCCCACATCCTGGCCCTGGCCCCCGGCAAACAAGGCTTCTATAATCTCGGCAACGGCGACGGTTATTCGGTCCGGGATGTGATCCGCACCTGCGAGCAAGTGACCGGCTTGAAAATCCCGGCCATCGAGAAGCCGCGCCGTCCCGGCGATCCGCCCAAGTTGGTCGCCTCCGCCGCCAAGGCGGTGAGCGAACTGGGTTGGAAACCCAAATTCCCGAAACTGGAGGACATCGTCTCCACCGCCTGGGCTTGGCACCGTGCTCATCCAAACGGCTATCCGGATTGAACCTCCATGATCGCCCAATATCTTCTGCGTCTCGCCGTTGCTTTGGCTTGCCTGGCCATCTTCACCCCGGAGCTTCCGGCCGCGCCCAGCCCTGATCCCTCTGGCCAAATCCGCGTTGCCACCGCACACTGGGCTATCACCTTATTCGTCGCCGATGACGGACGCCTCTGCCAATTAGGCTGTGGCCCTGCCGACCGTAACCTGCCCCTGCCCCGCCGCGCACCAGCGCGCGAAACCGAATTCTACCCGCCATACGGTGATGGCTTTATCCTGGAACCCGCAGTCCAGGCCACTCATGCCGACGGCAACACCTCGACTGACCTCCTCCACGTCAAACATGACACCCAGGTGGTGGACACGAATATCACCCTGACACGGATCGAACTGAAGGACCCGGCTTATGCTTTTTTCGTTACACTTTGCCTGCGAACCTATCGCCAGGAGGACATGATCGAGCAATGGACCGAAGTCCGCCAGCAGGAGGAAGGCCCGGTGACGCTGTATCGCTTCGCCTCGTCCACCCCGGTGCTCAAGGCGAAGGATTACTGGCTCACGCAATTCCACGGCGATTATCAGCGCGAGGCCACCCTTGCCGAGGAGAAGCTCAGCCCCGGCATGAAGGTCCTGGATTCTAAGATCGGCGTGCGGGCCAGCCGGTTCCGGCTCCCCTCCTTGGTCTTGTCCCTCGACGGTCCGGCCCAAGAGGACGCGGGCGAAGTCCTCGGCGGCTCGCTCGCTTGGTCGGGCAGTTTTCAACTCGCCTTCGATCTCGACTGGGAAAACCGGTTGCGCGCCCTCTGCGGCATCAACCCCGCCGCCTCCCAATACCGACTCCCACCTGGCCAGACTTTCACCACCCCCGCAATGCTCTGGAGCTGGAGCGATCATGGCAAAGGCCAGGTCAGCCGCAACTTCCACCGCTGGGCCTTGCGCTACGGCATCCGCGACGGCGATAAGCCCCGCCCGGTTCTGCTCAATAACTGGGAAGCCACCTACTTCAACTTCGACGAGTCGGCTATCGTCGCCCTGTTCGACGGCGCCAAGGAATTGGGCGTTGACACCTTCTTGCTGGACGACGGCTGGTTCGGCAATCGCCATGCCCGCAACCACGACCGGGCCGGCTTGGGCGATTGGCAAGTCAATACCAACAAACTGCCCCACGGCCTGGCCTATCTTGCCTCCGAAGCCAATAAACGCGGAGTCAACTTCGGCATTTGGATCGAACCCGAAATGGTCAACCCCGCCAGCGACCTCTTCGAACTGCATCCCGACTGGGCCATCCGCCAACCGCACCGTGAACTCGAGCTCAGTCGCAACCAACTCGACCTCGACCTGAGCCGGCCTGAGGTGCGCGAGTTCGCCTGGGGTGTCGTGGACCAAACCCTCGGCACCCCCGGCGTCAGCTACGTCAAATGGGACGCCAACCGCTACGTCACCCAGCCCGGCTCCCCCTACCTCCCCGCCAATCGCCAATCCGAATTGCTGATTGATTACAACTTCGCCCTTTACGACATCATGGCCCGGATGGCCGCCCGGCATCCCTCCGTATTCAGCATGGCCTGCTCCGGCGGCGGCGGCCGCGTGGATTACGGCACGCTCAAGTATTTCCATTCGTTCTGGCCCAGCGATAACACGGACCCCCGGAGTCGCGTCTTCATCCAGTGGGGATTCAGCCATTTCTTCCCTGCCGCAACCATGGCCGCCCACGTCACCCGAATGGGCAACCGCCCCATGAAGTTCTGCGTCGATGTCGCCATGAGCGCCGCCCTCGGCCTCGACCTTGATGTCCGCAAGCTCACCCCGGCCGACCGTGCCACCTTGGCCGCCTCCATCGCCCTATACAAGCGGAGCGTCCGCGACCTGGTGGAGCAAGGTGACCTCTATCGGCTGGAATCGCCCTACGACCACCCACGCGCCGCCCTGGATTACGTCAACCCCAGCCAGGACCGCGCCCTCCTGTTTGTCTATCAAATCAAGGACAGCGACGACGCCCGGGTCAAAATCGCCGGCCTCAACCCCGATCTCCATTACCGCGTCCACGAACTCAATCTGGCCGCCGGCGCTTCCTCCCGCCTCTCCGCCGAGGGCGAGCTCATCGCCGGAGCTCTCCTTATGAGCGAGGGGTTGATCCCGCCGTGCCATCAACCATTCGAGAGCGCCGTAATCGAGTTGACCGCCCAAAAATAAGAGGCGCCGACAGCCTGTCCGCGTGCCCCGGCCCCCACCTCGATTTCCGCTCGCCAAACGCCCTGCCGTCCGTATGCTCACGGTCATGAAACACGCGATCCAGATGTTCGCCCTCCTGGGGACTTTCTTGGGGGCTCAGGCCCAAACCACCGCCCCCGCTCAACCCCATGAAGCCCTGCCACTCTGGCCCGCTGGAGCCCCCGGCGCTCTGGGGACAGAACCCAAGGACATCCCCACCCTCACCCCTTACCTTCCCGACCCCGCCGAGGCGACCGGCGCCGCGATCGTAATCTGCCCCGGGGGCGGTTACGGCGGCTTGGCGCAGCACGAGGGCGATCACTACGCCCGCTGGTTGAACGAGTTGGGAATTGCGGGTTTGGTCTTGAAATACCGCCTGGCCCCCGGTGGTTATCACCATCCGTCGATGCTGGAGGACGCGGCACGCGCCGTGCGGATGGCGCGCTTCCGAGCCGCCGATTGGAAGCTGGATCCCCAGCGCATCGGCATCATGGGCTCGTCCGCCGGCGGCCACTTGGCCTCGACCCTCCTCACCCACTTCGACACCGGCAAACCCGACTCCCAGGATCCCCTCGAGCGACAGAGTTCGCGCCCCGATCTCGGCATCCTCTGCTACGCCGTCATCACCATGGGCGAGTTCACGCACCAGGGATCCAAACACAATCTCCTGGGCAACGACCCTGCCCCTGAGTTGGTGCGCAACCTCTCCAACGAACTCCAAGTCACTCCCCAGACCCCACCCTGCTTCCTCTGGCACACCTTCGAGGACAAAGCGGTGCCGGTGGAAAACAGCCTTCAATTCGCCGCCGCACTGCGGAAAGCGGGCGTCCCCATGGATCTCCACATCTACCAAAAGGGCGGCCACGGCCTCGGGTTGGGCAGCGGCAACTGGGACCCCACCAAACGCCACCCCTGGGTCAGCGACTGTGCCTATTGGCTCACAACCCGCGGATTTACGGAAAAGACGCACTAGCGGCTGGTGGAAAAACCCCATCGGTGCCACCAAGCCCTGACTCCGGCTTCTCGGCCTCCTGTCCCGCGCCAATCCCTCGGCCACGACGCTCATAGCCACTCGCTACTCGCGTCGTGATAGCTGCCCAGGCAAAGTGGCATAAAGCTTTGACGTGGGCTCCGCCGGTTCAGGATACTGACCCCGTCTCCACCCCGGAAAAGCCCTCGACAAATGAGGGCCTGCCAGGTAAGTTGCCTCTCCTGAATGCGCATCCTGTTCCTGAACGGTCCCAATCTGAATCTCCTGGGCCAACGTGAGCCTGAGGTTTACGGACGAACAACGCTTGCGGACATCGAATCGAAGGTACGAGGTCTCGCTCAAACTCGCGGAGTCGACATCGGGTTTCGCCAAACCAACCTCGAGGGCGAGTTGGTCCAGTGGGTACAACAGGCCAAAGGCGAGTTTGATGTGATCGTCTTGAACGCCGCGGCCTATACTCACACCAGCATCGCCCTGCGCGACGCCATTTCGGCGGTCGGGGTCCCCACCATTGAGATCCATCTCTCGAATATTCACGCCCGCGAAACCTTCAGGCACCATTCGATGATCGCCCCGGTCTGTCGTGGGGTCATCGCGGGCTTCGGAGCGGATTCTTACACCTTGGCGGTTGACGCGGCTATTAACGTTAACGCTTACTCCACCCCCAAATCCCACCCCGTTTCTCACCCATCCAAGCCTCCTGGCTAGTCGAGATCCCCGTTTTTTAGCCCTTGACCATTCCCCTCCTCTTGCCGTATTCTTTCTTCCCAATGAACGTAACCGTCCGTTTAATCCAATGGTTAGGCTTTGTTCCTTTGGTGTAATCGTGTCCTAAACCGCCCGCGAACCAACTCTAACGATAAACAGCCGTGGACCTAAAAGACATTAAGGCAATCATCGATCTGATGAAGAAGAACTCCGTCTCGGAGTTTGAACTCGAGAAGCAGGATTTCAAGATCCGGCTCAAGCGAGGCATGAGCGGCGGGGGTGGAAGCGTGGGAAACTACGAAGAAGCTGCCGCCCTCAACTACGCCCAAGCCATGAATGCGCCACCGCCGGCCGTCACGGTGGCTGCGCCAGCCCTTCCCCCGGGGATTCCCGAGCTCGATATCAAGTCGCCCATGATCGGCACCTTTTACCGCTCCCCCTCCCCCGAGTCCGCCCCCTATATCGAGGTCGGCGTCGAAGTCAACCCAGAGACAGTCGTTTGCATCATCGAGGCCATGAAGGTCATGAACGAGATCAAGGCCGAAGCCAAGGGGGTCATCACCCAGGTGATGGTCGAGAACGCCAAGCCCGTCGAATTCGGCCAGCCCCTCTTCAAAATCAGGCCGAATTAATCCCGCATTCCAAACCGTTTTTCCTCATGTTTGAGAAGATTTTGGTCGCCAACCGCGGCGAGATTGCCGTTCGCATCATCCGCGCCTGCAAAGAGTTGAACGTCCGCACCGTGGCGATCTACTCCGAGGCGGACGCCAACTCGATGCATGTTCAGATGGCCGACGAGGCTATCTGCATCGGCAAATCGCCTGCCAGCGAGAGTTATCTCCGCATCGACCGCATCGTCAGTGCCGCCGAGATTACCGACGTGGATGCTATCCACCCGGGCTACGGTTTCCTGGCCGAAAACGCGCACTTCGCCGATGTGTGCGAAAGTTGCAACATCCGCTTTATCGGCCCCAACTCGCGCGCCATGAGCGCCCTCGAGGACAAGGCCGTCAGCCGCGCCCTCGCCAAGAAAGCCGACGTACCCACCCCTCCCGGCTCCGAGGGCGTTGTCGACACCGAGCAAGACGCCTTGGCGGTAGCCAAGAAAATCGGCTACCCGGTCATGATCAAGGCGATCGCTGGCGGCGGTGGCCGCGGGATGCGGGTCGCCCATAACGACATCTCCCTGGTCAAGGGCTTTCACACCGCCCGTACCGAGGCCGAAAAAGCCTTCGGCAACTCCGGCGTCTACATCGAGAAGTTCATCGAGAACCCCCACCATATCGAGTTCCAGATCCTCGGTGATAACCGAGGCAACATCATCCATTTGGGCGAGCGCGATTGCTCCATTCAGCGCCGCAACCAAAAACTGGTCGAGGAATCCCCTTCGCCCCTGTTGGAGAATCCCAAGTATAAGAAGCTCCGGGAGAAGATGGGCAAGGCTGCCATCCGCATCGCCAAGGAAGCCAACTACACCAACGCCGGCACCGTCGAGTTCATTGTCGATCAAGCGGGAAATTTCTTCTTCCTCGAAGTCAACAAGCGCATCCAGGTCGAGCATCCCGTTACCGAAGAGGTAACGGGCATCGATATGGTCCGCTATCAGATTATGCTCGCCATGGGCGAACCCCTCCGGCTCTCCCAGAGCGATGTGCAGTTGAAGGGGCACGCCATCGAGTGCCGCATCAATGCCGAGGACCCCTTTGACGATTTCCGCCCCAGCCCGGGCCGCATCGAGATGTATTATCAACCGGGCGGCCACGGCGTCCGTGTCGATACCCATGCCTACGCGGGTTACACCATGCCCCCCTATTACGATTCCATGCTCGGCAAGCTCATCACCTTCGGGAAAGACCGCCGCGAAGCCATGGACCGCATGAGCCGGGCCCTCTCCGAATACATGATTACCGGCATCAAAACCACCATCGCCTTCCAGCAATCCATCCTGCAGGACCCCAACTTCCGGCGCGGTGTCTATTCCACCAGCTTCATCGAGCAACTCCTCAGCCGACAGTTCCCCGCGCAGTAACCGACCCTGCCGTAGCCAGACGCAACGGCCTCGGAGCGCCGGTTTCCCTCAGGCTGACCGTCGCCCTGAACCGTGGCAGCCCACGCGACAAGGCTCTCATCCTGCCTTTCGCTCTGTGCTTCGACACCCACATCAGGAACTTCCCCGGTCGGCGCTTTTCAACCGGTCCTTAAAGATCTCGGAGCCTAACTCCCTCCCGGCGCTGGATCGTGGCGTCGATCCGCGGAACGTACATCTGGGTCTCCGCAGGCAGGTGGCTGGCGATGCCCTCGAATGACTTCGTCTTTTGCTTGTCCAGCAACTTCTGGACGGTGCCTTCGCCGGCGTTGTAGGAGGCCAGGGCCAGACGCCAATCCTTGAACCGCCCGTGGAGGTAGTGCAGGTATTGGGCCGCGGCCCGCGCGTTCTCCTCCGGTTGCAACCGTTGGTCGCTCGGCCACCGGCTCAGCCCATACCGCTTAGCGGTGGCCGGCATCAATTGAAACAGGCCGGCAGCGCCGACCGGACTCCGCGCCTTCGGATCGAACGAGGATTCCACCTCGGCCATCCACACCAACTCCGCCGGCACTTTCTGCCCCACGAAGATCGGCTTGAGCCGCGGCACCATTGGCTTGGCGTTGGCGGGCCACGGCCTCTCCGACAACAACCGAACCCAAACCTCCCGCTCCAACTGCGGGCTTGGATTCGCCGCCCGCTGGGGGAGCTGCCCTGGCACGACTTTGGGCGGCGGGATCAGCAAGCGAAACTGGTCCGCTGCCTCCAGGTAGTCCAACTGCGCCTTGAGCCACGCCGCATAAGGGGCGGTCTCTTCGTAGCCTTCCAGCACTGGAAGAATGGCCTTGGCCGTCTCCCTTAACGCCGCCAGGTCCACCACATACTCGCCGTGGAACCGCTTCTGGATGTCCTCCATAAATTGTTGCACCTTCTGCTGGTCAGCCCCCTGGATGGCTCGCAGCACGTCCTCATCGAGATTCTCTTTCGCCCAGTCCTGCGCTGACTGCATCAGTTCGTCCAGCGTGTAAGTCCCCTCCTGGGCCCAAGCCGCCGGCAGGCTGCAGACCAGAACCGCAACGAGCACGAATCGCTTCATGGATGCCACCTTACCGCCTCTGGCGCCACCCCGCCAGCTCGTTTCCGCCCTGCGGTCTGCCCTGCGGTCTGCCATTGGCATTCCCCATCCTTGACGTTAGCCTGAACCCTATGCGTTTGATTGGTCATTTGGCGAGTGAGAGTTCCGCCCATACTTTCTCCGATTTCCTGGTCGTTCAAGGGATCGAAAATCACCTTGAATTCGAGCCGGAAAGCGGCTGGGCCGTCTGGGTCCCCGACGAAGACAAACTCCAGCAGGCCACTTCCTTGCTGGCGGCCTTCCGCAAAAACCCGACCTCCCCGCGCTACCAAGCCGAGGCTCGCGGCGCCACCAAAGTCCGCGCGGCTCGAGAAAAAGAGGAGGCTGCCTATCGAACCCGGCTGAAAGACCGGCGCCAGCTGTTCCGATCGCTCACCGGCTGCGGCTTCGGCCTGCTCACTTATAGCCTCATTGTCCTTTGCGTCATCGTCGCCATCCTCTCCAAATTCGGCACCAACCTCGAACCCATCCTTGGCCTCTTCATCAGCGATCCACAGCGGGGATTCCATTACCAGACCCTGTTGCCGGAAATCCGCCAAGGCGAACTCTGGCGGTTGATCACCCCGATGTTCATCCATTTCGGCCCCGTCCACATCCTCTGCAATATGCTGTGGCTACGAGACCTCGGCAGCATGATCGAAGCCCGCCAAACCCCCTGGCATCTCGCCCTCCTCGTCCTCGCCTTTGCCGCCTGCTCCAACCTGGCCCAGTACTATACCAGCGGGCCCAATTTCGGCGGCATGTCCGGAGTCGTCTATGGCTTGATGGGCTATATCTGGATCCGAGGCCGCTTCGATCCCGGCTCCGGTCTCTACCTTCACCCCTCCACCGTCATCATGATGATCCTCTGGTTCTTCCTCTGCTTCACACGGATGCTCGGGCCCGTCGCCAACACCGCCCATACGGTCGGCCTGGGCATGGGCATGGCTTGGGGCTACCTCTCCAGTCTGCGCCGCCGCTGACCGTGGCAATCCGGCGACGCCGACTAAACGCTTTATCGTGCCCGCGAGCATGGGATTTTGCCCCACCCCGGTAATACCCTGATTGACCCGAATCGTCCCCCTACTTTCCCGGATCCGCTAGCCGCCCCAGAAACAGGATGCTCCCCGACTGCCCCTCACGAATGAAAAACACGAACGGATGATCCGCCCGGAAAACCGGAGGCGCCGCGATCGGCCTGGCCATCGCCCGCATGTTGACCACCAGCCCGGTCGCAGCCGCCGCCTCGGTCCCCTCCTCGCTCACTTCTACCCAGGCCTTGTGGTATACCCCCGATACATACAGCAGCCGCGAACCGTCCATCCCGGAGAAATCCGACCTCGGCGAAAACGCATCCGACATCCCGAGCCTCGTCAGCGCCGCCTTCAACTCGGACTGAAACTCCAGTTTGAACCGCGGCAGGAATAGCTCCACTCGCTGTCGCTTCATCGAGGCCAGGGATTGGGCGATGAAACCTGGCGTCAGTTGGCTCTCCAGCCGTCCACAACCGCTGGCCTGACGCGGAAGCAGCACCACCATCGACAGTTGCCCGCCACGATATGGCAACTCCACCGCTTGCAGGTCGCCATTCTCCATATACCCCACCTCGTCAAAGTGGTGCATCAGCGGCGCCTCCGCCTGTCCCCCGGTCTCCCGGTGAAACGGTTGCACCGTGGTCTCGTTCTTGGCATACGGCTTCGCCCACGCGCCTTTGAAATAAATCGCGTTCGCCAGCACCATCCGCGTCGACGCCCCCACGCTCCCCGCGGGCAGCAGGTCCAGGATCCTCTCCTCCGTCTGCGCAGCCACCCACCAGTTGATGGTCTTCCGCGCCACCTCAGCTCCCGTCTTGAAATCGGCCTGCTCCAGCCGGGCTTGGTAATCGCCTTGCGCCACTTTCAGAAACTCCGCCCGGAACGGCTGGCCCGCCTGCGCCCACAGGCCATTGGCGATCCGCAACTGAAGGCCGGGCCCGGTCCCCGCCCCCGCCACCTCCCGCTGCAAGTGCCCTAACGCGGCGTGCGTCTCCGCTGCGTTCCCGGAAAAGTGCAGCACTCGCGCCATCTGTTTCTCCGTCTCCCCGCGCGCCCCGGCGTAGGTCATCCCCAGGCAGGTCGAGACGCTGTAAGGCGAGAAAAAGAGGTTCCCCTGGCCGTCCTTGAGGCCCCCATAAAGGTCGCACGCAAAGGCCGTGTTCGCCTCGGCCACGCCGGGTGCCGCCGCCTGGGTGTTGCACACCAAACTGGATGGGGCGGACGCCGCCAAACCGCCGAAGACTAACCCGCGAAGCAATCGAAACATACGCATACCAAAACTCCGTTCCCCATAACAAAAGTGGTGCCAGAGGAGGGAATTGAACCCCCGACCAAAGGCTTATGAGTCCTCTGCTCTACCCCTGAGCTACTCTGGCAACCGGGAATAGTATCCCCAAAACACAAGTGGTTGTCAACGCGAGAAATACGCGGTTTTATTGGGGTTTTTCGCTTATTTCTGAGATTGGGCGCGGCGTTCGCGGCGTGCAAACGCGTGCAGCCCCTGGAATGGGCAAGCAGGTAAAAACCCGAGTTTGGCAAATAATTTGGCAAATCTGGCAAATCGTTCTGGGCCGTTCCGCGGCGCCGGGCCGACTGCCGGGCTTCGGTGGGCGCCGGGATACGGTTGACTGGCGCGGATTGGGGGCCGGGGCGGCGGTTCATCGGGTCCCTTTCTTGGCAGACCGGCGGGGGCGGCCGGCGGTTTTGGCGTTGCCGGGCACGAGCGTTTCGAGGAACGGCGGGAGGGGGTCTTTCGTGTGCTGGAGTTTGCGGCGGAGTTCTTCGTTGGTCTCGGCCTCGAACTGGTCCAGCGCTTCGGTGAGCTCGAACAGGTCAACCGGCTCCATGGTGGAATAGGTCAGCGGTTGGAGCTTCGCCTCGATCTTTTCGTCCTCGCCGATCTCTTTCTCGAAAAGCTCCTTCGTGGCCATGATGCACTTGTAAAAGACGATGGGGACCTTCCCGCGCTTGTACGCCTCGGCATAGAGGATGGCCAGGAGCTTGACGTTCTTCATGAACATGCCGCGGTCGCGCCAGAACTCAACGAGGGTGCCGGTGCCGGATCGTTTGGGTGACATGAGCGCGGCCTGCATCTCGTCGAAAGTGGCTTTGGTATAGGGGGTGTCCTGGCCGGAAACGGGCGGTTTGGAGGTATCGTCTGCGAGGAGCCATTCGGGATGCACGCCAGTTTGGAACTGAACCCGCTGCGCTAGGTCGAGGCTGAGCTTGAGTTTGCCGAGTTCGATGGCCTGGATCGTGGGGGTCGAGCAATCAAGGAGTTGGGCCATTTCCTTTTGGGTCAGGCCGATCAACGTGCGGAGCACGGCGAGGGTATGTCGTTGCGGTGACGGTCGCATTAGGGAACACATAGCATATACGCATTAAATATCTATGCGGTTTAATGCAGATATGCAATACATATATCGTTGCGAAGCAGGCCGGAGCAGGGCCGCCTCGGGCGGACCGAATCGGCGCAGAGGGCGCCGGGCGCCTGCGGAGAATTGACTCGAAAGCTAATAGCAATGAATGACATGACGGTTAGAGGAAAACTGGTGAGCGCGGAACAACTGCTGGATCAGGTCTTCGCGCCGGAGTGCAGGCCAAGTCTTCGCTGGCTGCGCACGCAAACGAAGGCGAAGTCGATCCCCCATATTCGGATTGGCCATCTCGTGTTCTTCGATGTCGAGATGGTGCGGGCGGCCCTGGCCGGCAAGCGGCTGGTGCATGGGCGAGCGTTGGCGCCGGCGGCGGTCCAGGCGGCGGCTTAAGGCATTGTTCCCGGCCCTGCGGGGCAGCCGGGCTGGCGTTGCGGTGGGTCTCACGCCAGCGGGCGGCCGAGGGGCGGAGTGTAGCTATGCCTCTGGATCTCATAGAACGGGCTCGTCGCTATATCGCTAAATGTCCTCCCGCCATCAGCGGGCAGGGTGGACACAATGCCACTTTCCACGTCGCGGCCTGCCTGGTGCATGGGTTCGCCTTGGGCCAGCCGGAAGCGTTATCCCTGCTGACAGAGTGGAATGGGGGTTGCGTGCCGCCGTGGTCGGAGCGGGAACTGCGACACAAGATTGAATCCGCGAGCAGGGCGAGCCATAGCGAGCCGCGGGGCTGCCTGCTGGGCGCTGGCGTGGCGCCGTGGCCTCAGAGGCGATTGGCGGCGCCCAAGGGGGCAACGGCGACGCCGGAAAGCCCTGGGGTGGCGGCTGAGCGGTTCCTCAAGGGTTTCCGGTGCGGTGAGGCGGAGTTGTTCGGGGCTAGTCCGGTGACGGTGGGCGACGATCCGCGTTTCGATGGGGCGGCCCTGGTTGAGGCGTTATACCGCCCGGGGGAGTTGGTCAATTTCGTGACGGCTTTTGAGGCTGTGACCGAAAAGAACGGCGAGATGAAGGCGCGGCCGGTAGGCCGGGGTTTGACTCTCGGGCGCGACGCCCTGGGGGCGCGGTTCCGGCGCAGCGGCACGGACAGCGGCCGGGGCGGGGCCTGGCTGCGGATGAACCCGGTGGACGGGCGCGGGGTGGCGGATGTGAACGTGACGGCGTTTCGGTTT
>Ga0316228_1002746_pt1 | contig 15052 bp, 16 predicted proteins | sample TBH18021metaG_FD_206005 | JGI IMG/M metagenome (GOLD analysis project Ga0316228, IMG submission 206005) | Freshwater microbial communities from Trout Bog Lake, Wisconsin, USA - TBH18021 | ecosystem: Environmental > Aquatic > Freshwater > Lake > Hypolimnion/Profundal zone | place: USA: Wisconsin... | reverse complement strand
AACCATATCCATAGATCGATCCATCCATCTCATATTTAGGAATATAACACGTTTGATTGTCGAATTCGTAAGTGCACCAAAAACACGCCGACTTTTTTTCGGGCATCGTATTTTTATACAGATTAATCTTGAGTTTCTTCAACTTTTGATTGACATCCTTGATATTTATGTCCGCTTCTCCATTGCACTGCGAATCCCCTCCCTCATTGTCGCCGATCGAAGATCCGCAATCTTTGCACACTGCCTTATCCGCACTAATTGTTGCGCTAATTGTTGAATTCGCCGGATTATTGCCATTTGTCTTACTCGACGACCCCGGCTCCAGATATGCATAACTTGTCACATCTTGGACCTGGGGACGGTTTTCATTTTCATAGACCGAAAATGTGGGGGTTTTGTCGGCCGCATCGTAGGTCATTATGTTTGGCGGAATCTCCGAATTATAATTTAGCGGATTTGTCACCAATTTATTGCGCTGAAGATTATATTCAGACAATTCCTTCAACGAACACTTCAAATGCAAAATCACATTTGCCACGGTAGGTGGAGCAGCCTGCGTCTTTGTGTTTTTTATGATGAGCTTTCCGCCCTTGGGCTTTCTTCCGCGCTTCTTAGAATCAATGTCGATGACAGTTGAATCGGCGGCAATAGTCGAACTAGTACTATTAGTCATCGCATCGCTATCTACGTCATTGGATATGTCTGGCAGTGCAGACGGCACTGCATTGACATCAGCAATCTCCTCTGTGATTGAGATTTGAATATTGGGTGAGGGTTGGTCCAAGAGGGTTGGAATACTATCCGCCTTCTTCTTTCGACCCCGTGGTTTTTTCGACGTTTGCACATTCTCCGATTCGGTCGAGGATATGGTTGCATCAGTCTTTGTCATTGAGGATAACATCTAATATTTTTGCCCTTATTATATGAAAAAGTATCCGTTCATTTTTATATACTTTCAAAAAACACTTTGACCCTACCTTAAATACTTCGATCTATCAGTAAGAAGGGGCACGGGACTAAGGACGCGGGGTATCAAACCGCGTAAAAAAGCCTGTCCTAAACAATAATTAAGATATAGCCAAGGGATAGGATGAAGTTTGCGATTCTTGCGACCGACGTAAATAAAGTATTATTATCTCCATTATACCAGTCCATCGCAAATACCGCGAATAATCCAAGGAATCCGATATTTTCAATGCCCCCAAATAATGTTACAAAAATCAAATAAATGTGCGAAAATAATACGAGTAAAAAATTAATACTAATGCCAAACACGTCGGGTTTGTCATAGAGTCGGGCTTTGTACATTGTCATTTCGTGTTTACGACTGTCCACTGTATACACCAATATCGAATAGAGCACAATCGCAGAATGCATTGCGATTCGAAATGATTTATAGACGGGTCCTTTATAATGCAACTCGTTTGATGTAATTATATTAAATTCCTCCAGTCCGATCAATAAATGAATGATTGCAAATCCGCCAAATCCTACCATTGCAAGTATATTTTTAAACAGTGCAATGGACGATAGATACGTCGTGGGTAAATAAGTCGCCGCCAAAATAAAAACAATGAGATATCCCACGGATGTAACAAATTGTCCATATTTCGACAAAAAAGGGGCTTTTGCGGGTACGGGTGGAATAATCGGTTCTTCCACGGCCAATTCCATCTATCTATCTATATCTATTATACTATATTGATACTATATTCGATAGTATATTTCAGTGCAGTAGTTGTTCTCCATAGTTATTCGATTTTTTCCGCAGCAGACATACGATGTGCAGCCAAGTAGCACGACCGACAAAGCGGCACATAATTGTCCGAACCGATCACGATTTGGCTTTCCTCCGTGGTGATTCTATGCGAGAATAGTGCCGGGTTCCCATTTTTACATTGAGAACACAAGGCGTGGAGTTTGGTGACTTTATCACAATAAGGGATCAAGTCCAAGACGCGTCCAAACCGGTTTCTCTGAAAATCGCCGTCCAATGCGCAAATGTATACCCGTTTTTTGCAGACATCCACCAAATGCAATACTACATCATACAAATCCGCGAAGAACTGCCCCTCATTGATCAAAATCACGTCTGCCTCGAGCAATTGGTCGTTTACATTCTCCAATCGCATCGATTGGATGCACGGAATCATTGTGCGGTCGTGTGTCGACAACATCGTATCGTGATATCTCTTGTCCTCCGCATAATTTATCACGATTACGCGTTTTCCGATGTATGAATACTTCTTGTAGACTTGGATAAGCTGTGTAGTTTTTCCGGAAAACATCGGACCCAACCACATCTCCAAGTACCCCCCCTCCTCATTTTCCGCAATCGAAGTGGAAGACATTTTCAGAATGCAAAAGATTAAACTATTAAACGATCAAACGATCAAATATTTAGCAACAATAATGAATCGCGCCGATCATTCAATTTTGTGTTGTTCATATAATTGTTCGGAAAACAATATACACAATCTTGGACACTTATACTATTACTTTCACAAAAACCGGAACAAAACTGAAAACAAAACGATGAATGTCCAAGACTCCAACATTATACAAGAGTCCATTGCACAAATCCCCCTAGAACCTTCGATTCCTTGGGTCGAAAAATACCGCCCCACCCAATTCGAGGATATTGTTCTAAATTCCGTAAACCGCCAACTATTTCAGCAAATCTTGGACAAAAACCATTTCCCCAATCTCTTGTTTTACGGCCCTCCCGGGACGGGCAAAACGACCACCATCATCAATCTGATCCAAGAATATCAGACGCGATACAGTCGCCCCAATAAAAGCAATATTATTCACCTAAATGCCTCGGACGAACGCGGAATCGACATCATCCGAAACCAAATTCATTCCTTTGTTCGATCGATGAATCTGTTTGAAACGGGGTTCAAATTCGTGGTCTTGGACGAGGTCGACTATATGACCAAGAATGCGCAACAAGCCCTCAAATATTTGCTGCAGACGACCACCACCAATGTGCGATTTTGCCTGATCTGCAACTATATAAGCAAGATCGACGTGTCCCTGCAAAACGAATTCATCTGTGTTCGATTCAACCAATTACCGAAACACAATATTTACGATTTTATTCGGAATATTGCGGAGAAAGAGGGCATACAGATTAGCGAAACTGCGATTGATACAATCCAAACAATGTATCAATCCGATATCCGAAGTATGATCAACTTTTTACAGTTAAATCAGAACTATCAGATGGAGGATTGGAACCGAAACGTGATGAATTCGGAAATCTTGGAACAATTGCACGCGATGTTTGTATCGGGGCAGAGTCAAACGGTCACTGTTCAATCTATCGTGCGGTTCATTCATCATATAAGTACTCAGTACAACGTAGACAAAAAACAGATCATTCGAAACTATCTCAACCACATTATCCGGAATTATCCGGAGGAAACCACGCCGGATTTTTTACATATCGCAGAAACGATTGTGCATAATACCGACACCAATATCGAGGACATTTTACGGTATTTTTGTCTGCATAATTTGAAAACGGGCAACGTTACCGATATATGAATATCTAGTGGAATACCTGAAGGGGGGAACGGTTTGAATTATTGATGCAGAGTGGTTGCCGTCGCCTTCGTTGTATTGGCCGAGTGAATCTCGATGCGGCGTTTCAAATTATATATGAAGTGTCCACCCGGTGGCGAACCGGCAATTTGTATCGGATCAAATGCACACGTGGTGCGATAATGCAATGGCGTCATCATCTTCAACTTTTCATTCGATTTATACATTTCGGAATTATCTTTGGGAAAATCAATAATCATTTTCGCGTTTTCTTCGCTGGATCTTTTTTTCTCATTTTGTAGAGCGATTGCGATCATCGATGTGAAATAGTTATACGGAATAATAAAAAGTACACACAAATTAATTTTCACAAAATACAAAATTGAAACAATATAAAGCCGACTATGCATTTCATAAAGAATGGAATGCATAGATAATGAATGGAAACAATATTTGCACGATCAGGCCACCTCGGTCGCCACTGCATTTTACGCAAAACCCAATAATACGGCACCATCCTCCACCGCCGGTCCCACCTCCACCGCTAGTCCCAGTCAAACCGAGGAAGGCCAGGATCAGGATCAGGGACATGATGCAGATCTGGGCGATGGGTCCGGACCCAGCCTCGACAAAATGCCTAAATGTGAAGAATTGTATATCTCGACCAAGACCAAGGTATTGTTTTTAAATCAAGAAATCGATATTCGGCGTATTTTCTGGGAAATCCCGATCATCGAATATTGGCTCCCCAATGTAGGAGTGGTAAAGAAACAGATGAAAATCGTGTCAAAAACACCCGAAGAATACGAGGCATATCGCCAAGAACTGACAAATATCCCGTATTATACAGAGTATGTGATCAAACAGATCAATAATCCGAATGCGCGCAGGATCAAATTCAAAGATGAGCGTAAAATCACGGTCGGTCTGTCCAAGAAAGACATTATGAACTGCCGCGGCAAAGTCAAAAACGCATTTTACAACTGTTTCGCCTTGATTCTAAGGTTTCATTATGGCAACGAATACCGCGAGATTCACGTGAAAATTTTCAACACGGGGAAAATGGAAATACCGGGCGTACTAAATTCGGAGATTTTGGACATTGTAAAGGCGATGATATTGGATATTTTGCGCAAACACGCCGCCGCAACAGAAGAGCAGATCGATTTCATAGAGAACGAATCGGAGGACAGTGTCCTCATCAATTCAAATTTCAACTGCGGATTTTATATCAATCGAGAACGTCTACATACGATATTGCGGACGAAATATAACATCGAAGCCGCGTATGATCCGTGCAGCTATCCCGGGGTCAAATGCAAGTTTTACTTTAATCACGACATCGGGTTTGATGCGAAGAGACAACACGGATACATCACCACGGAGGATCGCCAACAAAAAATGAGTGAATTAGGAGACAATGTGCGATACACCGAGGTTTCATTTATGATATTTCGCACGGGGAGTTGCTTGATCGTAGGAAACTGTTCCGAACCCATTTTGCGGTTTATTTTCGAGTATATCAAGACGGTCTTGGCAAGTGAGTATGAGGCCATTTACACGATAACCGAAGACCCCGTGATCAAAAACAAGAAAACCAAAATTCGGAAGAAGGCGGTTGCTATGACGCAGGCATATTACGACACGGCAATATATAATTGATTTTACGTGAATGAGGGGGTGGATGGGGGCAGCACAGCACAATACAATTTGTATTTTTATTTTATTTTATTATATTATATTAACAAAATAAGCATATAAAGTAAAAATCTTTTTATATTTTATTATAATTTAAGAATTAATGAGTTCGACTATACAACCACAGGTTCCTCCCTCGGCAAATACCACACCCAACGGATATCGTCTCCCCGAGAACAACACCCTTCAACACGCAATCAAGCTGGCCATCGTAGAGGATCGCCCCCTTATGATGGACTATTGGGCAAACTCATTGGACAAAACCGTATTAATTGGCGTGAAAGACAATAAGGAGAAGCTTTTGGTCAAGAGCGAGGAGGAGTATACCAGCCCGATTTCCAAGATTTACAGAGTCGGAACTGAATATATTATTGTGACCGAGAATTCCATCTATTTGGTCGATGTCGGAATCCCGACAAAGCGAATTTCTGCATAATAGTTTGGTTTTATTTTTATATTTAGTTGGCTGTAGCAGGAGGATTCTCACTAGGTCTCGATGTGGGTTTTTTAGAAGCGTTTGATCGAACATAACTTTCCATACGATCAAATAATACGAGCGCACGTCCGCGCAATGTCTTCGATAATGTGATTAGGATGACCGAAATAATGGTTGGATTACGGATCAACACACCCAACGTAGTATGCATATTATATCCCAATACGGATTGTAGAGGCGACGGTATTTTCTGCAAAAGTGCACATAGTAGAATCGCAATAAATCCCTGGAGCCCAATTTGAACAACCACCTGAATGGTTAGTTTCAATGTGTTTTCCTTTTCCGCTTTTTCTTGATCATATGGAGGCAGCAAATATCCATCGATCAACAAGGCTAAATAAAACGAGGAAAATGCATAAATCGTTATTACCCAGAAATAGTCGAGAAGCGCGATTGGATATTGTCTTAATGGATAGGCAAATGGATCAATCGATTTTGGGGTCATTTGTATATATGATATTACAAGAAAATCATTTTATTGTAATAATTGTTCGAATCAATGTAAAGTAAAGTAAAATAAAAAGTAAAATTGATTCGAATATAGGTTCCAAGCTTCACAACAACAACAACAACTCTACCTACATTCCTGTCAAACTTTCTGCTCAACCTATCCTATCCTATCCTATCCTATCCGTCGAATTAAAAAATGTCTACCAGTGACGTCGAAATGTTGAAGCCGAGCACCATCCCATCAGAATACTATTTGGGAGATCTTCCGGGGAATTTGCAATACAGCAAAGATGCAGAAGAATTGATAAAAGCCGCACTTTTACACAATGACAATGAATATGGCAATAGCCAAATGAATCACAATGGATTTGTACTGGAATATCATACCCCCGAGAATTTGCAACGACTTATCCCCGATACAACCACGGGGAATGACGGCGAGTGGAAATTAATTTTGGTGATGAAAAAGGTAATGGGTACATCATCCGGCCAAATCGACCAAACCAATAACAACGGGCCGGATATTTGGTTAAAGGGTGCACTTTTGAATAAAAAAACGGGCAAAATCGCATTGATGACCAGCACAAACAATCCGACCAATATGGCGCGTGCAATTCAATCTCGCGATCCCAAATGGTACGTTGGGCACTATCGAATGTCCGCGCCCATAATATTCTGGTGCGAATTGGCGAATAGATTGACATAATGAATGACGTAATATTTATTTTGATCGATGTATAATCCAGTATAATGTATAACATTTATATATTTTTTTAGTACCAACTAATTATCGCTATACCGTCTGCACCATTACCTGCAATTGGATGTCGATTTCCCCCATTTACATTCCAACCACCAGAACCAGCACCCCCACCACCTGTATATAATATGTTGCCTGTAAATCCATAAGGTGCACTTGGTGCGTCATTATATGAAGTGGGGGGGTTCATGTTCGCAGGTCCATTATTTCCACCTAGACCACTTCCAGCATAACCTGGATTTACGCCACCACCGCCACCACCACCACCACCAGCATAAACGGTATATTGTCCTGCTACAAATGTTGTGCCGTTTGATGTGTAACTATTACCACCGTTAGTGCCGGTACCTAATCCTCCATAATTTGTATAATTCGTGATATTTTGTCCGTAGCCATTTTGACGAACATAATAACCCCCTGTTGTAGAAACTGTGCTATTGCTAATATAGCTGCCTCCTGATCCACCTCCGCCAGTATTAATATACGTATTTAAGTCGATGCTGTTTTGTATAACGACATAACCTCCGATTCCACCAGCACTGTAACCAATACCTCCGCCACCCCCAGTAGCATACACAATTCCAATATAACTTGTACTTCCATTAGGTTTAACATTAATGTAGGTTAGATCTCCTGCCGAACCAGATAGTCCATCATTGCCCTGATAGTTTGCACCGGCGCCTCCACTTCCAACGTAAAGTTGGATAGTGTCGCCAGCATTGAACGTATAATCAAATTGTGCCATACCGCCACCTCCGCCTCCACCTCCAATATTTTGACCTCCGCCACCGCCACCGCCAACTAATGTGATTCCCACTGTTGCGGTATAATTCATAATAAACGTGTTTAGACTAGGAGTAAAATAACAGAGCAGGTTATTACCATTCGCGAAGTAACCTGGTTTTATACCAGAAACTCGAGTAAATAATGGGGGTGGGGCGTTTATTGGTTGCAATAAATTATTAATATCCGAGGAGTTGGTAGTTAAATATTCCCCATTATACGCGGAAGAAATCGTAATTGGACTTTCGTCATAATTAGTAGTAGTTAATGGTTGATACAAATTAATTATATCGTTTCCCTCGATATAATAGTTAGTAGTTGTGGGCGCATTTGCGGGTTTATATCTAAAAGGATAATACAATGCATTAAAATTTTGGTTTTGATTACTAAAACTCATTATTTTTACAAACCCCAATATAATACAACAAGATTTTTTTATAGTTTTGTTGATTTTATGGGACAAAATCACATAAAAATTTCAAGGGTGTAAATCCGATTACAGAAATTAGATGGATTAACACACACAGAATTGAAAGAAAACATAACCAAAATAATAGGAATATACCGCAGTATAAATTTATAAATGTTTATATATTTATAGATTGAAATAATCATATAATGAAAAAAATAGCAATTTGCTATTGGGGGTTAACACGATCTACAAAAAAAGTGTATCAATCACATCATGACAAGTTATTTAAAATATTAAACGATAACAATTATGAATATGATATATTTATGCATACCTGGATTACTGATGAAAATTTGATTTGGGAAAATAAATGTGAAATACCAATCGATTACGAGGAATATAAATTATTAACTCCAAAATATTATAAATTGGAAAACCAAACCGAGTATTTAGATACTATTCATTTTTCAGACTATTTTAATGAAGAATTATATGATCGTTATGGCGGGGATACACCGAATGAATGGAGACCAAAACTAATAAGAAATCATTTATGCGCTCTAGAGAGTCAAAAGAGAGTTACTAATATGGTAAGTGAAAGTGAGAAATCATATGATTATGTGATATATATCCGCCCAGATGTAATGCTTCTTACTCAATTTAATATCAACTTTTTAGATTTAAATCCAAATTGTATTGCTATACCAAATAATGAGCATCACGAGGGGTATAATGATAGGTTCGCTATAGTAAATTATGAAGATTGTAGGAAATATGGTTGTAGGATAGATGAAATTATCGAGTTTCGAAAACATCACGGGAGAATCGTTTCTGAAAAATATGTAAAATTTATAATAAATAAATATTTTAAAGACATTCGATTTATTCATTTTCAATTTAATATCATTCGACCATAACCATACCATATGGTTACTATTTTCGACTACAATATATCGATTAATGCCTCGATTTGTTCCGAGGTCAATGCCGCCGGAAATTCAATATCAAACTCGATGATTAAATTGCCAACCACGTTTTCGCGCATCATTCCGAGCCCAGTCACGGTTTTCCGATAATTCGGTTTTATAATCGTAGGATTTGTCTTGTTGTTCAAAGAAAGGGTCTTCCCATTTATGTGCGAGATTTCGAAAGAAAATCCACACAAGGACTCCTTCAGTGTGATGCTTTTGCGAAAAATAAGATCCAATCCTTGGCGGTGAAATTGCGTAGTGTTTTCCAAATATGTCGTGATTTTGATGTCGCCCTTGTACTGATCACCCGCGCTATTTCCTTTTTCACGCAGAACAATAATCTCATTGTCATCGATACCCGCGGGTATAGTGATATAGAGGGTTTCTATCTCTTGGATTTTGGTATCGCCGATCATAATCCATCGTTCAACCTCAATCGGTAATGTGCATCCGTGAAATGCCTGTTCCATTGTCAATCGCATCGTCAATAGAATTGGTCCTGGTTTTTGGATTTGCGGCTGGTGCGAAGCTTGGCGGAACATTGGGTGTCCGCCTATTCCGCCACCACCACCTCCACCGAGCCCACCCTGAAAGATGTGGATTTCTGGCATACCTTGCCCCCCCATCATCGGACCCATACCACCCATTCCGCCCATTCCACCGCCGAACAACATCGAAAATAGTTGGTTTACATCGCCGGCGCCTCCACCCATATCCATCGGCATTCCTGTGGCAAAAGACATTCCGCCTCCACCCCCCCCTCCGGGAAATCCAAACGGTATTCCTCCCATACCCCCTCCGAATCGCTGTTCCAGATCGTGTTGACGTCGTTTTCCTGCATCACTCAACACCTCATACGCGTCGTTGATTTCGCGGATTTTGGTTGCGGCATCGTCCGATTGATTGCGGTCGGGGTGATATTTTAGGGAAAGTGCGCGATATGCCTTTTTGATCTCGTGTTCCGACGCTGTCTTGGAAACGCCTAAAGTGTCGTAATAATTTTTCGAAGATTCATTCATTGATCAATCGCTCAATCAATCTTGGAAACACTAATATATAGTAGAGACCTCGTATTTTTATTCCTATTTTTCCGAATATTATGTTTTCCGCAAATATTCACATAAACCTATGTGTCTTTACTTAATCAAAACAATCCTCCCGCGAAAAAATGGACATATCCAAGGATGACCCGATTACTATTCCTCCGCTTCTCCCTCCTAATCTGACGCCACCCACGTTTATTTCAAAATACCGGCCGTATTATATCGACGATTTTTGCACAAACGACAAATTAAAATCGGTATTGCGTACCCTCATCGACATTGAAGATATCAATCTCTTGGTCGTAGGGTCGGTCAGTTCCGGCAAAACATCCCTCCTATATGCGATCATACGCGAGTATTACGGTCTAGAGAAACACCAGTCCCTGCCCGAGAACAATTTGCTCTTTGTCAACAGTTTGAAAGAGCAGGGGATCAATTATTATCGCAATGAGATGAAAACGTTTTGCCAATCCAGATGCTCGATCTATGGGAAGAAAAAGATGATTATCGTGGATGATTTAGATATGATCAACGAACAATGCCAACAGGTATTCCGCAATTACATAGACAAGTATAAAAACAACGTACATTTCGTGTCGGCGTGTTCCAACATACAAAAAGTAATTGAAAGCATCCAATCACGCATCCATCTGATTCGCATTGAACCCGCGTCTTCTGTGCAAATACGCGACATTATGCGTAAAATCATTGTACAGGAGGGGGTCTCTATGACGGAGGAGGCGCAAGAATACATTTTGAATTTTTCGAACAATTCGATCAGAGAATTGGTGAATCATTTAGAGAAAATCTGTTTGTATGGAATTGTCGCACAAAGTGACAATGGCGCGGAAGTGGAGGCGTCACCCGCAATCTCCTTGGACATTTGCAAACAGACGTGCTCCAATATTTCGTTTCAGCAATTTGAAGATTATTTGGGATTTCTGATGACGGGAAATACGACCGCCGCCATCTACGTGTTCTACAACATTTACGATTATGGATACTCGGTCATCGACATATTCGACTACTTTTACACATTCATCAAAACGACCCCCCTATTGTCGGAGAAGGAAAAATACCTGTTTATTCCATTTCTGTGCAAATATATAACTGTTTTCCACAGTATTCATGAAGACGTTATCGAACTAGCTCTGTTTACTAACAGTGTAGCGCGCATTTTTGACAAATCAAAGTCGTAGATTATTTTGACAACGTAATATAAGTCGACCTCGGATCTTTATCTCCCCCCTATTTAATATCCTATCCCCCCTCCCTCTTTCCAAAAATGTTGAAGCAAATATTTCGAAAAAATGTGGTCCCTGAAAAGCTATACAATTTATTAGAACAGTCCTGTCTGAAAACCGACAAATATTACCTGTTGGATATGAACGCATTTCGCAAAATGGTGTTTCACGCACATCACGAGGCATTCTTGGCGGAAATCTTGGAATGTTATCATCTGTCGAAACAGTTCTATGCGACGAGAAAATTAACGTACAATTCGTTTACCAACATCGTTCGCCAAATATGCAAGAGCAACGGGATAATGTTTACGTCACAAATCAAATATAACGAATCGAAATATAACATCGATTATTTTATCTATTTCCCGTCCCCGACATCTCCTTCTATTTTTGAGACAAACAGTCGTCGCTCTTTACTCGACAAATAAAATACGACACTATATATATTTGTAGAAAAATGGCCGTATTTAGCGTAAAGAATCTATCCCATTACGCATTGGCAATTGGTCTCGTACTGGTTGCCAGTTATTTTGGAAAACGCATCAAGGCCACCTTTGATACAACGCACGATGATGAGGCCGAGCTAATTCGCAAGTATTTGTTGAATGATAGTCCTCTATATGGATACAATCGTCCCAAACTGTGGATACATACAAAATACGAATATAACGCGCGAAAGTGGCAGAGTTTTATGTCGCGCAGTTCATTGGATCTGAACCAGCCGTATTTACATTTAACCATTAAAACGATAATTAATCATTGCGGAAATGATTTCAATGTCTGTTTGATTGACGATAATTCATTTAGGCAATTAATCCCGGGATGGACCTTGGATTTGACGAAAATGTCCGATCCCATCCGCGCCTATTGGCGCGAACTGGCGATGACGGAATTGCTTTATATTTACGGCGGAATGGTTGTGCCTAACTCATTCGTCTGTATGCGCAATTTGTTGCCGCTCTATAATGAGGGGATTCGCGGGGATCGTCCATTTGTTATGGAGGCGGTCGACCACTATGCAACGACGCCGAAACGGATGTTTTCTTCGGACCCCTCCTTTATGGGGGCGATCAAACGATCCCCCGAAATTCGTCAATTGGCCGATTATTTGAAGGTTCGAAACAGCAATCCCCATTTTTCCTCGGAGTCGGAGTTTCTCGGGTACACTGCAAACTGGTGCAATGTCGAGGTTACAGGCAAACGTATGAATATGATGGATGGTATTTGCGTCGGCGTGAAAACGAGAAATGGGCGTCCCATTATTTTGGACGATCTGATGGAGGAAAAAGCGTTGAATATTTGTCCCGAGCGTACCTATGGCATTATGATTCCCTCGGCGGAACTGTTGAAGCGCATCAAGCATCAATGGTTTGCCGTAATGTCGTCGGAAGAATTGCTCGGTACAAATATGTGCATCACCAAATATTTGATCACTGCTCTCACGAATATCCCCGATGCGACCAATAATACGGAAATCCCCGAAAATATGTCGCGGGAAATACGCACCGTGGTTTCGATCTAAGCTCCGCCACATCCACCCACCAATCACCACCCACTACCCACCTAAAATGTAAACCTAAAATGTAAAATGTATCTATATCGATAAACTGGATACATTTTCTCGGCGTTGATTTTTGATTAGCGATACGTCTTGTGCATAAAGTTGCAAAATAGTGCGAGGAGAATCATTTCATACAAGAAAAATATGTGCATCACCTGCTGATTCTCCCACGTTTCCGTTTCACGATAGGCAACCGGCAAAATGATCAGTCCCGAGGCCAATTGTCCGATTTGCAAAATAGTGATTGCACGCTTGATTACGGCAGACACTTGTATATACAGCGAGGCCAAATAATAGGAATACATTATGGAATGCACCCCGCAATTGAACCAAGAGACATAGACAATGAAATCGCATTGATAGTCATAGGCGAGATACCACAGTAAAACCGCCCCCGTATGATGGAATACTTGCAAAAATATAGGCGTTTTACGATTTGCATATAAGAGCGCAGTATCCACATATTCGTAATATTTTGACATATATACCCACCAAATCATTTGACGAATATTCGGATGTTGAAAATAGTGGCGATGTTCGAATGCAATGCCATTTCCACCCAAAAAAATCACCTGACTCAACTTGCAAAACATAATTGTACTAAATATGGTGAGGAATGTGTTATGAATTACGGTAAATACATATATATGGGGTTTTGGAATCATTTCGAAGGTCGATTTCCAGTTTGGCAAACTGAGATATATTGCGCTTCCGATCGCTGGCGGAATTTTTTTGTAAATAGATTCCATCCCCCCGAACACAAATCTAAACATCACCTTTCTCTATTATTACGAATCCATTATTTTAAGTTCGTATAATAAAATATATTAGTTGATAGATAGCAATTGGTTGGTTCGGACTGACGCTAATAAAATTGATAGCCGTTTGCCTGGGTCTATATAATTCAAATTTAAATCGATTACCTATAAAAATGGCTAGAACACTCAGATTAAACAATGAATCTTTAGGCAAAACGGCCGAATATGCTTTGTGTATTGCATTAAATACCCCTTATTGTGGAACATTCAACTACAGTATCGAGGAGGCAAATACATTGGCGCGGCGGTTTCAAGACAATACGAATATAATGGAACGTTTTGGTGGATATGTGCATTCTGGAAATAAATGTCCAATTACCGGTATTCGAAACCCACCTTACGATTTTATTCATCCAAACGATCCGACCAAAATATTGAGCGTAAAAACAATAATGCGAGCCAAAGATAAATGCTATCCAATTTGCCCGTCGGTCATTGGTCAACCGTCCCGTCTGCGTTTTAAACAATTGTTTGGCTTGGCACAAGATGCATCGGACGCGGAAATGAAACAACATATTATGGACAATTTGAGGACAATGTTGACGGATTACTTTAGTCATACATTTGAACACAAAGGGGATGGACATGAGATATCTTCAGCCGCCTCTTCCTCCATTGAAATGCCGATATTATTTTATCACAAGGAACTGAATAAATGTATGATTATTGACGCAAATAAACACAATTCAATTTCGTGGACCTCTTTCCAATACCAATTTACACATATTGCGAACAATCGGGATTGGACCGAATCGACTACGGTATCCATTGTAAATACCGAAGACCAAAACCAAACACGCGGAAAACCGATTGGTGAATTTCAATTTCATAATAATCGGACCAGCGTTAAATTCCGATTTAAGTTGCGGAATGTATTGGATATATTTCCCGAACATTTTACTGTAGATGAATGGTAATACAACGGATAAATGCAAACCCCATATTCTACTATCGAATGACTGAACAAATATCACAATAAAATTGAACAAATATCTTTTCTTTTGTTTTTTACTAAACCAAACCAAACCAAACCAACCACATCAAATCTGTTCCAATCTGTCAATTCAACCGCAATCAGCAAACAATGGCAAGCCGCGACCAGAAATTCCAGGCGGCATTTAAGCGGTATATGATTGTGATGTTCGAACATTTCTCGGGCGATGAAGAAATGGAGGAAGAATATCAATGGAAAATAACGGCAATGACCGAGAACAAACGCACCTCCATTCATCAATATGAACTTCAACTACAGACGCGTTATCAAATC
>Ga0316228_1002741_pt1 | contig 15067 bp, 12 predicted proteins | sample TBH18021metaG_FD_206005 | JGI IMG/M metagenome (GOLD analysis project Ga0316228, IMG submission 206005) | Freshwater microbial communities from Trout Bog Lake, Wisconsin, USA - TBH18021 | ecosystem: Environmental > Aquatic > Freshwater > Lake > Hypolimnion/Profundal zone | place: USA: Wisconsin... | reverse complement strand
ACTCGAACCGGTCGTTATCGCGACGGCGCAGCACCGAGAAATGCTTGATCAGGTTCTGCAAATATTTGCGATCAAGCCTGACTACGACCTGGATTTAATGCGGCCCAACCAGACACTTTCGGGTCTCACCTCTCGCTTGATTACATCGCTCGATGAAGTCGTAAAGAAGATCGCGCCAAGTGCGATGCTTGTTCAGGGGGACACGACGAGCGTCCTTGCGGCATCCCTGGTTTCCTTCTACAACAATATCCCCGTCGGTCACGTCGAGGCGGGCCTCAGAACTAACGACATGCGCAATCCATTTCCTGAGGAAATGAATCGCGTCGTCACTGGCCGCTTGGCCCACTGGCATTTCGCACCCACCCAGTCGTCAGCACAGAACCTTCTGGATGAGCAGGTGCCGTCTGATGCCGTGTTCATGACCGGCAATACCGTGATCGATGCGCTGTTCGACGCGCGCCAGCACGCAGACAAGGTGCCGCTGTCCGTCGCTGACGGACGAAAGATGCTTCTGGTCACCACACACCGCCGCGAAAATTTCGGCGAGCCGCTCAAGCGCATTTGTGCGGCCATCCTGGAGTTGCTGCAACGCAATCCGACACTTGATGTGCTGTTCCCGGTGCACCCCAACCCGAATGTCTCGTCCGTTGTGCGCGATGTGCTTGGCAACCATCCGCGGGTAAATCTGTGCGCACCGCTTGATTACCTGTCGTTCATTGCTGCCATGGAAGCGGCGCATATCATCCTGAGCGATTCTGGTGGCGTGCAAGAAGAGGCCCCCGCGCTCGGCAAGCCCGTTCTTGTGCTGCGCGAGGAAACCGAACGGCCGGAAGCAGTGTCCTTCGGCGTAGCGGATCTCGTCGGCACCGATATGGCACGTATCGTCGAGAAAGTTCAGCGTCTTCTGACTGATCCGGCCGCTTACTGCGAGATGGCGCGAGGCGCCTCTCCTTACGGTGACGGTCTAGCTGCGCGCCGCATCGTTAAAGTACTTGAGGATGCACTGACCGGAGACGGTTCCGTTGCAGCCGGCTCGTCGACGTTCGCATCAAGCGGTCAGCCAGCATGAGCACGCGCGTGGAAGGCGACAGCGGCCGCGGCGGCGTGTCGTACGGCCGACGTTTGATTTACTTTTCGTCCGTACCTTATGCCAGCTATGCGCAGCGGCCGCACTTCATGGTCGCTGCGTTCGCGGACAGCGGGTTCGCCTCAGTGCTATGGATCGATCCCTATCCCACGCGTCTGCCGACAATCGCAGACTTGAAGCGGGTTCGCCCCACCAAGGCGGCGATGGTGCACGCGGACGATGCGCGCGTCAGGGTCTTGCGGCCCGCTGCCCTCCCAATCGAACCGCTTCCGATGAGCGGCTTCGTCAATCATATCGTTGCGTGGAGAACAGTGCGTGCCCAGTTGCTGGAATTCGCGCGCGGAACGGATCATTGTGTGCTCGCCATTGGCCGGCCCAGCAAACTCGCAGAATGGGCGCTGAAGCGAGTTCCGCATGCACGCTCGTTCGTCGACATCCTCGACAACTTCCCGGCGTTTTACCGCGGACTATCACGAGTCTCGATGAAAGCCCGTCTGCGCGCCGTCTGTCAAAACGTCACGGATGTGTATTGTTCCTCGTCGCAGCTCGCGTCGGACGTGAGCAGGATGAGGCGCGATGCGATCATCGTGCTCAACGGCTATCCGACGAGCCGCCTCCCCGAGCTGTCGAGCGCGAGACCACGGCGATACGTCGGCTACATCGGCACAATTGCAAAGTGGTTTGACTGGCCGCTGGTACACTCGCTGGCGCTTGCACTGCCCCACGTGACGGTCCGACTGATCGGACCCGAGTTCGTCGCCCGCCCTGCCAATCTGCCTGCCAATATCGAGTTTCTCGGCGAGTTGCCACACGACGAGATGGCGAATATGGTCCGCGAGTTTGCTGTTGGTCTAATTCCCTTCCGGATCACAGACCTGACGTCGGGTGTCGACCCGATCAAGTTCTATGAATATCGGAGCATGGGCGTACCCGTCTGGTCAACTGCCTTTGGTGAAATGAAATTTCGCGATCATACGGATGGCGTGACATACATTTCGCGGGAATCCGACTGGCCGCGCCTGTGGGAACAGGCCCTGGCAACCGCCGTCTGTCCCGACGAAATAGCATCATTCCGTGCCGAAGTAGACTGGACGAAGCGCCTTCAGCCTATCCTGATGCGTTCGCGGATGGTAGCCATCGCGCCGGCCACGCGACCCGCGCACGATAAGGCTGTCGTTCCGTTACTTCAATCCACGCCGGACCGGCCAAACCTATCGAATCAATGAGCCAAATCAGATTTATCAAGAACGGCGCTGAATTCAGGCATCGCGCGGCTCTCAGCGCGCTGCTTGACCTGTCCACTCATCGCCAGTTGCTGCTCCAACTCGTGCGCCGCGATATTGCGGGCCGCTACCGCGGTTCCCTGTTCGGTACGGTCTGGGCATTCTTGAACCCTCTCCTGATGCTGTCTTTGTACACCGTGGTGTTCGGAATATTCCTGCATGCGCAGTGGTCCGGCGCGTCGAACAGCCTCCAGTTTTCCGTCGTGCTGTTTGCCGGCCTCATCGTGTTCAATTTTTTTTCCGAGTGCCTCAACCGCGCCCCCATGCTTATTGGCGGCCATGTGAACTATGTCAAGAAAGTGGCTTTTCCGCTGGAACTGCTTCCATGGATGACTGTTGGAACAGCACTCTTTCATGCGGGCATCAGCCTCGTTGTCTGGACGATTTTTTCCGCGTTCGTCTATGGCACGGTTCACTGGACGCTCAGCTTTGTACCGTTGATCTTCGTGCCCTTGATCTTCATGGCGGTCGGCGTCAGCTGGATCATCAGTTCGCTCGGCGTGTATGTGCGCGATATCGGTCAGGTCATCGGTGTATTGACCTCCCTCATCATGTTCCTGTGCCCGATTTTTTACGCGATCGAGTCGTTACCCAAGCCGTTTCAAGCGCTGCTGGTCATCAATCCTCTGACGTTCATCATTCAGCAAGCTCGTAGAGTCATGATTGATGGCGCCATGCCGGACTTCGGAACGCTTGCAATGTACACAGTGGTAAGCATGGCTTTCGCATGGCTGTCTCTGGCTTGGTTCCAACGCGCACGGGATGGATTTGCCGATGTACTCTGAGTCAAATACAACACATGCCGGCAGCGCGGTCAATGACGGTGTGGCAATTCGAATTGAGGGTCTGTCGAAGCGTTACGCTGTTTATCACACGCCGTTGGAACGTTTGAAGCATGTGATCGCGCCGCGCCGACAAAAAGGATTCAGCGAGTTCTATGCGCTCACCGATATCGACCTGACGATCCGGCGCGGAGAGACCTGTGCGATTGTTGGCCGCAACGGTTCTGGCAAATCGACGCTCCTGCAGATTCTGTGCGGCACCCTTCGTGGGACGTCGGGTCGCGTTGAGGTGAACGGGCGGGTCGCAGCGCTTCTGGAATTGGGTGCCGGGTTCAACGGAGACTTCACTGGCCGCGAGAACGTCTATATGAACGGCGCCGTGCTGGGCCTTTCACGCGCCGAGATCGATACGCGTTTTCCGGAGATAGAGGCGTTCGCGGAAATCGGCGATTTCATCGACCAGCCGGTGAAAACCTACTCCAGCGGCATGTATGTGCGCCTCGCGTTCGCCGTCGCGATTCACGTCGATCCGCAGATCCTGATTGTCGACGAGGCCCTCGCGGTCGGCGACTCTCGATTCCAGGCAAAGTGCCTGAACCGCATCAAGAACATGCAGGCCAATGGCGTCACGATCCTGTTCGTGTCGCACGACGTGGGTGCGGTTCGCACGCTATGCGAACGCGCGCTCTGGTTGGACAAGGGGAAGGTCCGCATGCTGGGCGACGCGTTTTCCGTGACGGCGCAGTACAACCAGTTCCTGTTCGAGGCCGAAGAAAGCGGCGATATCAATGACACCGCGCCCACGCCGGATGATCTGACTGAGGCGAGCGAGGGGCCATCCTTGCAACCGGAACAGGACCTCATCACGGACGACGCCCTGGAATTGATGGCCAAGCACCGCCCAATTAATCATTGGGGCAGTCATGTCGGATCGATTCTGGAAGCGGGCATATACAACGTCCGGGGCGAGCGTGTGTCGACTTTCATGGCTCTCGAGGACATCGAGGTCAGGGTGAAGGTCCGCCCGCCGTCGAACGCGGACCGGACGGCCCTGAGCGTCGCGTTCTCGCTGAAAGACTTGCGCGGTACGGATCTGATCGTTTCGACGACCTGGGACCAGAGAAAGATCGACTTCCGGCAAGCCGGCGACGTCGCCCTGGTGCAATTCAGAATGAAAAATCGGCTCAATGGCGGCAACTACCTCCTGGCCGTCGCCCTGGAGGATCGAGCCGGTGTCATGCCCCAATACTACGAATACATCGAAGGCGCGCACTACTTCACGTCGCTCGCCGAGGAAAAGCTCTACGGGACTTTCCTCGTGGACGTCGAGCAAGTCATCGATACCGTGCAAGCCGAGCAGACAGAAAAACGAGCATTCGCATGAGCCATCAAAAGAACGTCAATAGCAATAGCTATTGGGACCATCGCTTCGGGACCGACTGGGAATCTAACGGAGGCAGAGAGCAGAGCCGCTTCTTCGCACGCGTCGCCATTGAGGCAATGCCTAAATGGCTTGTGCACGCGGTGCGCTGGAACAACCTGACCGTTTGCGACTGGGGCTGCGCGCAGGGTGACGGTACCGAGACGCTTGCGCAGATGCTGTCATGGGACATTACCGGCATCGATTTCTCCCGTCCCGCGATCGAGCGGGCGCAACAGCAATACAGCGCCGTCAAGTTCACGCACGAGAACTTGCTCGATGCACCGAATCGCCCGGCTTTCGACGTCCTTTTTTCGTCGAACACGCTCGAACACTTCTCGTCCCCTTGGGACGTCTTCAACAAGATTGCGAACTACGCGTCCAGGTTCATCGTGTTGCTGCTTCCGTACCGCGAGTTCGATCGGCATGCCGAGCACGAAGTGACTTTCGATGCGGTCAATATCCCGGTCTCGCCCAATGCCGACTGGGTACTTGTGCACCGCTCAGTGGTGGACACACGGTTCAAGGATCCAAGCTATTGGCCCGGCGACCAAATCCTCCTGGTCTATGCGCGCACCACGCAGCTCGTCGCGCAACATTTCACGCTCGCAGACGCCAGCTTATACGGCGCGGAGTGTCCGGATGAGATTGTGCCGTTGCGGCAGCAGCTAGCTGCTGCAGATGCGCGCGCGGCTGCGGCCGAGGCTAGAACCGCTGCGCTGCTTGCTGAGTTCAACAGCGAACTCGAAGCGGCGCGCGGGGAATGCCGGCTGGCCCAATCGAATGCAGAATCCATGCAGGCCCGGCTCGCCGCCGAAGAGTCCCGTGCGGATACCGCGACGGTGCAGCTAGCTGCTGCAGATGCGCGCGCGGCTGCGGCCGAGGCTAGAACCGCTGCGCTGCTCCCAGAGCTCGCCGCCGAGCGGAGCAAGTTGCAACAACTCGTCGAGGAAAACGCAACGCTGACTGCAGCCACTCATCATAGCAGCGAACGCATTCACTTCCTTGAGTACCGTGAGAAGGCCTTGGTGACCGAGGTCAAGACCCTGCTCGCGACCAAAAGCTGGCGGATGACCGCTCCGCTGCGAGCGGTTCGCGGGACCCCTGACTGGATGAGGCGGCGCATCAGGGACGTCCACCACGCCTATGTGCATGGTGGCATCCGCAATGTCGCCTACCGGGCGCTGACGTATGTCCCCAAGCATCTGAAGCTGCGGACGGTACCCGCGTCAACGTCGCCAACGCCGTATGACGAAAACACGAGTTCCCTCGCCAATGGCGTCGTGGTCGCGCGGGCGCCACGCGCGCGCGTCGCAATGGCAGACGTATTTGTATTCAGCATTATCGACTGGCACTTCAGGATTCAGCGACCACAGCACCTTGCACGCGAATTCGCCCGGGCAGGTCATCGCGTGTACTTCTTCTCCAACCACTTCGAAGACTCGAAGGAGCCAGGTTTCTCGGTCGAGCGTCTGGATGACACCCTGCCGCTGTACCAGGTCAAACTCAAGGTCAACCGTGCGCCTGCGATTTATTTCGCGGCACCGACCACGGAAGCCATCACGCAGATCCTGGCCGGGATCAGGCTTTTTCGTGACTGGAGCGGCACCGATCGCTCTTGGTCACTCGTGCAGCATGGTTACTGGTATCCGATCGCAATGCGCATGCAATCTGAATGTGTGACGTACGATTGCATGGACCATCACGAAGGATTCGGCAACGTACCGCAGGAGTTGCTGGAACTGGAGGAGCGGATGATGAGGCGCGCCGACCTGCTGGTCGCGACTTCGTCGTGGCTTGAAGGCCATGCTCGCAAATACAATCGCCATGTCGAAGTAATCCGGAATGCAGGACAGTACGCCGATTTTTGCGATGCGCCAGCCGAATGTTTTGTCGATCCACGCGGCCGTAGAATAATCGGCTATTACGGCGCAATAGCAGAATGGTTCGATGCCGATCTCGTCGCCCGCGTCGCGCAGTCATTCCCCGATGCATTGGTATTGCTGGTGGGCGCCGACACCGTGGGTGTGGGCAACCGCCTAAGCGCGCTCCCGAACGTCGAAATGACCGGCGAAGTACCGTACGCACGGCTGCCTTACTATCTGTACGCATTCGACATCTGCATGCTGCCGTTCAGGGTCATGCCGTTAACGCTCGCGACCAATCCGGTCAAGGTCTACGAGTATCTAGGCGCCGGGCGTTCTGTCATCTCGATCGATCTGCCGGAAATGGCGCAGTTTGGCGAGCTCGTCAGGCTGGCTGATACTCATGAAGGCTTCATCGAACGGCTGCGTGAGGCGATGGCGGCGCTGCCCGATAGCACTGAGGTGACGGATCGCCGCAAGGCTTTCGCGGCAGGACAAACCTGGGAGCACCGCGTTCACGACTTCAGGCAGACCATCGAAGCGTTACCACGTCCCAAAGTCAGCGCGATCGTGCTCACCTACAACAATCTCGCGTTGACGAAGGACTGCCTCGATAGCCTTGAGACGTACAGCGACGATGTCGATCTGGAAATCGTCATTGTCGATAACGCATCAAGCGACGGTTCACCTGCGTATCTGTCGTCATGGACCGCGTCCCGCCCGAACGCGAAGTTAATTCTCAACAGCGAAAATCGCGGCTTCGCAGCAGGCAATAATCAGGGCCTCACGGCAGCAAGCGGCGACTATCTGGTCATCCTGAATAACGATACGGTTGTCACGCGCGGCTGGGCGCGGCGCATGGTCAATCATTTGCGGCATGCCCCCGAGATCGGCATCCTGGGACCTTTGACCAACAATATCGGCAACGAGGCTCGAGTTAACACACGGTATGCGGCGCTGGACGCGATGCACCACGAGGCTGAGGAAATCACTGAACCGAATCTGGGCAAGTGGTTTGAGCTCAATACGGTCGCGTTCTTCTGTGCGATGCTGCCACGTAGCACCTATGAGCGCTGCGGCTCGATCAGCGAAGATTATGGCGTCGGTTTCTTCGAAGACGACGACTATTGCCGACGCGTCCAGGCAGCCGGCCTCGTCGTCGCCTGCGCCGAAGACGTGTTCGTGCATCACCACCTGTCAGCTTCTTTCAACAAACTGGGAGAGGAGAGGAAGCGCGTATTGTTCGAAACCAATCGCGCTATCTATGAATCGAAGTGGGGGCCTTGGACGCCTCATCGGTATCGCATTCACGTTGACGCCGAAATTGGCAGCTAGAGAAGTGCGCGGCGACACATGGCACGTGGCGAGCCGAGTGCCGTTGCGCACTGGCGCAGATCAGATCGAGCCGATTCTGGCGTCAGAGTTTCCGCTCCCGGCACCACGGCCAAAGAACTCACGGCTGAGCACCTGCAGGCTTCAGGAGACATTGGGCCTGCTCTTACCGGACTGGAAAGACGGTCTGCACCATGTCCTTGAGCAGCTACTTAACTGATATGGCAGAAGCCGTGGTCAGCCATGATAGTGGCCTGCGTGAGCGGGCGATGCCTGCGGAAATCACCGTGTCGATCGTCAGCCACCGGCAGGCCGCACTGGTGCGGCCGCTGCTGGCACAATTGCACTCGTTGAGTGCCAAGGCCAGGCTGCACGTCATCATCACGCAAAATGTTCCGGAAGACCGAATCCCGGTCGAGGAGTCGGAGTCGTTTCGTGTGACGTGGTTCACGAACCCGACGCCTGTCGGATTTGGTGCCAACCATAACGCAGCGTTTGAATTGTGCCGGTCCGCTTGTTTCATCGTCCTGAATCCAGACGTCAAACTCTCCAGCGATAGCGTACTCCGCTTGGCCGGCCACCTGGTGCGATGGCCTGGCGTTGCTGGACCTCGTGTCGTCTCGCCTTCGGGTGGCCTTGAGGATAGCGCTCGGCGTGTGCCAGGACTGGCTCGATTGGCAAAGCGCTGGATACTGGGGCGCTTTGAGCCCGATTACGATGCATCCATCGAGTGTCAGTCAGTCGACTGGGTCGCTGGTATGTGCTTGGCATTCGATCGGGACAGCTTTGCACGGGTTGGCGGCTTCGACAGTCGGTTTCACCTCTATTGTGAGGATGTTGACATTTGCCTCCGGCTCCGTTTGTTGGGGCGACACGTTACTTGGTTACAGGCGGCCACTGTGGTGCATGACGCGCAACGGGCAAGCCGCCGCAAATGGCGCTATTTAGCCTGGCATCTGCAAAGCCTTAGCCGACTGATGATTTCTGCAGCCTATTGGCGGTTTCGCCTGCGTGCGCACAGCGATTCGTAACGTAACCTCCTATGTTTGATTTCTTCTGGGTACCAACGATAACGGCATTGGTGAGCGCGGTAGCCGTCCTGCTGCTGCGTCCCTTAGCGAAGCTGGGCAGCTTGCTGGATCGGCCCGGTGGACGAAAGCGGCATCACGGTGATGTGCCATTGGTTGGCGGGCTCGCGATCCTAATTGCAGTCGGTGTCGGCGCGATTCTTTTCATGCGATCGTGGGGGGACTACATAGCGCTGTTTGCAGGCCTGTGCGTGCTGGCCTTCGTCGGCTTGATCGACGATCTGAAGGGGATGTCTCCCCTCGCCAAATTGGGGGCACAGTTGTTCATCGGCGTGTTGATGACGTCCTGGGGCGGCGTATTTCTGACGTCGCTTGGTGATCTGATGGACAAGCGCGAAATTGACCTCGCAAATTGGGGCATTCCGTTGACGCTGTTTGCCGTTGTGGCGGTGATCAACGCAGTCAATATGTCAGACGGGCTGGATGGCTTAGCGGGGGGGTTGTCTGCCATTGTGCTGGGTTGGCTGGCCTACTTGGCTGGGGAGGTCGGCAACAACGCGGCGCAGCGGATTTGCATGGTGATGGTCGGCGCATTGATCGGCTTCCTGATCTTCAACATGCCAAATCCGCTGCGCCGTAGCCGCCGCGTATTCCTGGGAGACGCAGGGAGCCTGATGCTGGGGTTCGCGATTGTCTGGTTTGCAGTGGAGCTATCGCAACCGGCCTACAACGAGAAGCGACATGTTCCGCCGGTCGTTATGGTCTGGGTGGTCGGTTTGCTGCTGATCGATCTGCTGGCTGTCGTGACCCGCCGAATATTTTCGGGGCGAAACCCGATGTCAGCCGACCGGACTCACGTGCATCACATCCTGTCTCGTATGGGGATGTCGCAAAATGCGGTGATCTGGACCATCCTGATCTCCAATGCACTTCTCGGGTTGATCGGGGTCGTGGCCTGGAAGCTGGGTGTGCCCGAGTCCTGGTTGTTCCTATCGTTGCTAGTTCTGACGGTGGCGCATTTGACGGCTATGGGTAACGCCCCATCCTACCTTCGTCGCGGCCGTAGACTGTTTTCGCGATGGGGCAGTTTTTAGGGCGTTGCGCGCTCCATTCAGACGAAGCGCGTCGTATGTGGAGCTGCACACGATCTGGCTTGCGCGCGGCTGGTTGAGGAGAGCGGACGGAGGTCCGTATTTGTCGGCCGATGGTTACGTGGTTCGGGTCGGCGAGATGGGGCCGGCCTGGCAGTTTGAATTGCGAGCGATCGGCGCTAAGGAGGTCATTCGGTCCGGCCGGGGCCTTGCGCCGACGGAGGACGCGCGACTTGACGCATTCGACGCCATCACCGAGCTGCTGCACGACCGGGCCTGAAATCGGCCAGCCGATCCGTGTTGTGTACCATTGGGAGGTGCCGGAGGGCGATTTGGGGGTCTCAGATTGGATAATCCGCCATTATCACATGTGAGATTTCGACTCAAACCAATCACCTTGACGCGTCAATTAGGTACGTATATACATGGTACGTACCACAGTATCAAATTCTAACGCCATGGCCCGTGCCGGACTCAGTCGTCTTGACATTAAGCGTGCTCGCGATTCGCTGCTCGCCAAGGGACAACACCCCTCGATTGATGCGATACGTATCGCGCTGGGTAACACCGGCTCGAAGACGACGATCCACCGCTACCTGAAGGAACTGGAAGAAGAGGAAGGCGCGGCGCTCAAGCGGGCCGGCACCACCTCCGACGCCATCCTGGATCTGGTGGGCAGATTGGCGGCGCGCCTGCACGAAGAGGCGCAGGCGGTGGTCGACCAGCAGGTCACGGCCGCCACGGCACAGCGCCAGCAAGTCCGGGCAGAGGCCGACAAGCTGTCCGCAGATCTCGTCGCGCTTCGCGCCGAACTGGCGCAGGCTCATGCCACCATTGCCAAGGAGCGGGCCGCGCACAGCGACACGCAAGCGGCGCTACAGCAGCGCACCATCGAGGCGGAGCGCTCTGCGCAGCAGGTTCAGGACCTCACGGCCCGGCTGGCCGAACATGAAGGCTTCCGACGCTCACTGGAGGAAAAGCTGCAGCACGCCCACCAGGCGCTGGACCACTTCCGCAATGCTAGCAAGGAGCAGCGGGATCAGAACGCGCGCCGGCACGAGCAGCAGGTCCAGCAACTGCAGGCGGAAATCCGGCAGGCCAACCAGGCGCTGATCGTCAAGCAGGGAGAAATCACGCAGTTGAACAGGGATGGCGCGAGGCTGGTCGCCGAAGCCGGGGCCACAACGAAGCGTGCCCGCGAACTGGAAGCACGCGGCGAGCAAACACTGGCGGCGCTGAACCAAGCGCACGCCGACCACACGCGGGCGGAGACGGAACGGGATGTGTTGCGCGCGACGGTGCAGGTCCAGGCCGATGAGCTTGCGGCCTCGCGTGCGGAACGTGAGCAGACGGCGACGGAGTTGGCCAAGCTGGCAGCACGGCTCGAAGCCCAGCAGACGCTACTGGCTGACTACCGGGCGCAGCTCGGAGTAGCGGCGCCGGCGGCATGAAACCGCCAGATTCTGCATCAAAAGGACGACTGCCGCGAAATTGCTGAATTTCCAAGTCACTGATCTAAAAAGGAAATTCAGACGAAACCGCCAGATTTTGCGCGAAAAGGACGACTACCCCCTGTACCGTGTTCTCATCAAGGAAGTACCCACCCTGCCCCAGATCCTGAATAAAGGCAGCTCCCGACTTGCCGACGGTCGCAGTCGTCAGGCCTGTAGCCTGGGCCGTAGCAAAGAGGCTCTTCACCAGAAGCAGCTGCCCTCCGTAGTAATTGTTCAGAGTGGTCAGGACTTGGTAGTCCTCGGTGAAGATCGGGTCGACATAGTCTGCCGATGCAGCCGCAGTTTTGGTGCCATTCGGCGTCCCGAGGTTGCCCGCGGGAATGCTGTTCGTCGCTCCCTGCGGCGGCGTCCAGAAGGTGTTGCCATAGAACCCGCTGGTCTTCGGGAACGCGCCTGTCGCAAAGGACGAGCCGTTCATCATCGTGAAGGTCGGGTACGTCGAATGGTTGTCGCTGAAGTTGACACCCGCCTGGCGTAATGCATACAGATTTGGTGTATCGGTTGCATTGACTGAGTCGGGGCGCAGCCCGTCCCAGACCATGACGATTGTTCGCGTTGGCTGGCTCTGCGCAGCAGAGGTGCCAATGCTCAATACTGAGTCGCCACCGCATGCGGCGACGAGAACGCTTCCAGCCAAGGCGGCTGCCAAGCCGTACATGTGTTTCATGTTCAATCCCCTGGAACCAACATTTGGTACTGGCACCGGAGACTAGATTTGATACATGACGGAACTGTGACGTCGCACAGAAGCTGCCGCGAAAGCAGTTGGCGTTGTCGAGTATGAGTTGGTTTCGGCGTGAGGGCGGCGCAAAGACCAAGATGACCTTATGCGGACCCTACTCGGAAATTGGAGCTACCCAGAAATGACGATCTCGAGCGCAGCGGCACATCCTCAAGGCATCGTCTGCGACCCAGTCGCTCGGAACAGCCCATCGCGCTCATGAAATACGACGCATAACGGCGTCCACGACATTCAGAGCCCGAGCAATCCCGCTAGGCATGCAACGTTCCGAGCAAGATGCCGACGCATTCTCGACTCATTGACCAGCATTACCGCTCCTTGCTGGACAGTCCTCTGTTCGCAGTCGCCCCAGCGTATTAACCTAGATGCGCAATGAGGAGGACTTGTGAAAAGGCTCTATAAGTCATTGGCCCCCAGACATTACCGAAGCGGCGAAGCGGCAAAACTGGCTCGCATGTCGGCATCCACCTTGCGCATTTGGGAACGCAAATACGCTGTCGTCGCGCCGCCGAAAAGTGCATCGGGCCAACGTCTCTACACAGAGGAAGACATAGAGCGCTTGCGCCTGATCAGAGGTCTTGTCGATTGCGGCCACGCTATCGGTGCGGTTGCGAGTCTCAACGTGGAGTCTCTAAGGGCTCTCGTGCGATCGTCTGGAACCGTTCATGCGGCAAAGGTCGAGCCTATTTCGCTTTTGATGGTAGGGCCAGTGCCGATTGCTATCTCCAATTCGGCCTCAGCTAGCATGCATGTTTGCGGACATCCCGGATCGCTTGAAGAAGCGTTTCGGGACGCGCGAGCAGGATTGAGGGCGGATGCGTTGCTTGTCGCCGTTCCTTCGCTCACGGAGGACACCATCCTACGCATTGTGGCGCTGGCGGAAGCGGCGCACGCGAAAGCGATCAGCGTGATCTTCACATCGGGCACACCCCGCGCAATTGAACGGGCGAGCCTCGGTGGCTTGCGTGTAGTGCCACAATCCGATGCTGAAGTCAGGCCGGAGTCGCTGATCGCAGAGCTGGTCGATTGGGCTACGGCCCTCCGCCAGGCAGACATTTTGAACGCGGACACGCGCTCGCGCGCGGCGCGTCGCTTCGACGACAAGGCGCTCGCTGCTTTCGCGGGGCTGACTTCAACGATCCAGTGCGAGTGCCCACGGCACTTGGCCGAACTCGTAATCCAACTCAGTGCGTTCCAACGTTACAGCGATGCGTGCCTATCCCGCTCGCCTCGCGATGCGTTGTTGCATCGCCGTCTCGGTAACGTCGCAAATCGTGCGGTGCAGTTGCTTGAGACCGCCCTGGCTGAGGTCGTGCGTCACGAAGACCTGCTCAACAGTGCCAAGCGCTAACTCGCTCCGGCGCGACACGCGATGGTGACCGTGATGCGGTTTGAGCGGAATTTAGTCAGGCCACGACCGTTGTGCATTCTCTGTTCGGTTGGGAACATATCAGGAAGTGATGATGGGATTTGTATGGATTACTGGAGCTAGCGGCGCTGTGGGCTCCGCCCTGGCGCGTCGCTTGAACAGCTCAGGCATTCCGCTGGTACTCACAGCGCGAGACCAGAAGAAGTTAGAACAGCTCGCTGACGCGCTCCAGCCGGCCTCGGTTCTTGTCTGCCCGGCCGACGTCACAGACCGCAGTAGCGCTCAGCTTGCTATTGAAGCCGGTGTCACCCGATTCGGCGCGCCGGCAGGCCTCGCACACTGCGTCGGATCGATCATCGTCAAGCCGCTCCATTTGACTTCAGAGGACGATCTCAAGCAGGCGCTCGATGCGAATTTCTTTTCGGCGTGGAATGCGTTGCGCTTGTTTGTGCAACAAGCCGTTCACCACAAAGTGCACGCAAGCGCGGTCTTAATCGGCTCGGTTGCCGCCACTGCCGGCTTCCCGAATCACGAGGCAATTGCCAGCGCGAAGGCAGCCGTCGCGGCGCTTGCGCAGTCAGCAGCTGCAACGTATGCAGATCGCAATATCCGCGTGAACTGCATTCACCCGGGGCTGACCTCGTCAGCAATGTCATCTCGACTGACAAGTGTTCCAACAGTTGCGGAGCGGCTTGCAAAGGCAAATCCGCTGGGCAGGCTCGGACAAGGAGACGATACCGCGGCGCTTGCGGAATTCCTGCTCAGCCCTTCAGCATCCTGGATCACCGGCCAACAGATCGGCGTGGACGGTGGCCACGGGCGATTGGTCACACCACCAAAGTCATGAGTACGCATACGACAAGCGTACGCGGCTTGGCAGTCCTACTCGGGATCAGCGGCCTCATACCGTTTATCGTGCTGACCGGGCTATGTCTGGGGGACACATCGAGCCGCGGTGAATACCAACGCTCGCTGCTGGTGTACGCGACGTCCATTACGTCGTTCGTAGGTGCAGTGCACTGGGGTCTCGCCCTTCGCGCGGAAACCGCAACGCGAATGCACACCTTGCAGCTTGCCTGGAGCATTGTTCCATCGCTCGCGGCATGGGCCGTGGCAGTCAGCAGCGAGCCGCCCGCCGCTCTTGTCAGGATGGCAATCGTGTTGGCTATCTGCTGGTTGACGGATGCAGGGTTTGCGCGTGGCGGAGCAATACCGGCCTGGTATTTTCGGTTACGCAGCGTACTGACCCTTGTAGCAACGGCGTCGCTAGCGCTTTCGGGTTTTGCAAGCGCGCGCTAAGCCCGAGGGCCGTGCACTACGGGGATAGGATGTTGCGTCGAACTAAACAATCTCATCTGCTCAGGAATCTGTTTGAAGTCTGTTTGGAGGACCACGTGGCAATCGATTCAAAAAACGGAGCGGTCATCTACAGGAACATCGGTTTGGGCGACATCGCCCGCTACCGCTTGCCCTGGGCCGGTAAGGTGTCCATCCTGCACCGTGCCAGCGGTGCGCTGATGTTCCTTCTTCTTCCGTTCGTGCTGTACTTGTTCG
>Ga0316228_1002734_pt1 | contig 15093 bp, 10 predicted proteins | sample TBH18021metaG_FD_206005 | JGI IMG/M metagenome (GOLD analysis project Ga0316228, IMG submission 206005) | Freshwater microbial communities from Trout Bog Lake, Wisconsin, USA - TBH18021 | ecosystem: Environmental > Aquatic > Freshwater > Lake > Hypolimnion/Profundal zone | place: USA: Wisconsin... | reverse complement strand
ACTGGTTTCTTGTTCACAATTATAGAGAGATAGAGAGCAGATTGAAAGATCTGATTGGACGATTCAGAGAAAAGATAACTAAAGAAATGTATGTTTTACACTATACAAAACTGCTGCATATTCTAGAGTATCTAGTCGACAACTATAATGAAGAAGTAGATGTAGTAAATGCTAATTTGGCCGATTTTATAGCTTCTTTAGACACTGGAAATCTGGAGCCAGTTGTTCCCAAAGCTAGATGTCTGAAATCAGTGAAAATAAAGACGGTAGGACAACCGACGGTGAGAATAGAAGCAAACACCGACGCAGAAATAGTGCAGAAGCTGGAAGAGTATTTTAAAAAAATGGACACGTGTACTAAATCTGTGACCTTCAAGAGTGTATTTGATGATCTAGATATAAAGCGAGATAGATTGAAGCTATACCCGAAGGTGGTTGAAATCGGAAAAAAAACCAGACCAGATGTAGTGGTGAAGAAGAAGTAGATGGACATTTCTCAAAAATATATATTTTTGAAAAATTTTGATTTTTATTTTTAACATCTATGTCTGTACTAAAACTGCAATGTCTATTCATCAACAATTTATCCAAAAACTTAATTCAAAATGAAACTAAACTGAATCTTGAAGAATTTTTTAAGAATATTCATCAAAAGTTCTATTCTAATCAGGATATCAGTTTTATGACATATTTTCTTGAACTGACAACACAACAAGGAGAGTTTGTCGTGCATCACGAGAAACTGATCGAATATGGAATTGTAACATCTAATAGATCGTCTACTATTAAAGAAAAATTAGATGCATTAGAACTTGTTGAAAATGAAGATTACAACCTGCAGGATATCCTGCAGGTTAGAAAAAATCGTGGTGATGTGATTAAAAAAGTATATATGCTCACACCAGAAGCGTTTAAAAATTGTCTTTTGAGAGCGCGTAAATATCCAAAACAGAAAGTAGATCCAAAAGTATATTCTAGATACTATTTACTTCTTGAAAAAATATACAAATTATACACCGATTATGAGAAAAAGTTGTTGAATAAACAACTAGAACAAAAAGACCAAATAATTATACAGAAAGAAGCACAGATAGAAGAACAAAGACAATATACTTTGGAACTCAGAGAAGGACTTCTTGAAAATATTCCTGAACTAGAGAAAACACAGATTGTCTACATCGCAACCAGTCACATCTATGCAAAACGAAACCTATTCAAGGTAGGTGGAATAGAACACGAAAAACTGATAGTACCAAGAATTCGTCACTACAATACAGGAAGACCTGCAGGTGACGACTATTTCTATACCAATATATACAATGTCAACGATTATCGAGAAGTAGAGAGCAGACTGAAAAAGCTGGTCGGAAGCTTCCGAGATCGCAGAGAAAGAGAGATGTACAGACTCTGTTATGATAACCTAACTCACATATTAGAATATATAATTGATCACTTTAATGATGAAGTAGATGAAGTAAATCGAGCATTGGAAACATTCATCAACAAACTTAATAGACGTGGTAAATCTGTACCCGTTGTTCCTCTGATAGTGGCAGCAGTCTATCAGCATGAAAAACCAGATGTTGTGCTAACATCAGATACACCAGATGGACTATTGAAAAAAATGGCAGAATATATAGAAAATCTAGACAAGAATGTGAAAGTTGTAAAAGCTAAAGACGTGTTTGATAAGATTGGTTTGAAAAAAGACAGAAGATCAAACTATCCGATGCTTCAGGAAATAATAAAAGAAAAACTACCAGATGCAAAAATGGTTAAATTTTAAGAGATGTAAATGTTAAAGTATAAATATTTTGTTTTCTTTATTGTTGAATAAAGAAATCAATAAATTTACTATGTCCAAATCATTCAATTTTTAATAAATCTTCATATTCCAGGATACTAATATCATTTGAACGTATACTTTTTAGATAGTTGTAAATGTGATGTGGAGATCTGTTTGTAAGCCGCTTATACCAAGGAAATTGTAAACGTCGTTCAATGCCACAATGGGAATATTTTCTAACAGGCAGTCTACATATTTTATCTGATCCGTTTATCCATCTTATATATCTCAAAGTAGAAACTTTAGAATTGAAAAGAGTTGTTCCAACACGCGGCGAACCAAAAGTTATAACCACAGGGTTTAATTGACGAAAAAAACACGCAGTAATTAATGCCAGAGCTCCACCTAAAGAATGACCAGTTAAAAAAATTGTGCGTGCTTCAGCGTTGTTTATATCAGGTTCAAATAATGGAGCCAGTTTTTCATATTCTTTGTAAAAACCAGAGTGTATAGTACCATGTAATGTGACGACCGGTTCAACGTGTATGTTGGATACCCAATCATTAATATCGTTGCTGCCTCTAAAAGCTAACACAATTGCTTTGTCGTTTTTAAATACATATACACATGCGTTATCATGTTCATATTTTTTAACAGATGTAAAACCAAATATAGGAACTTTTACATCGTGTTTATACGCAACAGCACACAACTCGCATAAAAGCTGTGATAAATACATTTTTATAAGTTTGGCAAAATTTTTTGTTGTTGAAAAATGGTAGTGATTGTTGCTATATTAAAAAATGATTCTATATTTTTAAAAATATAGAATCATTTTTTAATATTGAATTTTTACGATTAATAAAAATTATATATTTTATTCGTTACAGATTTGAAACGGAAATGTAGTTATGAACAAATGAAACAATTGAAAAATTTCACTGTCTTTGAAAGTTTTCAAAACTATAAGTTTTGAAATGATTTTTTACTCTATAAACATCTCATGTCTCATTTGCTTTAAAAACAAAACCATAAAATCATGTCTGGGTTTGGCCATATCTTTACCGGTGTCTGTCAGCATTTTGTCTTTTAATAGAAGAAGTTTTTCATAGAAATGATTGTATGCAGATGTAGCTTTACAGTCCGCAGTTTTTTTGTTGTATGTGTCTGCGGATATATTAAAAATTGGTTCGACGTCTGGCTGATAAAACGGGGTATTTTTGACACAAGAATATCCGAAACACCGGCCTATTCCTATCGCACCTATAGCTTCTAGGCGGTCTGCATCTCGGACAATTTTGAATTCGATAGAGTGTTGAGTGCCGGGTTTTTCATCTAATTCTTTTCTGAAAGAAACATTGAGCACTATATGTAAAATGTGAGCTGTTTTCTCTGGATCGATTTCATGTTTGTAATTCTTAAAAAACTCTGTCAATCTAGAGCGTGCTACGTCTTCCAAACACTCGTTTTGTGTGTATTTGAAATCGGCAACGTCATGAAACAGTGCTGCCAAAGCCAAAACAGTGTAGTCCGTCTTTATAAAAGGGTTTTTTTCTGTCTCTTTTTTGGCGATATACATCGCGTTGTTATACACTCGTTCTACATGTAAGTAATCATGAGAAGGATCGTTGGGTGCCATTAACATCTTAATGTATTTCTTGGCATCTTCAACGAGGTTTATATATGTAGTCATTTTTAAATATAAATAATTCTAACATGAAAAAAATCAATTATTTAACACTCGATATCAAAAGTTGTATACAAGTTTCAAAATCTTTGGATTTTGAAATAAAAATTTTATATTGTTATACTGTCAAAATAGTTAACGTCTTGTCAAATTTGTGATATCTCTAGAGTTGTATTTAAAACCTGGTATAGGTTTGATTGTTATTTCGCCGATGCGAGTGTGTTTTTTTACAACAACAACATCGTTGCTCTTATTAGTGATTTCTATGTGCATCAAATAATCGTGTTGTTTATCGTCACATCCAAAAAATTCGTCATAAAAATATTTTTCTTGAATAACTAATTTGCATTCAGGATCGATGTTTGAGCTATCAATTTTTGCAAAAAAACCAGGTTTTAAAAATTTTATTTTATAAAATAAATCAAATGTTCTAGTTTTTCCTGGTTTAAATGTCAAAACAGGTCTAGTTTCATTAATAATCATTGTGATTATAAACCGATCATATATGTGTTTATGAGCAGGATGTGGCCGTATATGATACCAACATGGTGAAGTATCAATACCAGGATATATAATAACAGAATGATATAGTTTAAAATTTACTATTGGTTTATATTTTGTTTTACACGTTTTACAGGAGATAAATTCTAACGGTTTTAAGATATCTTGTATATCATCGTTAGAGCAAGGTTTACGCATCAACCCTATAAAACCATGTATACATGTATAAGTAATCATTTTGGCTAATTTGAATCTATTTTCAGGTATCGTCAGCGTTAAATCTAACTTGTTAAGATTTTCAACAGTTTCTGTGTAAAACATCTTAATATGATTACAATTTATTATATTTTTGTGCTATCGATTTCAATATTTTTAGTTTTTGAAAAGTTTAAACATTTTTTATAGTTCTAAATCGATTTTTTAAACTTTATAAGTTTAAAATTTTTAATTATGAATTTGTATATTTTTTAACAATAAATGGAATAACTATCGCAATGTTGTTTAATGAAACTTTCTACACAATCTGACAGAATCCAATCTAGACCGTGAATTGCCATGCACATATCAATTGTTATTTTTTTCACATCGTATATACGGGTATAACTAGCTAACTCTACAGCTCTTATAGGATTATCTGAATGTTCAAACACATATCCTAATGCTTGTAAAAACGTTGTTTCTGGATCTGTAGTGTAGCCAGAAAAAAAGAGTGTCCGTTTTTTCAAACTGAGTTCTACCTTTTCAACTAACGATGGCCATGTTTTTTGTGCTATTTTAACAACTAACATGTATATTAAATCTTTGTTAGATTCTGTGATCTGACAAAATTCATACAACAGGGTTAAATAAAAATTTTGAAATCCGAAAAACGTTATACCTGAAATGTCTTTACAAATTAAAAACGGGGCGAGTTTTGTTAAAGTAGTGAGTATAGCGTCTGTTTCCAACAATTTTATGTCTTCTAAATTTCCGTGAATAGCATAATGTTCAGAAGCAAGTATTGCCATTGTTTTTTCTAGTGGAATGTTTAGTAGGATTTTCGTTTCTTGAGTTAATCTAACATGTGTTAATTTGTTTTTATCCATAATAAATTTATTTTTATTTATTCTATTTTTCTGATAATTCAATTATTCGATAATGTCAAACTGTATAAATTTTTTGTTAAACTGTCTACACATTTTGATTCTGAATCCAAAGACAGGCTTGCCATTAAATTCAAAAAACTTGTATGAGGAAGATCTACCGCTATAAAATTTGTTTTTAAAAAACTTAACAAAGATTCATAATAACTATCAGAAATAAATCTATATAGGTTCAAACTGTCGTACGGTTTTATCCACTCTTTAATATACTCGATTGTTCTGTCGTCGTTCATGAACACTTGTAGGTTGTCTGGTGGTAACGTTATTACCCATGTGTTTTTTGACCATAATAACTTGTAAAGACACGCGTTGTCAAAAATGATGTCTTTATGATTGAAAAAACGAGCATTAACAATTTTGTTTATTGTGTCTTGAATTTCATAAAGAGGTAACTGAAAAAGTTCGTTTTTGCACTTATATGGCTCTAGATTTTTATGAACCAAAGTCTCAAGTTCTTTATAGCTGATAGTGTCGTGTTTGAAACATAAGAAAAAATGATCTTCCGCAGTTCTGGTGTTGTTGAACTGTTTTAATCTTTTTTCGATACATTTTGTAAAACCTATTTTGAATATGTTCTGCTCAAAATATGCTTTTGTGCTTATTACGTAAACTAAACCTTTTGTGGTTTTCATTTTAAAATAAAGATCGTCTTTAAAATAAAAATTCAATTGGTTATTTTGTTCGCTTTGTAAAATGAAAAACACATCACAAGAAAAACGAATAACTGTATTCAACCCGACAGATTTTCCATTTGGCGTGTTGAGTTCTAACAGCGTCCAAACGTTTTATATGACGGGTAAAGAACGGGAGTGGGGAGTTCCACAATTAATCAAAGGTAAATGGAAATCTGTGACTGAGTTTGTCTACATAAACCTGTTTTCTGATGCTAGTAAAAGAAGACAAATGAGAGATTCTCTGGCTTTTGGTTTTAATGCCATGAAAGCTATACAGGCAGAGCTCGACACTCTCTCTTTTGAACAACATGTTAAGCGGGGTCTTTTCAAAAAAATAACACAAAACAAAAATCTTCTGTACAAATTGGCAAACATCAAAGCTTACAATCTAATATACGACGAAACCCCCTATATTGTGTCTGTTTTAAATCAAATCAGATATCCAAAAGATAAACTGATTTACCGCTCTATCGACAAAGAAGCAATTTTTGTTTCTCTTGGTGAAGCTGCAAGCGTATTATATGGAATAGAAGTTGCTCTTGAAACCGGATCTGTTATCAATGACGACGCCACATATACCGATCTAATCAAATGGTCAAAAAATAAACCTCCAGAACCAGGTATGCTTGAATGGATAGACTTGGACAACTTAGTGCCTCTTGCGCGTTTACGACTCCGAAATAAAAAAATTGCACAAGATGTAGAAACTTTTAAAAACGCTCTGCTCGACGCGTTTCTGGACTATATATTGGAAACAGAATATCCATATTTAGAAAAATCTCTTTATGAAAGAGCAAAGGCACAACAGCTCGAACAAGAAACACCTGAAAACATACAACATTTTAAAAATCAGATCTACGAAATTTTCCTGGAGGGCGGAATCACACATGTTCATAAACAAATTTTGCAAAAAACAGAGATTTATCAACCCAGAAAGTTCGTGTCTGAACCTTATCCAGAAAAAACAGAACACACATTATTAAATGACACTTTAGATCTAAACACAATTCCAGAACTTCTCCCTTCTTATGAAAGTATGACGAGTGTCGACGGCAAATCATATATTACTGTAATTCATTATGCTTACGATATGCTAATAAAAAACATGTTAAAAATATACCAGGGGTTAAATTTAACAGAGTTTGACATAAACAGCATCAAAATTGAAGAGCTGTCTATTATGTATGCGGAAATGCAAAAAGAGTGGACAGAACGAACTATTCGTATAAACAACGAAGCGGCGATAGAAGCAAAGCTGGAACAGCACTCGTCTATCTTACAGTTTCTTTTTCAAACAGACCCTTATCCGATCTTATGGGAAGATACACAGGACCCAATTCTTGGTGTATATGACGGAAGCGGACAAAACACTACAGGAAAACATTTAATGTTCTTACGAGAAACCCTGAATCGAAAAATCAAAAGCAAATTTATATACGTTAATAAGAATTTAGAAAATAATAGCCTCTTGCAGCTTTGGTTATACAACACCTCTTTGCATCTCCGGAACACCCTTTTACTATTTGATTCTCCTAAAACAAAAGAATTAGAATATTTGTATGCGGTTCACGTAAAAAGTGTTAACCAAAGGTTTCCTACTACGATCGAGCTACAAATTTTAGAAAAAGCAGGACTCACAAACGCACAAATAAAGGCTGCGTTTCCTATGATTCTTGTTTTAGCTTCTAAAGAATTTGGAGACGAGTATATCTCGGAAATCCAAATAGCGCAATATTCTTTGCGCAAGTACACAGAAAGACAAAAACAATATTTAAGATATAACAACCCCGAAGACTATGAAGAAGCTTTTGAAGTTTCTAAACAATATCTCGCACAAGCTACAGATTATATAAAACTGGCACCAGGTGTTGACATAGATATATTTGTAAAAAGTATGTTAGCAGGCAAACGTGTTGAATCTCTAGAAGATTATACTCCAAATCTCGAGAACTTAACTATTTGGTCTGCAGCTTTCGCCTATTTTGTTGTGGAAGAATCTACAGATTTAGATCCACTTCTAATTATTGATCAGCCTGTTGAAACATGTGAAAATATTAAAGATTTAGTTGCGGCGACCGTTTCGCGGTTACCACCTGTTAGTAAGAATAAAAAAACTATAAAAATGAGAACAGGTAAAAAAGGCATTAAAGAAGTTCAAAACAAACCTATTGAAGGTGGCAGCAGCGGCGCATCGGCTGACAGTTGCAGCAGCGGCGCAGCAACTGCCAGTTGCAGCAGCGGCGCATCGGCTGACAGTTGCAGCAGCGGCGCAGCAACTGCCAGTTGCAGCAGCGGCGCAGCGGCTGCCAGTTGCAACGGCGACAGCGGCGGCAGTGAACCGAAAAAGCGCGTCATTTTGCAAGCGCGACGAAAATTATGAAGAAACTTTTGAAGTTTCCAAACAGTATATTGTCCGCTTTCGACGGAGCGCTTCAACACAAAACTATTGAGAAATGTTAAATATATATATTCTTCGTGTTTTCATAAAATAACATCTTAATACTAAAAATGTCTGGCAATATTTATAGGTGTGGTAGATACACTAAAAGACTGAGCAACAATGTCAGGACAATAAACTGAAAAACGATAAGGTCCAGGTTGTAAAATCTATTAAACCCTGTACACTTATATATTCAGCAGAAGTGGCCGGCAACTGAACAGTAAGCGGACAACATTTTTTATTCCAGTTCATCATTTTCAATAATAATTATTATTGAAAATATTTTAGTTTTATATTACCACTCTGAAAAATAACTAGTTTGCGTTACGTCGAAATAACAATATAAGAATGAATACGAAAACTGCAAAAATTATAAAAATATAGTCTTTATAAGATTTGTCTAAAAGTTTATTATACACGTGTTTATTTTTATCAGATACGTGCACTGTGTCTCCTTGGTAATATGAAAGCGGTTTTAATTTGGTTTGAATTTGGTTGTTGTAGATGCTAAAAACCTGGTCATATTTTTTTATTTTTGGTTTTTGAGTTGCTCTGATAAATACGATAGAACCAACAGATCCACCTATTGGTGTCATAATTTGTTTATCGAACTGAGAATAAGTGTTGAACGGATACATTGCACATTTGAAAAACCCACCCTGTTTACCCCAGCTTGGGCCCCACGAGTTTCTACAATGCCAATACGGCACATCACCCCATTTATTTGTATCGTATTGGATATTTTTTGCGATTCCCCACCCGACAATGCTTATAGCATGAAGGCCTGCATTTTGGAAAAGCGTATTGTCAGAAAACTTCAAATCTTTTTTTTCGTTATAATCGATTCTGTCTAAATAGACTCCTTCATTAATATTTGGATCTGTGTGTTCCCCCGATAAGAAATTTTTTAAGACAACAAACCCGCCTATTACAGGGCCAAAATCTAGAATATGGCTTTTGATAGTGTTCCTAAACATGTTGATAGTTGTAGTTTTTTCTTGTATATTTTTTTGAAGTATATTATCGTCAATAAAAAACGCTTCACTTCCTCTGTCTAGTTTGTACATAAATTTGTCTATGTTAGGAAAATAGCACCCCAGTGGTCTAGGAATAGTGTTGTTTAAATTGGTGATTAGGTTGTGTGCATCAAAATGGTTCGAAGAGCTTACATTAGAGCACATACTATTATCTGCACACCATGAATAGTCAATACAAGAAGTATCTGCAACTCCAACGCCTTCTAAATATTTAGCAGCTGACGCGGGGTTGCCGCCACCACAAGAATTGTGAATTTTTTTATCATCAATACACATCATTATATAAGTTGCGCTTATGTTGGGGGCCCAGTTTACAGCACCAGAGACAACCAAACAGTCACTCATTGTGTCAGCTAAACTTATCGCCCAACAAGACCCACATCCATGTTGAGAAGAGGGATATGTTTTAATTATTTTTTTCTTATGTTTGTCTACTAACGAATCTGTTGGCGTGACAACTGCCCAAGAAAATTCTTCTAAGATGGTATCGTGAACATGAGGTTTGTTGATGTGATGTTGTGCGGGATGTGAGTGATCGTCTGGGTTGTATGTGCTAAAATATTCAAGGCTGTGTGATGAAGAAATACCGCGTGCTTCTAAAATGGTAGGTTTATGTTTTGGGAGTTTATTGCTGAAGCTGATGTCGGTGTTCAAAAAATAGACGTTGTTTTTTGCGTCCTTGTATAAAAAAGGTTGGTTCATTTTACAATATGGAAGAAAGATACTGATGAAAACGGCTGTATTTTAAATTTTTGTATTTAAAATGAAAGATATAGAAATACCAGAACTGTGTATTGAATGGGAGCTGTTAAACAGAAGAAAAAATCCTATTACAAAGAGGAAGATAAAAAAGAACGGTCCAACATATAAAATACTAAAAGACGTGTGTAAAAAAGAATCAGAATTGTTCTTTCCAAAAAATCAAAAAAAACAAAAAATTAATAAAATAAGAAATCCAGACATTTTTCAAAAGAGAAATATAGCGTGTAAAAAACATATTTTAGAACCGTTGACTCGGGCAGACATACAAACGAGACCGCCTCAACATGTCCAGGAATCAACAAGTGATCCATTTTTTTCTGCCCGGTCAGACGCACAAACACAAACGTGTGATCTTAAACCTCTTGACGCGCAGACACCTCCTTGGATGTTACCGACAAAGTCGGATAAATCTACATGTGCATCTGCAGCTAAAAACGGTAAGCTAGACTGTCTCAAATATCTTCACGAAAATGGATGTCCGTGGGATAAATCTACATGTGCATATGCTGCTGTAAAAGGTCATCTAGATTGTCTCAAATATGCTCACGAGAACGGTTGCCCGTGGGATAAAGATACATGTGCGCTTGCCGCTAAAAACGGGCATCTAGATTGTCTCAAATATGCTCACGAGAACGGTTGCCCGTGGGATGAAGATACATGTGCATCTGCTGCTGTAAACGGTCATCTAGATTGTCTCAAATATGCTCACGAGAACGGTTGCCCATGGGATGAATATACATGTAGGGTTGCCGCTACACGCGGGCATCTAGATTGTCTCAAATATGCTCACGAGAACGGTTGCCCGTGGGATAAATCTACATGTGCATCTGCTGCTGAAAACGGTTATCTAGATTGTCTGAAATATGCGCACGAGAACGGTTGCCCATGGGATAAAGATACATGTAGGGTTGCAGCTGCAAACGGTCATCTAGATTGTCTCAAATATCTCCACGAGAACGGTTGTCCGTGGGATGAAGATACATGTGCATCTGCTGCTGAAAACGGTTATCTAGATTGTCTGAAATATGCGCACGAGAACGGTTGCCCATGGGATGAATATACATGTGCGCTTGCCGCTAAAAACGGGCATATAGATTGTCTCTACTATGCTCACGAAAACGGCTGTCCATGTAAACATAATCGTAGACAAGAAGCAATACCCTCTTTGGAAAAAATATGTTTACCACAAAATATCACAAAAGATCAACTTAAAAACATATCTGAAAAAATATCAGGCGTGTTGTCTACCAACACAAACGACTGGCCAAAAAAGGTATCGGATATTTTGTCTCCTTATGAACGTACACAAAACGTATGTTTACCAACAAACATTACGAGAGAGCAACTTAAACACATAACTGACGAAATATCAGGTGTGGTTTTAAACAACAGAAGCAACTGGATAAAAGGGATAGAGGATATTTTTTATCCCTATTTGACCAATTACCAAAACCTAAAAACCAGAATACAAGAAGCCATCAAAGTGTGTACATATCTAAACAAAACGGTTAGCATTGCAGACCAACAGTGGTGTGTGTCAGGACCAGATAAACAGATATTCAATACATATATTGGATCTTTTAATTTACTCTCAAGCGGGACGTTTGGTATTGTTTCAAAAGTTTATTTTAAAAATCTAAGAACTCCTGTTATTATCAAAGAAGCAAAGTTTTTTGATGAGGATAATCAGGCAACAACTGTAAAAACTATAGAAGGTAGGTTTGAGTTGCAAAAAAAAGGAAAAAAAGACTACTTTAGTCTAGAAAATCTGATTTTAGAAGCTATTGACAGGCTCATTTTACAGCCACATAAGTCGCCTAACTTTTTACTTTTTTATGAAACCACATGGTGTAAAAACTGTAATATGGTTGATGAAAAAAACAACACATTCGGGCCCGGGAGTTGTTATTTAACTTTTATGGAAGCTGCAGATACCGATTTGTACAGACTAGAACTTCCATCTATTTACCAACAAGAGTCTGTTCTTTATCAGATTTTGCTAGGTCTACATTCTTTACAGAAATATTTGGGTCTGTGGCACAGGGATATAAAAACAGACAATATTTTTATTAAACAAATACAACCCGGAGGAGTATTAAAATATAATGTTGATAATGAAATTTACTATGTACAAAATACAGGATATATTGTCTATGTGTCTGATTTTAATGTTGCCGACTGTTTAAAACCCGATGTTTTAACCAAAGAATACCACAGTGCGCTGCAATACTGCAGTTATTTCCATCCTTGTTGGATTAAATATGTTAACAACCAACTGGTTGGTGTGCCTCTATTAAATTTGTTCAACAAACAAGCACGATGGACAAACTCTAAGAATCAAAAAGTTGATTTAATTCCGAACCCTATACCATCAAATGATATGGACAAAGACCCGATACAATTTCCTTTTTATAATTTTTTCGGAGACATTCAAGATGTTATTAGAATGTTTACGGGAGGAAAACGATCGGAGATTTCACTGAATCAGATTACGGTAAAACCAGAATTAGACGAGATGTTTTCGCGTTTGATGAAGGCAGAAGCATATGTAAAAAAGCTTCCGCGTATAACAACAAAATGTGTAAAATATCTTCTTGCAAAAGAAATGTTAAAATCATTGTACAAACCACCGATTAAAAACTCGGGAAAGTTCCGCGTCATAGAAGAGTTCACATTATAATAATTTTTACTCGTGTCATGTTTAAATCTTTATAAGATTTAAACATTATTTACAATCGTGACCGCTTCCCACTCGAATCTCTTTCCGGCAAAGTCTACCTCGTATACAAAATTTTGATTGATTTCTTCTAATCTGTCTCTTAGAAACTCTGGCAATATATTTTTTGATTGAGGAGGAACAACTCTCAAAAGTTGTTCGTGGTGGTGACACGGTGTTGTAGAAGTATCAAATTCAAAGTCATAAGCATCTTTCATATGATCTACGAAATCTGCTGCATGAAGAGTGTAGTTGTAAGGATAAAACCAGTTCCAGTCTAACCTGGTATTTTTTGTATAGTACAAAAACACCCAATACACCGTCTTTAAGAATAAACTTATCGCTTTTTCTTCTGTGGCTTCCGCGTCGGTCGAAGTTTTTACGAGCTTGGTAGTAAAATACTCTCGTCTGTATTTTTCGATGTCTCCTTTCCAGAGAGGGTTTGTAAATCTGGTTATGGGTTTCCCTTCTCTGGTTTTTGAATACGAAATCTTTTCCTCCACCTGCCTTCCGTTCATTATACTCTGTTCTCTGGTAGACAACAGCGTTAGCAAACGTTTTATTTCTTTAAAATTGAGAACATTTTTGTTTTCAACAGTCTGAACGATTAAAGGATTCTTGTAGTTGTCAAAAAAAAACTCGAATGCTCCTTGTTCTGGAAAACTTTCTTTAATTTCTAACGAAGGAACAGGAGGTAAAAAATCGTTTCCCAAAAAACATGACCACACAAGGATATCTGATACTTTTACATTTTTTCTTTCTAAGTTTTGTCTAGCTATGTCTATATCTATTAAATCGTATCCTTTGAATTCTTTTTCTCGTAAGATACATACGTTTTTTTTATCAAGACATAAACACAACAGTATTAGGTCTGCATCCAGTCCTACAACTGTAAAAGAATCCAATTCCTGCTCAGAATTCTTTATCCATTCTATTAATTTATGTTCCCCTTCTCCTGGCACGCTATGGCTTGAAAAAATATAACTCGTGGAGGGTTTTATATCTAACCAAGATTTGTCTGTTATATGATCGCAAAGTCTTTGCATGAAATCTGTTCCTGCCGTGATACACGCGGAATCAAAACTACCAGGAGTTCTTTCCTCAGCTGCTCTGAATCGTCTTTGTCTTTGTTGATTTTGTTTGCTTTTAGGAGCGACGCCGTCAACCGCCAAGAAAACAGTCTTAATAGGAATGACCATTTTTAAAATTGCGTTGACTTGTGTTTTTACATTCTCGAAAAGATCTATTTCTAGTTGTTGACGCTGCTCTTGTAGAGTTTGTGGTATATTTCTGTTGATATATTTTTGCAATCTCTCGGGGATTTGCACTGAGCAGGGTTGTTGTGCGTTTGCATATTTTCCATATTTATAAACTTGTTGTGCCGCTTGATGGATGATACCGTTCATATCTATCAGTATATGATCTGTGTAAACAGGGGGCACGTGCTTTAAAACTGAATCTTTAAAAAGATCGTTATTGCGAAACCAAGTAAAAAAGTTTTTAATTCCCATGTTTTAACCTTCTATATTATAATATCTTATTCATATATAAGTTTATAGCGCCGAAGGCGCCGGCCACTTCGTGGCTACATGCTGACTCACATCTCCTGTTTTAGATACAAAAATTGATTTTTTATTTCAAGAACCATCATATATTAAAACCTCAATAATGTCTACTCAACAAGAATATATTCAAAACTTAATTCAAAATGAAACTAAACTGAATCTCGAAGACTTTTTTAAGAGCGTTCATGCTAAATTCTATTCTAACTATGACATCAGCTTTATGAAATATTTTTTAGAACTGACAGAGTATGAAGGAGAGTTTATTGTACATCATTCAAAGTTAATCGAATATGGAATAGTAACATCTAATAGATCGTCAGATATAAAAGAAAAATTGGACAATTTAAGACTGGTTGAAAATGAAGATTACCATCTGCGGGACGTCCCGCAAAACCTCTCTTTTGGTGGAAGACCCAAAAAAGTATACATGTTGACACCAGAAGCTTTCAAAAAATGCCTTATGAGAGCACAAAGACGACCAAAACAAACGGTTGACCCGGTTGTGTATTGTGATTATTATCTACTTCTAGAGAAGACATATAAATTGTTTACGGATTATGAGAAACAGTTGTTGAATAAACAACTAGAACAAAAAGACCAAATAATTGATCAAAATAAAGAACAACTAGAACACCAAGCTCAAGAACTAGAACAAAAAGATGTACAACTAGAACAAAAATCTCAACAACTAGAAGACAAGAACGGTCTTGTCCTCCGTCTCAACGAGATGCTCATCGACTCTACCAAGCTTCCAAAGACACAGGTTGTCTACATCGCCACTTC
>Ga0316228_1002727_pt1 | contig 15112 bp, 15 predicted proteins | sample TBH18021metaG_FD_206005 | JGI IMG/M metagenome (GOLD analysis project Ga0316228, IMG submission 206005) | Freshwater microbial communities from Trout Bog Lake, Wisconsin, USA - TBH18021 | ecosystem: Environmental > Aquatic > Freshwater > Lake > Hypolimnion/Profundal zone | place: USA: Wisconsin... | reverse complement strand
TGAACTTGAAAGAATAATTAGATGTGGAGAGGAAGAAAAAATCTTTTTATAGTCACCAACCGAGCAGGAAAAGTTACTGAAAAATTAGGCGCGGGACAAAGGCTTGCAGCTTATGGATTAACCCACAAGATGAATGGGTAATTGAAGGTATCAGCGGCCACTCAATGAGAGTAGGTGCTGCGCAGGATATGCTCAATTCGGGAGCAAGTATGCCAATAATCATGCAGCGCGGAAGATGGTCAAAGACTGATACGGTTATGAGATATCTAGAGCACAGTAATTTTTCATAGCAAGAAATCGTCGCAATAAAAAGAGTAAAAAATAGATGGCTTGCTTTTTTAAAAACCACTTCACTCGATAATCTTGCAATTATTACTTAATCGAAGATCCGCACAAAGTTTTCATCACCAGGTGTCCAAACATCAGATGCACATCCTCACATAGCTGCATGTCAAAAGACTCCACCCAAACAGCAGCCTTAGAGAGCTCTTTCACCTTTCCACCGTCATATCCAACTACAGCCAAGGTATCACCTCCAATGCTGTTTGCATACTCAACAGCTTTCACTACATTTGGAGAGTTTCCACTACCACTTATAGCAACCAACAAGTCGCCCTCATCCATAATTGCCTTTAATTGCCCAGCAAAGACCTCATCATAGGAAAAGTCGTTACCATAAGCGGTAATCAAGCCTATGTTGTCGCACAGTGAAATACCTCTGAACTTTTTTCCTGTAGCTAGATTAACCATCTTGTTCCAATCGGTAATGTAGTGCGAAGCAGTTGAGGCACTCCCACCGTTGCCACAGGTAATAATTTTTTTGCCTTGCTCAAACTTGTGCTTGATTAAATCGACTCCAGCCTGAAACATGGGGATATTCAATCTTCCAGCCAGCTCTGTATGTGCCTTGAAGTAATTATTAATTGAAAAGTCCATTTTATTTAACATCTCCATGAGTTGGGCTATAAAACACAATTTGAGCGCCGTTTCGATCAAGTCCAAATTTAATTGGGACGAGCTCAGCCAGAGCAAGTTTAATTTTTGCGTGATGCTCTGGTGAGGCATAAAACATAATAAAGCCGCCATTACCAGCGCCCAATAGTTTTCCGCCAGATGCTCCCGCTTGAATCCCTTTGCAATACCACGTATCTATTTGTGGATCACTAATTCCACTGGTTAATTGGGCTTTTAATTTCCAATTCTCATCGAGAATAGATCCAAAATTCTCTACATCTCCGGACTCCAGCTCTTTTTTTAACTCAAAAGCCAGTTCGACCATACGTCGCATAAGAGTGCGACGATTTTCAAGCTTCATTGCATCAGATTGGTTTTTTAGCACCGCCGAAGCACTCCGGGTTCTGCCAGTAAAAAACACTAATGTGGACTCATCAATTCTTTTAATAATATCGGGGCTACAAATTACCGGGTCAACGGAAACAGAATCATCAGGATGAAAACGAATTAAATTCAATCCGCCATATGCCGCAGCATATTGGTCTTGCTTGCCTATGGGCTCGCCACAACGCTCTATCTCTATCTCGCAAGCTTGTTTGGCTAGGGTTTCTTTAGATACATATTGATTGTTAAACGCATAAAGAGCATTTAAAAGTGCGACAGTAAAGGAGCTAGAAGAGCCCAAACCAGAGCCGCGAGAGGGGATATCAGCCATGGAGGCAATCTCTATTCCACCAGAAATCGAAAGCATGGTTAATGCCTCCCGAACCAATGGGTGCTCAATCTGAGAAACTCCCTCAACCTCTTCTGTTTTTGAATAACTTAATCGTATTTTTCCATCAAATTTTTTATTAACCGCTACATAAATATACTTATCGATTGATGTTGATAAAACGGCACCTACTTCCTCTCTATAAAAAGAAGGTAAGTCACTCCCTCCCCCAACATAGCTCATTCTTAGTGGCGTTTTACTTACGATCATTTTGATTTTTCTAAATTAATTTGATAGTCTGCTTTATGTACGAACTGTTTTATTAGAGAAACTTCGTCCCTTTCTCGGGACATAATTTTTCTCATAAAAAATGCATCATCCTCGCCACGCCAAAAATATTCATCCTTTAAGCGCTCCAATCTAATGTCGTCATTCACACCAACATAAATACTCAAATTTGCAAGCTGCGAAAGGCGCTCGTCTAAAAAAACTGGTACTCCCTCAAATATCACAATATCTGAAGGGCCTATTGAAACTGTCCTTTTAGATTGAGCCTGCCGTAACTTGCGGTCATATTGAGTGTATTCAATTGAAAATCTTTGAGTGTATGAGGCTACTTTGTTTGCCTCATTAATAATTTCATTCACGTTATAACGGCTCAAAACTCCAGCGCCTTCCTGACGCTCCGCCGAGCTTTTTAACCAACCATCCAAGGGCAACACATGAGCTTTTTTACCAATTAGGTTAAAAAGCTCTACCAAAACAGTGGCGGCAGTAGATTTTCCTGAGCGAGATGCCCCACCCACTAGGATTGTTCTGCAATTTGCGGAGCTTACTGCTATCGGCATCAATTTTGTAATTGCATTGGCATGTCCATGCAAAATCCAATCAACAGCATCAGCAAGACTGCTGGCAACAAAGTCAGGATCTACGTTATATTTAAAGTCTCTCCCTGCGTAGCCCGTTTTCACTAAAATAGTGCGGAGGCCAGCCCGCTTTCCGGCAAGAATATCTGATGTGGTATCACCCACCATCCATGAATCCCTTCGGGAAATATTTAATTCTTGCACTGCTAAATCGAAGAGACCTGTCTCTGGTTTACGGCAACGGCACTTTATCTTTAGCTCTGAAATCTCCCCCAAAAAGCCTTTATCTGGGTGATGTGGACAAACATACATTCGATCAAGATAGGCGCCATCGTTTCCAAGAAGACTGTCTAAGCGTGCGTGAATTTTTTTTAAGCCCTCAGAATTTATTTCCCCTCTGGCTAACACAGGCTGGTTTGTAATGCCAACCGCAACCATGCCTGATCGGTTAATCCTTCTAATTGCCTCCGACACTCCACCCAAAAGAATTAGCTGGTTTGGGTCACGCAAATGGTTAACTTCAAGATTAAGGGTTCCGTCCCTGTCAAAGAACACAGCCACCCTCGGTTGTCGATTCGAAAGTCTCTCTGGCAAGCCACTGTTAATATCGCGCTCAACTTTATCCAAACGTTCAGGCGTACCCATGTCTTTGATGTACTCTGGCGTTATATAAGCATACAGTTTTTTACCGGCAGCCAATAAGTCTGGAAACGTATTTTTAGCTAGATCGGTTTTACGATCTAAAGGAATAATCTTTGACAGACTCTCCTTATCCAGAATATAAAGTGCAGCATTAACCAAATTTGGATACTCCGCCCCAATTGGATGTGGGTAAGAATGCACCTCAACTAGCGCTCCATCCCCATCAATCTCCATTAAATCAGAGTCTTGAGGATGATCATTTGGATGTAGTAATAAAGTTCCAGCAGTTAGGCGCTGAGAATCGAAATCCCAGAATGCTTTTAAATCTATGTCAGCGTATGTATCCCCATAAAGGACTAGAAAGCGATCATCCATTACCCCCAAGGCATCCAATAATGCGCCAGCTGTTCCGCGCGCCTCAGCCTCGATGACGTAGGTTAATTCAATACCAAACTTAGTACCATCACCAAAATACTCACTAATTTTTTCTGAACCATAGTGAACCAACAAAGCAATTCTAGTAAACCCATTTCTCAAACATAGATCCAGTTGATGCTCTAAAACTGGCCTGCCATTGATAGGGGCCATGGGCTTCGGTAAATGACCGGTACGAGACTTGAGTCTCGACCCCATTCCACCCGCTAGGATTGCAACTTGACAGCCCATCACACCCGCCTTAATTGAATGTGGCTAAATAAGAATTGCTGCAGCCCCCTCGGCAAGTGAGACCAGACCCAGATTCCCGAAATCCCAATTAATTTTCTAATAGGATATGGGCGAGAAATATTACTTAGTCGAGCTTTGATATTAAACTTCCAATGATTCTTATGGCGACTTGTATGATGCTGCCTATATTGCACTAAAGCATCCGATAAATTTGCAAATTTGACACCCCTATTTAATAGTCGGAGCCATAAATCCAAATCTTCTGAAAATATGAATGAGGGATCATATACGTGATCACCTTCGCCTAAGATCTTCTTTCTAAATATCACTGCTGGGTGAGCAAGAGCAGAAGAAAAAACAAATTTCTTTTCAATATTTGCATGGCTTAATGGATAGGCTCTAAAGCTGATGAATTTTCCACCCTCATCAATAATCTCTATTGCACTCCCGAGGACTGATACCTCGGGATTCATATTAAGGAAATTAACCTGTTTTGATAGCCTATCAAGATGGCATATGTCATCTGAATCAAACCTAGCTATTAACGCCCCTTTAGCTTTTTGAATACCCATATTTAGACTCGCAGCCAACCCGAGCCTTTTTTCAGGGTGTATATATATAAATCTTGGATCGGCTTCACAAAATTTACTACAAGCCTCAGCTATTTCTTGATTGGTACTTTCATCAATCACAATGCATTCAAAATTTGTGAATGATTGATCTCGCACACTGCTTAAGCTTGTTTTTAATATTTCAATATTTTCATTAAAGCAAGGCACAATACAAGAAACCATCGGAGTATGTTCAGACGACATGCTTTTTTACCTGCCTAGTTGCAAGGCAATCTCATCTATAGCAAGCGCAACTGCGCCAGCTGAGTTTAACTTAGGCGCCCAACCAAAAGACTGCAGTCTTTTGGTTGAATAGTTAAACTTTGGTACATCGCCAACCCATCCTTTATTACCCTCACCATAGGAAATCCTGGCCCCAGGGCTAACCCTTTTTACAACCTGTTCTGCTATCCATTGGACAGTAACCCCCTCATCAAGTGGGCCAATATTTACAACTTGAATCTGCTTCTTAGGAGTGGCACCCCTAATTTCCAACATCGCAGAAATTAAATCCGAAACATGTAGATAAGACTTTTGCTGAGTGCCATCACCCAAAACTTGAAGTGATGAAGGCGTATTAATTAATTTATTTATAAAATCAAGAATTACGCCGTGTGTTGCTGGGACTCCAACAACATTTGGAAATCTAAAGATATTAATTCGACTTAAGAATGCCTCTCCAGCTGCAAATATTTGCGCTTCGGATGCTAGCTTCATGGCACCATAATTTGAAATTGGAAAAAGTGGGCCAATGTCTTCATGTAAGAGTTGACTACCCAAATCACCATAAATTGCAGAGCTCGAAGCAAAATGTAAAATTTGAATGCCGCATTGCCTCATGGAAACTAGAATGTTAAAAGACGTCATGAAGGTATCATTAAGATCAATTCTTGGATCCTTAATACCTGCAGGTATATCTGAATTTGCAGCTAGATGCCAAACTTCTTTGATTTGACCGTAGCATGCAGCCTCATTGAATGCAGCCATACATTGATCTGCAAAAGATAGATCAGCAGAAATAATATGAACCCTATTTTGTGGATACTTATTTAAAAAATTCAAATTTCCACGCGAAAAATTATCAATAATAACAATATGATTAGATTCAATCAAAAGGCTTTCTATTAAATTAGAGCCTATAAAACCACCACCGCCCGCCACTATAGAAACCATGATAAAAATAAATTAGAGTTTTACGGAAGATTATTATAACCACTAAAAGAAATTCATCTAAGCAAAACAATACTATTGCAACGATCCAAAATATAGTGAATTCTAGCGGTGGAAAATACAGAATTAAAAACTATTTGAAAAAGGAGATAAAGCAAATAATTTAATGAATTTATTATTTTATTTAGTCGAATATGACTTGTGTCATTAATAGTTTTTTAGTTCAATAAAGTGATATGCCAAATATATAACCAAAAGGTATAATACCTACCAAAATATCAGTTAGGTCTTTAATGGGATAAAGGCCACCAATTGAAAATTTGATAAAAAAATAGTCCAAAAATCCATGAGAATATGATTAACAGAATCTTCAAAATTAATACTTACCGCCTCTTCCGCAAAGACCATGCAGACAACCCATAAGGGACAATTTGAGTCGTAGCAACCTGTTATCAAAAAAAATGAAATTGCAAAATAATTTAACTGGTAATTTAAATATTATTCTGAATTTATAGGTTAATGGAATATAGGGATTTTTACTAATTAAAAAAGAATTTCGAAATTGATAATAACTCCTGATTGGAGCACCACAACTAATGGTAAAAGGACCAAATTTTATTGAATATTTTCCTAAAGTATGATCAAATAAAATATCTCTACATATATATATATCTAATCCAATATACTTGGCCCTATACCCCCATTCAAAATCTACTAAATCTATAAATAATAACTCATTAAATAATCCAACTTTTTTGAAATTAGAAACTGGTATTAGTGATCCAGAACTATTCAAAAGATCACATGGGAAGTATTTTTTTAAATTTATATTTTTGGCATTAGATATATCAATAATTTGATTACTCAAAGAATTACGATAGATAGGTTTTGCACACAAAGCAGCGATATTTCTGTGTTTATAATTTAACTCTTGATAAGATAATAATAAATCATTTATAAAATTATCAGGGGGAATACTGTCATCATCCATTAACAGAACAAATTGATAACTTTTTTTTAAAATTTCATTTAAGCCAATATTTTGAGCAGCAGCAATTCCCAAGTTAGACTTATTGAAAAGTGTACTATGGGTGTTTAGGTTATCGATTGAAGAACTAAAGGATGCATTATCGCTATTATCAACAATGAATACATCAGAATCAAATGATAATTTGCTTACAATCTGTTGAAGTTTTATTATATCAGAATTATATGTAATTATTAAAGTGGCTACTATTTTATTCATTATAATAGACATTTTTTTACAACATATTTAATTTCATAACATGGAAATAGATAACACAAGTTAACTTCGTAAAACTCTTTAATAAAATTAGATGAATTAAACAATAAAGTTAATATTCTTCCAAACATATGCCTAATGTAAAAAGGCCTTTCACCCCTGAATATTAAAACCACATTTTCTATTTTAAGCGGTAGATTTAACCCATACAGAGGCACTCTTCTTTTAAATATTTTACTTTCAGCAAAATATGAGAGTGAATATAGGCCAAAAAATCTTTTATGCGTGTAGTCCGAATAGAAATATGGATTACTAAAGTGAGGAACAATAATTTCTAAAGTTCCCTCGTTACGCAAAACTCTTGAACATTCTTCGATTAATTTTTGCAAATCTTCAACATGTTCAAATACATGGGAAGAGAATATTTTTTTAACTGAATTATCTTTAAAACGCGATAAAACCTCAAATAGATCCCCTACAATATCTACACACTCAAAATCTAACTGATCTATACCAATAGCATTATCTATTCTTTTTTTAGAACCGCATCCTAATTCTAAAGTAATATTCACATTATTTTCAATGTCTTTTAATAAATTATTTTTATCTTTGATCATATTTTTATTAATTTGAGAAGTTTATTTATAGGTTTTTTATATGTATGAAATTCAAATAATATTTTTGGGTATAATTTAATTGCTATATACATATTATCTAAGGCACTCTTGTATTTTTTTGCTAAAATTGCTATATAGGCTGAATGTATATAACTGCTTGAAAGTACCTTAATATTAAAATTATTATCATATATCCAGTTTCTATCATTAAAAAGCTGGGAATACATAGCGGGTATTTCTTCTGCCCACTTTTGAAAAAATTTTACAGACTTAGAGTTTGTATGTTGTCTAAATTTCCCTAATAATCTTGGGATGTAAAATGACTTACCAACAAGTGATATTCTTAGAAAAAAATCTCTATCCAAAACATAGTGCCATCTCGTATTTACATACAACAATTCTTCACCAATATATTTTTTCCACATGCTACCTTGCTGCGGTATATTTATGTCGTGATGAAAATAAACTTCAGGTTTTAAAATTTTAGATCCAGAAATAAAACCCACATGCATATCACTCTCATTTATTAGCTCTACATTACCATATATAAAATCTATTGATTTATCTCTTATAAACTCTGTTATTACTATTTCTATAGAATCATTGCATAAAATATCGTCAGAATTTATCCATGTAATAAATTCACCGGTTGAAATATCAATACCTTTATTAATTGCTTCACCCTGACCGCTATCTTTTTCAGATAATAAATAATCTATATCATTTGAATAATTTCTTAAGACTTCTAAAGTGTTATCCTTACTTCCACCGTCAATTACGATTATTTCAATATTTCTATAGGTCTGACTTAAAACAGATTTAATCGTTCTTTCTATAAAATTACCCTGATTATAGGAAGGTATTATTATGCTTACTTTTGGTAAATTCATAATTTATATTATTTTCTCATTGTAATATTAATATATTCCATTTAATTAAATCTTTAATTTACCAGAATTTAGCTCAAAAGTAAATTTTTGGAGACCGAATTTCTGACAAAATACCCCTGTTGATGTTTGCCTTGGCATATAAGATTTTTAGGGCTTAGTTGATTCTTTTGATCAACTTGAAAAAGTTCTATCAAGCCAGTGACAGTATCATTACTAATTACGCTTCCTAAATATACATCATAAAACGATCTCTCAAGGCTGGATGGGATTGAAAGTAGTTGATCATCGCAATTAATAAATATTGCAAATCCTTTATTCATTGCATCATAAATACCCCTATCCGCTTCACCAAGATTGTGGAAAATTATATCCGAGTATTTATTTATAACAATATGCCCAGCATCCCTGGGATTCCCATTAATTAAAATTACTTTAAGCCTACAAAAATATAAGCTTTAATTAACATTTTAAAACTTTTTAAGTTTTTTTCCAACTCGCCTATCATGATAAATTTGAAAATAGTAAAATAAACTATCGGCATATTTTGGGAGGTTAATTTTTCTTTATTTAAATCTTGAATATGATTGAATTTTTTACCATTAAATATAAATTTATTAATAAATTAATGAAATACCCCTTCAATCAGCATATTAAATGCTAGATAGCCATCTGCATTAATCCAATAAGTTTTTAATGCGTACGCAATAAAAAATATTAATGAAATAAAATATCCTATCTTAAAATTATTATAATCAATATTAGATAAAACTAATATTATCCCGAAGGGGGTTAGCACTGTTGTAAAACGCCCTACAAGTGGAATACCAGCCCCCATATTTAATATTAATAGTGAAGCTACTATTAATATTAAACCTATAGAATCTACAAATTTATTTTTATATTGAAATAAGAGTATAGCTAATGAAAATATACCTAGTGCTCCTATTAAGCTAGTATTTTGAGAAAAATCTGAATTAATGTATTCACTATAATTTAATAATAATCCTGAATTAACCAATAAATTCCCATCTTTGGAAATTATGAAATTAAATGCAAATGATGCAATTAAAGCCATTAATATATAAATATTTTTTTTGAGTGCCATAATAAGTACCACTAAAGCAATAAGGTAAATTGCTGATGAATGAGAAAAAATAGCACAAATTAAAAATATAGTTCCTTGGAATTTTTTTTCGTATTTAAAAAAATAAAATGAATTTAATAAAAATAAAGTAGATAATCCTTGTCTTATATACCAACCATTTAAAGTTATATAAAGACAAAGGAAGTATCCAATTAGAAATAATAATAAATTTTTCTGATAGGATGTAACTTTTAATAATAATAATATTTCCATCCAACTTATTACTAATAGAAAAATATTAAAATTTAAGTTTAATGATTTAACTAAAGCCATTATTCCAAAAAACAATATTTCTGAATAATATGGGTTTGATCCAAAATAATATTTTGTATTTAATAAATAACTTTCAAATTCATCCCCCCTCAAAAAGTAGTCTTCGTATCCCTGGTAATCAGGCCCAGAAATTCTTAATCCAGTTACCGTAGATATTAAAAATAAAAAAATAAACGCTGCAATAATTTTGTATTTTATTTTCATTATTTATTTTTTGAGGTCAATATTTCTGAAGCTAAGTCTAGAACATTGGACACTTTTACACGCGCTATACAGGGAACGGCCTCCCCGGGATTGTATTGCTTAATACACTTCCAGTTGCAGTTGTAGCAATCCATTGGCTCCATTGCAAATCTAAACTTGCCATTTAAGAGTTCATCTGGATAGGGTGCAAATCTTCCATGATGGCCTCCGCCAAGTATGCAAACCCCAGGGGAGCCAACCGCTATAGCCAAATGAACTGCTGATGTCTCATTTGAAACAAGTAGTTTACTGTTACGAAGCAATTCAGAAAGCTCCGTTAATGTGGTTTTACCAGCAAGGTTGATAAATGGCGCAGATCCTGCCTTCATAATCTCCTGGCAAATCATATGATCGGACTTGTCGCCACATAACACGATCTCCAATTTATAATGCTTGTGCAAATACTCCCCTACTTCAGCAAAGGAACTTATTGGCCACCGCCTCCCACTCCATGAAGCACCTGGAAAAAGAACAGCATAATCCCGATCCGGCTGCATACGCTTTGATAATTGTATTCGTAGTGCTAAATTTGGGGCGTTAGGAAAAAAAGGTCTGCCTGTCAAATGAGACATGAATTCTGCGTTGCGTACTAACTCCATAAGTCGATTAGGATTAACGGGCAGTAGCTTTGTATACCACACGTCTCCAATACGCTCTCCGCCAAAACCCATGTCGCCAACCGAACCGATACGATCTATAGCATGGGTAGCTTTTATAAGACTGTCACCGTGTATAAGTACACGCGAAAACGTCGGCTGAATAGCAATCTCAAAATTTTCGCGCCTTACCTTCCGCAAAATATTCCAGCGGTAAAGTGGTTTAGACCTGAGGTCGGCTACATTCACTGACCAAACTTCGTCCCAATATGGCAGTGCACTAGCTAGACTAGCCCAAGAAGAATTTGCAAGTAAGATTATTTTTTGCTTGGGATAAATTCTACGAAATTCTTTTGCAGAATCGAGCCAAATTATAAAATCTCCGATAGCATCAAGTCTGATAAGAGCAATGCCTTTTTTTTCTTTATCAGGAAATTGAAAAACTACAAGAGTATCCAGCGCAAAGAAAAATTTTCTTGCCAATGCTTTTATAAGACTGCTCATGGCCACAGAAGAAAACATATAACGGCATCTGAATAAGGCATAGTAAATTACTTATTTTCTCGCCACTACAAACATCACTGGATTTAAAATTAAAGGGTTTGGATTTGAATTAATTGCCCTTAAAAATCGTACAAATTTATGATAGAAAAATCTGAGAATCAACCTTATTCTATTCTTTATGGTTGTAGGGAATATCTCTTCAAAACCATAAAATTTAAAATCCTTAAAACCGGATGCCAAGAGAACCTGGGCTAAACTATGCTCAACAAATCCACTTACATGAGTAAAATCATTGAAGTGGTGTAAGTAACCATAGGGACTCTGTAAATTTGGCACCTGAATAATGGCCAAACCTTCATTGGTTAAACTGGCACGCATTGCCTTCAAAAAATCAATCGTTTGATCATGTGGCACATGTTCCAAAACATCAAGACATGTTATTAATGAGAATTTCTCTGTATTTTTCGACAGCCACTTGACAGTATCATCCGCTACTTCACAGCTTAGTTTAAGTGTTTTACAAAACCTAACTGTGGAAGGTGAGATATCAACACCTTGGTAATTAAATCCCCAGTCACGCATACAAGATAACATTTCACCACGTCCAATGCCTATATCAAGTACTAAACTTGTTTTTTCTTTTGGGAAATACTTCTTATAATTTAGCTCGAATTGTTTAAATTTAAATGTAGCCTGTTGAGGCCCATCAAAAGATGTCTCCACATAATTATCAAATATATCCCTCATTGCTCAATCCTTTTCATTAAAGTATCTCTAAAAAAATATCCGTAAAAAAATAAAACAATAACGCAATATAGAATTGCATAAGTAGCTTGCATGCCGATCATCCCGAAATGGTTTATTACGATCAGCTTTAATGGAAGGGCAATTGTAGTCAGCACAACTACAGTTATGACCTGCTCACGAATAACTCCACACCCATTTAACATCATTGCGAAAGCACTACCGAGCGTCTCGCAGACAGTCCATACAAAAAATACAAAGACAAAAGTCGGAGGTACTTCAAGATCACCATGAGTCCATACTTCAATTAATTTATTACTGAAAAGAAATAATACGCCACCACCAAAGATAGAAAAAGTTATCGTCAAAAATAAACTTTTCTTAAGTGTATTTTTAATGAACTTTTTATCACCTCGGGCATGTGCATCTGCATAAGCATTCCACAATGGGCCATTCATCATGCTAAGTGGCTGTGAAATAAACAGGTAAAGTCTTTGCACAATACTGTAAACGGCTACCTGGCTAGCACCTAAAGTAGATGCAATAATAATACTATCTGCTCCCCAGCCTATAATAGTGCCTATTTGCAATATGAAAAATAGTGCGCCAGCATGGCACAGGTGTTTTAATTCAAATTTAATATCTCTTGCTAAAAATCTTATGGCAATTAAATTGCGTTTTTTGAGAATTATTAAAAGTCCTAGATTTGAGAGTAACTGAACTCCTAAGGTTGATATTAATAAATAGGGAATATTAGCTTCTAGTTTTGTTGCCCACCATAAAAATAACAACGAGACAATGGAGCCTACTGTGCTAACTGCATTTGAAAAAAAGGCCTGTTGCAAACCTGCAAAAATACGCTGTATTCCATTTGAGAATATTGAAAATCCAAACAATATAGAAAAAATATTTACCGCGTTTTTTACTTCCGCACTTGTCTCTAATTGTTGAACTTTTATTAATTTATCCCAAGGCAATATGCTACACAACCCTAAAAGTAAAATACTAATTAAGCATCCAATAACAAATAAAAATCCTAAACCTCCGTTGATAGCTTGTCGTAACTCCCATTGATTACCATTAGCTGCCACTTGACTTACCCTGTTTGCCAGTGCATTTCCTACGCCTAAATCAAGAAAGCTTAGCATCGCTGTAAAGCTAGCAACTGTCATCCATACGCCAAAACGCTCCGCCCCTAGATAAGGTATTGTGAGAGTAACAGTAAGTACCATGACGATCATGGCGGTCCCACGGTACGATAGGCTTGATAAAATCGAAAGTGCTGCTAGCCTGTACCTTTCATCAGATCGACCTGCCTCTGATGAGGTGTCAAAAGATTTAAGTGTAAGTAATTTTTTAACTCTGAGAATGTTCATCATTTTCTCGAAATTAATTCAACATCGAGAAGTGATTCTCTTCATTCAAATATAAGATAGTGGCACACAATGACATATCAGAACCAACTAAACTACTTACATTCTCAACAGTTTGCTGTACTAAACACGTTCTTCTATATAAAACTAAAAGCTGCTTTACAAAGCTTATTTGTAACAAAGCCCGCCTACTTCTGTAGCAACTTTCGCACAAATGGAATTGCTCACCCCGTATGGACTGACTCATGAATACTAAACTTTTATATTTTTTAAAAAGACTTCTAAATGACTTAAGTGCTAACACTCAAGCCCGCTAATGCCCGATCCCGTGCTGGCATTTGCACTCTAGACTTCACTTGGCGCCACCACTTTTGACGCTCGTCCACACCCGCCCACCGAGTAAGGCTAAGAGCATCAAGAAAAACGCCGCTGCCAAACCGCCGGCAGTAGCCTTGATCATGCCTTTTTTACTCGCGGTTGGGGCGGTATTCATCTCAAAGCCTTTAGAAAAACGCACGTCATTGGCCAATAAGGTTGATCGTAGACCATCCACAAATGCCAAGGACTTGGGATCGCTGGGGTTTAAGGTGGCCCGTAGTTGGGACTCTTGCTCCAATAATTTTTTGGTTAAGGCAATGCCGTCATAGCTCTCCCCATTCATGAGGGGTGAGACCTGCTTGACCCAGGTGCGCAATATCACCATTTGCGCCTGAGCGTCTTTTAAGCGCTCGAGGGACTCCTTGCTGGCATTGATGTCCGTATTGGCCGCAATAATCTGGGTGCTAATGGGCATGTACTTGGCGCCCGAGTCTTTGGGGTCGACCACTTGACTGATGGTTTTTTGCTCGTTTGGGAAGCGCTTGGCTAGGGACTCCAAGCTTTTGAGTCGCTCTTGTTGGTAGCCTAGTTCGACTTGGGTGTTATTGATTTTTTTGGCGAGGTCCGCATCTGCGCTCATGAGTTGAGCTTCCTGCGCACTAAATAGGGATTTGATGGCTAGGTAAGAGGCGCCTTGCAGTAAAAAGTTTTTGGCGCCACGGGCATTGTCAATCGCCTTGCCCTTCGTTGACCCACCCGCGGTAATCGTTAAGCTCACAATCGAGGTGCCTGCCGCTTCCAAACCCGCAGTCGATGCTAGGTCCTTGGTGTCTGCTTTACTCATGCCGTAGGTGGCTAGGGCATTTTTTTGCCACCAGTCTGAATTACTTAGCATGCGGTAGAGCGGTTCTTGACCTTCTGGCACCTTGGACTCGTCAACTATTTGGTCTGCCAGGTTGGGTAACATTTTTTGGAGAGCGCGCCAACCCACTATATCCGTGCCACCATTGTTATTGAGAACGAGCTCGGCGTTGTAGCTGCCCAGGAAGAACCAGCCTGATAAGCCAAGAACCGCGCCCAGAATACTTGCCGCGGCGAGTTTTTTCCAAGACCCTTGTAAGAAATTGACAATATCCAGAAGGGAGATTTCTCCTTCTTGCTCGGCTTGATGCCCTGCACTACCCAGACCGTCTTTAGCCATTTCTTAATCCTATTATTTTTTACTTTTACTTATAAATTTAATGGTCATTATAGACTGCGCGATATAGTTATTTTAGGAGTTTTATGAGGGGAAATTCGTTATGTTTACCCTCAAAGTGAGCTTACAGATTTATCAAAATCTTCTTGACTCCCACTACATATCCCTTTGTGTAGCGTATTGTGGATAATTGACAAAATGAATACTTGTGGCATACCCTTAAGCTAATGCCGCGTCCGATGAATTACTCCCTTCGCCTGTCTAAGGTTGTTGCCCTCATTGTTTTGTCTTGCTCAACAGTACTTTTGGCCATTTGGCCGATACCTGAGACGATTGCCCTACGACATG
>Ga0316228_1002723_pt1 | contig 15127 bp, 14 predicted proteins | sample TBH18021metaG_FD_206005 | JGI IMG/M metagenome (GOLD analysis project Ga0316228, IMG submission 206005) | Freshwater microbial communities from Trout Bog Lake, Wisconsin, USA - TBH18021 | ecosystem: Environmental > Aquatic > Freshwater > Lake > Hypolimnion/Profundal zone | place: USA: Wisconsin... | reverse complement strand
TATTACAGGTTGGCTACCAGCGAAGAAACAGCCGCTCAGCGCGGCTGTTTCCGATCAGTGCAGATACATATGAATATTCGCGTAGTCAATATGAGGATGCATGGCCTGGTTTATACCGCCGGCAACCACATCGGCGATATCTTCAATCAGCCGGTCCACATCCTTGGGGGTGACCATCAGATCGCCCAGCGCCTCAGGCAGGACCTGATTGACAATCACGCGCCGATCCTCGTCGGACAAGTTTTCCATGCTTTTGAAATATCTGGCGAAGGCCGCCTGATTCTGCATCGCATTGATGGTATCCATGGCGATGGTGGAAGCGTGAACAACTGTCGGTACGCCGATGGCGATCACCGGTACGCCGAGGGATTGCCGGGTCAGGCCGAACCGTTTGTTACCGACACCCGACCCGGGATTAATGCCGGTGTCAGCCAGCTGAACGGTGGTGATCACCCGCTGACTGGACGCGGCTGCCAGGGCATCGATGGCGATAACCAGATTCGGTTTTATTTTAGCAACTATCCCGGCGACGATTTCCGCTGTTTCCATGCCGGTAATTCCTAAAACTCCGGGAGCGATGGCACATACCGACCGCACGCCGCCCTTTAGTTCAGGGGACAGCATTTCTTGCAGATGCCTGGTGACAACGATTTTATCCACCGCCCGGGGACCCAGGGCATCCGGGGTAATATTCCAGTTGCCAAGTCCCACGATCAGAATGGTTGCGTTTCGGGCCAGATCCACCATTTTAACCAGTTCGCCGGCCAGCATTTTCATTACCTTTTCTTGCAGCGGCGTGTCTTTGTAACGCAATCCCTGGGCTTCGACGGTGACATACCTACCCTGCAATTTACCCATCACCCGTTCAGCTTCTGGAGAGGTAATGTTGACACGGGTAATAAGCACATCATCATTTTCGACGGTTTCCACCAACACGCCGGGAATGTCCTCGCGGACGCCTCGGGTAAGTGCCTCTCTCGCTTCCAGCGCCAAGTCGGTGCGTGGCGTTTTAGGAAAATCGGTCACTCGCTCTCACTCCTATCGCTTCTTTTGACTTCCAGTCAGAACTATCTTAACCGCTCTTTTTTGCCGCTATGCAAGGTTGGCAATTGTTGCTTGCATTTTAAAAGCTGGCATGCTAAAATTATTTGGTAACACGGTCAAAGGAGGTGAATCACTTGCCAAATATCAAATCATCAGAACGCAGCGTGAAAACTGACGCTGAACGACGCGCCCAGAACTTCGCAACCCGCTCGGCGGTAAAAACTGCAACCCGCAAAGTGGTCGACACGGTTCAAGCCGGAAAAGCGGACGAAGCTAACGCCCTCCTGACCAAAGCCAGCAGCGTTATTGACAAAGCAGTCGCCAAAGGCGTTATTCATAAAAATGCCGCGGCTCGGAAAAAATCCCGCCTGGCCCGCAAAACCAATGCCCTGGCAAGCAAATAACAAATACCTGCCCAAAGCTTGGGCAGGTATTTTTCTATGGTTTTCCTGATTTCCCTTTAGCGGCACATTTCGATGATGATCCTCTCCAGCACGAACTTGTCTGTCCGCCCTGACTTTAGATCCCAGTCGGCATCGGCCATTGCCTTGATGGTCTCTTTCATCTTGTCTGGTGTAAAAGCGCGGCTCTGCCGCATCAGTTTTTCACCGACAAAAGGAGGCACACCCATTTGCTCGGCGATCTGGCCGCTATTTAGTCCCCTGCCGGCCAGCTCGCTGCTCCGCCACAGTAACCTTACCTGCCGGGCCAGCAGCGCCAGCAGCCTGAGGGCATTCTCTCCGGCTGACAGCTGTTCTTCCAACAGTTTGAGGGCCCGGCCTGTCTGCTTTTGGCTCAGCGCTTCGATCATCGCAAACACCGATACCTCAGGTACAGCGGACATGATTTCAATCAGCTCCGTGCGGCTGATCGTCGCACCCTTAGCATAAAGCGCCAGCTTTTCTATCTCTGTGTCGAGAAACCCCAGCGAAATCTGCGGCATCAGGCTGACAGCGGCCAGCAGATGATCCAGGGCGTCTGGCGCCATCTTCCGCCCCAGCTCGGTCAGCTTGGCCATTACCCACGGCCTGACATCCTTAGATTTGAGCGCACCCAAATCGACCACCGCGCCGCTCTGCTCCACCGCCTTGTATATCTTCCGCCGCTTGTCGGCCTTATCGGCGGTCATAAATATCAGATGGGTATACGCCGGGATATCGGCAAGCAGCCTGAGCAGACGGTCATCCACAGGATCCGGGGCGTCTTCGCCTTCAGCTCCTGCTTTGCGTCCGGCCCGGAACAGCTGGGTTCCCCGGACAACGATCACACTTTTCCCGCCCATAAACGGCACTGTCTCGATCAAGGTTGCCAGCTCCGCAGCGGAAGGATCGCGGTCAAAGGATGCCAGACTCATATCCCGGTCTTCCGGCAACAACAGAGCCTCAACCAACGCCTTTTCCACCTGCCGCGCCAGAAATACCTCCTCACCAGCGAGCAGATAAACCGGACGGAACTGGCCTTTCTTTATTTCAGACATAACCTGTGTGTAGTCCATGATGCCTCCGAATCAATCTGGGCATTTAAAACTGTACCCATATTTAATGAAGTATACTCCTTAGCTATGGTACTTTCCTTTTTTTGCTGAAAGCTTTTGCCAGCTTCCTGTCATCAATAATTTTCAGTTTACTAATACAGGATCTTTTTGTAGATAATGTCAGTTTTCCGACATGCGATCATTCTCAGATATATGGTCCATTGCAGCGGCTTACTAACAGCTGTTGGCGGAAACACAAATCAATATCTTCTTGCATAACGTCAATTTTCCGACACATCAAAGCCGCCTGTTGCCTAGAAGCTTACATAAAATTAATAAATCTCACTTAACGAATCGTAATGTTGTTATGCTCAATCAAATCTATCTTATTAGCGGCTTTTTGACATGGATGTAAATACCATTGCAATCTTGCCTTCTATCCCTTATAATGAGTACTCCGATGCCAACCACATCTTTAAAAGTGTACGGGAGAACGCTGCGGGAAACCGCAGAGGAAAGTCCGGACAGGCACAGGCTGAGATGCTTGTAGTGATTGTGCGCGACCCAATAAGTCGCGGGAGGACGAATGAAGTCCTTACGGCGGTGAAATCCACTCCAGTTAGCGGAGAGTAGCCTGAAAGTGCCACAGAAACGATACGCTCCGGCGACGGAGCGGTGCAAGGGTAAACCCCACAAGCCTGAAACTCAAACTATGGTAGAGGAACCCCGGAAAGGGAATTGAACTAGACCGGGGCGCGTGAATACGCGAGTTAGATGTTCTCTAGAACAGAATCCGGCTTACGGTAGCTTTTAAAGTTTTACAATAAGGCATCGCTACGGAGTGGTACTCAAGCGGCTGAAGAGGGCGGTTTGCTAAATCGTTAGCAGGGGCGACTCTGGCGTGGGTTCAAATCCCACTCACTCCGCCAAAAAGAAGAAGGCTTGCGAATTTCGCAAGCCTTCTTCTTTTGCCCAAAATTATTTATCGCGTTTTTCTGTTTTGTAAGTAAAGTGATCCCCGAATTTTCTGGAACTGTCACTCTACACTATTTACTAGTAGCCGCCGTAGCCGCCGTAGCCGCCACCGCCGTGACCACCGTAGCCGCCATAACCACTGTAACCGGGATAACCGCCTACTAAGCCACTTACCAGGCCGCCCAGAAGGTTGCCTCCGCCGTAGCCACCATATCCACCGTAGCCACCGTAGCCATCATAGCCGCCACCGTAGCTCTGTTTGTAGCTGTGGGCTTGACGCCAGGCGTGGCAATAAGGACACCAAAACATATCGAGGTCCCTCCCATATCGTTTTACTACATTTTATGTAGTACTTAGCGAACGGTGCCTTGACACCAAGCTCCTTTTAAAAAAGCTACATAAGATGAGTACGGGGGAGGCGCAAGACAATTCGATTTTTTCAACGGCCTGCTTGCACAAAAGTCGCCGCACTAAGTGCTATTCCGTCGGTGGCAAAGACAACTGCCCCGTCGCGGTCGGTGCGGTACAGCCTGGCACTTTGTTCCTCCAGCCGGCGCAGAGTATCAGGATGGGGGTGCCCGAAATGGTTGTTATAGCCCACCGAAATCACCGCGTAGTGAGGGGCAAGGGCGCGAAGAAATTCGCCTGTGGAGGATGTCTTGGACCCGTGGTGTCCCACCTTTAGCACCGTAACAGACTCGCAGCCCAGGGCAAGCATGGCTTGCTCGCCCGGCGCTTCCAGGTCGCCGGTTATCAGGAAACTGTGTGCGCCGTAAGCTACCCTCACCACACTGGATGCTTCATTGCTGCTGGCTGCCCGGATATCGCCGACGGCGTGAGTAACTGTGAAGCTTACGCCGTCCAGCACGATTGCCTGACCGGTAAATGCCGGGATGATCCCCTGGCCGCGGGTGATACGGACCAGCGCCTGAACCGCCGGGGTAAAACCCTCCCGGGCCAGCATGATATTCCGCACCGGATGGCCGCCGCGACGCCGGCTGCGCCACCGGCGTGATCTTTGTGCCCGTGGGTCAGGACAAGGTAATCGAGCGCTCTGACGCCATAGTGCTTCAGGTAGGGTACAACGACTCTTTCACACATCGAAATCGGACATTTCGCCGCTCCCGCCGCTGTCAATGAGTACGGCGCGGCCATGGGGCGTAACGATAAGGGTGGCGTCTCCCTGCCCCACGTCGATGAAGTGAACTTGCACGGCTCTGGGGTAGTACAGGTTGATAAACCCGGCCACAATGAGAACCGCCAGTACGGCACCGGTCCGATACGGCCAGTGACGCCAAAGGCTCGCAGACGACGGCACGCGACGCGGCAGAAGGGCGTAACCCCAGGCCAGGACGAGGTAATAGACTGCCCCACCGGCGACTCCCACCGGAGGTATGTACAGTGTGCTTCCCGGCAAAGCAGCGATCAGCGCCGTAAGCTTCACAGCGATACCGATCAGCATAGCCGAGCATACCAAGAGTATTTTTCCCAGCAGCGGAATCAGCGTTCCCGCCAGGCTGCCGAAGAGTCCGATGACCACAATCGCTTCAATAGGCGGAACGATGATAACAATAGCCAGGAACGAACTTAAGGGGAAAGAGTTGAAATACCAGGCCAGAAACGGCAGCACCCCAAGCTGGGCGGCTGCAGTTACAGCCACTGCTTTGGCAATTGAGGGCGGCAGAAAGGTAAGGCGCCGGACGGTTTTGGGATACAGCAGAACAAGTCCTGCGGTAGCGCCGAAAGAGAGCTGAAAGCTGATATCATAAAGCAGCCCGGGCTGATAAGCAAGCATCCCCAGAGCGGTGACAGCCAGCGCCTGGGGAGCATCCTTCTCCCGGCCCAGCCCCACGGCTGCAAGGGCGATAAGCCCCATAAGCACCGATCTGACAACCGGGGGAGACAGGCCGGCAAACAGAGCATAAAATACGATACAAGCTGCAGCCAAGCCGGCGACGGTAATGCGGCGCAGCCCCAGCCATCCGCCCAGCCACATCGCCACCCCGGCCACCAAGGCGATATGAGTGCCTGATACCGACAAAATATGGACAAGGCCGGTGGCGGCAAAGTCGTGGACCACCTCCTGCCTGATGCCGTAATATGCACCTAAAAAATTAACCTATTTACTGGCATAGCCTGAAAACCCAGTATTCACCGTGAAGTTTACATATTATTATGTGCCAATTAAATTTTACTGAACAACGGACGCGAGGCAAAAAAGAAAAAAATAGATGTTTACTGGAATCGTTGAAATCAAGACCATGAAAAAGCTCCGGGCAATGCCCGGAGCTTTTTACGCACCCCTCATTAAAAGGCTGTTCTGTATCAATGATTCTCCAACCTCCATCTGCTCGGCGTTCGGGAATAACATCACAATGTCGAAGTTTCCGGCGAGCAGATTATTCAGTGACCCAAATAGCCATCTAATTACAGTAAATGGTGAGCAGAATTCCAGTTCGTTTCGAAAGACCCGCATTAGCCAATCCATTTTTCTCGGGTGAAATCCCATACCTCTTAGAAACTGCTTCCCGTAGTAAGGCCGTAAACAGTCCAGCAGGAAACACATTGTTGCCACAAATACTTGTGGATACATGGAGCTGCATCCACTTTGCTGAAGCCTATTCGGGTTTGCGGAGAGGCTCGAACGCCTCAGCTTTTTCGGAAAAGAAAACTTCTTTGAGCTGAGGAAACCCTGTCCTTGCCGCATCGTGTCCAAGTCCCTCGAGCGACTCAATGCCCTTGACTCCGTCGAGTGCGTAGGCCTTAGGAGCGACCATCCTGGTTATCCTACTGAGCCTTTCCTTGTCGCGCCCGAGCCGTAAGCGTGCCGCGTTCGTGGCGAACGTTGACTGGGCGGACATGAACAAGTCCAGGAGCCTGTCTTTCTTCAGCCAGCCTCTAAGGCCGCCCGGAAGGGAGTCTCCCGAGCAATCCAGGGGGCTTTCCGTGCACCCGAGGCTGAGAACCCGGATTTCCTCCGGCGACCACCCCAGGATTTCCGTCCCCTCAAGAACGGCCACCAAAACTGGGTTGTTACACCAGACCCCGCCATCAACCATGGGCAGTCCCTTGGCGCTCCTGTGCACCGGAAAATAGAGTGGAGCCGCTGCAGTATGCAACGCGACGTCGACTGCAGGCACTTTGTAATCGGAGTGGATGTCGTCGTAATGAGCCGTCTTGTAAAGGTAGATGTCCCCCTTAGCAAAATTGTAGGATGGAATGACGTGGCGGGTGCAGCTGTGTCCCAGCTTCCGGTCTCCGAAACGCCCTTCAAGAGCCGCGCGGAGCGGCTCTGCATCGTATTTCGGCTTGGTCAGGCGGCTGAATAGGCCGGCTCTGGGTTTGGCGAACACGGTCGGACCGAGTTCTCGGTAAAGGTCTAGGATTTCACCCGCGGTCATGCCGAGTCCCAGCCCCAAGGCTATGATTCCGCCCGTGGAGGTTCCGACGATAAGGTCGAAGTATTCTCGCACCGGCATGCTAGAGAATTCCTCCACGGCTGCAAGGAACGCGGCAGGGAATACCCCCTTTATTCCTCCTCCATCTATGGAAAGTATCCTTCTCATCTGTTCCTCCCTCTCTCCAGTCAGACAGAATTACGCCTGAGGGACTGCCCATTCGGGTGCTTACCGCCGCCGCGCCACTCACCGGTGGCGAGCCAAATCTCGTAGTAATAAAGCCATAAAGCCGTCCAGGGGATTATCGTATGGGCGATTTGTCGGCTTCTATCGAATTCCCCTGCCTTCGGCAGGTACAAGCAAAGACAGCCTTCTGGATACAGGTGCGGAGGGCACTCCCCCTTCGGCCCGTTTTGGAGAGGCGGGTCAATGACCCAAATCCTTGGAGCCTCTTCCAGCGAGTATTCTATTTTTACCGTGTAGGTTTCGCTAATGGGGGTCGGGGTCACCGTCCCCGTCCAGGTCACCTCGTTTGCGTCCCAGGAACGCGTGAAGCCGGGGTAGGTGCTTTCCACCTTAATAAGTTGCTGGAACAAGGGTATTGAGACCTCGCCCCGCATGACACCGTATCGTAGTTTGTCCGTCCTACTCCGCCCACGTCCGCGGCCGAGAGGATGTTCAGCGCCCATAAAAGGTGTTTTGGGGGACACTGATTATCCCAGCCGAGACACCTGCCAATATGACCCCGGAGGGGTTGACACCTAGCCGCCCCGACCGCCGACTTTTTTCTATGTATTCCTGTTGCTCGGCTAGGGCGATGCCGGTGACGGACTCGCCGAACATCTCCCCCAAAAGCCACACGACGTTCTGGATGCCCCGCGTTTCCTGCAGGGCCGACCATTCCCGGGAAAAACCCTGAAGCCACTTCAGGAATCCTGTGTAATGTTCGGGCAAGGAGTCCCATTTCTCGCTCAGGTCTTCGGTCAAGTTGCTGGGGTTCCAGACGTATAGTCTACCAGAAGAAGGAACCATATTGCTGATGCCAGAGAGTACCTGGACCAGCCCGACGTTGGAGGAGTACTCCCCGGAATAAGCATGCGCTGCCAAGGTTGTGAGGACGACGCTCACCGGGGCCTCGTCCTTCCTTCCTTCGAACTTCACGTCCCTATGGCGCTTCATCATCTGAACTATTCGCTTCAGGGCCGGCTTGTCCTGAGGCAGGTCGTAATCTGGGAACGGCTCGATGCTATCCATTACCTTGCGGAGCATGACGTTCCTGGCTTTATCCTCAAACCACGCCGCATACCCCTTCGGGTTACTAGGCTTCCATTCCTTCGCCTTCCTGTCGGGTACCTTGACGGCTTTCGGGGCCGTAACAGAGTCGGGGAAAGCTGGAACTACATCCAGGTGGAACTGCTTGGCATAGTTGAGCCTAATGCACCTGTTTTTAGGTTCGACCATTCCCGCATAAGTGCCGTGGTCCCTGAGCCGCCTCTCAATCATGGCCAGTGTCTCCAGCGGGTCCTGGTTGCTCCAGTGGCCGGTGAACTCACACACTAGGTCGAGGTCGAACTCGTCCTGCCCCAGCGGCTTCACAGTTGTGTCCAGGTTCAAGGACCCCTGTGCGTAAATCTTCGGCCCCTTTATTGCTAGGGGGCTGCTCTCAACACCGAGCCACTCCCCAACGGTCTCGTAACTACTTTTTGCTTGCTGCCTTTGGGTCATGGTTATCTCCAGCCTGGCGCAAATGCGGGCCAGTAGGTCGTCCAACTGGGTCTCCTTGCTATCCGTGATGAATCTCATGTAAATCCCTCCTGCTTATCCGGCGTCCACCGTGTTGTCTCTCCGGTCACACCTCGCCCATAAAAACGAAAATACCCGGAGGAAGCACAAGTCGTGCGTTCCGCCCGGGTTTTTATCCCTTCAGAAGCTTGAGTCAAGCCGGTTTAAATCGGTCCGTGCCATTTTTCGTGCCTTTTACTGAAACGGAAAACGAGGAACCCGAGGAAACCTTTCGTACGTACATATGCCCTTTCCTTGAGGACATTATACAATTTTCGGTAATGAAAATCAACCTCTTTTAAATATATTTCCACAATATATTGGGTATCTTATTAATTTCAGATACCATATAGCGCCCCGCAGGATGTTACTCCTCGTTCCTGCGTGGCTATTTAGGGCGAAAGCAGGCATGCCCGGAGCGTTCTTATGCGGCAACCTTCATCAAAAGGTCATTTTGTATCAATGCCTCCTTAACGTCTACCTGCCCTGTGACCGGGAATAACATCGCATTGTCGAAGTTTCCGGCGAGCAGATTATTCAGTGACCCAAATAGCCATCTAATTACTAGTAAATGGTGGACAGGATTCCAGTCTTCATTCCGGAAGACTCGCGTCAGCCAATCCGTATTATCCGGATGAGGCACCCCCATTTCCCGGAGAAACTGATTTCCAAAGTAACCCGTAAATCTCCCCGTAGGAAGCTTTTCGTAACCAAGCTCATAGAGTCTATCGCGATAAAGCTCTGCCAGGTACCTCGGCTCGAACGCAACGTTTCTTTCGAGCAGTAAAGCCGCGTCCTCAGCGTACCCAATTGCCAACTTGTCCACAGCCCCATTTTCAATGACGGGAGCGACAGTTGCCAGTGAATGGCCGTTTGTACAGGTGACACTCAGTGCCTTATAACGGTTCCTGCTTAGCGTAAGCTCCTCACCGCAGACATTACAATTCGAAATTAACGGGATTTTATGCTTTGCACACCTTTGTACCCCGGGAGCTCTGTGTATCCTATGCCAATAAGCCTCGCCGTAATTGAGGTAATCGTCCTGCAAACATACCGGGCAATATTTTTGCGTGTCCATTTTGAGCTGCTCAGACCGAATTCCCAAACCATTGGTAGCGTAGTTCTTTTCAAACGAACTGCCAAACATGGCCCAAAAGACTTTTGAGCGTCGTTTTTCACCAAGAAACGCCGTATAAAAAGGGAACATGGTATGCTTGTAAATCATCCCCTGAACGGAAATGAACGAGTTTAAGCGTGTTCTTTTGACTAGCCAAGCCATTCGCTTTGGCAAATCAACGGTCGGGTGAACCAAGGGGTTATCGAAAAGCTCCGTGGCGGTCTGCTCGAGCGAGGTATGGCCCATATGTACGCCATATCGCGCAATGACGCTGTACAGTAGTTCATCGTTATAGAGTGACGGAAAGTATCCTATATTATATGACATTCATTCATCTCCCATTTTTCAGCTATTATCTTGGCGGCCAGACTGCACAGTTTCGTCGATTTCCCGGAAATCCCAGCCGCCTTTTTAACACTGTGCGCCGTAACCGGAATATTGGACTCGGATAATTGTTGAGCTATAAACAGGACTTTTCTTTCGTAGTACTGTTCAACCGATTCGACCAATCGCTTGACCATCTCTTTCGTTCGCGGCAGCTTATCGCTGGACGTTGTACGGTACGGGTCCTTCATTCCCAGCCATCTAAATATGATATTTTTAGTTATCCGTAGCGGCTTTCCGGGCAGTTCCTTAATTTGCTGTACAGCTTCGGCAATTTTGGTACAGAGGGCAAGGTCGCGAGGCTCCCAACCCGCCTCGTGTTTAGGCCTCACCGCCGGTGGCAAGTTGTCCTCAAACCATTCTCTATCGTTTTGATAAAGCCAATTAAATTCTCTTCTTATTGTCGATTTAATGCCGCTACGAGTTAACTTGGTGTTCGACTCCTTTAAGGAAAGCAGCGATTTCCTGTAAGCGTCTCTGTCAATTTCATTTACTGATTCAACATCCTGATGAGTATCCTCCGCCCCCATGGCCTTCGCCATTTTCTCAAGCTGCGATATAACGGTAGTTCCAGTAGTGCCCAGCCGTTCGGCTATCGCGGTAATAGATAAATCTTTTTCATAAAACAGCTCATCCAACGCCCTTAGCCAAAGGCGCCCATACTCGATGACTCGACTCCTCTTTTCTCCGCTGGTTGAAGATGATTCTGGAGCTGATGTTCGAGTGTACGTAAAACCACACTCGCACCGAAAAACTCCTATCACTTCCTTTGCACGTCTGCCGCGTTGTAATTCACAGGTAGTAATCGTCTCCTGCCGGTAATGAGGAGCGACTTTGTTATCGCACGGCCAAGGCCCTGTTCCGAATGGCATGTACTGAGCACCCAAGTTCTCTTCGCAGGATTCATAGGACCCAAATAAGAAGCGGGCAATAAGCAGTACTTTGAGCGGACTTACCGCACGCTCTCTGCTACGGAAGGCGCTAAATAGCCAGTTATCCGGGCTTGCCGCCTTTACCGAAGCCCCCATCTCCTCAAGAAAATCATCCCCGTAGAACCGCATGAAGCTATTAGCGAGCTCGGTGAGCCTTAGTGTATTGCTGCGTGTTGAAAGACCCATTTCCTTTAATCGCTCTCGAAAACTATCGCGCAGGACAGCAAATTCATGGTGGCTACTTTTATTGAGCAGGGTTACTACGTCTTGCGCATAGGCTTTCATGTGTTTGATTGAATGCGAATCCGGTAAAACCTCGCTGCGTTGCCAAAGTGCATGCCCATTGGGGCAATAACTGCTAAGAGCTACATAGCCGAACCGCCCCGCACTGTACTCATGGCCGCATGTTGGGCAATTTGATAGAAGCTCAAGCCCATGAGTTGGGCAGAAGTGCATTCCGGGAACCCGGTGGACTCTATGCCAATACGGTTCACCGAATTGCAAAAAGTCTTCCCGCGTGCACGCTGGACAATAATAAAGCTTATCTCCTCGGTCGCTTGACGAAATCCCGAGCAGCGCCTTGATACTGAACCCATCGCTTTGATGGGTCATCATTTTTTTTACGGTTGACCGCAAATCCTCCGCCGCAAAAGCACAAAAATAGGGAAAAAGGGTGTGGTTGTTTATAATATGCTCTGCAGTATAGAGGGCACGAAGTGGTGTGCCCTCTACAAGGGAGGCAATTCGCGTTGGCAGGTCGATTGCCACCCGATAATATTTGCTACCATAAAGCTCCATCAAAGTCCGTGCAGAACTGGTCAAGGTGTGTACGCCGTACCTGGCCAAGGCACTGTAGAGAAGCTCATCGGGATAAAGATGAGGGAAATAGCCGACCACGCTTTACACCGTCCAACTTCTTTTTAACTGGCTGCCTTTGCCGCTAACGTAGACTCGACATCTGCAATGACGCCTTCTTTTTCGAGGACGCTACTTAATAGGGCGCCAGTATCCTTCGCCGCTTGCGCCAGCAGCCTCAAATCCCCCTCAGTATACTGGGGCTCAACCTTGCGAGCTGCAATCGGCGCGTTTTGTAGTTCAATCGCCCTTAAGAATGCTTGTTGATTTAGCTCAGGAAGGCTTGAATCACCTGCCTCACGCATAACATCAATTGCCGCCTTTTTTGCGAGCTCAAAGTGAATTCCGCCCCGAACCAGAAAGTCCGTGATTCGTCCCACGTCAGCTAAAGTCGTGTCAAAATCCTCCGGATTAACTGATGCCCCGCTCCGGCAGAACATGTTTTTTGCGTAGTCCCCCCACTCAACGTAGAGGTCCTCATATTTTTGCAAGTCCACTGATTGGCGGCTTTTCAAGGCATTAATCATGGGACGAACTAGCTGCAAACACTCCTGGGCGATGCTCTTTAAAAACGGAATGTCCAGCGTGACTCCCTTGAATATCGCCTTATATTGAGCCATCATGTAGAGCTTCACTGCAATATCGGTTATCCCCGCGGATTCTTCGTATAAAACTTTGCTGAAGTCCTCTGTGAACTCCTGCGGTTCTTCTACCCACTGGTACTTGAGCAATACTTTGACCAGAGTCGTCCATTCGTCATCGAACTCAAACTGGTCCCAGAAAAAATCACCCTGACCAGTGGCTCGCCGCGCATTTCTTAGCTGCCGGGTTACATTCTTGATGGCCTTAGTTGTGCCAACCGTGATGACTGGTACCCCGAGCATGTTGTCGAGTGACACGAGATAGTTCAACATGTTATCAGGACCACCGGTTTTGGCTTGGGTATAATTTTGAATTTCATCGATTACTAACACCCCGAGAGCATGAATCCAAGCAAGTTGCCTAGTTGCAAGGATTAAGTCCTCAATCGTTTTATGCCCTTTAGAGTATTTTTCACGATAATTGGTACCGAGCGCGTTGTCAAAGGCCTGAAAAATGGTTAGGCACAGGGCCCTTAGCGAACCGTCATGCGGACAATCCAACTTTAGCCACACTACCTGTTGATAAGGGAGCGGATGACCTTCGTACGCTATGTGACGAATAACCTGCGGATATGTCAGGAGTATTCGTTCAATAGCCGTTGACTTACCCACTCCACTATATCCAAACACGGCAAAACCATTTGCCGACGAACGATACGGAAAATCACTTCGTAAAGCACTGAGTACCGATTCCGGTAACTCCGGTTCCCGAAGCCTTGCGATAAAATCCGGTCGCAACGGATTTCGGGCCTTGTACCCTGCCCGGATTACCCTCGACACAGCTTGTTCCAATAAAAGGTGTCTGCTAAATGGCTGGCATAATTCGGTCAGCCGATGTATGCAGTGACCCCGTATTTCGCTGGGAAGCTGCCTTTCCGTCGCGGCAAACTGTGGCGAGGATTTAATTTTCTTAGTTGCCTCCTCTTCGTCCATAATCGGCGGTAGCGCTTCTATCCACGGGTTCCAATTATACTCGTTCACTGGAGTTCGCCGATACTCAGCGTCCCATTTTTCCCCTGTTAAAATACGGATATTGGACATTGCATTAACCACTATATCTCCTCCTTTTTTATATCGCGGCCTCAAGCATTGCCTGGCGCGCTTTTTCCTTTTCGGTCAACTGCTTTGCCGGTGTGGATGATTCCATAGGTACCGGCCGTTGGGGACTCTGACCGCCTATACGCCAAGCCTCTTCTCCTCGAAGCGCATCCCTCTCCACCACGCGGTTTTCCCGCATATTTTTATGCCGTTGGGTTTTCGTAATTGGCCTTTCCTTGAGAGCAGCCATTGTTTTTTCCTCAGCGTTTTTCCTTATCGCTTCGATTTTCGTTTGCAGGTTGACTGCATTTTGTGCATTGTCGGCTTCATCGGCTTTTACTGCATTGACCTTCTTTGCGTATAAATAGAGTTTCCGCTCTTCATCACTTAGTCCACGTAGAGCTTGTTCCGGGTCGGAGAGGATACATGGATAAAATCTTTTTTCTTTAGGTTCGAAGAGATACACCGTATCCATGTTTCGGGGGTCATAAACGATTTTGAAGCTTCGCCCTCTCAGACTGTCAAACCAACCTCGCTCGAGCGCCATTTGACAATTGTATCGGACTTTTTTGAATAGGATGCCGTATCTTGTCACTCGCCCCCTGCTGGAAGGCAGAAGGTTTAATTTTAGAAGGTCCTCGTCGAAAGTTTTTAGGCGACCAAATTTTCCTTGCATACCCCATTCCCATAATTTACAGGGTTTTGGCTCGACCCCCGCTTTGGCGGCCGCACCATCGAAGGGGTAGTTTAACAAGTAGCGCTCATTGTGCGCTAAAATACACTGAATCAATATTTTATACATGTCCTCGATATTCAGCACTGCCTTGTCCTTGAAACCAAAATCTCCTCTTGCATTTGCCTTGCAGATGTCAGCACAGGACCACGGCAGTCTAGCTTTTTCAAGTCTGCCGAAGGTATTTTCGACAATGGGTTTCCAGTCCGGCCTGTATGACGCGGTGTTCTCTACCTGCACGTTAAATGCTTGGGCTAAACTCGACGGCGCATCCTCCCTGGCAAATTCACCCCGGTCGCCTAAGATTCTTGCCGGTAGGCCCTTGCATGGCCATTGCCATGGCTGGATGGTAATCCCGTATTCCGCACAAAAATCCACTTTATCCCTGTGAGCATTATAGAGAGCTTGCATCGCAGCGACCCAGCTTGGGCCTTCCAGGGCGATATGCAAACCAGAAACAAGCTGAGTGTCCACGTCCGTCAATATGTAGAAGACCGCTTGCCCTACAACAAATCGGCTGTCGACACGACTCACGATATATTCTTTCGTAAACGTGGCATCGATTTGATACATATCGCCAGGACCAAAAACCTCTTCCATACTATTCCCAAGTACAGGACGAGCCTTCTGATTATAAGGAATTTCGCCTAGCCTCCGCTTTTTGTCCTCAGTCGGGTTTTTCGTTTTTTCGTACCAGTATTGAAACTGCCAGAAACTTGGTCGCTCCTCCGGCGGTAACAGCACCGGGACATCA
>Ga0316228_1002720_pt1 | contig 15147 bp, 10 predicted proteins | sample TBH18021metaG_FD_206005 | JGI IMG/M metagenome (GOLD analysis project Ga0316228, IMG submission 206005) | Freshwater microbial communities from Trout Bog Lake, Wisconsin, USA - TBH18021 | ecosystem: Environmental > Aquatic > Freshwater > Lake > Hypolimnion/Profundal zone | place: USA: Wisconsin... | reverse complement strand
TCCCGGGTGAAGGCCTCGGCTTTCCGGCTGCCCAGATGCAGCACGCCCCGGATCCGTTCGTCCACCGGCACCGGCACGAAAGCCAGCGACGGGTAGGCCCCGCCGATGACCAGGGACCGGGTGCCGGCGTCATGCCGCCCGCTTTCCCGGAACAGCACCGGCCGGGTGGCGTCCGCGGTCCAGAAGCTGCCGCCCCGGGTGGAGAACGGCGCGGCGGCAAGGAACTGGCCGCGCAGGACCGAATCCATGATCTGGTCGGTAAGCGACTGGCCTTGCGGGTCGATGCCCCACGGCTCCTCCCCCGGGCCCTGGCCCGCGTCGCACAGGTAGCGGGAAACGCCCTGCCCCACGTCGGCCCTGCACCGGTAGACCTTGCCGGCTTCCTCCAGGCGCACCTCCAGCAGGTCGCAGGCGATCCACTCCAGGATGGCCCCGCTGGCCATCTGGAGGAATTCCAGCCGGACGAAATGCTGGTTGGCCATGGAGAACAGCCGGTGCAGCAGATCCCGGAAGCGCAGGTGGTGCGCGCCGCTCCGGCCCAACAGCGGGTTGCCTTCCTTGCTGGAATCGTTCATACCAAAATCCCTCCGAATGACATGGCACGCTCGATGGGCTTGATGGTTATGGGCTGGTCGGCTCCATTCTGCCCTAAATCCGGCCGCCCACTTAATGCTATGATTCAGCCACATTCCTTGAACATTTATGAATCCCTTGCCCCGACCCCCCTCCCAGGAAGGGCCCGGCGGGAGGTGCCATGAGAGACAGGATTCTGGACGACCTGCTGGGCGCCCCGGAGCAGACCGAAACCCCGTACGATGCCCTGATGCCCCGGAGGGTGAACAAGCTGCTCCTGGTCACCAGCCTTTACGACAGCTATACCTTCATCGAGGACGGCCGCCTGTCGGAGATGCTGCTGAGCGAGTTCATGGAGCTGAACTTGCAGTATTCCCCTCAGATCCAGCGGGTCTCCACCGCCCGGGAGGCGCTCGGGCTGATTGCCCGGGAGCGCTTCGACCTGGTCATCTCCATGCCCCGGGTGGGCGACATGAACGTCCGGGATTTCGGCCCGGCGGTGCAGGACCTGGCCCCTGGGCTGCCGGTGATCCTGCTGGCCAGCAGCCTGCGGGAACTGGCCCAGCTCCAGCCCCTGGGCAACCTGAAAGGCATCCACGAGGTGTTCGTCTGGCTGGGGGACGTGCGGCTGTTCCTGGCCATGATCAAGAGCGTGGAAGACCGCATGAACCTCGAGCACGACGCCCGGCTGGCCGGGGTCAAATGCATCCTGGTGGTGGAGGACAGCGTTCCGTTCTACTCCATGAACCTGCCCGTGCTCTACACGGAGATCATGAAGCAGACCCTGGCCCTCATGGCGGACAGCGTGAACCGGACCGAGCGCATCATCCGCCGCCGCGCCCGGCCCAAGATCCTGCTGGCCCACAGCCACGAGGCAGCGCTGGCACTCTACGAAAAGCATCGGATCGACCTGGTGGCGCTGATCCTGGACGCGGCCTTCCCCCGGGGCGGCAAGGTGGACCCGGCGGCGGGCTCCGATTTCGCCCGGCACGTGGCCGGCCGCACCCCGGACCTGCCCATCCTGGTCCAGTCCAATTCCGAATACTGGGACCCCGGGCTGGGGATCCCGGTCACCTTCATCGACAAGACCGCCCCCGACCTGCTCCAGGGATTGCGGGCCTTCATGCAGGAGCACCTGGGCTTCGGCGAGTTCGTGTTCCGCCTGCCGGACGGCACCCTGGTGTCCAAGGCCAGCGATATCCGCAGCCTGGAGTGGGCCGTCCAGGCCGTGCCGGCGGCCAGCCTGGCGTTCCACGCCAGGCGCGGGGATTTCAGCAAATGGCTCGGGGCCCGCACCGAGTTCGAACTGGGGGAAACCCTGCGGCGGATCGTCGCCGCCCAACCGGCCGTGGAAGACCTGCGCGGGCGGATCCTGGCGGCCCTGGCGGCGCACCGGGTCCAGGCCAGCGCGGGCATCGTCGCGGAGTTCTCCCCATTGAACCCGAGCAGCCGGTTCATGCGCCTGGGCACCGGCTCGCTGGGCGGCAAGGGCCGCGGCCTCGCCTTCATCAATTCGCTCATCACCTCCTATCACCTGGAGAGCCGCTTCCCGGGCATCCGGATCGCCGTGCCGCCGACCCTGGTGCTGGCCACAAGCGTGTTCGACCGGTTCATGCAGGCCTCGGGACTGACCGAGTTCGCCCTGCGCGAGCCGGACAACGACAAGATCACCGAGGCCTTCCTGGCCGCCGAACTGCCCCGGGACGTGGTGGACGCGCTCTGGACCTTCCTGGACTGGATCCGCTACCCGCTGGCCGTGCGCTCCTCCAGCCTGCTGGAGGACGCCTCCTACCAGCCCTTCGCCGGCATCTACGAAACCTGCATGATTCCCAACAACGCCGAGGACGCTGAAGTCCGCCTGGCCCAGTTGGGCGACGCCATCAAGCTGGTGTATGCCTCGACCTTCCATTCCGACGCCAAGGCCTACCTCCAGTCCACGCCCAACCGCCTGGAAGAGGAGAAGATGGCCGTGGTGATCCAGCAGGTGGCGGGCCGGCGCCACGGGCGCTACCTGTATCCCGACTTCGCCGGCGTGGGCCGGTCCCTGAACTTCTACCCCATGCCGGGCATGAAGCCGGAGGAGGGCATCGGCTCGGTGGCCCTGGGTCTGGGCAAGACGGTGGTGGACGGCGGCCGGTGCGCGCGGTTCTGTCCGGCCCAGCCGGCCAAGCCGCTCCAGTGGTTCGCCCCGGAGGACTACCTGGAGAACGCCCAGCGGGAATTCCTCGCCCTCGACCTGGAGGGGCCCGAGGGCCTGGTCCGGGACGGCATGCTCAACCTCGCGACCCTCGACCTGAAGACGGCGGCGGAGCACCAGACCCTGTTCCCGGTGGGCGGCGTCTACTCCCCGCAGAACGACGCCATCTACGACGGCTGCGGCCGGCCCGGGGTTCCCCTGGTCACCATGGCCGGGGTGTTCAAGGGCTCGGTGTTCCCCCTGGGCGAGGTGCTCACCCTGCTGCTGCAGACCGGCACCGCCGCCAACTCCTGCCCGGTGGAGATGGAATTCGCCGTCACCCTGTCCAAGGATCCCGCCCTGCCCCACGAATTCAATTTCCTGCAGATCCGGCCGATGGTGATGGGCACCGACGCCCAGGACATCCCCCTGGACGGCGTGGCCCCCGGGCAGGCGCTGTGCACCGCCCGGATGGTGATGGGCAACGGCCTGCTGGAGGGCATCCAGGATCTGGTCTACGTCCGGCCCGGCGGCTTCGAGCGCGCGCTGACCCCGGTGATCGCCGGGGAGGTGGGAGAGATGAACGCGCGGCTCAAGGCGGCCAGGCGCCCCTACCTGCTGCTGGGGCCCGGCCGCTGGGGCAGCGCCGACCCCTGGCTGGGCATCCCGGTCAGCTGGGCGCAGATCGCCGGGGTTCGCTGCATCGTCGAAACGGACATGGGCGACATGCACGTGGATCCATCCCAGGGCTCGCACTTCTTCCAGAACCTCATGGCCTTCGGCATCGGCTACCTCACCGTGGAGACCCGAGGCACCGTGGACCTGCTGGACTACGCCTGGCTCGAAGCCCAGCCGGCCGCGTTCGAGACCGCCCATCTCCGCCACTTGGCCTTCGCCCAGCCCCTGGAGATCGCCCTCAACGGCCGCAGGAACCGCGGCGTCGTGCTGAAGCCGGGCTGCAGGCTCGGAGCCGAAGGTTGACCGGTCAGCGCAGGCCGGCGAGCACCTCCTCGACCGCGGCCACGGTGGTGGCCACGTCGGCTGCGCCGGTCCTCCAGTTGCACACGGAGATCCGCATGCAGCGCCGCCCGCGCCAGGTGGTTCCGCCGACGAAAGCCTTGCCGGTGGCGTTGATCCCGGTGATGACCCGGTCGGTGCGGGCGTCGTGGTCGGCCGGCCCGGCCCCTGGTGTCGGGTCGGGGAAGCGCAGCAGGCCCTGGTTGATCACCGGTTCCCACAGGATCTCGGCGCCGTCCAGGGCGCCGATCCCCGCCACCAGGGCCCGGGCATGGCCGCAGCAGCGCTCCACCAGCGCGGCCACCCCGGGACGACCCAGTTCCCGGATGGCGCAGTAGGTGGCGACGCCGCGCCCGCGCCGGGACCATTCGGGGTTCCAGTCGAACGGGTCGCGGGCCTCTTCGGATTGAACCAGGTAGCTGGCGCGCATGGACATGCTGGCCCGGTGCGGGGCCGGATCGGCCACGAAGGCGTAGCCGGAATCGTACGGCACGTTAAGCCACTTATGACCATCCGTGGCCCAGGAATCCGCCTGCGCCACGCCCTCCAGCAGGTGCCGGTAGGCCGGGCTGGCGTTGGCCCAGAGGCCGAAGGCGCCGTCCACGTGCACCCAGGCCCCGTGCGCGCGGGCGATGGGAATGAGCTCGGCGAACCGGTCGTAGGCGCCGATATTGATGTCCCCGGCGCAGAGCAGGACGATGGCGGGCCGGCCCTGGGCCTCCCGCAGAGCCTGAGCCAGGGCGGCGGGTTCCAGCCGGCCTTGGCCGTCCACCGCCAGATCCCGGACACAGTCGCTGCCCAGCCCCAGGAAACGCAGCACCCGCTCGATGGAACCGTGGCGCTGGCTGTTGCTGAGCACCTGGATGGCCGGCGCGCCCGCCAGCCCCCGGCGCTCCACGTCCCAGCCCGCGCGCGCCAGGACCGCGTTCCGCGCCGCCGCCAGGCAGGTGAAATGGGCCATCTGGCAGCCGGTGGTCAGGGCGAAGCTGGACGAGGCGGGCAGCCCCAGCAGGTCCTTCAGCCAGACGCCGCAGACCTCCTCGATCACCGCCTCGGCCGGAGCGCAGGCGTACAGGGCGGCGTTCTGGTCCCAGGCCGAGGTGAGCCAGTCGGCCGCCAGGGCCGAAGGCAGGGCCCCGCCGATCACCCAGGCGAAGAACCGCCCCCCGGCGCAGCCCAGCAGCCCGCCTTCCACATCGGCCACCAGCTCGTCGATGACCCGTTCCGGCGCCACGCCCTGGTCCGCCAGCGGACGGGCCAACTGGTCACGCAACTGCGCCAGGGTCCGGGTGGCGCCCACCGGTCCCTGGTCGAGCGAAAGCAGGTATTGCACCGCGTGGTGGCACGCGGATTCCAGGACAGCTTGCGGCGTTCGCGTTTCCATGGCCTCCCCCCAAGTTCCGCATTCATCATCCATCCGGAATGCGGGGGGAACGACCCGGTTCTTGCGGGCATCGCTACCCCTGGCTGACGAACTGGGCCATCACCCAGCAGAAGACCGGCAGCCAAGCCATGGTCAGCAGCAGAAGCCAGCCCTTTTCCCTGGTCTTGCCCCGCATGGCGTGGTGCGCCCGAACCGCGGTCTGGGTCCCGAGCGCCCCGATCAGAACACCCAAAGGGATAAACCATCCCATGACCATGCCCCACCTCCCACATGGCCAAGGTAGGTGGGGACGCGCCAAGAAAGCGTTAAGGTCAGGTGGCCCGGCGTTAAAGTTTCGTCAAACTTATGGTCGCCCGACCGGCTGCAACTGGATCAGGTTGAAGGCATCGAACGCCGTTTCCTGGGGCGGCGTGGGGAACCCGCCCTTGATGCCCGCGGCGAACTTCGGCATCAGGATGGTGTCGCGGAACGTCTCCCAACTCGCCTGCGAATCATGGACCGCCACGATGGTCCAGCCGCCTTGCGAAGGCCCGGCGGCGTGGAAGATCTGCCCTTTCGGAAGGGTGTCCGTGGCCGGGTGCACGGCAGCTATGGATGCCTCGTAATGCTCTTTGGTACCGCCTGGGAAGAAGTGAATGATTCCGTACGCCATGGAGGTTCTCCTGACAGACAGCGAGGCCGCCTCGGGTGGCCCGCGGATGGAAGGGGGTGGGGTGGATCGACGCTTGCCCGGGCTGACTGACAAAGGAGGTTGTCCGCCGGCATGGAAAAATCGGGCAATCGACCATGCGCGCAAGACATCGCAGGCTTTTTATTTTTCAACATGCCATGGACGGCTCATCCAAAACGGCGGAACAGCTCTGACCTCTGATTTAATGTGGGCTACCCTGAGCCACCGGCGTTCGCCGAGCAAGGTCCTGGAGGTTGCCATGCCCGAAGATCCCGAAGTGGAAACCGAGAAACTGAACGAGGCCATCCATGAGGAACTGGCCAAGGAAGGCGGCGGGTTCCTCAAGCGGATCGCCTTGACCACCGCCGTCCTCGCCGCGTTCGCCGCGGTGGCCGCCCTGAAGGCCGGTTCCACGGTGAACGAAGCCCTCGTCCTCAAGACCGAATCCACCCAGCTCCAGGCCCAGGCCTCCGACCAGTGGACCTACTATCAGGCCAAGGGCCTGAAGGGCGCGGTCCAGGAGGGCGCCAGGAACACCTGGGAGGCGGCCGGGAAACCGGTTCCCCGGAAAATCACCGAACAGATCACCAGGTATTCCGCCGAGCAGGTCGAAATCAGCAAGGCCGCCAAGGAGAAGGAGCAGGAGCGCGACCGGAAATCCGCCGAAGCCGATCTGCTCCTGCACCAGCACCACCGGTTCGCCAACACCGTCGCGCTGTTCCAGGTCTCCATCGCCCTGGGCGCCATCGCCGCACTGACCCGGAACCAGAATCTCTGGTGGGGTTCGATCATATTGGGGTTGACCGGAATCGGCCTCAGCCTATTCGCGTTCATGGGTTGACCCATCAACTCGATGGGCTATTATCTAGATAAGGCTGAAAAATAAATCGTCGCAACCTCCAATTCATATTTATTGATGAATGGAAGCCATCGTCTTTTCCGAAGGAACGGCATGTTTCCATTCGAACGTAGCCTCAGAACCGCGATGCATATCCTGATGGTCACCGGGGCGCTGGCGGCTGGAAACAAGCCTTCCGCCCCGCTGTTCCTGCCCATCTCCCTGGACAAGGCGTTGAGTCTGGCGGTCAAGGATAATCGCATCATTTTCATTGATTTCTGCACCGCCTGGTGCGGCGCTTGCAAGAAACTGGATGAAGATACCTGGAGTAATGGCAAAGTCATCGAACAATTGAAAAAGAAGACAATTCCACTCAAGCTTGATGCTGACAAGGAACAGGCAATTAGAGATAAGTATAAAATAAAAGCCTATCCAACCTTGCTGTTCCTGAATTCCGACGGTTCCATCCTGGCTCGCATCGTTGGCTACCAAATACCATCACAATTCATCGAAACCCTCCAAGGGGTCATGGCCGCGAGGGGGCCCCGGACCGTGGCCCCGAGGATCATTGAAGGGGACCACTGATCCCTGGCTTTCGAGCAGGCACGGGCGCCTGAGACGTTGCGCCTGCCGAAGAATTAATTATATTCCCAATCGTTTCCAGGACCGGCCATGGCGGACAAGGCCCCCCAATTGATGAAAAAGGTCATGGTGGTTCCCCAGCGGGCCTTCTTCGGTGTCTCGGCGCTGCTGTTCGCCGCCAGCACGGCGGTGACGATCCTCTGGTGCGCTTCCATGTCGACCATGGGCGGGATGCCGATGCCTGGCGGCTGGACTATGTCGATGGCGTGGATGCGCATGCCCGGGCAGACCTGGCCCGGCGCCCTGGCGGCGTTCCTCGGCATGTGGGTCGTGATGATGCTGGCGATGATGCTGCCGTCCCTGGTCCCGATGCTCTGGCGCTACCGCCAGGCCGTGCTGGGCAACCCGCGCCTGGGACGGCTGACCGCGCTGGTGGGCCTGGGCTACTTCTTCGTCTGGAGCGTGATCGGGACGGTCGCCTTTCCGCTGGGCGCCGCGCTGGCGGCGATCGAGATGCGGCAGCCGGCGCTGGCCCGCGCCGTGCCGGTGGCGGTCGGCGCGGTCGTCCTGATGGCCGGGGTCCTCCAGCTCAGCCCCTGGAAAGCGCGGCACCTGGCCCGCTGCCGGGAGGCCTGCTGTGCGGCGCTGCCGTCCGACCCCGGCACGGCCTGGCGCCACGGCCTGCGCCTTGGCTGGCACTGCGGCCACTGCTGTGCCGGACTGATGGCAGTTCTCCTGGTGGTCGGAGTGATGGACCTTCCCGCCATGGCTGTGGTGACGGCGGCCATCACCGTTGAACGGCTCGCCCCGGCCGGCCAGCGGGTCGCGCGCGCCATCGGCGCCGTCCTCGCCGGGGCCGGGTTGCTGCTGATGGCCCGCGCGGCCGGGCTCGGCTGACCCATCCCGTTTATACTGCGGATGGATCGGGGGAGTGATGGCGAGCGTCGCGGTGGTTGGAGTCGGAGCGATCGGGGGCGTGCTGGCGGCGCTGTTGGAGGCCACCGGGAAACACCGGATCACCCTCTGCACCCGCAGGCCCATGGCCGCCTTGACGGTCGATACGCCGGATGGCGTCATCAACGTGCAGGCCGGGAATTTGACCGACCCGGGGCTGGCCGGGCCGGTCGATTGGGTCCTGGTGGCCACCAAGACCTACGACGCCGCCGGAGCGGCGGCGTGGCTGCCCGGCCTGTGCGCCCAGGGCGCCCGGGTGGCCGTGGTGCAGAACGGGGTCGAGCATCGCGAGCGGTTTGCCGGCCAGGTGGACCAGGAGCGGATGCTGCCGGTCATCATTGATTGCCAGGTCGAGCGCCGGCCGGACGGCCGCGTCGCGCAGCGCAGCGGGGCGCGCATGGTGGTGGAAACCGGCGCGGCGGGCAGTGCATTCGCGCAGTTGTTCACCGGCAGCAAGGCGGATGTCCAGCAGACCGGGGACTTTTTGACGGCGGCCTGGCGCAAGCTGGTTTTCAACTCCGCGGGGGCGGTTTGCGCGCTGACCGGCGAGCCGGCGGGTGTCCTGCACGATGCGGCGTTGGGGGCCTTGGCCGCAGGAATCTCGGCCGAGTGCGCCGCCGTCGCGCGGGCCGAAGGCGCGCAGCTCGAGGAGGACATCGCCCAGCGCGTGCTCGAAGGCTACCGGGCGCAACCGGCGGATTCGGTCAATTCCTTGTTGGCCGATCGGCTGGCGGGACGCCCCATGGAGATCGATGCGCGCAACGGGGTCATCGTGCGCCTGGGCGACCGGCACGGCATTGCCACGCCGCTGAACCGGATGGCCGTGGCGCTGCTCAGCAGGATCGTCACCCAGCAGGGCCCAGGCGAAGCAGGCCGCCGGCATGACTGACCCAGGCCAGCGCGATCAGGGCAGCGATGCTTCGGGGACGAACCAGCGTTGCAGCCGGATCATTCATTTCGAACTCCACCAGGACCATGGCCTCGGGATCTATGACAAGATGGAGCTGATCACTATGTTATCTGCGTTTTCACGAGGTCCAGGATGATCAGGCCTGAATCCATCCTGGTGGTGGATGACGAACCCACGACGTTGCTCAGCATGCGGGCCTTCCTGCAGGGCCAGGGCTACCGGGTGCTGACGGCTGCCTCGGGGCAGGAGGCCTTGCTGCTCTGCGCCCAGGAACCGCCGGATCTGGTCATGCTCGACATCAATATGCCGGGCATGAATGGCATCGAGGTCTGCCGGCGCCTGAAATCCGATCCCGGGCTCGTCTCGATCCCAGTCATCTTCGTGAGCGCCCTGATGGAGACCACCTACCGGATCCAGGCCTTCCAGGTAGGCGGGGTGGACTACCTGACCAAGCCCTTGTATCTCAAGGAGGTGGAAGCCCGGGTGAAGGTCCACATGGAACTGCTGCGGCAGCGGCGCGAACTGCTGGCGGGCCAGGAGGCCTTGAAGCGCCTGGAGGACCTGCGGGACAGCTTCACCCACATGATCGCCCACGACATGCGTTCCTCCCTCACGGCCATCAGCACCTCCCTCGAGCTCGCCCTCGAGAGCCCCGACAAGATCCCCCCCAGGCGCCCCCTGGAGCGGGCCCTCCGGGTCTCCCGGAACCTGGCCGGCATGGTGACCCAGATGCTTGATGTGAGCCGGCTCGAATCGGGTCAGATGCCCCTGAACCTCCAGGTCTGCGAGTTGGAGCAGCTGGTCCGGGCAGCCCTGGAGACCCTGCCCCCGCTGCCGGCGCACCAGCGGATCGAGTTCACGCCTCCCCCCTCCCTGCGGGCCCTGTGTGATCCGGTCTTGACCACGCGCGTCCTGGCCAACCTCCTGGGCAATGCCCTCAAGTTCATTCCTGACCCTGGCCTGGTCGGGATCCACTTCGAGCTGGAAAAGACCGAAGTCTGGATCGCCATCTCCGACAACGGCCCGGGGATTCCCCAGGAAGAACAGGAACTCATCTTCGATAAATTCGGCCAGGCCTCCGGGGGCAGCAAGCGGGGCGGCAGCGGCCTGGGCCTGGCCTTCTGCAAGCTGGCGGTGGAGGCCCAGCATGGCCGGATCGGGGTGGCCAGCGCCCCGGGCCGGGGCAGCACCTTCTGGTTCGCCCTCCCGGCGTTCTGCGACTGCCCCTGCCAGACGACCGGGATGGCAGCGCCGGCCGCTCACTGAGGCCTGCAGGAATCGGGCCAGATCCGGGAACGGCTGCCGGGCCGGTGAAGGCCTAGGCGGGGACGGGCTGCTGCAGATAGAGATGCACGGCTGCGGCGGCCTTGCGGCCCTCGTTGATGGCGTGGACCACGAGGCTCTGGCCCCGGGCCTGGTCGCCGGCGGCGAACACGCCGTCCACCGGGGTGCGGAAACCGCTGACCGGCACGTTGCCGCGCTTGTCCAGCCCGATCCCCAGCTGCTCAAGCAGGCCGCCGGGCTCGGACCCGGTGAATCCCATGGCCAGCAGGGCCAATTCGCAGGGGATCTCGAACTCCGTGCCCGGGACCACGGTGAAGCCGGGCGCCGGGCCCACCCGCACCGCCTGGATGGCGCGCAGGCGTCCCTGGCCGTCGTCCAGGAAGGCCGTGCTCATGACCGCCCAGTCCCGGGTGCCGCCTTCCTCCTGGGAGGAGGAGGTGCGCAGGATCTGGGGCCAGGCCGGCCAGAGGTCCGCGCCCTGGCGCCGGTCGGGCGGCTTGGGCAGCAGTTCGATCTGCAGGATGGCGCCGGCGCCCTGGCGGATGGAGGTGCCCAGGCAGTCGGAGCCGGTGTCGCCGCCGCCGATCACCACCACGTGCTTGCCGGTGGCCAGGATGGCTTCCCGCGACGGCACCGGGTCACCCGCCACCCGGCGGTTGGCCTGTTCCAGGAAGGCCATGGCGAAGTGGATGCCTTCCAGGTGGCGCCCGGGCAGGGCCAGGTCCCGGGGCCGGCGGGCGCCGCCGCAGAGCACCAGGGCGTCGAACTGACCGCGCAGCTCGCTGCCGGTCACATCCGTGCCGGCCCGCATGCCGGTGCGGAAGACCACCCCTTCCGCCTCCATCTGGACCACCCGGCGATCGATGAGGTGCTTCTCCAGCTTGAAATCGGGGATGCCGTAGCGCAGCAGCCCGCCGATGCGGTCGGCCTGCTCGAACACGGTCACCGCATGGCCCTTGCGGGCCAGTTCCTGGGCGGCGGCCAGGCCGGCCGGGCCGGAACCGATCACCGCCACCCGCTTCCCGGTCCGCGCCTTGGGCACCCGGGGCACCACCCGGCCGTCCGCCCAGGCCCGATCGATGATGCTGCGCTCGATGTCCTTGATGGTGACCGGCTGCTCATCCAGGTTGAGGGTGCAGGCGGCCTCGCAGGGGGCGGGGCAGACCCGCCCGGTGAACTCGGGGAAATTGTTGGTGGCGTGCAGGACCGCCAGCGCCCATTCGGGATGGTCCCGGTAGAGGTGGTCGTTGAATTCGGGGATCACGTTGCCCAGGGGGCAGCCGCTATGGCAGAAGGGAATGCCGCACTCCATGCAGCGGGAGGCCTGGTCCCGGAGCGCCGGCTCCGCAGGCAGCAGGTCGAACTCGCGCCAGTCGAGGGTGCGCTCCGCCACCGGCCGCTTGCCGTGTTCCGAACGTTCGACGTCGAGGAATCCGCGGATGTTGCCCATCAGCGCACCTCCTCGTCGATGACCGGTTCCGGCGCCGGCAGGTCGCCCGGGTCCGGCGGCGAGAGTTCCGAGATGGGCAGCGCGTTGGTGGCCGGGGCGCCGGCCGCCTCCAGGGCCCTGCGGTACTCGCTGGGGAAGACCTTGACGAACCGGGTGCATAAGCTGTCCCAGCCGTCCAGGATGGAACTGGCCCTGGGGCTGCCGGTGCGCACCGCATGCTCGGCCAGCAGGGCCTTGACCGCGGCGGCGTCCTCCCCGTCCATGACCGTCAACTCGACCATCTCCTTGTTGCAGCGGGCCGCGAAGCTGGCCTCCTCGTCGTAGACGAAGGCCAGGCCGCCGCTCATGCCCGCGGCGAAGTTGCGGCCCACCGGGCCCAGCACCACCACCAGCCCGCCGGTCATGTATTCGCAGCCGTGGTCGCCCACGCCCTCCACCACGGTCACGGCGCCGCTGTTGCGGATGGCGAAGCGCTCGCCGGCCCGGCCATTGAAGAAGGCGCGCCCCGAGGTGGCGCCGTAGAGCACCACGTTGCCGACGATGACCTGCTCGTGGGCCTGGAACGGCGAAACCGCAGGCGGCCGCACCGAGATGATGCCGCCGGACAAGCCCTTGCCCACATAGTCGTTGGCATCGCCGGTGAGTTCCAGGGTCATGCCCGGGGAGGCGAAGGCGCCGAAGCTCTGGCCGGCGCTGCCGTGGGCCAGGATGCGGATGGTGTCTTCCGGCAGGCCGGCAGAGCGGTAACGCCGGGCCACCTGGCCGCTGAGCATGGCCCCGGTGGCCCGGTCGCTGTTGCGGATGGCGGTCTCGATGACCACCGCCCGGCCTTCCTCCAGGGCGGGCCTGGCCTGGGCGATGATGGTGTGGTCCAGCACGCCTTCCAGCTTGTGGTCCTGGCTGATCCTGCAGGAGCCGGGGTCCACCGCGGCCCGGGCGGAGCGGTACAGGATCTCCGAGGTGTCCACCTTGCGGGCCTTGGGATTGAGGCCGTCCTTGCGCGGCTTCAGGCAGTCGGAGCGGCCGACCATCTCCTTCAGGGTCCGGAAGCCCAGGCTGGCCATGATCCCGCGCAGTTCCTCGGCGACGAAGAAGAAGTAGCGGATCACGTGCTCGGGCTGGCCGGCGAACCGGGCGCGCAGCACGGGATCCTGGGTGGCCACTCCGACCGGGCAGGTGTTCAGGTGGCACTTGCGCATCATGATGCAGCCCGAGGCCACCAGGGGCGCGGTGGCGAAGCCGAACTCCTCCGCCCCCAGCAGGGCGGCGATGGCCACGTCCCGGCCGGTGTTGAGCTTGCCGTCGGTCTGGAGGATCGCGCGGCTGCGCAGGCCGTTGAGCATGAGCACCTGGTGCGCCTCGGCCAGCCCCAGTTCCCAGGGCACGCCGGAATGGTGGATGGCGGTGAGCGGCGAGGCGCCGGTGCCGCCGCTGTCGCCGCTGATGAGCACCACGTCGGCATGGGCCTTGACCACCCCGGCGGCGACGGTGCCCACCCCCGCCTCGGACACCAGCTTCACGCTGATGCGCGCCAGGGGATTGACGTTCTTCAGGTCGAAGATGAGCTGGGCCAGGTCCTCGATGGAATAGATGTCATGATGCGGCGGCGGCGAGATGAGGGTCACCCCCGGCATGCTGTGCCGCACCCGGGCGATGGTGGCGTCCACCTTGCGCCCGGGCAGCTGGCCGCCTTCGCCGGGCTTGGCGCCCTGGGCCATCTTGATCTGGATCTCGTCGGCGTCCACCAGGTACTCGGCGGTGACCCCGAACCGGCCGGAGGCCACCTGCTTGATGGCGCTGCGCCGGGAGGTGCCGTCCGGGTCCGGGATGAACCGGGCCGGGTCCTCGCCGCCTTCCCCGGTGTTGGAGCGGCCGCCCATGCGGTTCATGGCGATGGCCATGTTCTCGTGGGCTTCCTTGGAGATGCTGCCGAACGACATGGCGCCGCTGGCGAAGCGTTTGACGATCTCCGCGGCCGGCTCCACCTCGGCCAGGGCCACCGGATCGCCCGCCGGGACCAGGTCCCACAGCCCGCGCAGGGCGGTCGGGAACTCCCCATGGTCGTTCATGAGCCGGGCGAACTCCTCGTAGCTGGCGGCGTCCTCCAGGCGCACCGCCTTCTGCAGGCTGGCGATGGTCCCGGGGTTCCAGAGGTGGCGCTCGCCGTTGACCCGGAAGTAGAGGTGGCCGCCGGGCGCCAGCACCTCGGACGGGTCCGGGCTGAAGGCCAGCCGGTGGCGCGCCAGGGCCTCCTCGGCCAGGTCGCGCAGGCCCACGCCGCGGATGCGCGAGGCGGTGCCGGTCAGGTACTCGTCGATGACGAACTGGTCGATGCCGATGGCCTCGAAGATCTGCGCGCCCTGGTAGCTGGCCAGGGTGCTGATGCCCATCTTGGCCATGGTCTTGAGCAGGCCCTTGCGGAGCGCCTTGAGGTAGTGCCTGGCCGCCCGGTCCGGGCTGAGCTCGCCCGGCAGCAGGTCCCGGCGGCACAGGTCGGCGATGGTCTCCAGGGCGAGGTACGGGTTGACCGCGCCGGCGCCGTAACCCAGCAGCAGGGCCATGTGGGCCACCTCCCGGGGCTCGCCCGATTCCACCACGAGGCCGGCCCGGACCCGGGTGCCTTCCCGGATCAGGTGGTGGTGCACGGCCGCGGTGGCGAGCAGGCTCGGGATGGCCGCGCGGCTTTCGTCGACGCCCCGGTCGCTGAGCACCAGGATGCTGTAGCCGTCCGCGATGGCCCGGCTGGTTGACCGGCAAAGGGTGCGGATGGCCTCGTAGAGATTGCGTTCCGGATCGCCGGCCACCTGGAACAGCATGGGCAGGGTGATGCACCGGAAATCGGCCAAGGGGTTGCGCCGGAGCTTGGCGAGGCACTCATTGGTGAGGAACGGGTGCGGCAATTCCAGCATCCGGCACTGGCGCGGGGTCTCGTCCAGCAGGTTGCCTTCGCCGCCCACGCAGCTGACCAGCGACATCACGATCTCCTCCCGGAGCGGGTCGATGGGCGGATTGGTCACCTGGGCGAAGTGCTGCTTGAAGTAGCGGAACAGCAGCTGCGGCTTCTCGGACAGCACGGCCAGGGGGATGTCGATGCCCATGGACCCCACCGGCTCCTCGCCGCCCACGGCCATGGGGCCGAGGATCAGGCGCAGGTCCTCCTCGGTGTAGCCGAAGGCGTTCTGCAGCACCGGCAGTTCCTCGGCCTGGACCGGGTGCTGCACTTCGGCCGGCGGCAGGGAGGCCAGGCTGATCTTCTGCTGGGCCAGCCAGGCCGAGTAGGGCTTCTCGCAGGCCACCTGGTGCTTGATC
>Ga0316228_1002718_pt1 | contig 15155 bp, 15 predicted proteins | sample TBH18021metaG_FD_206005 | JGI IMG/M metagenome (GOLD analysis project Ga0316228, IMG submission 206005) | Freshwater microbial communities from Trout Bog Lake, Wisconsin, USA - TBH18021 | ecosystem: Environmental > Aquatic > Freshwater > Lake > Hypolimnion/Profundal zone | place: USA: Wisconsin... | reverse complement strand
ATATTTTCTTCCTGCTCGGCAACCAAGATAATTTGACGCTCGTCTGCCGACACCTCTTGCCAGAGCTTTGCCTGGTGCTGATACGCGTCGGTTGGCGCATCGTAAGCACCGGCCAGTTCCAGGTATAGGGCAAAAATGGCTGCCGCATCGTCATCACTTGCTTTTCTGATCACCATACCTGTCATTCGCCTCACTTACCGTGCATTCACTATAATCCTTCGCCGTTAGCCCAGAAGCTTATCGACAATACCAGCCATCTCCTGCTTGTTGCAAACCGTCTCATGCCTTGTTGCCTGTCCTTCCAGCGCCGCAAGCGCCGGCGGAACCGGCCAATCAGTCAGCCGGGACAATTCCTTGAGCACCGCAAACTCACTTTTGCCGCTGTTGACGCCGTGACCGGCGATGGCGGCGAAAACACTTTGGTTAAACTTGAACGGACTGGCGGTGGACAGGAGCACCGTCGGTGTGGCATCCCCTGTCGCCTGACGATATTTTTCGCAAACCTTCCAGCCTGCTGCGGTGTGGGTATCCATAAGATAACGGCACTGACCATAGACGCTCCGAATCGCGTCAAGAGTCTCGTCGTCACTGGCCCAATCAGACCAGAAAGTCGACTGGATTGTCCGCAAACACGCTTCATCCACCTGATAGCGGCCACTTTCAGCCAACTCGCTCATCCAGCCGGCCACCTTTGTGGCGGCACCGCCACAGGTATGGTACAACAGTCGTTCCAGGTTGCTGGAGATCAAAATATCCATGGACGGAGACATCGTTTTATAAAAATCGCGATTTCTGTTATAAACTCCGGTCCGCAAAAACTCGGTCAGGACATTATTGCTATTGGCGGCACAAATCAGCCGATTCACCGGCAGCCCCATCTGTTTAGCATAATAGCCGGCCAAAATATTGCCGAAGTTACCTGTGGGTACAACAAAATTAACCGGTTGCCCGAGCTGAATATTTGCCTTTTTGACCATGTCGGCGTAAGCGCTGAAATAGTAAACAATCTGGGGAAGCAGCCGCCCCCAGTTGATGGAATTGGCTGACGACAGCTTATAGCCCCGAGTTTGGAGCCTGGCGTTAAACGACTTATCGTTAAATATCTCTTTCACGCCGGTCTGGGTATCGTCAAAATTACCCCTCACCGCAATTACCGCGACATTGCCGCCTTCTTGGGTAACCATCTGCAGACGCTGGACTTCGCTGACCCCCTGATAGGGAAAAAAAACGATAATCCGGGTCTGATCCACATCTCGAAAGCCTTCCAGCGCCGCCTTCCCGGTATCACCGGAAGTGGCCACCAAAATGACGATTTCGGCTGTCTCACCTGTTTTGGCAAGCGCCAGCGACAAAAGCCTGGGCAGCATTTGCAGGGCCATATCCTTGAACGCGCTGGTCGGCCCGTGCCACAACTCCAGGACATCAATACCGTCGGCCAGCGCCACCAGCGGCGCCACCGCGGGATGATCAAATTTCGCTTCATGATAAGCCGCCTGGACGCTTGCTTCGATTTCCGCAAGGCTATAATCATCCAGGAAATACTGCAAAACCCGAGTCGCCCGGTGGTGATAATCCAGCGGCACCAGTTCCGCCAAAAATCCGTCGTCAATCCGCGGCAGCGCCTCTGGCACCAATAATCCCCCATCAGGAGCGATGCCGACCTTGATGGCCGCAGCAGCCGAAAAACGTTCTTTCCCGCCCCTGGTACTGATATACATAGGCGCCACTCCTTTGCTGTAAATTGATCCCAGCCCTAAACCCGGGGCCGGCTGATGGAAAATACAAGGCCACTCACAGCCTGCATCAGATCGCCGCCCCCGATGATAAGCTGGCAGCCGCGAATGCCTGCGCTGACGGCGATGGTTTTCCAGGCTGTCAGACTAGAATCTATGTATACCGGATAGGGCTTTTTCGTCCCGACAGGCGATACCCCACCCCGGATATAGCCTGTCAGGGGCTGCACTTCCTTCAGCGGCACCATTTCAATCTTCTTGTTGCCGCTAGCTGCAGCCAAAGTTTTCAGATCCAGTTCGGCCGAACCGGGGATACAGGCCAGCAGTATACCTGTCTTGTCACCGCGGACCACCAGTGTCTTAAAAACCTGTTCAGGAGGCAACCCGATTTTGGCGGCGACATTTTCGGCGCCAAGGTCGCTCTCGTCAACCTCGTACTCTTTCAGCTGATAGCCAATCCCCAGCCTGTCAAGAATACGGGCGGCATTCGTCTTCACCATGCTGACCTCATTTTACTTCAATCAGCTCATACTGCAGGGAACCCATTCCAATCTTGGCCCCATGCTCTATCTGAATCAACGCATTATGGCGCTTGTAGGCCATCTCGGCCAGCGTTTTGCCGTGAGCCGCGGCGGTTAGATCCAGGGTCGCCTTGTCAATAGCCACCGGATCGCTGGAAGCCAGCAGGCCAAGGTCGGGAATAATCTTTTCCTGAACAGTGTCGAAGCAGTCGCAGTCCTTGGTCATATCCACCAAAACATTAAAATAAAAGCACTTGCCAGGCTTTTCTTTTACAACGCCATAGGCATGCTCAGCCATGCTTTTTTGCATAAAACCGGACTCGGCGCCCCAGTCGTATTTTACCGCGTCGAACCGGCACATGGCCAGACATTCGCCGCAGCCGATGCATTTTTCAGTAATAATGTAGGCCTTGGCACCCTTTTCAATAATGGCGTCCTGGGGACACCATTTGATGCATTTCTGGCAGAACTTACACTTGTCATTGATCACTTCCGGCATCATCGCCGAATGTTGCCGCATTTTCCCCATGCGGCTGGCCAGCCCCATACCCATGTTTTTAATACAGGCTCCCAGCCCGGAAGCAGGATGGCCGGTGGCGTGCGAAACCACCATCAAGGTATCGGCGCTCATCACTTCCCGTGCCACCTTAACTGTTTCATGCAGTTCCCCGTGGACAGCTATCTCGTACTCGGTGTTGCCAGTCAGCCCGTCAGCCATAATAAACGGTGCGCCGACGCTATCGATGCCAAACCCGTGATTATGGGCGTGCATAATATGTCTGACCGCGTTTTCCCGCTGTCCTTTATACAAAGTCGAGGTTTCAGTCAAAAAAGGAACTCCGCGCTGGGCCTTCACCTTATCCACCAGTTCCCGGATCAACTCAGACTTAATATGGGTGGTATTATTTTTTTCCCCCACATGCAGTTTGATAGCCACAAAATCCTTCGTAGAAACTGACGCCGATGCCCCTGACGCCTCATAAATTCTGCCCATCGCCAGCGCCTGTTCCGCCGCCGGCAGCCCATCAGCCAACCTTAAAAAATAAACTTTCGCTGTCATGAATACCCTCCTCCAATTCTGTCCAGATTATTTTCGCCATACCCTAGGGCTTGTTCCTGCTTTTTTCCTGTTCATTCCCTTGCCGCCAAGATCGGCGGTCGGACAAATACCGGCGACATCACAGGAGTAAGGCCGCATTTCTAACGCTTTAAGCAGACCCGCGATGCCACAGCATCGGCGTGGTCGCTTATGCCACCGGCGAAGCGATTAGAAATGCGGCCTATGATTAAGCAACCTCAAACACGGTCGGCCACGCTCACCCTAAAAATCCAGGGACATGCTCTTTGCTTTTACATTAGGCAGGGACTGTAGTTTCTGCTGCAGCTCTTGAGCCTTGTCTTTTCCACCACAGAACTGCAACAAGATCAGCCCGGTGTTGCTGCAAGAATCCATCCCGGCGTCGTGCAGTCCCAGCCGAACCCGGATATCGCAGCCGTACTCGGTAAGAATATCCTGGACTTTCGGCGCGGTCTCCACACGCCTTTCCTGGAGAATGGCCACAATCATTGAACACTCGGACATAAAGCCAATCACCTCACAAAAATTTAGCTAAATATTAGCATCTCCTAAAAGCTTCTTTTCATGAGTCACAAAACCCTTCTCCCTGTTTGGTAATAAACTTGAAGACCAGTCTGATAATTGGCAATATAGCGCAATAACAATAAATTTTAACAAAATATTGCAGGATTCTCAAGCAATATGTACAATTGTATATTTGGACGAAATGATGAACATAAACATAGGAGTGCGCCATGGAAAAGAATCACGATTCGAATCCCAAAAGCATGCAGTTCCGGGTGGAACATCTGGTTCCCGGGATGGAAGTCGCCCGGGATGTATGTTGTGACAATGGCAATATTTTGGTCCGTGAACGCGCCGTTCTCAGCCAGTACACCATCACAAAACTGAAAAAATGGGAAATCGAAACAATAGGCATTGTGTCTGAAGCAATCGTCAACCCGATCCTCGACCCCAAGATGCAACAGTTTGTCAGCAGCTACAACAAGTCGGTTTCGGTTGTTCAGCAGGCTTTCGAAAATATCCGATCAACACAGGAAGTGCCGCTGGATACCTTCTCCGCCACAGCCGGAGAAATCACCCAAAACATCCGCACCGTGGACAATGTCATCGATCAACTCTACGATTTGCCTGTTATTGGCGACTGCACTTTTCAACATAGTGTCAACGTCGGCGTGATCGCCGCCCTGATCGCTACCTGGCTGGACTACCCGCAGGACATCGTGAGCGCCGTATCCCTGACCGGCCTGCTTCATGACGTCGGTAAGGCGCAGCTGCCTGTCGCCCTGCTCAACCACCCCGAGAAGCTGCCTGCGGAAGATTACGAACACTACAAGCAACATGCCCTTTACGGCTTCGCAATGCTCCGTGACCTGTCCGACCTGTCCGAAAGCATTAAAATTGCTGTGCTTCAGCACCATGAACGTAACGACGGCAGCGGCTACCCTCATAAACTGAGCGCCGACAGGATTCATCCCTACGCAAGAATCATCGCCATCGCCGACCTATACGACGAGGCCCTGACAGTCAACCGTAACCCGATAGTAATTTCCAGTCCTTACAACGGACTGGAGCGGCTGAATGATATAAAACACAGTCTCGACCCCCAAATATGCCTGCCGTTCATGAACCGGATGCTCAACTTCCTGTCAGGCAACATTGTCGCCTTAAGCGATAACCGCCAAGGCCGGGTTGTTTATCTCAACCCGGACCATCCTGCCCGCTCCATGGTTCAACTGATGAGCGGCGAGGTCCTTGACCTGAGCGACGACCCTGACCTACGCATTCACCACGTCATCCGCTGAGCGCATGTACGCCGCCAACCCCCGTACCGCCTTCATCACCTCCCGGAAGTTCACCGGATCGAGGGATTGCGGTCCATCAGAAAGGGCTACAGCCGGATTGGGGTGCATCTCAATCATCAGCCCGTCGGCCCCTGCGGCTACCGCCGCCATAGCCATCGGCTTCACCAGCCGCCACCGGCCGGTTCCGTGACTGGGATCGACGATTACCGGCAGGTGGCTTAACTGTTTCAGAGCACTAACCGCACTCAGATCCAGCGTGTTGCGGGTGTATTCTTCGAAGGTGCGAATACCCCGTTCACACAAGAGCACCTCATAGTTGCCCTCATTGAGGATATACTCGGCGGCATGAAGCCACTCACTGATAGTCGCGGCGATGCCGCGTTTCAGCATAACCGGCCGGCCGGCCCGCCCCACTGCCCGGAGCAGCTGGAAATTCTGCATATTCCGCGCACCGACCTGCAAGATATCCGCATATTCCGCGACCACATCCACCGAGGTCACATCTGTGACCTCGGTGATTATTTTAAGACCGGTGAGTTCCCTCGCCTCGGCCAGATACTCCAGCCCCTGCCTTTCCAGACCCTGGAATGAATAGGGCGAAGTCCGGGGCTTATAAGCTCCGCCGCGCAAGAACTCCGCTCCGCCGTCGCGGGCGATGGCCGCGGCTTCAAACAGTTGCTCCCGGCTTTCCACCGCACAAGGCCCGGCCATGATAACGAGCTGACCGCCACCAATCTTAACGCCGCCAACATCAATCACCGTCGGATCGGGACGGAATTGCCGGCTGGCAAGCTTGTAACTGTCGGTTACCGGCAGTACTTTCTCCACCCCGTCCAGTACCTCCACCGGCAAAGTGGCAATCATCTGCTTGTCGCCGATAACGCCGATCAGCAGACGGCCCTGACCTTGAACAAGTGCCGTTTTCAGACCCGCGGCCTCAATACGTCCCATAACCCGGCGCACCTGATCCTCTTCTGTTCCTGGTTTCATCACAATGACCATATCCTTCAGCCTCCTAGCGATAATCTTCCATCATGGTAACCGGGTAGGAACCAAGGTTTTTGAACCACAGACTTTTCCGGCGCACAGCCTCCACCGCCGCGGCGACATTCCCGTCCTCGCTGCCGCCCGCAATGTCGAAAAAGAAAATATACATACCCAAGCCGGTTTGGGCGGGACGGGACTCGATCTTGGTCAGATTGACCCCTCTTTCGGCAAATTCACCTAATATTTCATAGAGGCTCCCCGGCCTCTCACCATTGATCCGGCAGACCACCGATGTCTTGTCAGGTTTCGGCCCGCCAGTCCCCGGCTGTTTCGCCAGTTCCACGAAACGGGTCGCGTTATTTGGGCTATCTTGAATATCGGTTGCCAGTATTTGCAGGCTATAAATCTCAGCGGCCCGTAAACTGCCGATCGCCGCGCAGTTTTTTAAACCGCTTGCCGCCTGATAAGCGGCGGCTGCCGTGCTCTCCACCGGCACCAACTCGGCTCCGGGATACTGCCTGCTGAGATAGCTGCGGCACTGTGCCAGCGCCTGGGGGTGGGACAGCACCTTATTGACATGTTTGGTACCTTCCTGGACAAGCAAACTATGGCGGATTGGCTGAACCATTTCCCGGATAATGAAAAGATCCACCTTGTGAGCCAGAGTATCGAGGGTGATATTCACCGATCCCTCCAGAGAGTTTTCCACAGGTACGATTCCCTCTGACACTTCGCCTGTCGCCACAGCCTGAATGACGGCGTCAATACTGGCGTAAGGCAAAAAACTGCCATCCGTCCCGCGGTAAAACCGCAGTGCGATCTCCTCGCTGAAAGTGCCGCGCGGTCCCAGATATCCAACCTTCTTGCTGCTAACAGCACCACTGTCAACTGTTTCCATGTCCCATTACCTCCCGATTTTGCCAAATAAAAAAGCCCTCATCCTAGAAAGGACGAGAGCGTTTCTCGCGGTACCACCTTTGTTATCCGCCCAAAAGGCGGATCACCTCAATAGAGTACAGGCCGCAAAGCCGATACCCCCCTTCTTATAACGGCGAAGGTTCCCGTCAACGCCTACCACCCCAAGCGGCTTCAGCGTGCAACTCCAAGGAGAACTTCAGCATATCCCCTGTACCGGGCTTCCACCATCCCCGGCTCTCTGTGAGCAGGACACTATGCCTACTTTTCCTTTTCCTCGTTTTTCAAGCGATTTATTGTATTGACGTGATTATAGCATAGAGCGGTAAGTCACGCAAGCCTTCCCGCAAAAAAAGTACTGACACAGTTGCCCTGGAAATCGGCTGTGCCTGCAGCCTTTTTCTGCCGCCGCCTGACGCACCCCCGCAGAGGGATTAACATATTATTTAGCAAAACCATAAGCCACAAGGAGGATTTTCGCATGGTAAAATTCGGAGAAATTGAGCGTGTGGTCTTTAGCCAGTTCAATCCGGTCTTGCCCCTCCCACCGACCACCCCCCCGCTGACTTCTCCCTTCCCGACCAACCTGCCGGGCGGCGGAACAATAAATCTGGCGCTGGTCAATGTCCGGGCAGATCATGACCGTGACGGGGTACTTTTAAGCGCGACAATCAACTGGAGCGCCACCTTTACTCCCCCGACACCCGCGGCGGTGCTGAACGTACCGGGATTCGCCGACGTCACTTTCGAACTTCTCCGTAATGGAATCGTCATCTATAGAGTGGATCAGACCGCCATCCAAAAGGGATTTCCCCTGAATCAGCCCGCCTTTTTGTTCACCGTGACGGTGTCAACCTTTGAAATCGCCTCTTTGCTGCATTTTGATTTCACCCTGCCTGCCTGTCATCACGAATTCAACGTCTACACCCTGAGAGCCACCAACATCGCGCTAACCGCCCCCCAAGTCGCCACCGGCACAGCGACAACAACCGCCGCCGTCGGAGCAGTAACCCTTGTCGCCGAAAAAGTCGAAGCCCACCGGGCCGGTCCCGTTGACGCCTCTGTTACCTCGGACAAATGATTGCTGTCTCGACGCCCTGGCCCCTCCGCCCTCCTATTTTTCCATAACAATCCAGCAAACTAGACATAACACCTTTCACATCTATCACATACGATATAGTAAAAGTGAAAGGAGGTTATATTATGGATAGGTGCTGCGAAGGGTGTCACCAGAAACCTAAGTGCTGCAAACGCTGTGTTGGCACTTTTGACGTAAAACACAAAGTTTACGAAGTATGCTGTTTTGAAGTAGTGAGGGTATGCCCCCACTGCGGTTTTGAATTTGATTTCAAACGTCATCGCCAATGCCCCCGCTGCGGGTTGGGAATGCATGAATTCATGCATCACAAATTTGGCCGCTACGACGAATACAAGTCTGAATCAGGACCTGGAGCCTTTGGCTATGGCCGGGAAATGGATCCAGACCCGGAAGAAGATTACTAATAAGCAGCCGTCTTTGAAACCCAAAGGAACAGCCTGTTGGAGTCAGGCTGTTCCTTTTTCATTCCTACGGCAACTTTCCCAATAGAACAATACTTTGCCGCGATAAATACTTGGGTTAAGGACACAGGGCGAGACATTGCTGATATAAATCGTGGCACCGCCGGCGCTGCCCGGCGTTAACCGCGGACCGCAGGCATCGCTCATATAACTGCCGGCAGCGCTGACGGCACGTTGGCGACAGTCGCGTAAATCCACCCCGGAGCAGTCGGTATTGTTGGTATAACTCATCCAGCGACGAGTTAAAGCGCACCGTTAATTTGCTTAGATTCGTGGCCAGCGCCACCTCCAGAAGGTCGGCATAATCAGAAGGAATTACAGGGTTTCCGTAATTGACGTTAAACGGGATGTAGGTTGGATAAGAGTAAACATATGGCGGGTATACAGGAGCATGCTTGGGGGGCGGATCAATGTAATGATAACCGTAATACGCGGGAGCATACTTATGCGGCGGCGCGGGATAATGATAACCATATGGCGGATAAGCGGGACGATCCCAGTACGGCATGGCAAAACCTCCCTGAACGCAATTCATATATTATAACTTATGAGAACCCGCCCAAGATGGTACCACTTCATCCGGCTGTTGAAAAAGGCCCATCTGCGTAATCATATTTCAAAGCATCAGCCAAGATCGCATGGGCAGTAAAAATGCCTGGCGGGCGAAGCTCCGGACACCTTTACTGCCTCGCTGTTCCTGAGTCGGGTGCGGCTTGGGCATCTATAGGTAAAACCTCTGCGGGAGGCGAGCCTTTGACTACACACTAAAGGCCCTCCAGCGGAGGGCCCCATTCTTACCTTATTCTGTATCGCCTAGAACAATCAGCGGCTTCTTGTCCGGATCCAGCCAAGACAACACTGTGAGCAGACTGGCCTCGGCCATTGCTACGCAGCCGGCAGTCGGTTCCCCAGTTTCCCGCCAGAGATGGACGAAAATAGCGCTTCCTCTTCCGGCAACAACCGGTCCGGTATTGTACTCGATGACAATCCCGTATTTATATAACCCGTCTGAGCGCAGCAGCCGTTCGAAAGAAATACCGTCCGGCACTCCCTCGACCCAGCGATTATACTGCGGCGATGCCGGGTCATCAACCCAGCAGTCATCGTCCAGGGCCTGACGGTAGGGCATAGCAGTGGGGGCACACGGCTCACTGCCAAAAGTCAGTCCCAAGACATACACCCCTGTGGGGGTACAGCCGTCTCCCTCAGTTTTTTCCCCGGCGCAGATAAACCCGTTCCTGCCGATAGCCGCCGGAATCGGCGGATAGACCACGCACCAGTTTCCGCGCACCAAGTCCCAGGCCGTGACCTTGGCCAGACTGCCGCCAGCCGGGTCTGCCTTTACCAAAAGAACCTGCCGGGAATCCAGCGGCAATGTTGACAAAACGTCCGGAGCTGTCACATCAGAGGACTCCACAGACAACACCTCGTCAATCAGATTCGGCTAACGATTTTAGAAAACCCGGCTTGCGTCGAGCCTTTTATACTCTCTGTTCAACCAGGCGAAACCGGTGAACAGGCCTACCCACTGCCGCATAGTCCAGAAGCATCTGGAGCCGTCCTTGAGACACAAGGTATTCCAAGTAGCGGCGGGCGGTAACTCGGGAAATTCCGATACCGGCCGCAACCTCTTCCGATGATCGCGGTTCCGGGCTGGCGAAAAGAAAATCGACAATCAAATTCAGGGTCTGGACATGGAAATTCTTCGGCATATCCCGGGGGTCATAGTCCGGCCTTGTCGCGAAAACCTTGTCGATATCCGCCTGGTCAAGGCTGGCAGACTGCCTGGCTTTGCGCTGAAAGTCCCGGTAGGACTCCAGCACCGACCGGTAGCGCTCGAACTTGAAAGGCTTAATAATATACCCGGCGATGCCATGACGCATGGCTTTGCTGATGGTCGAACCATCGCTGGCTGCGGTAATCATGATGATATCGATCGGGGTTTCCGTCTGGCGCAGGCCAGCCAAGACACCCATCCCGTCAATCCCGGGCATGTAAACATCCAGGATGACCAAATCAGGGTGTCGGTCCCGGCACATATCCAGTGCCTCCTGGCCATTTCTAGCCGTACCGACTACCCTGAAGCCCTCTATATTCTCTGTGAAGCTTTTGTTAATATCCGCCACCATCGGGTCGTCTTCGACAATCAGCACCCGGATATCATCCATCTTCAACACCTGCCGTCAATTCTGTATGGAAACAATGAATTCAACCCCACCTGAAGCCTGGTTACAAAAACTGATTGTTCCACCGTTTATGGCTACTTTCTCCGCAACCAGCGCCAATCCGTAGCCCCGCCCGGCCCCTTTGGTGGTTACCCCGCGGCGGTAGATGGTATCCCCCAATTCAGCGTCAATAGGTTGACCGGTATTACAAACCCGGATTTCCATTGCTTCAGGATGATTCACCACACTTACCGCAACCTGTTTTTCTTCGCTCAGTGCCGCGGCCTCAATGGCGTTCTCCACTAAATTGCCCAGCACCAATACCATGTCACCGCTGGAAAAATGTTTGGGCAGTACACTGAACATGGTTTCCGGCAGAACGGTAAGTTCCACCCCCTGTTCCCTGGCCCGGCTGATTTTCCCCAACAACAGCCCGAAAGTCAGCGATTCCTTGATGCGGGTCGACAGCCACTCAAAAGTATCCGCGTCCGGGGCGTAGTTTGCGGTGAGAAAGTCCACCGCCTCGCTGTACCGGCCCAGCTGTATCAACCCAGCGACAGCATGCAGCTTGTTCTTGAATTCATGGGATTGGGCCCGCATGACCTCCACCAACCGGTGGACACCGGTAATTTCCTCAGCCAGACGATAAATTTCCGTTCGGTCCCTGAAGCTGATCACTGCACCGACCACCGCGCCATCGACAACCACAGGCACGCTGTTGGCGAGAATAATAATGTCATTGACACGATATTCCTTGTCTGACACCGTCTGGCCTTTATCAATGATGTTCTTCATATTGTATTCCGGCAGCAGGCTGTCGATACTCTTCCCGGCGGTCTCTTCCGGCCTGAGCCCAAGAATGGAAGCCGCTTCGTTGTTAAAAAACCGAATACGGCCGTCCCCGTCAACCGCGATGATCCCTTCCCGAATGGCCTCAAAAGTTGCGATCCGCTCTTTCAGCAAAGCAGCAATTTCATCAGGCTCAAGGCCAAAAATCGCCTTCTTGACGTCCCGGGCCAAAAGCTGGGCGCCGATCAGGCTGAGAACAAGGGCGATGAGCAGTGCGTATAAAACCTGCTTCACCCCAGCCATCCCCCGGCCGAAAATGTCATCAAGCGCAAAACCGACCGAAACAAAACCTATCTGCTGGTCTCCTGCCGCGTCAAAGATAGGCACATTCGCCCGGAGCGAGGGAGCCAGACTGCCTTGGCCGGTATATACATACTCGTTGCCATGCAGGACTGGTTCACGGTACAAATCAGCCATCGGCGTACCAACATTAGTGGCAATAGTATGCGACAGGCGGATTTGATCCATGTTGGCGATAACGATGAACGACGCCCCGGTGGCTGTCCGCCAGCGTTCAGCCAGCGGCTGCAAGACCTCTGAGGGATTTTCGGACAGGATGGCCTCCTGGACCGCCGGCACCTGAGCCACAATCCGGGCGATATCCAGGGCCTGCTTTGCGGTGTCTTCCTGTACCTGCTCCAGCACATTATGTCCGACAAGAATACCGGCGGCGATCAACACAAAGCAGACCATCGACACAGTAAGCAGCATAATTTTATATTGCAGCGGCATCTTTTTAGCCATAACGCGCATTTTTTCACCTCACCCCAAGAGATTCAGCACTAACGACTCTTTTCCTTCTCTCAGGGTGAGGTGATCTTCCTTCCTTACATGGATACTGGCCTGCGAACTACATCGGTGATGGTGCCATCGCGGTATTCGACCAGGGCCACCACTTCGTCGGTAACAGGTATCGGGGCCGGTTTGCCGGCCAAATCATAAGCGATTCTTTGTAGCTCTTCGATATCCAGCAGCGGAATATTTGCGTTTCGCAGATTGGCCCGCAGGTCTTTGCGAAGCGGGTTCACAGCCACGCCGCGCTCGGTCACGATCACATCCACCGTCTCCCCCGGGGTGACGATGGTATGTACTTTATCCAGCACCATCGGCAGACGGCCCCGCAGCAGCGGCGCCACAATGATTGACATCGCCGCCCCTGCCGCAGCGTCGGGATGTCCGCCGGACGCCCCCATGATCACCCCGTTGGAATCGGTAAGGACATTGACGTTGAAATTCACATCCACCTCGGTGGCGCTCAGGATAGAAATATCCAGCATGTTGACGATCGGGCCGCGGTTATGGGGATTGGCGTACAGCGAGGCCGACACTTCGATGTGATTGGGGTTGTCACGCAGCGATTCGATGGACGGCAGATCAAAGTCCTGAACATCAAACACCGTCTTGATTAACCCGTCGGCAAGCATAGCGGCAAAAGGGGCCGTTATGCCGCCCAGCCCGAAGCTGCAGGTGATGTTTTGGGCCAGCATCTTTTCGCGCATGAACTTGGCGGCCGCCAGTGATGCGCCGCCGCTGCCCAGCTGCAGCGAATAGCCGTCTTTAAAATAGCCCGAGTATTCGATAACCGCGGCAGCGTACTCAGCCATTAAGAGTTCCCGCGGGTCCTTAGAAATCCGTAGAGCCCCGGAGGCAATGCCTTTGGGATCACCGATCCGGTCGACCACCAGGATGTAATCCACCTGATGCTGCGGAATGCTGACAGGAATGAGCGGATAGGGAAGAAGATTATCGGTGATGGCGACAACCTGATCGGCATGGGCGGCGTCGACCATGGCGTAACCCAGCGAACCACAGGCCGAGCGACCCATGACCCCGTTGATGTTGCCATAGGTGTCACAGGCCGGCGCGCCGATAAAGGCGACATCGATTTTCAGTTCGCCGCATTCGATGGCCCGGGCCCGCCCGCCGTGGGAACGGATAATCGCCGGTTTGGCCATTTTTCCGCTCGTCAGCAGCCGTCCCAGTTTGCCGCGGGCGCCACTGGTTTCAATGGCGGTGATGACTCCCTCCTCGATATAAGGGATGATGACATCATTGATATCATTAAGGGAGCTCGGAGCCAGGGTCAGCCCTTTGATCCCCTTACGGGCGATGGCATCAATTACGGTGTTCAGAACATAGTCGCCATTGCGGAAATGATGATGAAAGGAGATCGTCATGCCGTCCCTAAGGCCGGTGGCTTCAATCATCTGTTCCATCGACTTGAGGAGTTTATCCGAACGGGGTTTGGCTGCGGCGATCTTGGGACCGGTTAAGCGCCCGGCCGGAGCGGCGCCAAAGGCACCGGCATAAGGCCGAAGGTTGGCGACGCCGGTTACTTTCTCAGGTATCTCTCTACCTACACTGTTCAGCATGGTCATACCTCCTCACGTGTCGCCGCTGCGGCAGCATAGGCGAGAACGCGTTCCGCTCTTACCACTATCGGGGCATCAATCATTTTCCCATTAAGCGATATAACTCCGGATTTGTTGGCCAACGCTTCTTGATAGGCGGCCAATACCCGCTCGGCATGTTCAATTTCCTTGACAGCCGGAGCAAAAATTTCATGCACAAGGCGGATTTGCCGTGGATTAACCACCGATTTCCCGTCAAAGCCCATTTCTTTGATCATTGTTGTTTCAGCGATAAAGGTTTCTTCGTCATTAATATCAGCAAACACAGTATCAATTGCATCGATCCCCGCCGCCCGCGCCGCCAAAATAAGTTGGCCCCTGGCTGTCACAAGTTCTTTGCCATCTTTGGTACGGTTAGTTTTCAGATTGGCAACAAAATCTTCTGCGCCAATAGCCAGAGCTACCATCCGGGGGCTAGCGCTGGCGATGTCGTAAGCATGCATCAAACCTTTGGGGGTTTCGATGGCTGCCATCATTTTAATGCTGCCACTGGCAAAGCCGTACTTCTCTTCGGCCTCGGTGATGATGGCATCAATTTCCTGGATTTCGCTTGCATCTTGGGCCATAGGCAGACGGATGAGGTTCGGCCTGCCGGCAAGGACGACTTCAAGATCTTTTCGCCCAAAGGGGGTAGAGATATGGTTGATCCTTATCGCCACCTCACAGGGGTATTTGATCTTCTTCAGAGCGCTTAACACCAGCTGGCGCGCTACGTCTTTTTCACTGATAGCCACCGAGTCTTCCAAATCCATTATGATCGTGTCAGCACCGTATATTCCGGCGTTTTGGAGCATCCCGGGATTATTCCCCGGCACAAACATCATTGTTCTGCGTAATTTCATGATTGTCATGCCTCCTTAGCCGTGGCCCGCAAAGTGGCGGCAATGACCCGGGCCTGAATAGTGCAGTCAAGCGCCCCCTTGTCGTTGGCATGGACAATAGCGTCAACAACTCCATACTCCCTCAGGGTATCCCGGATCACCTTTTGAATTTGTTCACCATATTGTTTAATTACCGGACTGACCAGGTCTAGCACCAGCCCTGCTCCCGGCTTCGCCGGGGCGATACTAATCATGATGTCGCTGGACTCAATGGTTCCCGCTTGTCCGGGACGTAATATCTCTGCCATCA
>Ga0316228_1002717_pt1 | contig 15155 bp, 14 predicted proteins | sample TBH18021metaG_FD_206005 | JGI IMG/M metagenome (GOLD analysis project Ga0316228, IMG submission 206005) | Freshwater microbial communities from Trout Bog Lake, Wisconsin, USA - TBH18021 | ecosystem: Environmental > Aquatic > Freshwater > Lake > Hypolimnion/Profundal zone | place: USA: Wisconsin... | reverse complement strand
CCGCCAGGGTGCCGATGCCGCCGATCACCACGGCGGGAACGGTGCCGAACCAGGCCGCCGTGGTGCCGGATTCAAATTCTCCCAGCTCGTTCGAGGCGCCGATGAACAGCATCGAGACGGCGCTGACCCGGCCGCGCATGGCGTCGGGCGTCGCCAGCTGGATCAAGGTGCCGCGGATATTCACGCTCACCATGTCGGTGGCGCCCAGCAGGAAGAGGCAGAAGAGCGACAGCGGAAACCAGGTGGACAGGCCGAAGCCGATGGTTGCGGCGCCAAATGCTGCCACCACCGCGAACATGGTGGCGCCGACATGGCGGCGGAGCGGCCAGCGCCCCAGCGTGAAGGCCATGACGAAAGCGCCCGCCGCCGGGGCGGCGCGCAGCAAGCCAAGCCCCATCGGGCCCACCTGCAGGATGTCGCGGGCATAGATCGGCAGCAGCGCCGTCGCCCCGCCCAGCAGCACCGCGAACAGGTCCAGGCTGATGGCACCGAGGATCACCGGCCTTTGCCGCACGAAGCTTACGCCTTCGGCGACGCGCTCATAGCGGGTGGCGATGGACTGTTCCGGCGTGAAGCGGCGGCCTTGCAGATGCGAAACGATCAGCGCGCCCGCCTGGAACAGCGCGAAGCAGAGGCCATAGACGATGACGGGGTGGCCCAAGGCATAGAGAAAGCCGCCCAGCGCCGGCCCTGCGATCACCGCCGCGGTGAAGGCGGAGGAGGAAAAGGCCATCGCCCGGGGCAGTTTTTCCGGTGGCACCAGGAACGGCAGCAGCGAGGAGCCCGAGGGCGCGGAGAAGCCGCGCCCGGCCCCGAACAGCACCAGCACGGCATAGAACGGCCAGGCGGTGTGCACCTTGAACAGGCTCAGGCCCATGAAGATCAGGCTGCACAGCGAAAGCACCCGCGCCGCCCAAGTATATACGCGGCGCTGGTCGTGGCGGTCGGTGATGTCACCTGCCGGCAAGGTCAAGAGGAACATGGGCGCGAACTGGCACAGCCCCACCAGGCCCAGCGCCAGCGGCGTGTGCACCATGTCATAGACCTGCCAGCCGATCGCCACCGACTGGATCTGCATGGCACAGGTGGTGAGGAAGCGCGAACCGACGAACCAGTGGACGTCGCGGGCGCGGTAGAGGGAAGGCGTGTCGCTCACCCGCCCGGTCTTAAAGGGAAACGGCAGCGCGTCAAGTTATGGCCGCTATTCCCCGCCGGCGTTCTGCAGACGCGCGGTCTGGCTGTTCTCGCCAGGGCCCAAGATGGTCCACGCCGCGTCGAAGCCAGGCCGGGACACGAAGAGCTTGGCGTCGCGGGAGAAGCCGAACGGCTGGCGGCAGCGGCAGGCAGAGCGGCGCGATCGCAACAGCCAGGGCCTTTGTCCGGTTCAGATCACAACGCAGATGCGGCATTCCCGATCAGGCCCCTTGCGGATCCCGCGGATCCGCGACCGGCCTTGTGCAGGGCTGTCCCCTGATGGCAAGTAGTGTCAAAATAATGAGCATGGTCTCGATGCCACGATCCAGGGGTTGGATCCTTCTTTTCGCCACGGGGGCGCTGTGGGGTGGGCTCGCCTGGCCGGCGCAGGCCGCCAACCTCACCGTTCATGTGCAGGATGTCCTGCCGGCCGGGGGCACCGTCCGGCTGGGTGTGTACGACCAGGCCAGCTATCCCAATGACAGCGCCAAGCCCGTCGCGTCGGCGGATGTCCCCGCCGTGCCGGGTGAAACCGTCGTCACCCTGCACAATATTCCGCCGGGCACCTACGCCATCCAGGTTTTCCAGGATGTGAATTCCAACGGCAAGATGGACACCTCCTGGATTGGCCTGCCGCTGGAGCCGTTCGGCTTCTCGCTGGACGCCAAGCCTTTTCTCAGCAAGCCGCCATTCGATGAAGTGAAATTCAACCTCGTGGCTGGAGAAAACAGCCAGACTCTGCATTTGCAGAATGCTCCGAAGATTTCACCCACCGACAGAGCGCGCGACGCCATTCGCGCGCGACAACGCAGATGAGCCGACCGATGCAACTCGCACTTACACTATTTCGGTATCCGAAAAGCGCCATCCTGGTCCTGGCGCTGCTCTCTGCCGGCACCGGACCGGCGCTGGCCCAGGCGCAGAACTTCTCGCTGCAGGACTTCCAGCTCACAGGAACGTTCGGGCTTCAATATTCCAACGGCAGCTACGGCACGACACGCAACACCAATGTGCTGCTCGGCATGCCGACCCTGAGCGTGGCGACGGGAGATTTCCAGTTCAATGTCAGCATGCCCTATATGCGGATTTCGGGCCGGGGCCTGGTGGTGTTCGACGCGGCGGGCAACCCCATTGTCATCAACCGGCGGACATCGCTGCCGCCGGATGTGCGGACCGGCTTCGGCGACCTCAATTTCAGCGCCTCATACACCATCCCTGATGATGTCCTGGACGATTTCGAAGTGAAGCTGACCGGCAGCACCAAGCTTCCCACCGCCTCGTCGCGGCGCCGGCTAAGCACCGGCGAGACCGATTTCGGCATGAACATCGACATCTCCCGCCAGTTCGGGAATTGGCGGCCCTTCCTGACCGTCGGCTATCTGGTCCCGGGCAAGCCCGATACTTACAAGCTGTACAACACCACCTCGGTATCGGTCGGCACCGGCCTGGAGCTCAGCGACAGTCTGGTCGCCATCGCGTCCTACGATTACGACAGCGCCAGCACGCCGCTCGTCGCGGCCTCGCATGAAATCTTCGGCTCCCTGAGCTGGGTCCGCAGCAACGGCATGACCCTGACGGGCTACGGCACCTATGGCCTCAGCGACGGCAGCCCCGATGTCGGGCTCGGCTTGCTGGTGTCGTACGGGTTGAACTGACGGCAAAAGCAAACACCCCGCGCCATGCTGTGGTCGCGGGGTGTTTTTTCGAACGGCTGAAGGGCCGAAAATCAGTTCAGCTTCGGTTCCAGCGTCTTGCAGATGGCGATCAGGCTCTTCACCGCGTCGGCGGACTTGTTCAGCGCCGCCTTTTCCGCCTCGGTGAGTTCCAGCTCGACGATGCGTTCCACGCCCTTCTCGCCGATCACCACCGGCAGGCCGACATAGAGGTCGGTGATGCCATAGGCGCCGTTGACATGGACGGCGCAGGGCAGCAAGCGCTTCTGGTCCTTCAGATAGCTTTCGGCCATCTGGATGGCGCTGGTGGCCGGGGCGTAATAGGCCGAGCCGGTCTTGAGCAGGCCGACAATCTCGGCGCCGCCATTGGCAGTGCGGGTGATGATCTGGTCCAGCCTGTCCTGCTTGATCCAGCCCATCTTCACCAGTTCCGGCAAGGCGATGCCCGCCACGGTGGAGAAGCGCGGCATCGGCACCATGGTGTCGCCATGGCCGCCCAGCACGAAGGCGGAGACATCTTCCACCGAGACGTTCATCTCCTCGGCCAGGAAGTGGCGGAAGCGGGCGCTGTCCAGCACGCCGGCCATGCCGATGATCTTGTGGTGGGGCACGCCGCTGAACTTCTGCAGCGCCCAGACCATGGCGTCGAGCGGGTTGGTGATGCAGATGACGAAGGCGTTCGGGGCGTTGGCCTTGATGCCTTCACCGACGGATGCCATGACCTTGAGGTTGATGCCGATCAGGTCGTCGCGGCTCATGCCGGGCTTGCGCGGCACGCCGGCGGTGACAATCACCACATCGGCGCCGGCGATGTCGGCATAGGCGTTGGTGCCCGAAAGCTTGGCGTTGAAACCGTCCACCGGGCCGGACTGGGCAAGGTCGAGCGCCTTGCCCTGGGGCAGGCCTTCGGCGATGTCGAAGATCACCACATCGCCCAGCTCCTTGAGGGCCGCCAGATGGGCCAGGGTGCCGCCGATCTGACCGCCACCGATCAGAGCAATTTTCTTGCGAGCCATGGGGTATCCTTCCTAGGTGAATGGGGCCGGAATTGTGCGGGTGCTAACTACCCCTGGCGGCCCTGTGGGGCAAGGCCGCAAATGGTCCCCGGTCCGGCGGACAGGATAAAGGTGAGAGCCCGGCTATTCCGCCACCAGCCGGACAAATGCCATGGCGCCGTGGGGGCCCCCGCCATAGGGCGCGGCAACCGAGGCCGGGGCGAAATCAAAGGCATACAGCCCGCCCAGCCCCAGCTTCAGCTGTCCGGCCACCTGCCAGTCATGGATCAGCCCAACACTGGTTTCGCCGGCATGGCGGATGCCGGGTTCGGGCACCAGTTCATCGCTGCCCAGCGTCTCGGCGCGGGCGAACAGGGTCCAGGCCGCATCCGGCTTGTATTCCGCTTCCAGCATCAGGGCGCTTTCGTCGGTGCCATCGGACAGACGCTTGTTGCCCAGCGCCAGCGTCGCCGCCAGCGACCCAAACGAGAAACGGTCGAACCAGGTGGCGCTGGCGGTGACGCGCCGCTCATTCACCAGCGGTTCCAGCGCTTCGGGGCTTTTCAGCCAGCCCGCGGAAACCTGTAGCGACCAGTTGGGGTCCGGATTGTAGGAAAGGCGGGCCGCGGTGGAATCGAAACGGGCGGCATCGAAATCAAAGCGGTACTGGTCCGGTTCGCGGCCGGTGAATTGCGAGACCTCGATCTTCCAGGCGTCATGCACCCAGCCTGCGGTGAAAACTCCGAAGGTGACATGGGTGGAATCCAGCCAGTGATGCGCCAGCGGCGTCGCCGGATTGTCCAGCGCCGAGACGCGGTGCATGTAAGCGGCGGGGCCCAGCGCCGGTTCGCCCGGATAGCCCGCATAGACAAAGAGGCTGTCGGTGTCCGACAGCTTCTGGCTGTAGCTGGCGGCCAGTTCCATGAAGAGATCGTGCGGATGCTGACGGTCGATCAGATGCGTCACGCCGTCGGCGGTTTCGCCGCTTGCCAGCAGCAGCGGATAGCCGCGCCGTCCCATCAGCGGATCCAGGCTCAGCATCGCCTTCAGTCCCAGCGTGCCGCCGTCGCCGATATCGGTGCTGGCCATCGCCATCGCCATGCTGGAAGAAAAGGCGCTGCTGTCGCCGCGCGGCCCGCTCTGGCTGTCCAGTACGCCCAGCACCCTGGCATGCAGCATCACCATCCAGTCGTCGGCGACATCCAGATGGATGGCGTCGTGCGGCGCCGCCTCGGGCTGCCAGCTTGTGCCCGAGGCTTCACGGCTCATGCCATAGCTGCCGAGCAGGCCATGCATCGTCATGCCATGGCTCATATCCATGCCCGCCATGTCGTGGCTCATGTCCATGCCCGGCATTTCCTGCGCCAGGGCCGGTGCAGTGCAAAGCAGAAACGGCAACAGAAAACGGCGCATCAGTGACGGTCCATTTCCATGTGATCCATGTCGTGATAGCCTTCCGCCACCTTGGTCATCGCCTTGTAGGCCGTCGGCGTCATCCCCGGCAGTTTCTGCAGGAAGGCCACCATGTTCCAGATTTCGGCATCGGAATGGGTGCGGCCCCAGGCCGGCATGCCGCTCATCTTGATGCCGTGCTTGACGATCCAGAACTGTTCGGCGGCGCTGAGGGCGGCGAAGCGTTCAAAACGCGGCGGCGCAGGATAAAGCCCGGGGCGCATCTCGCTCTCGTCCATTCCCGGCGCCAGGTGGCAGGCGGTGCACATGGCGTCATAGTCGGACGCACCATCAGCCAGCATCTCGGTGTTGAACACCGGCACCGCGACATCGCGGGCCCGCACCGTCACCGCGCGGGCGCGGGCAAAGGCGATGACATGCTCGACGGGCGCCCAGTGCGGCGCGTCGGCGCCAAAATCATAGAGGCCGCCATAGGCGATCGCCGCCACGGCGAGCAGCGTGACAATCAGCAGGACGGCAAGGGCGGCGGCAAGGCGCTTCATGAAAACTCCCTCGGCGAGGCGGCGGCGGCGGCGGCGGCGAAGTCTGAATCGGGACGTCCTGCGACGGCAAGTTGGAAAGCGTCGTCTTCATCCTGCGAAAAAGAAAAGGCCGGAGCGGCTTTCGCCGTCCGGCCTTTCTTCTGACAGATGAAAGAAGCTTAGATCGCTTCCTTCAGTTCCTTGGAGGCGCGGAACGCGACCTTCTTGGACGCCTTGATCTTGATCGCTTCGCCGGTGGCGGGATTGCGACCCATACGGGCGGCGCGCTTGCGCACGACCAGGATGCCCAGGCCGTTGAGGCGGATGCGGGCGCCCTTCTTGAGGTGCTTGGTGATCAGCGCGATGGCGTCTTCCACGAAGAGGTTGGCGGCCTTCTGCGAGATTTCGTGCTTCTCGGCCAGAGCGGCGGCGAGCTGACGGGTGGAAATGGTTTCGACTTTAACGGCGGCAGTTTTGGCTTTCGCGGCCATGGGATTCTCCCTCTTACGAATCAACGATGAGCCCGATTTTACGGTATTTCCTGCAAGATACAGCGGTACGTAGCCAAAAAAGCGCAATAAATAGGGGGTTTTCGCAGCCATAGCGTCGGCGGGGGCTGAAAAGCATGGCAAACCGGCTGGAAAAACCCCCGAAAAATGGGGCTTTCCAGCACCTTGGCCCCAGGCGCAAAAGCAAACGGGCCGCGGCGGATATCCGGCGCGGCCCGTCAAAGAAGGTTCCTGGCGCGCCTTAGGCGGCGTCGGCCGGGTTGGCGTTTTCGACGCGCTCGGTGATGCGGGCAGCCTTGCCGGTGCGGCCGCGCAGGTAATAGAGCTTGGCGCGGCGCACCTTGCCCTTGCGCACAACGGTGACCGAGTCGACCAGCGGCGAATAGATCGGGAAGACGCGTTCGACGCCTTCGCCATAGGAGAGCTTGCGGACGGTGAAGGCCTCGTTCAGGCCGGCGCCCTGGCGGGCGATGCAGACGCCTTCAAACGCCTGGATGCGCTCGCGCGTCTTGTTCGACTTGCTCTTCTCGTCATAGGTGACGTCCACCACCTTGACGTTGACCTTGAGGGTGTCGCCGGGACGGAAGTCCGGAAGCGGCTTGGTCCGCACGACCGCCATCTGCTCGGCTTCGAGCGTCTGCAAAAGGTTCATTTTCTTCGTCTCCGTGCGGAATTAAGGCGTCAAAAGGCAGTCAAGAGCCGGGCCGTATAGCCTAGCGCGGCTTTTTTTCAAAGTTAGAAGTAGGCTTTTCAAAGGGGGAAAGGCGCTTTTCATACCGGGCCCAGAGGTCTGGCCGCCGCTCCCGGGTGAGCTTTTCAGCCTGGCCGCGCCGGAATTCGGCGATTTCCTTGTGATTTCCACCACTTAGAACATCCGGAATGGCCCGGCCCTCGAAGTCCTGGGGGCGGGTGTAATGGGGATATTCCAGCAGGCCCGCGGCGAAGCTTTCCTCCTCGGTGGAGGCGTGGCTTCCCAACACCCCAGGGATCAGCCGGACGGCGGCCTCGATCACGGCCATGGCGGCGATCTCGCCCCCGGCCAGGACGAAGTCGCCCAGCGAAAGTTCCTCGATCCCCCGCGCCTCCAGGACGCGCTGGTCCAGCCCTTCGAAGCGGCCGCAGAACAGGATGGCGCCGGGACCGGCCGCCAGGCCCTGGACCCGCGCCTGGGTCAGGGGGAGCCCGCGGGGCGACAGATAGATCAGGGGGCGTTCGTTGCGCGCCACCGCGTCGATGGCGGCAGCGGCGACGTCAGCCCGCATCACCATGCCGGGGCCGCCCCCCGCCGGACTGTCATCGACGGTGCGGTGCTTGCCGATGCCGTGCTCGCGGATATCGCGGACCTCGAGCGACCACAATCCGCCGGCCTGCGCCTTGCCCAGCAGCGAGAGCCCCAGCGGACCGGGAAACATTTCGGGGAAGAGCGTCAGGACGGTGGCGGACCAACCCATGACTACCCTTTCCTCAAGGAGAGGGTGGCGGGAGGCGCATCACTCCACATGCGGATGCGGGCCTTCGCCCTCGTCATCTTCGGGCACCGCGATCTCGATGCGGCCGCCCGCGATGTCGATGACCGGCACGGTCTCGCGGGTGAAAGCCAGCATCACGCTATCGCCATCGGCGCGCATGATCTCGATCACATCGCTGGCGCCAAAATTGTGTATGGCGGCGACCTTGCCCACCATCCGGCCTTCGGTGTCGAAGGCTTCCAGCCCGATCAGGTCGGCATGGTAGAATTCGTCCGCTGCCGGCGCGGGCAGCGCGGCGCGCGTGACAAAGAGTTCGGTGCCCCGCAACGCCTCGGCGGTGTTGCGGTCGGTGACGCCCGCAAACGCAATCACCGCCTCGCCCGGTTTGGTCGGACGAAAGGCGGTGATCTTGTAGGTCTTGCCTTTGGCGTCGTGCAGCACGCCATAGGCGCGAAGGGCCTCGGGCGCGGCGGTGAAGGTTTTCACCTTCACCTCGCCCTTCAGTCCCTGCGCGCCCATCACGGCGGCCAGCAGGACATCGCCGGCCAAGTTATTCGGCAGCCGGAGCTTCCGCAGCCTTGGCGGCGGCGGCGGCGCGTTCCTGCGCCTTCTTCTTGGGCTGGGCCTTGGTCGGGTTGTTGTGAATGCGCTTCTTGGTGACGCCGGCATCGGCCAGCCACTTGTTGACGCGGTCCGTGGCGACGGCGCCCTTGGCGACCCAGGCCTTGGCCTTTTCCAGGTCCAGCTTGATGCGGTCGGCATGGTCCGACGCCAGCAGCGGATTGTAGAAGCCGATCTTCTCGATGAAGCGGCCATCGCGCGGGCTGCGCGAGTCCGAGATGACGATGTTATAGTGCGGGCGCTTCTTGGTGCCGCCGCGGGCGAGACGAATACGCAGAGCCATTGTTTCTTTCCTTCTTTAAACCGTTGAAATTTTTCTTGGTCACCCCGGCTCTCGCCGCGGCGCCTTGAACTATTTGCGCGGAACGCCCGGAGGCATGCCGCCGCCGAACATTCCACCCATGCCACCGGGCATTTGCGGCATGCGTCCGCCCTTGCCCATTTTCTTCATCATGTCCGACATCTGCCGGTGCATTTTCAAAAGCTTGTTGACCTCGCTGACGTCCACGCCCGCACCCGCCGCGATGCGCTTGCGGCGCGAGCCGTTGATGAGGTCGGGATCGCCGCGCTCGGCCTTGGTCATCGACTTGATGATGGCGTCCTGGCGCGTGATCACCTTGTCGTCGATGCCGGCGGCGTCGAGCTGGCTCTGGATCTTGCCCACGCCCGGCAGCATCGAGAGCACGCCTTTCATGCCGCCCAGCTTCTTCATCTGGTTCAGCTGCGCCGAAAGGTCGTTCATGTCGAACTGACCCTTCTTCATCTTGGCGGCCATCTTCTCGGCTTGCGCCTTGTCGATGGTTTCGGCGGCGCGCTCGACCAGCGACACGACATCGCCCATGTCGAGGATGCGGCCCGCCACGCGGTCGGGGAAGAAAGGCTCCAGCGCGTCGAGTTTTTCGCCGGCGCCCAGGAACTTGATCGGCGCGCCGGTGACCGTGCGCATGGACAGCGCCGCACCGCCGCGGCCATCGCCATCGACGCGGGTAAGGATGATGCCGGAAATGCCGACCCGTTCGTTGAACGATCTGGCGATATTGACGGCGTCCTGACCGGTCAGGCTGTCGGCCACCAGCAGGGTTTCGTGCGGGCTGACCAGCGCCTTGACCGCCGCCACTTCGGCCATCAATTGCTCATCGACATGCTGACGGCCGGCGGTGTCGAGGATGACAACGTCATAGCCGCCGACTTTCGCCGAGGCCATCGCGCGCTTCGCAATATCGAGCGGGCCCTGGCCCGGCATGATCGGCAGCGTCGCGACGCTGGCCTGTTCGCCCAGGATCCTGAGCTGCTCCATGGCGGCGGGGCGCGTGGTGTCGAGCGAGGCCATCAGCACGCGCTTCTTCTCGCGGCTCTGCAGCATCAGCGCCAGCTTGGCGGAGGTGGTGGTCTTGCCCGAGCCCTGCAGGCCGACCATCAGGATCGGCGCGGGCGGCGAGCCGATCGACAGGGCCTCGTTCTTCTCGCCCAGCGTCTCGACCAGCACATCGTGCACGATCTTGATGACCTGCTGGCCGGGGCTGACGGAGCGGATGACGTTTTCGCCGATGGCGCGCGGACGCACCTTGGCGATGAAATCGGTCACCACCGGCAAGGCGACGTCGGCCTCGATCAGGGCGGCGCGCACTTCGCCCAGCGCGGCATCGACATCGGCTTCGGTGAGCGCACCGCGCCCGCGAAGCCTGTCAAAGACGCCGCCGAGGCGGGATTGAAGCGATTCAAACAAACCCAAAACTCCAAACAGTTACGCCGCAGGGGGCGCGACGCGCTGCCTGCGGGCGATCCCCCGCGCCGGGCGGGGGACCGAAAGGGCCTTTGGCTCTTTCGGAAACGAGCGGGTTTTAGGCGCCCCGGGCCGGAAAAGTCAAATTCCAGGCGATTGACAGCCTCCTCAGCCCCCGGGAAGCTGCCTTTAACAACAAAATCCGGGGGAACGCGTGACCGATCTCAGCCGCCGCAGCATGATCGCCGGGGCCGCCGCCCTGCCCGCCGCCAGCGCCCTGGCGCAACCTGCCCCGCCAGCCGCGCCGGCCCAGCCCATCCTCGCCACCCCGCCCTCGGTGGTGACCAATCCGCCCCGCCAATGGGGACCGGGCGCGCCGCCGGCCTTCAATCCCGATCCCGACATCATCCGCGCCGATCCGTCCTTTGGCGGCCTGCTGATCGGGCAGGAAACCATTCGCCGCCTGTCCACCGGCTATCACCTGGCGGAAGGCCCGGCCTGGTCGGGCATCGGCAATTTCGCCATCTTCAGCGACGTCAAGAACGACACGCTTTATCGGTATATCTGGGAGACCGGCCAAGTCACCGCCTATCGCAAGCCCAGCTTCAATACCAACGGCAACACCTTCGACCACCAGGGCCGCCAGATCTCCACCCAGGATTTCTTCCGCCGCGTGGTGCGCTGGGAAGCCGACGGCTCCATGACCATCATCGCCGACAAGTTCGACGGCAAGCCGCTCAACTCTCCGAACGATCTTGCCCCGCACAAGGATGGCAGCATCTGGTTCACCGACCCCACCTTCGGCGGGGCCATGGCGGAAGGCCATCCTGACGAGGGCACGCTGCGCGATCCCACGCTCGGCAACACCGGCGTCGGCATCCAGCTGGCGGGCGGGATGAAGCAGCAGCTCCCCACCAACGTCTATCGCTGGGATCCCAGTGGGAAACTGGAAGTGGCGCTGGCGCCGGACAATGGCGGCGGCGCGCCGAACGGCATCTGCTTCTCGCCCGATTACACCAAGGTCTATGTCATCCGCGGCGGTGGCATTTCCGTCGGCGACATCCAGGGCCACAAGGCCGTCAACATGCGGGTTTTCACCGACTGCCGCGTCGATGGCGTGCGCTGCGGCCCCGACGGCATGCGCGCCGACAAGGCGGGCAACATCTGGGCCTCGTCGGCGGGACCACTGGGCTATGCCGGCGTCACCTGCTGGAATCCCGACGGCAAGCTGATCGGCCGCATCCGCCTGCCCGAAACCTGCGCCAACCTCGCTTTTGTCGGACCCAAGCGCGACCATCTCTTCATGTGCGCCAACAGCTCGATCTACATGGTGCGATTGAACATCCAGGGCGCAAGCCCGGGTTGACACGAATCCCGCGCGCTTCAATGCTCGGCACAAGATCAGAACAACACTTGGAGGACACATGACCGACCTGTCACGCCGTACCATGCTGGCGGGCGCCGCCGCGCTGGCGCCAACCTTGTATTCAGGCGCTGTCTTTGCACAGTCCAACAGCCTGGTGGGGCAACCGCGCAGCGTGATTTCCAACCCGCCGCGCAAATGGGGCCCGGATGCGCCGCCCGCCTCCTTCCCCGATCCCGATGTGATCGTGCTGGACCCGTCCTTCAACGCGGTCAACCAGGGCCATGGCGCCATCAAGCGGATCGGCACCGGCTATCAATGGGCGGAAGGCCCGGCCTGGTGCGGCCAAGGCCAGTATGTCGTGTTCAGCGACGTGATGGGCGATGTGCAATATCGCTACATCTGGGATACGGGCCTGGTCGTTCCCTTCCGCCGCCCGTCCTTCAACAGCAACGGCAACGCCTTCGACTTCCAGGGCCGCCAGATTTCGGGCCAGGATTTCCCCCGCCGCGTGGTGCGCTGGGAGCATGACGGCTCGATGACCGTCATCGCCGACAATTACCAGGGCAAGGCGCTGAACTCGCCCAACGACTTTGCCTGCCATCCCGATGGCAGCATCTGGTTCACCGATCCGCTCTATGGCGGCCAGCTTTCCGAAGGCCATGTCGACCAGGGCGAGGGCCCGATGAACAAGGGCGGTCTGCTCAATCCCATGCTGGGCAATCCCGGCAGCGGCATCATCGGCTCGCTGCACCAGGTGCTGCCGACCCAGATTTATCGCTGGGATCCGTCGGGGCGGCTTGATGTCGTCGCCACCGGCAAGGTGCCCAACGGCCTGGCCTTCTCGCCGGACTGGAAGAAGCTCTATTTCGTCTGGGGCGGCGAACTGGCGGTGGCCGATGTGGCGGGCGGCAAGCTCGCCAACATCCGCACCTTCTCCGACGGCATGATCGACGGGGTCAAGTGCGGCTTCGACGGCCATCGCGTCGATGTGCAAGGCAATGTCTGGTCGGGCTCGACCTCGGTCCTGGGCTATTCCGGCGTGACGGTGTGGAATCCGGCGGGCAAGGCCATCGGCCGCATCCGCCTGCCGGAAGTCTGTGCCAATGTCACCTTCTGTGGCCCCAAGCGTGACTGGCTGTTCATGTGCGCCAGCCAGTCGGTCTATCTGATCCGGACCAATACCCAGGGCGCGGCGCCGTTTTAGGCTTCCCCCATCCGTCGCAGCTCGGGTCTGCCCAGAGGCACACCTGGCTGCGACACCTTCCCCCGCTGGCGGATGCTGCGGGTCGCCCGGCGGAATGCCGGGTTCGCGCCACGCGATTTGGTACGATAGCGTCCATGACAAAAGGCCCGGCGGAGCATAGGTTCCGCCGGGCCTTTTCCTTTGAAAGCATAGCGTGCACCACGATTTCCAGGACGATCTCGACACCATCGCCGCCATTCCGGTGATCCCGACCATTCTGGAAGTGGTGTGCCGCACCACCGGCCTGCGCTTCGCAGCCGTCGCCCGCGTCACCGACGACCGCTGGATCTGCCTGGCCAGCAAGGACGATATCGCGTTCGGCCTGGCTACGGGTGGCGAACTGGTGGTAGGCACCACCATCTGCAACGAGATCCGCGAGCATCACCGCGCCGTCGCCATCGACCATGTCTCCGAGAGTCCGGACTTCTGCCAGCACCCGACGCCGCTGCAGTATGGCTTCCAGAGCTACATCTCGGTGCCCATCGTGCGAGCCGATGGCGACTTTTTCGGCACGCTCTGCGCCATCGACCCGCAGCCCAACACGCTCAACAATCCCAGTGTGCTGGGCATGTTCACCCTCTTCGCCACCCTGATCGCCCACGAGCTGGACAACCATGCCCGCATCCGGGCGATGGAGGCGGAGAATGACGCGCTGAAGCATGTCTTCCGCGGCGGCCTGGGCCACGACCTGAAGAACACGCTGATGGTCATGGCGGCAGGCGCGCGCCTGCTGTCGCGGACGCCGCTCGACGAGCGCGGCAAGATGATCGTGGCTGAAATGGAAAGCGCCACCGAGAAGCTGTCACGCCAGATCACGGATGCGATGAAGCCGGTGAATTAGGCGCTACTTCAACCCCAGCTTCTGCGCCAGATAGACGTAAGACAGCGCCCACATCTCCGCTGCCTGGCGGTGGTCGGCGGCGGCGGCGTGGCCGCCATCGGTATTCTCGTAGAACAGCACCGCATGGCCCTGTGCTTCCATCTTCGCCGCCATCTTGCGGGCATGCACCGGCGTCACCCGATCATCGCTGGTGGCGGTGACGAAGAAGACGGGCGGATAATGAACGCCCGGCTTCACATTCTGGTACGGGCTATAGGACAGGATGTAATCCCGCTCCGCCTTGTTGGCGGGATCGCCATATTCCCCCACCCACGATGCCCCCGCGCCGATATGGGTATAGGCGATCATGTCGATCAGCGGCACCTGGCAGACCACCGCGCCGAACAGTTCGGGATGCTGCGTCATCACGGTGGAGACCAGGAGGCCGCCATTGCTGCCGCCCATGATGCCAAGCTGCTTCGGCGTGGTCAGCTTGCGCGCGATGAGATCATCCGCAACCGCCGCGAAGTCGTCGAAGGCACGCTGGCGGTGCAGCTTTTCCGCCGCCGTATGCCAGGCGGGGCCGAACTCGCCGCCGCCGCGGATATTGGCCACGACATAGATTCCGCCCTTGCCCACCCACAACCGCCCGGCATTGGCGGAATAGGATGGCGTCAGCGAAACCTCGAAACCGCCATAGCCATAGAGGATGGTGGGCGCAGGATCATGCAGAAGCCTGGGCCGGGTCACGAAATACGGCACCCTGGTGCCGTCCTTGCTGGTGGCCTCGAACTGCTCCGTCACCATGCCGGAGGCGTCAAAGCGTGGCGGCAGCGACTTGATCGCTTTGGGCGCATCATGGCCGTCATCGAAATACAGGGTCGAAGGCGTGAGATAATTCTGGAAGCTGAACAGCGCTTCGGGGCCATAATCATTGGCCACGGTGATCTCCGCCGCGCCATTGCCCGGCAGCGGCAGCACCTTTTCGCGCCATCCTTTGCCATTGGGGGTGAAGACATGCACCGCCCCGATGACATTCTGCGTCACCGTCGCATAAAGCCTGTCCCGCCCGATGCCGACACTTTCGATGCTGGCGCGCGGGCCGGGATCCAGGATGAGCTGGCTGGGTGAACCGATGCGAAACGCCACCAGCGCGCCTTTCCGGAAGCCGCCAAAATCCTCGCGCAACGTGGCGATATAGGCGCCATCAAACACGCCCTTGAGATCGGCGGACAGCGGCAGAGGCAGCTTCACGGCCTTGCCGTTTTCCAGGTGGAAATATTCGTTTTCAAAGAAACTGACCGCCCGGATCGCCAATGCAACGGTTTCGTGCCGGGCATGGAAGACAGCGGGCGCGGTCAGCACGTCCTCCGCCTTGCCCTCATAAACCACGGCTGCCTTTGCCAGCGGCGTACCGCGTTTCCACATTTTCACCATCCGGGCATAACCCGACTGGGTGGCGCCGTCCTTCGCCGTGGCAAACAGCAGCGTGTCGTCATCCAGCCAGGTGGCGTCGGTCTTGGCTTCCGGCGTGGCGAAGCCGCCTTCAGCCCATTTGCGGGTCTTGAGGTCGAATTCCCGCACCACCACAGCGTCGCCGCCGCCGCG
>Ga0316228_1002711_pt1 | contig 15170 bp, 10 predicted proteins | sample TBH18021metaG_FD_206005 | JGI IMG/M metagenome (GOLD analysis project Ga0316228, IMG submission 206005) | Freshwater microbial communities from Trout Bog Lake, Wisconsin, USA - TBH18021 | ecosystem: Environmental > Aquatic > Freshwater > Lake > Hypolimnion/Profundal zone | place: USA: Wisconsin... | reverse complement strand
GGCGGAAGTCCCAGGCCTCCGAGATCCAGGCCCGCTCGGAAAAGCCCCCCATCGGGAGGCTTGCCAGCGGCAGCACGTAGGCGGTCGGCTCGCCGAAGCCGCGGGTGAAGACCCGCTTGATCCGGGCATCGTACTCGGCCGAGCCGCTCTGGGCACGGATCGGCGTGACGTTGACGGGCAGGCGCTCGCGCTCCTTCTCCCAGTGCTCGGTGTCCTCGAAGGCCGGGATGACGTAGGCGCGCAGGCCGAGCCGCTCGGCCAGCGCCTCGGTGAAGCTGCGGGCCTGCGTGATGGTGGCGCCCGTGCCCGATTCCGGCGCGATCAGGTCGGCGTTCGACCAGACCGGCTTGCCGTCCCGGCGCCAGTACAGACCGAAGGCCCAGCGCGGCAGGCTCTCGCCCGGATACCACTTGCCCTGGCCGTAATGCAGCAGGCCGCCCGCGCCGAAGCGGTCGCGCAGGCGCCGGATCAGCTGGTCGGCGAGGTGGCGCTTGGTCGGCCCGACCGCCCCGGTGTTCCACTCCTCCGCCTCGAAATCGTCGATCGACACGAAGGTCGGCTCGCCGCCCATGGTCAGGCGCACGTCCTGCGCGGCGAGGTCCCGGTCGACCCGCTCGCCGAGCGCGTCCATGTCGGCCCAGACGCCGTCCGAGAAGGGCTTCGTCACGCGCGGCGACTCGGCGACGCGGGTCACGCCCATCTCGAAGCCGAACTCGGTCTCGGCGGGCTCCGCGAGACCGGAGATCGGCGCGGCCGTGCGGTAGTGCGGCGTCGAGGCCAGCGGGATGTGGCCCTCGCCGCAGAGCAGGCCCGAGGTCGCGTCGAGCCCGACCCAGCCGGCCCCCGGCAGGTAGACCTCCGCCCAGGCGTGCAGATCGGTGAAGTCGGTCTTGGTGCCCTCCGGCCCCTCGACCGCGGTGGTGTCGGGCACGAGCTGGATCAGGTAGCCGGAGGTGAAGCGTGCCGCGAGGCCGAGGCGGCGCAGGATCTGCACCATCAGCCAGGCCGAGTCGCGGCAGGACCCGGACTCCAGGGTCAGGGTCTCTGCGGCGCTCTGCACGCCCGGCTCCATGCGCACGCCGTAGGTGACCGCGTCCGCAACCGCCCGGTTCAGCGCCACGAGGAACAGCACCGTGTTGGTCTCGCCCCCGGTCTTCTCCGGCAGCGAGGCCAGGAAGGCGTCGAGCTCGGGTCCCTGCGCCTCGTCGAGGGCGAGGTAGGGCGCAAGCTCGGATTTCAGGTCCGCCTCGTAGGCGAAGGGCATCTCCTGCGCGTAGTCCTCGACGAAGAAGTCGAACGGGTTGATCACCGCCATCTCGGCGGTGAGATCGACCTCGATCTTCAACTCGTCGGTCTTCTCCGGGAAGACGAGGCGGGCGAGCCAGTTGCCGTTCGGGTCCTGCTGCCAGTTCAGGAAATGATTCTGCGGCGTCACCGTCAGGGCGTAGGCCGGGATCTTCACCCGCGCGTGCGGCGCCGGGCGCAGGCGGATCACCTGCGGCCCGAGGCTGATGGGCCTGTCGTAGCGGTAATGCGTGACGTGGTGCAGGGCGGCTTTGATCGACACGGGCAGTCTCGTCTGAGCGATTCCGGGCACGAACGCCGCCCGATCCCGCCGCGCGGCGGGGCGACGCCCGATGATACACGGGGGACGCCGCAAGCAAGTTCCGTGCGGCCCCGCCGCGGGTCGAGGGCGACGGTCGCACGGCCCGGTTAGGAGGCAAGGGAACTTTGTCCGTCAAGACACTTTGACGCGTCGAGGGCGTGGCACAGGATAAGCCTGTCCCCGGCCCGGCCGCCGCAACGGACGCGCCGGCCTCGGAACACACGTATGAAGATCTTCCAGTGCCAGGCCTGCGACCAGCCGGTGACCTTCGAGGCCACCGCCTGCGAGAGCTGCGAGCGGCGCCTGGGCTACGTCTGCGACCGGCACGAGGTCTCGGCGCTGGAGCCGGTCGGCACCTCGGCCCATCCAGGCTCTGCCGGGATTCCGGTCTACCACGCCTACGCGCATTCGGGCCGCCGCTACCGCTTCTGCGCCAATGCCCGGCACGGCGCCTGCAACTGGCTGGTGCCGGACGAGTCCCCCGACATCTTCTGCACCACCTGCCGGCACAACCACGTGGTGCCGGACCTCACGATTCCCTGGAACCTCACGCGCTGGCGGCAGGTGGAGGCGGCCAAGCACCGGCTGTTCTACTCGCTGCTGCGCCTCGACCTGCCGCTCGCGACCCGGGCCCAGTACACGGACGGCCTCGCCTTCGACTTCCTGGTCGATCCCTCCGAGACCTATTTGGGCGGCCCCCCGGTGATGACCGGCCACCTCAACGGCCTCATCACGATGAACATCGCCGAGGCCGACGACGTCGAGCGCGAACGGCGCCGGACGCTGTTCGGCGAGCACTACCGGACGCTACTGGGCCACTTCCGGCACGAGATCGGGCACTATTTCTGGTACCTGCTCGTCCAGAACAGCCCCCATCTCGACGCGTTCCGGGCGCTGTTCGGCGACGAGAGCCTGAACTACGCCGCCGCCCTGCAGACGCACTACGCCAGCGGCGCGCCCGCGAACTGGGAGGAATCCTACGTCTCGACTTACGCGACGAGCCATCCGTGGGAGGATTTCGCCGAGACCTTCGCGCACTACCTGCACATCGTCGATACGGTGGAGACCGCCTCGACCTTCGAGCTGCACCTGCGCCCGCGCCTCCGGACGGGGCGGAGCGAGCCGGTGGTGATCGACTTCGACCCCTACCGGACGCCGGACCTCGACCGCCTGATCGCGGCGTGGCTGCCGCTGACCTACGCGATCAACTCGCTCTCGCGCAGCATGGGCCAGAGCGACCTCTACCCCTTCGTGCTGACGCCCGCGGTGATCGCCAAGCTCGCCTTCGTGCACGAGCGCATCTACGCGGCGCGCGGCGACGTGCCGACTCCCGATCCGGCCGCCGCGGGCACCGAGATCCTGAAGGCGGTGATCACCGGCCTGCGCCAGAAGGTGGCCGCGCCGGTCGTCTGAGCTTGATGGGATCCCCAAGGGCCTCAGGCCCTTGGGCGGGGTCCGGGGCGCGCAGCCCCGGGTTTGGCTTCCTTCAACCGGCTTCGCCGGTTGAAGGAAGCCAATGCGGGCTCTGCCCTGCACCCGCCAAAGGTCTCGACCTTTGGGATCCATGACCGGAGCGGCCGGGCGAAGATTCGTCTCCGGGCCGCGCGGGCGGCGCGCGCGACCTTCGCCGCCCCGCCCGGAGAAGGGAGGTGCCTTCCATGGCGGCCCGGGGTACGGCAGGCTACTCTTCCGCGGGAGCCGCCGGGGCTCCCGCACCGACCCGCGTTCCCGAAAGACCGATGTCAGACCGACCGCTCCCCGCCGAGGCGCATCCGCTCCCGATCGCCGTGATCGGGGCGGGGTTCAGCGGCACCGCGGCGGCGATCCAGCTCCTGGCGCAGTTGCCGCCGGGGCGGCCGGTGCTGCTCTGCGAGCGCGCCGAGCGCTTCGGGCGCGGGCGTGCCTACGCGACGGGCAACCCGGACCACCTCCTCAACGTGCGCGCCGCCAACATGAGCGCCTTCCCCGACCGGCCGTCGCAGTTCGAGGACTGGCTGGCGGGTGCCGACGAGGCCGAGGGCATCCGCCGGACCTCTGCCGGCACCTTCGCGGCCCGCGGCCTCTACGGGCGCTACCTCTCCGAATTGCTCACCGCCGCCGTGACCGGGCCGGGCGCCCCGCGCCTGCAGCTCGTCAACGAGGCGATCACCGACATCGCGCCGGAGGACGGGCGCCTCGTCCTGCGCAGCGAGGGCGGCCGGCGCTTTCCCGCCGCGGGCGCCGTGCTGGCGATGGGCAACCTCGCCGCCCCCGAGGAGCCGGCCAGCCGCCACCGGGCCGATCCCTGGAACCCGGACGGGTTCGGGCGCCTGCACCCGGATCGCGCCGTCCTCGTGGTCGGCACCGGCCTCAGCATGGTCGATGCGGTGATGAACCTCAGGCGTCACGGCTTTGCCGGCCGCATCGTCGCGCTCTCGCGCCGGGGACAAGTCTCCACCGTGCACGCGCCGGCCGGCGCCTGGCCGCTGCCGGACTTCTCGGCGGGGGAGCGCGCCTCGCTCACGCGGCTGCTCGCCCGCATCCGCCGGGAGGTCGCGGCGGCAGCCGCCGTCGGCGTCGGCTGGCACGGGGTGCTGGACGCCTTGCGGCCGATCACCGACACGCTCTGGCTCGGCCTCCCGGAGGCCGAGAAGGCGCGCTTCCTTCGCCACCTGCGCCCGTTCTGGGACGTCCACCGCCACCGCGCCGCGCCGCCCGCGGGCGCGGCCATCGCCGCGGAGATCGCGGCGGGCACGCTGGAGGTCCGCGCAGCCCGGCTCCTCTCGATCGAGGACCGGCCCGACGAGGCGCTGGTCACCTGCCGGCCGCGCGGGGCAGGGGAGACGGAGACCTTCGCGGTCCAGTGCATCCTCGACGCCCGCGGCATCGGCCGGGTCGCCGAGACCGCCGACCCGCTCCTGCGCCGCCTGATCGGCCGCGGGCTGGTCCGGCCCGGTCCCTTCGGCATCGGGCTCGACGTGCACCCCGACCTCTCGGTCGCGGGCGAAGTGACCGGCGATTTGCCGGCCCCGCTCTGGACGCTCGGGCCGCTCATCCGCGGCGTGTTCTGGGAATGCACGGCCGTGCCCGACATCCGCAACCAGGCGGCGCAGCTCGCGCGGGCGGTGGCGGAGAGGGTGCGGGGATAGCCGGAAGGGGCGGCGGGGAACCGCCCCCGCCCGTCTCAGGCGGCCTCCGGTTGATCGGTTCGGCGGCGTGCGGTGAACCGCGCCGTGCCTCCCTCTCCCATAGGGAGAGGGTCGGGGTGAGGGGTATGACCTGACAGGACTGAGCACGCCATCGACGCGCATTCAGTACGGCGCCACCTCCGGCAGCCTCATACCCCTCACCCTGTCCCTCTCCCTATGGGAGAGGGGACCCGCGCTTCGTTCCGAGACGATGCGTTGGACCGAACCCACCAACCGGAAACCGTCTCAGGCGGCGGGCTTCAGCGCGCCCGTCCGGTCATGGAAGTCCGGCCCGTTCGTCGTCTTGGCCACATGGCCGGCGCGGATGACGAAGTCGCCGAAATGCTCGCCCGGCTGCCGGTTCTTCGCGTAGTCGGCGAACAGCGGGTCGAGGATGCCGCGGATCTCCGAGGCCTGGACGTCCTCGCGGTAAAGCTTGCTCAGCCGCGAGCCGTCGAAGGCGGCGCCGAGATAGAGGTGGTAGCGCTCGGGCCCGCGGCCGACGAGGCCGATCTCCGAGATGAAGGGCCGGGCGCAGCCGTTCGGGCAGCCGGTCGAGCGGATCGTGATGTCCTCGTCCGCGAGGCCGTGGCTCGCCAGGCTCTCCTCGAGCTCCGAGACGAGATCCGGCAGGTAGCGCTCGCTCTCGGCGAGCGCCAGGCCGCAGGTCGGCAGCGCCACGCAGGCGAGCGCGTTGCGGCGCAGCGCGCCCGCGCCGTTGGTGAGGCCGTACTCGGCCACCAGCGCGTCGATCTCGGCCTTCTTGGCCGCCGGCACGTTGGCGATGATCACGTTCTGGTTGCCCGTGAGGCGGAAATCGCCCTCGTGCACCTCGGCGATGCGGCGGAAGCCCGACAGGAACTGCGGCCCGCCCTCGACGTCCTTGATCCGGCCGGACGGCACGTAGAGCGTGAGGTGGTGGCGCCCGTCCTCGCCCTCGACCCAGCCGTAGCGGTCGCCGTTGCCCGTGAAGGTGAAGGGCTTCGGGTCGGCGAGCGGCTTGCCGACGCGCTTCTCGACCTCGGCCCGGAAGGCTTTGAGGCCGTAGCGCTCGATCGTGTACTTGAGCCGCGCGTTCTTGCGGTTCTTGCGGTTGCCCCAGTCGCGCTGGACCGTCATCACGGCTTCCGCCGCCTTGAGGGCGTCCTCGGGCTCCACGAAGCACATCACGTCGGCGGTGCGCGGGAAGGTGTCGGTCTCGCCGTGGGTCATGCCCATGCCGCCGCCCACCGTGACGTTCCAGCCGGTGAGCTTGTTCTTCTTGTCGAGGATCGCGATGAAGCCGAGGTCGTGGGCGAAGATGTCGACCTCGTTCGAGGGCGGCACCGCAACCACGGTCTTGAACTTCCGGGGCAGGTAGGTCCGGCCGTAGACCGGCTCGATCTCGGCCGCGTCCTCGCCGCCGACCACGCGCTCGCCGTCGAGCCAGATCTCGCGCCACGCGCTGGTCTTGGGCAGGAGCGAGTCAGAGATGTCCTTGGCGAGCTTCAGGGCCTCCCGGTGCGCGCCGGCCTGGGCCGGGTTCGTGGCCGCCATCACGTTGCGGTTGACGTCGCCGCAGGCCGCGATCGTGTCGAGCAGTGCCGCGTCGATCGCCGCCATCGTGCGCTTGAGGTTCGACTTGATAACGCCGTGGTACTGGAAGGTCTGGCGCGTCGTGGCGCGCAGCGCGTTGCCCGCGTAGGTGCGGGCGATGTCGTCGAGGATCAGCCACTGCTTCGGCGTCACCACGCCGCCCGCGATGCGCAGGCGGATCATGAAGCTGTAGGCCTTGTCGAGCTTCTTCCGGGTGCGCTCGGCCCGGATGTCGCGATCGTCCTGCAGGTACATCCCGTGGAACTTCACGAGCTGCCCGTCATCCTCCGAGATCGCCCCGGTGGCATGCTTGAGGAGGCCGTCGGCGAGCGTGCCGCGGAGATACCCGCTGGCGATCTTGATGTGCTCGTTGGCCGAGAGTGCGGCCGCGCGCGCGGCTTCCGCATCGGTGATCGGGCGCTCGGTCGGGGGCGTCTCGTAGGTGCGCTCGGCCGGGATCTCGGCGTCGTCGCGGGGGCTGTGGTCGTCCATGGAACGAATCCAATATCGTCGAAAGCGTAAATCTCTCCCTCGCCGGGGCCTTGAGCCCGCGGGCGGGGGAGAGCGTGGAGCGTGCTGTTCGGGAGGTTCGCTCCCTGCTCCCGCGGCGGGGGCATCCGCCTCCGCAACAGGATGTACCCGCGCCGGGGGCGGGCGTTCCGGTCTTCAGTAGACGTCCTGCTGGTAGCGGTGACCGCGCTCCAGCGTCGCGACCTGCGCCTCGGCGTCGGCCGGGCTCAGGCCCTTCGTGGTCTCGTAGGCCTTCACCACGGCGGCCCGCACGTCGCGCGCCATGTTCTTGGCATCGCCGCAGACGTAGAGATGCGCGCCCCCGTCGAGCCAGGAGACCAGCTCCGCGGCGTGCTGGGTGATCCGGTCCTGCACGTAGATCTTTTCCGGCTGGTCGCGCGAGAAGGCCACGTCGATCTTGGTCAGCGAACCGTCCTCCAGGGCCTCCTGCCACTCGAGCTGGTAGAGGAAGTCGTGGGTGAACTGGCGGTCTCCGAAGAACAGCCAGGAGCGCCCGGAAGCCTCCGTCGCGCGGCGCTCCTGCACGAAGGCGCGGAAGGGCGCCACGCCCGTGCCGGGCCCGACCATGATGATGTCGGTGGCGGGATCCTGCGGCAGGCGGAAATGGCGGTTGGGCTTCAGCCGCACCCGCAGCCTGGCGCCGTCGCGGATGCGGTCGGCCACGTGCACCGAGGTGACGCCGGAGCGGGCGCGCCCGTGGGTCTGGTAGCGCACGGCGGCGATCGTCAGGTGGACCTCGTCGCCGACCTCCTTGCGCGAGGAGGCGATCGAGTAGGCCCGCGGCGGCAGCGGCCGGGTGATGGCGCCGAGGTGCTCGCCCGTGAGCTTGGCCGGGTAGGTCTCGATCAGGTCGATGAGCTGGCGCCCCTCGATCCAGGCGCGGGCCTCGCCGCTGTCGATGAGCTTCTGCGCGTCGGCGTGGCCGGTCGCCTTGACGAAGCGCTCGATCGTGGCGGCCGAGAGCGTGGTGATGTCGCGCTCGGAGAGCAGCGCCTTGCGCAAGGCCTCGTCGCCCTCGAGGCCGGCAGCCTTGAGGATCTCGTCCACGAGTTGCGGATCGTTCTCGGGGTAGATCTCAAGGGAGTCGCCCGGCTCGTAGGCCGGCGCGCCCTCCTCGAAGGCGAGCGCGAGGTGGATCGTCTCCTTGTCGGAACGCGAGGAGTTGAGGTTCACGTGCTCGACCACCTCGACCAGGTAGGGCTCGCGGCTCGGCTCGGCATCCTCGTCCTCGGCCCCACTCGCGCGGGCGAAATCGACCGCTACCACGTTGTCGGCGGGCGCAGGTGACAGCGCCTTGAGCGTCGCCTTGATCCAGTCGGCGGCGGGCTTGTCGAAGTCGAGGTCGAGGTCGGCGCGCTCCGCGGCGCGCTTGCCCCCCAGCGCCTCGAACCGAGCGTCGAGCGCCTTGCCGATGGCGCAGAACTCCGCGTAGCTCGTGTCGCCGAGCGCCAGCACCGCGAACTCGACGCCGTCGAGGCGGGGCGCCGCGTCACCCATCAGCTCGCCGTAGGCCCGCACCGCGCGGGCCGGCGGCTCGCCCTCGCCCCAGGTCGCGGCGATCGCCACGATCTTGCCGGCCTTCGGCAGGGTCGCGAGGTCGAGGTCGGCGAAATCAACCACCTTCGGCTTGAAGCCCTGCTTGCGCGCGAGCTTGCCGACGTCGCCCGCGAGCTTCTCCGAGTTCCCCGATTCGCTGGCGAACAGGACGGTCAGCGGCTCGGCGGCCTTCGGAGGGGCGGCCGGCGCCGCGGCGGGCTGGCCGCCCGCGGCGTCGAGGCCGGCGAGGAAGCCCGCGAGCCAGGCGCGCTGGATGGGCGTCGCGGCGCCGAGCACCGCGTCGAGGCTGGCGCGCTCGTTGTCGGCGAAGGGCGCGGTGCGGGGGAGTATGGCTTGGCGTGACATCAGGTGACCATGTCGTCGTACGCGAGGCTTCTGTCAACGGGGAACGTTCTTTTTACAGAACCACGCAGGAAGAGAAGAAGCCGTCTGCTGTTGCGTTGCAGAAGAAAATATTATTCTCCAACCACCGCCAGGGTCGGCGCGGTCCCGGGCAGATGCCGGCCGTGCGTCGGTGGAGCGGGCAGGGGCAGGGCGGTGGTGGACTTCACCTTCTCCATGGCGAAGCGGGAGGTGACGTTCTTGAGCGGCAGGGTCGCGATGAGCTTCTTATAAAAGGTGTCGTAGGCGGCCATGTCGGCGACGACGACCCGCAGCATGTAATCGACGTCGCCGGCCATGCGGTAGAATTCCAGCACCTCCGGCATCGCCGAGACGGTGTCGGCGAAGCGCTCCAGCCAGTCCTTCGAGTGGTCGGCCGTCTCGATGGAGACGAAGACCGTGAGGCCGAGCCCGAGCTTCACAGGGTCGAGCACCGCCACGCGCCGGTCGATGACGCCGTCGGCCTCCAGGCGCTGGATGCGCTTCCAGCAGGGCGTCTGCGACAGGCCCACGCGCTCGCCGATCGCGGCGATCGAGAGGGTCGCGTCCGTCTGGAGCAGGGCGAGGATCTTCAGATCGATCGAATCCACGGGACCTCCGGCGTGACGTGCGGGCGGGTGGGACGACGCGGGATTGAGAAGGATCTTCCTTGTGGCGGCAACCGAACCCGTCTCCGAACCGTTGCGCCGCTATCTCCCGTCGCCGGGGCGAATGCGCGCCGCGCAAAGCCGCCCCGCCTTGACTTCGTTCGTTATAGCGAACATCTCAACCCTCACACAACCGCAGTTTTGCGCCGAACACCCATGACCCTGCTCAACCCACAGGCCGCCGACGCCCTCGCGGCCGCCCTGAAGGAGCGCGACCTGCCCGGTCGGATCCACCTGATCGAGGCAGAGGTGCCGGGCCGGCTGGTCTTCACCACGAGCCTCGGCATCGAGGATCAGGTGCTGACCCACGCCATCGCGCTGGCCAAGGGACGGACCGAGATCGTCACCCTCGATACCGGCCGGCTCTACCCGGAGACCTACGACGTCTGGGCCGAGACCGAATCGGCCTACGGCATCCGTATCCGCGCCTACGCGCCCGAGCGCGAGGCCGAGGAGCGCTTCGTGGCCGAGGAGGGCATCAACGGCTTCCGCCACTCGGTCGCCGCCCGGCAGGCCTGCTGCGGCTTCCGCAAGGTCGAGCCGCTCGCCCGCGCCCTGAAGGGCGCTGCCGGCTGGCTCACCGGCCTGCGCGCGGGCCAGTCGGCCAACCGCGCCGCGACCCCGCTCGCCGCCTACGATGCCGAGCGCGACCTCCTGAAGCTCAATCCCCTGGCGGACTGGTCGCGCGAGGACGTCGACCGCTTCGTGCGCGACAACTACGTGCCCTACAACGTGCTGCACGACCGCGGCTTCCCGTCGATCGGCTGCGCGCCCTGCACCCGCGCGATCCGCGTCGGCGAGAGCGAGCGCGCCGGCCGCTGGTGGTGGGAGCAGGAAGAGAAGAAGGAGTGCGGCCTGCATGTCGGCCGGACGGCCGGCTCGCCCGACGCGAACGTCGAGCCCGGCCGCGAAGCCGCCGTGTTCGAACCGCAATCCGCGACCACAGAGACCCAACGCAATCTGGAGATGGCCCGATGAGCGCCGCCCAAGCGGTGAATGCCGCGCCGAGACAGACCTTCGGACAGGATCGGCTGACCCACCTGCAGCGCCTGGAGGCCGAGAGCATCCACATCTTCCGGGAGACGGTCGCCGAGACCGAGAACCCGGTGATGCTCTACTCGATCGGCAAGGACTCGTCCGTCCTGCTGCACCTGGCGCTGAAGGCCTTCGCGCCGGGCAAGCTGCCCTTCCCGCTGCTCCACGTCGACACGACGTGGAAGTTCCGCGAGATGATCGCCTTCCGCGACCAGCGCGCGAAGGAGCTCGGCCTCGATCTCCTGGTCCACACCAACCCGGACGGGCTCGCCCGCGGCGTCGGGCCGATCAGCCACGGCTCCGAGGTCCACACCGACGTGATGAAGACGCAGGCCCTGCGGCAGGCGCTGGACCAGCACAAGTTCGACGCGGCCTTCGGCGGGGCGCGGCGCGACGAGGAGGCGAGCCGCGCCAAGGAGCGCATCGTCTCGTTGCGCACCGCGCAGCACCGCTGGGACCCGAAGCGCCAGCGCGCCGAGCCCTGGCACCTCTACAACATGCGCAAGAAGCGCGGCGAGAGCTTGCGCGTCTTCCCGCTCTCGAACTGGACCGAGCTCGATATCTGGCTCTACATCGAGCAGGAAAACATTCCGATCGTGCCGCTCTACTTCGCCAAGGAGCGGCCGGTGGTGGAGCGCGACGGCCAGCTCCTGATGGTCGACGACGAGCGCCTGCCGCTCAACCCCGGCGAGACCCCGCAGATGCGCCGGGTCCGCTTCCGCACGCTCGGCTGCTACCCGCTGACCGGCGCGGTCGAGAGCCCGGCCGCGACGCTCCCCGAGATCATCGGCGAGACGCTGGCCGCCCGCACCTCGGAGCGGCAGGGCCGGGTCATCGACAAGGACGGCGCGGGCGCCATGGAGCGCAAGAAGCAGGAGGGCTATTTCTGATGACGATCCACCAGTCACCGGAGGCCTTCGGCTACGAGGCCTTCCTGGCCGCCCACCAGCGCAAGGAAGTGCTGCGCTTCATCGCCTGCGGCTCGGTGGACGACGGCAAGTCGACCCTGATCGGGCGCCTGCTGCACGACACCAAGCAGATCTTCGACGACCAGATCTCGGCCCTGCAGCGCGACTCGCGCAGGCACGGCACGCAGGGACAGGAGATGGATCTGGCGCTCCTCGTGGACGGCCTGCAGGCCGAGCGCGAGCAGGGCATCACCATCGACGTGGCCTACCGCTTCTTCTCGACCGAGAAGCGCTCCTTCATCGTGGCCGACACCCCCGGCCACGAGCAGTACACCCGCAACATGGCGACCGGCGCCTCGACCGCCGACGTCGCGGTGATCCTGGTCGATGCCCGCCAGGGCCTGACCCGGCAGACGCGCCGCCACGCGCTCCTCGTCTCGATGCTCGGCATCAAGCGCATCGCTCTGGCCATCAACAAGATGGACCTCGTCGGCTGGTCGCAGACGAAGTTCGAGGAGATCCTGGCGGGCTTCACGGACTTCACGAAGAACCTCGGCTTCGCCGAAGTGCGGGCGATCCCGCTCTCGGCCAAGAACGGCGACAACGTCGTGCTGCCGGGCACCGCCGCCACGTGGTACGCGGGTGGCACGCTGCTCTCCTATCTCGAGGACGTGCCGGTGCACGAGGAGGCGCTGGCCGCCCCCTTCCGCATGGCGGTGCAGTGGGTGAACCGGCCGGATTCCGAGTTCCGCGGCTATTCCGGCCGCATCGCGTCGGGCCAGGTGCGTCCGGGCGACAGCGTCACGATCGCGCCGAACGGCCGGACCTCGACGGTCGCCCGCATCTACACGGCGGACGGCGACCTCGCGGTCGCGGGCGAGGATCAGTCGGTGACGCTGGTGCTCGCCGATCAGGTCGACGCGTCCCGCGGCAACGTGATCGCGGCGACCGACCGGCCGATGCAGGTCTCGGACACGCTGGATGTCCGCCTGTTCTGGGCCTCCGAGAGCCCGCTGGCGCCGGGCGCGGCGCTGCTCGCCAAGATCGGCACGGTGACGACCAACGCGACCGTGACGGCGATCCGCACCCGCATCGATCCGGAGACGGGCCAGCCGGGTCCCGCCGAGCAGCTCACGGCCAACGACATCGCCGACGTGACGCTGACCCTCGACCGGCCGGTGGCCTTCGACGCCTACGCGGAGAACCGCGAGACCGGTGGCCTCATCCTGATCGACCGCGAGACCACGGACACGGCCGCCCTCGGTCTGGTCCAGGCGCCGCGCAAGGCGGATGGCGGGGCGCGGATCCCGACGACCACGGAGGTGGCGGGCAAGGCGAAGCCGCAGCAGGGCGGCTTCCTGGCGAAGCTGCGCGGGCTGTTCGGGGGCTGACCGGCCGAAGGCCGCGCAGCTCTCCCTCCCCCCTCTGCGGGGGAGGGAGAGCGCGGTGCGGCTCACGCCTTCTCCAGCCCGGCGATCGCCCGGGCGAAATCCCGGGCCGCGAAAGGCTCCAGATCCTCCACGCCCTCGCCGACGCCGATGAAGTGCACCGGCAGGCCGAACTTCGCGGCGAGCGCCACCAGGATGCCACCCCGCGCCGTGCCGTCGAGCTTCGTCATCACCAGCCCCGAGACGGGTGCTGCCTGCGAGAACAATTCGACCTGGCTCAGCGCGTTCTGGCCCACCGTCGCGTCGAGCACGAGCAGCGTCGCGTGCGGCGCTTCGGGATCGAACTTGCGGATCACCCGGATGATCTTCTCCAGCTCCGCCATCAGCCCGGCCTTGTTCTGGAGCCGGCCGGCGGTGTCGATGAGGAGCACGTCGGTGCCGGCTTCCCGCGCCTGTTTCAGCGCGTCGAAGGCGAGGCCCGCCGCGTCCGCGCCCTGCGCCCCGCTGATCACCGGCGTGTTGGTGCGCGCCCCCCAGACCTTGAGCTGGTCGATCGCCGCGGCCCGGAAGGTGTCGCCGGCCGCCAGCATCACCGAGCGGCCTTCCGCCCGGAACTTCAGCGAGAGCTTGCCGAGCGTGGTGGTCTTGCCGGCCCCGTTCACCCCGACGCAGAGGATGACGTAGGGCTTCCTGGACGCGTCGATGACGAGCGGCTGCGCCACCGGATCGAGCGCCCGCTCCACCTCGGTCGCCAGGATGGCCCGGACCTCGTCGGGCGAGATGCCCTTCTCGTAGCGGCCCTTGCCGACGGCGTCGGAGATCCGGGTCGCGGTCTCGACGCCGAAATCGGCCTGGATCAGGGCGTCCTCCAGATCCTCCAGGGTGGTGGCGTCGAGCTTGCGCTTGGTGAAGAGCCCGGTGACCCGCTCCGAGAGGTTCGACGAGGTGCGCTTCATCCCCGACGTGAGGCGGCTCCACCAGCCGCGGGCCTCCGGCTCGCGCTGCGGCTCGGCCCCGGCGTCGAAGGCGAGCGCGGCGGCCGCATCGACCGGCTGGATGTCGGGGGCGGAGGCCGGGGCTTCGTCCGGGCTCTCAGGCTCGCCGGTCTCGGGCTCGCCAGTCTTGGGCTCCCGCGCCTGGGAGGTGGTGTCGGCGGGCTCGGCACCGCGCGCCGGGTCGTCGCCCGCGGTGCCGGCGGGCGGGCGCTCCTCCTGTCCCTCGATCGGCATGAGGTCGGCGCCCTCGACGACGTCCGGCACCGTGTTGCGTGCAGGGGCCTCGGGCGCGGGCTCCTCCGGCGGCAGGGGCACGTGCGCGACGTCGTCGGCGGCGGTGGCGAAGTCGGGATGTCCCTCCGCGGGCGAGGCCGGATCGACCAGCGAGGCCGCCTCGTCCGGCGACGGCGCCTCCTCCGCGGGCGGCTCCGACGCCTTCTCGGCGCCCTTCCGCCCGAACAGGCGTCCGAACCAGCCCGGCTTGTCCTCGCTCATCGTCACGTCCTTGCTGGCGCCCGGTGTCCCGGCGCGCCGGAATGGTCTAGCGGGGAGAGATGTCCGCCCCGATCCTGCCTGACATAGGCGCGCGCCTGCTCTACCGCGATGCCCTGCTGCTCGTCATCGACAAGCCGGCGGGATTGCCGGTGCATCCGGGGCCGAAGGGCGGCGAGACCCTGACCGACCATCTCGACGCGCTCCGCTTCGGCCTGCCGCGCCGGCCGGAGGCCGTGCACCGCCTCGACCGCGACACCTCCGGCTGCCTCGCGCTCGGGCGCCACGCCAAGGCGCTGGCCCGGCTCGGCAAGCTGTTCGCGGGCTCGGCGATCGAGAAGACCTACTGGGCGGTCGTGGTCGGCGGTCCGGATGCGGAGGCCGGGAGCATCGACCTCGCGCTCGCCCGGCGCTCGCCCGATCCGCGCTCGTGGTGGATGAAGGCCGACCCGGCGGGCGACCCGTCGCTGACGCACTGGCGCGTGCTCGGGCGCGACCCGGCGGCCGGCCGGACCTGGCTGGAGCTGAAGCCCGTCACCGGCCGCACGCACCAGCTCCGCGTGCACTGCGCCGAGTCCGGCTGGCCGATCCTGGGCGACCCGATCTACGGCGGCGGCCCGCGCGACGGCGTGCTGCATCTCCATGCCCGCGCGCTCGCGATCCCGCTATACCCGAAGCGCGACGCGATCCGGGCCGAAGCGCCAGCCCCGCAGCACATGCAGTCGGCCCTCACGGGCTGCGGCTGGCGCGAATGAGTTCTGGATTCCAAAGGTCGAGACCTTTGGCGGGTGCAGGGCAGAGCCCTGCTGTCGGCTTCCTCGCCCTGGCTCTGCCAGGACGAGGAAGCCGATCCCGGGGCTCCGCGCCCCGGACCCCGCCAAAGGGCCT
>Ga0316228_1002708_pt1 | contig 15176 bp, 16 predicted proteins | sample TBH18021metaG_FD_206005 | JGI IMG/M metagenome (GOLD analysis project Ga0316228, IMG submission 206005) | Freshwater microbial communities from Trout Bog Lake, Wisconsin, USA - TBH18021 | ecosystem: Environmental > Aquatic > Freshwater > Lake > Hypolimnion/Profundal zone | place: USA: Wisconsin... | reverse complement strand
AAGCGAGACGAGCAGGCTACCGAGCATCTTCAATCGCAGCGCCGTGCCGAAGCCCACGCCAAGATTCGGTCGCAGGGGTTTGATCCAGAGGATGTTGAGAAGGCAATGATCGCCAACAAAATTGGCGATTACGACGTTGCCGTCAAGTTCCTCCGTCAAGAACGTGAACTGGCTCCGGCGACTCCGGAGTCGGTCACGCCAATGTCGATGCCTGACAACAAAGAACTTTGGTCCGACAAGAACCGATGGGCTAAGAGTCAGGCATTTGAAGCGGTCAACGAACTCCGTGCGAAACGGATGGGCGTCAGGTAATAAAACACTTGGCTGCGGCGGGGTGTGCTGGCAGCGTAAACTTTGATTCAGGAGTAAACGAAAATGCCAGTATTTGGACAAGGCATCGTCCCGGCAGCGGGTCCGATTGCCAACGAATTGACGTACGTCACCCGCCGTGCGTTTATCCCGAAGATGGTTGTGCAGTTGTACCAGTCAAGCCCGGTCATCGCGGCTTTGCTGGCAAACTCGCAGACTGCCTCGGGTGGTGTGTCGAGCGTCTCGGTTCCGGTTCAGGGCCAGCCGTTTGTTAACACGCAATGGTCGGACTATTCAGGTTCGTTCAACCAGCCGCAGGCTCAGCAGGGCGCGTTCTTGGCTGAATTCAACCTCAAGTCGCTGATCACGCCGATCCCGTTCCTCGGAATGGAAGGCGCGGTGCAGATGGATCACGCGATCATCCCGCTGATCGAAGCGCGTATGAACGACGCCACGAACAGCATGGTCGATGCGATGGCGAACGCGTTGTACAACAACACCTCGTCCACGCAGCAGTTACTTGGACTTCCCGCCGCAGTTGACGACGGAACGAACACAGTTACCTATGGCAACATCAACCGAGCAGCCAATTCGTGGTGGCAGTCCAAGACCTATTCCACCTCGGGCAACCTGACTCGTATCAAGGCAATGCAGTACATTGCCGCCGCCCAGAAGTACGGTTCGGAAATGCCGACGTTTGGCGTTGTTGGTATTGCGACCTACCTTGGTCTCGCCAACGACATTCAGGCGATTGAGTCGTACCAGATCCAGCCGGGTCAAGGCTTTGATAGTGACGGCGACCGTCCGCGCTCGCTGTTCCGCGCCATCGACATTGCCGGCGTGCCAATCTACGCCGATCCGTACTGCCCAGAAGGTACGCTGTACCTCCTCAACAGCAACTACCTCAACCTGTACGTTCACGACCAAGCGTCGTTCGCGTTCACGGGCTTTGAGTCGCTGCTGTCCAACTACCAGTTGGGCTATGTCGGCGCTGTTCTGACCTTGTGCGAACTTGTGCTGACGAAGCCCAAGACCTGCGTCAAGGTATCGGGCCTCGCTCAGCCGTTGCCCATCTAATAACCTTGGACTGGAGAAAGCCATGTCAGACTTAAAGATTGCAGTCCCTGGTAATGACTACCAGACTGAATTGACCATTTCGACCGTTCAGCGTTCGATTTCGTCGTGGACCTCGCTTGGTGCAAACATCATCAAGGTCACGATGTCGGCGGCTCATCAGTGGTCGCAGACGCCGACCGCGCCTGAAGCGCCCGTTCTGTTTGTGAAAATGGGCGGCACGATTACGACTAGCACGGGTACGGGTACGGCTCAGGGCCAGATTTTTCGCGTCCTCGTGATCGGCACGGGTTCCAACTCAATCACGATCAACGGTACGACCACGACGCTTCTGAACACGGACATCGTGATCTACTCGACCGTGACCACCGTATCGCTCACTACCGCCACGTGTTCGCCTGTGTACTTCCCGGTATTCCAGGCTTCGCTTCTGTCCTCGGCTGCGACGTACAACCCGCAGTTGGGCGCTGGTACGACCTGGCCTCTGTACGGTTCGGCGCAATGCGTCAACTTTACGACTTCGACCAACGTGACCGGGTTCTACAACCCAGACAACACGCTGGTTCCGTTGGACGCTTCGTACGGCAACACTCCGTCGACGGCTCCGACTGTGCGATCGTTTGTTTCGGTTTCGACGGCGGGTCAGTTGCGGTTTGGTCCTGGCGACTATTTTGTCGCGTCGACCACGACGGCAGGCACGACTTACGTTTCAATTGTTGAGTAATTAAGGCAGGGGTGCTGACATGAATGATGGAATTCTGGATACGTCTGACTACGTGCGCGTTGTAAACAACACGGGCGTGGACATCAAAGGGATGTACGACGGAAAGGTCTATTTGTTCAAGGTTGGCGCCCCTACCGATCTTCATGTGATGGCGGCTCGTCACATTTTCTGTTTTGGCCTTGATAACAAGACCAATTGCTTTCATCGTTTGGGTTGGCTGGAAGGCCGCACGTACGATCAGGCAATGGATATGCTTAATGCCATCTCGTTTGAAGAAGTGACGCTGCCTGTCCCCGATATCTCGCCTAAAAAGCGAACCAAGATCAGCAAACCGACACCCCTGGTAAATGCTGGTGTGGATGACGGGGAGGAGGATTCGTCCTCCTCCCCTTCTGAAACCACGGGGACGTTCGGGGATCTGTAACGTGTGGAGTCTGAGCGGTGCTGACCACCTACATCACGCAAGTGCAGCGGTTGCTGCATGACACTTCCGCTCAGTATTGGTCTACTGCCGAACTGACTGACTACATCAATGAGGCACGGAATCGAGTCTGCAAAGACACCCGCTGCCTCCGTCAGTTAGCAACAAGCATCACCCTGACCGCCGGGGTTGAGCAGTACACCCTGTCGACGATCCAAGGTTTGTTGCCGTCTAGTTTGACGGGATACACCATCGTCGACATCATGGGCATCACGATCTACTGGGGGACTACGCGCATCAAACTCGCGTATCTTCCGTGGACTCGGTTTGATGCTCAGTTTCGGTATTGGCAGACCATGCAGTCCCGGCCTGTTTGTTTCAGCAGGCTTGGCATTACCAGCGTGTATGTTGGCCCAATCCCGGATCAGGCCTACGTCAGCGATTGGGATGTAAACCTGATTCCCCCTCCGCTGACCACCGATTCCACCCCGGAACCGATCACGGAGCCGTGGACAACGGGCATCAAGTATTACGCTGCGTACCTTGCCAAGTTTAGGGAGCAGCAGATGCAGGAAGCAGAAGCGTTCTTGCAGATGTACAAGCAGCACATTCTTGTTGAGACGAAAGCATGGCAAAATCGGGTCATTCCTGATCCATACGTCAAATAAGAGGTTTCTATGCCCCCACCCGCAGGTGATAACGCGCAAAAGGGCGAAAGAAACCCGGTCACGAAGATTTTTCGTGAATTCAATGGCATCAACACAAAAAACGACCGTACGGCTATCCCGGCTGAGACGTTTTACGATCTCGTCAATCTCATGCCGATTGGCGCGTCGAACCTTCATTCGGTTCCAAGCCCGACGGCGCTTGTGTCGTTCACGCCGACGATCTATCGGTTTCAGTACGCCAACATCAACAACACCGACTATCTGATCTGTTTTGGTACGGACGGGTCGGTGATCGCTTACAACATTGTAGGCAACTCACAAACAACGATTGCCGCCGCTGGAACCCTGTCTGGGTCTGCCAGCAAAATGGATCAATGGAAGAACCAAGCCATCCTCGTTGTGGACACCAACGGGTATTTCTCTTGGGATGGAACTACGTGGTCATTAATTGGCGGCGGTATTTTGCCGTTGCATCCATTTGTTAACCCTGACATCGCGGTGTACAACGGATACGTTTGGATCTATTCCAATCGGTTCTTGTACGTCAGCAACCCGAATCAGTACAGCACATCGACCGGAACGCCGTTAAGCACAACGGGTACTTGGTCATCGGGATCTACGACTATCACGGTTAACCAAGCGGCAAGCGCGTTAGGAAACATTGTTGTTGGATCAACCGTTACTGGAACAGGCATTGCAGCAGGCACAACGGTTACGTCTGTTAACTTAACAACTGGCGTGATTGGTTTAAGCGCGGCAACGACAAACAGCAGTCCCGCTCAATACGCAACAACGGCTACGTTCGGAACAGGCGAAAACGTATTGGTCGTTGGATCTGCAACGGGAATTCAAGCCGGGTCATTCATCACCTCTACGGCTCAATCTGCCAATTTGCCTCCAAACGCTCAGGTTGCGTCAACTTACATCACAGGCAGCACTACGGTTCCGATCACGGGCCAAACGACTGGAACGAACAAATCAGGGTCTGTGTATGTGTTTTCAAACTACCAAACCATCACGTTTAGCACCGTAGACAGCGGCTGGGATCTTGCTGGAGGGTCGTTAGTTCAGAACCTTACCGACCCTCAGATCCGGGGCCAAGTGACTCGACTGTTGTCGGCCAACGGGTATCTGTACCTGTTCAGCAAGTCATCGGTGTTCGTGATTTCGGACGTTTACATTCCGAACGGCGCTGTCCCGCCATCGCCGGTGTTCAGCATCGTCAACGTGCAGGCGTTGATCGGCACAGATCAGCAGATGTCGGTGTTTGCGCTGGATCGACGGATGTACTTCTCCAATCCCTATGGACTGTGGGGTTTGGAAGGCGTTACAGCCAAGCGTGTCAGCGAGCCAATTGACGGCACGACTCAATATTTGGATCCGTCCTGGACGGTGTCGGGCGGCACAGTTGAGGTTTGGAGCATTGCTCAGTCGGCTTTCCTGGTCAAGCAATTGAATGATCCCGTGTTTGGCACTCGGATCATTCTGGCGTGTCTGTTTGATAGCAAATGGTGGTTCTACCAGCCGCCGACGGGCTGCACGTTTGTTGGATCTGGCATGGCTGGAACAAACACAAACGTGCCAAGTTTGTTTGCGTTGATCAACAATCAACTTTACCGTTTGTTTGCCAACACCAGTTCTAGTCCGGCGACCAGTTACAAGACGGCGCTGTGGTCTATGGACAACTCGCTTGCCGACAAAGAAGTGTTCCGCGCTGGCTTTGAAGTTTCGGCTCCATCTGGTATCGGCTCGACGTTTACGTTGACGCTCGACACGCCGAATCAATCGACCAACCTGAACCCGACCACCGGAACGCAAAACATTGCCTGGATAAACAATTCCAGCAACACGGTTCTTTGGACTAACAACAGTTCAGCGACAATCTCTTGGTACAACGCAACGTATGCGCTGTACTTTGCTGACGGCCTGGGCGGTTACGGCAAGTATGTCGGCATGACGTTTACGTCAACCGCTGGATCGCCGTTCTCGATTACGTCAGTCTCTATGGACTTCACTTACAGAAAGCGGTGGTAACAATGACTTTCCCTAACGCGCTTGTGCCAAACACGTTTGCCAGTCAGGCGGGGCCGATTCCCCTGTCGCAGTTGGACGCGAACTTTACGGCGCTTCAGACGGCGATAAATTACGTATCGACCGCCACCAAAGCGGCTAATACGTCTCGGGCAAGCAATGTCGTTCTTGCTAACGACCCGGATCTTGTTTACGCCGTTCCAACAACAGGCACGTACAGAATTGATGCCTATCTGTATTACAGTTATTCCGACCATGGCGGCTTTTCGCTCAATCTGAATTACAGCGGCGCATTTACGTCGGGTGCTGGTGGTTCAAGTTTTGTGTCGGCTGGTGGATCAGAAATTCAAGGTAACGGGTTTTTAATTCAAAACTCGCAAACCACATCGGCTACATCGTACAACTTAACGACATTGGGATCGTACGCTTCAATTTTCACTCTCAGCGGTGTGTTGATTGCTACGGGCGCGGGAAATCTAGGGTTGTCGTGGGCGCAGGCTCAATCAAACGCAATCGCTACCATTCTTTACGCAGGCTCTTACCTTTCGGTAACGAGGGTGCTGTGATCGACTGGCATGAAATAGCGATGGGCGCGATTACGCTCGTGATGGCTATCATGGGCTGGGGCTTGTCGCGTTTGTTCCAGAAGATCGACGAGTTGGAAGATGACATGAACAACTTCCGCAGCGGCGTCTATCAGCGGTATGTGCAGCGCGAGGACTATCGCGTCGACATTGCTGAGGTAAAGGCTATGCTTGGCAAGATCTTCGACCGCCTTGATGACAAGGTGGACAAGACGTGATCGTCACTCCGTTCGGTGATCTGGTGTACGGCGACAACCAAGGGCTTCAGTCTTGGTTGCTTGCTCACGACCAACGTCACCGGGTGGAGTTGCAAGCGATCTCGTACAAAGGCGTGGCGCTGCCGTATTCCAGCCTTGCAGAAAAGATTGACTCAGACTGGTTCGGACGGCACATCCTCAACCACATTGGGATGCTCCGTTACGCATCGGACGATGACACCGTGTCGGCGCAATTGCTGGAAATGGAATGGGATAACCCGCAGAACTTTCAGGTTTGGCATCAAATGCACAATGACCTGCACTCGGTTCTAGATCAGAGCCTGGGGATCAGCAATGCCACTTAACGAAACGGCTCTTCAAAAATCCACGACTCAGGTTGGGATCAAAAACCCCAGCACCAGCATCCCTTCGCCACAAGGGGTGACCACCTCGTCGTATCCGACGCCAACGCCGACGCAGACTCCGGCTACAAACAACAAGGACGGCAGCGGCAAGGGCGACAAAAACGTCGATACCAGCGCGGCGGCGATCGCTTACAACCAGCAGATGAACCAACAGGTTCAGAACCAGTACAACGCCTCCAACGGGCCGGGGCTATTAGGCGACATTGCAATGCTGGCAACGGCATTGGTCGCAGGGCCAGAAATCTTTGGGGCCGCTGGTAGTGCTGGAGCCGGGGCTGTCGTTCCCGACGTTGCCGCTTCGACGGCTACGGCTGGCGAGGCCGCTGCTGCCACAACCGCAGTTGGTGAAACTGCCGCGACCACCGCCGCGACCACCGGCGCTGAGACCTTGGCCGACATCTCAGTCACAGCCGCCCCCGAAGCGGTCACGGCCGGTCAGGTTGCGGCCGCGGTCGGTGATGCAGCTGCGATGCCGGCGGCTATCGGTGGATCCACCTCCTCATCCCTGATCCAGACGCTCGCCACAAACGCTTTCAAGCAAGGCGCTATCAACGCAGGCATCTCCGCTATTACCGGCGGGAACCCCCTCAAAGGCTTTGAGAGCGGCTTTATCGGCGGCGGCATATCAGCGGGTCTCGGCGCATTTGAGGCCGGCAGCGGCGCTATAGACGCGCTTGGCAGCACAGGCATCAAAGCGGTCAATTCAGCCATTGCCGGCGCTGCTACGGCCGAGATTATGGGTGGCAACCCCCTCAAGTCGGCGATCACGGGCGGCGTTGGGTCGCTGGCTGGCAGCGCGTTGTCCAATATTATGGGGACGGGCGGCAACACGATTGATGTGGGCAAGATCGTGGGCTCGGCGGCCGCTTCAACGCTCGTATCGTCCCTCATCGGCGGTGGTAAGAGCGCGGCGACCACCGGGACCGGATCAGGCAGCACAACCACGCCGTCCAGCAACAACAGTTTTACCTTCCCGACCCCCACCACGCCGTCTGCGATGCCCACAACCTCCGTCAATACGCCTACAGTTCCATTCTATGGAGTAGGATTCGGGGGTGGCGGCGGCGGTGGCGCAGACACCCCGGCTGGAGACGATTACTCGTACTGGGACGAAAACAAGAAACTGAAGCAGTTGATGGCTTCATTGCAGCAACAAGGTGGCTCAAATGGCTTTGTCTGATAAAAACACCCCGTATTCGATACCGCAGTCAGACATTCCTCTGAGCAGCGCCTTGTCGCCTAACTATTCGTTTGGCGGCACTTCTGCGTCTGGCACAACCACGCCGGCAACGACCGTGGGTTCAAGCCCAGCGACCACCGCGCCAACCGATGCGTCAGGCAGTTCGTTGTCCGACGCCCTGATCCCAGGCGCTGTCGGCGCGTATCTGGGTTACAAGGGCAACCAGTCAACCAATCAGGCCACCAATACGCTTGGAAATACCGCCAATCTGGCGACTGGGGCCGGTAACACCTACCTTGGCAATGCGCTCAGCGGCACGTTAACCCCTGCTCAGCAGAACGTCTACAACACGTTGAACCAGCAAGGCGCGACTCTGAACGCTCAGTCTCAGCCGCTGATCGCCGCCGGCCAACTAGGGCTTCAGCAGTATCAGGCTGGTCAACTCCCGGCTTGGCAACAGCAGCAGTTGGACAACCAGACCGCCGCCGCCATTGCTCAGGCAAAGGCTTCGCTTGGCGCAAACGCTGACAGCAGCACGATGGCGGCCGTCGTGTCTCAGATCCAGAATCAGGCAGAGATTGCGAAGGGGCAGATGCTCCAGAACAACCTGTCAGTCACTCAGGAATTGTTCAACACCGGCATCACCGACCAGAACGAGGCGTTTGAGCTATACGACGCGGCCAACACCTCAGTCACCTCATCGTTGCAGCAAGACTTCAGCAACGGTATGGATGCGTTGAAGTTATCGGATGACGCGGCGTTGAACTCATTGAAGGCGCGAATCATGGGTGACGCGGCCGTCAGCGCGGCGATCAGCCCGTTGTTCTCCAACCTGACTAAAGCAACGGCGATCGGCGCAGGACAGTCCTCCGGTGGCAGTTTCACGGATGCCATCAAGAAACTCCTCGGCATGGGTGACGGCACTCCAAGTTACGTCACGTCCGGTCAGTATCAGACCGATGTGTCGCAGTATCTGGCGTCTAACCCGCTTCAGGGTACGTCGACGATGGCCCCGGCTGATTACGTGGCCTCTTTAGGGTCCAGCAGTTCCGCGCCGACCGATTACGGAACGGTTGATCCCGTTACTTACGATTCCTCGGGAGGCTGATCATGCCTGATGACACACTTGCCTCGGCATTGACTCCTAACAAAGACCCTCTGTACCAGCAGACTGTCAATGCGTTTGAGTCGTTTGAAAGCGCGCCTGAAATGGTGGAAGCCAAAAAGCAATTGGCCTCCGATCGCGCGCGCGAACAAGACGCTTATGGTCGAGAGCAGAAGGCTGCCGACACTCGCCAACAGTATTTGCAGCAAAATGTTGATTTTGCTAAGCAGTACCAAAAGCAGTTGCAGGACGTACCGCCGTTGGCCGATCAGGCGTCGTACTTTAAAACGACCACCCCGCAAATGATGATCCTTGCGGGTATCGGCGGTATTTTGGGCAAAAGTTCTGCCGTCGTTGCCTTGAACGCTATGAACGGAATGCTTGAAGGCCAGATGAAAGGCAATCAAGCCCAGTACGACATGGCGAAGCAGAAGCACGACGATGCGATAGCGAAAATCCAACAAGAGTACAACACCTCTGTAGCCGTCACCGACATGATGCTGAAGGCAACGGAAGGTCAGGTGGATTCAGCCAAGATTGCTCAGCAAGCCGCGGCGGCTGCGATCGGTGCTGACGATAAACTGATCGACAAGATGCGCGGTGATTTCAAGGACATCTACAAATCGGTGTTGGCCGCGCACGAACGTCAATTAGCGCGTGCAGGTCAAGACAAAATTACCCAGTTGGGCTACAAAGCGTTGGTCGATAAATCAAAGGCGACAGAAGCCGCGATTACATCGGCGAAGAAGTACACCGAGCGCGCTGAAGGGGTAATCACCGCGTGGAAGGCGCTCAAAGATCAAATGAAGAAAGACCCCGGACTCAGAGCGGCAATTGATGCCGCCGCCATTAAAGGCGACTTGTCCGGTCTGAATGCCGTTCAGTACAAAGCAGTTGCTGACTTCCAACGCGCGGCCGCTCAGTTGGCTCCTGCAGCAATGGTTGAAATCAACCGAGGATTGTCGGCTGGCGCAATTCGCGCGGCCGGCGTCAAATTCGCCTCAATGGAACTTGATTCGCTGCCGGGTCTTAAAGCCGGTATCAATCAGGCCGAATCTGCCGTTGCTCAACTTGAGAAAGACTCGCAAGAAATTTATCAGACGGCGGCAGAAAAACAGAGTTCTTTGTCAAGAGAAGTAGCGGATTTCCAAAAAGGAAACCCCTACGCACCGTTGCAGTCTGATATCAGCCTACCAAGCGCCCCAGCGTCCGTCGGCGGCGTTAGAAATTGGGAAGACCTGTAACAATGGACGTACGGATGCCCGATGGGACGATCATTCGGAATGTGCCTGATGGCACGCCGAAAGATCAGATCTTAGCCAAGTACCAGAAGTCACTAAACGCGGCATCGCCCGAATTGACTGACGGCGGTTGGGATGATAAGACGCCGTTGCCTGATATGCCGCCAGCGGCCTCATCGGCTCCTGCTGCTGCGCCACCAGCAAAACCCGACAAACCGTGGAGCGCTTCCACCGCAGGCGCGAAGTTCGCTGGCGTTGCGTCAAAATTTGCTGGATTGGTTCCTATGGCCGGCGGCCTGATGGAACAAGGCATAGAGTCTGCGGTCACCGGCCGCCCGATGAATTGGGAAAAGGCAGCGCCGAAGCAAACTCGCTTCCCTGGCGCACCGGAAGACCAATACAGTCCAGAGGCTTTGCAGCAGCAAACCGCTCAGATGGAGAGAGCAAAGCCCGTCTCTGAGGCTGTTAGCGCCGTCTATGAACATCCGTCTTTGCTCAAAGAGATCCCGGGCAAGATTCGATCGGCTTGGCAAGCCAAGATGTCTATTGGCTGGAACGGTGATGTGGGCCAATCGTTTGATTGGGGTCAAGCCGTGGGCGATGCTGTGATTGCTGTAGCGGGAACTGTTGCTCTTGGTGGTGGACTGCTGAAAGTGATTGGCAGTCGCGCCGTTGACAGTTTCACCAAGCAAGAAATTCAGATGATGAATGACTTGCTGAAGCAGGGCAAAAAAGCAGAAGTTGACGCTATCCTCAAAAAGCGCGTGGGTGAAATCCGCGACAACATCAACGACACCCAGAAGGTTGTTGACTGGCGATCGGAGGAGGCGCGGAAGGCGCAACAACGTCATCAAGACTCCATGCATGAGCGACGCCAGAAGCACGAAGCGAGCATGAATGATCTCAATCGGCAGATCGCAGAAGCCGAGCAGGGTCTCAACACTAAGAAAGCCAATGAACTGAAGGCGATCCGCGATGAGCGCGCCGAACGGGAATTGCGCTCGCACGAAGAGCAGCGTCAACGGCAGCAGGAACTGAACGACGCGCACGAAGCCTCAATACGGAAAGCCAACCAAGAGTTAGCTGATGCCCGTGAAGCGGCCGAGAAATTGGAAAACGCAGAGAAACTGAAACTGACAGAAGCCGAGCAAAAGAAGTATCGGCGTCGGCTCAGCAAGTACGTCACTCGCAGCAACAGCGAGGCGATCGCCAAGACGGCGGGTTTCCCAGGCGCTGACGGTAAAGTCGTACAAGGCAATCCGAAGGACTCGCTCAGTTCTCGCATCGTGGCGTTCTTTCAGGGACGCATGGAAGAAGAACAGAACAAGATCAAAAACAACACGATCTACAAGGATCTGTTTGGTCGAATTGGCGAACTGCGGAATCAAGGCGAAACGTGGGGCAGCAGTCAGGCCGGCAGAGAGTTGCTGGCTGAATTGCGATCCGATCGTTGGGTTCAGGCTCATGCCGGCGAAAGCGACATATCAACCTATATGCGGAATCAGATCCGCAGGGTTGTCGGGCTGTTAGAACAAGAGCCGCGGCCGATCCACAACGAAGAAGGCGAGACGATCAAGTTCCCGTCTGTCCCGGTCGTGGGCGAAGAAGTCACCAACGTCGTGTCAGAACTTAACCGCACGGCTTGGCAATTGAGCGAAACAAACCCGGTTCGCGCCGGCGAACTCCGCAAATTGGCGTCTCGCATTGAAGGCGGCTTACGAGACTTTGTTGGCGAAGAGTTTATGCCGCGTGAGAAGTGGCGCGCGTTGATGGAGGAGACCAACCGCTTAGAGCAGTTGCCAGTCTCCCAAGCCGCCATTGGTCGCAAAGGCGCGGACTTCATCGCGGTGGACAAGCGCGCTCGCAAGACCGACATTGAGGATGTTGAAAGCGTTGTCTTTAAAGGCAGCGACCACATCAATCAGTTGCAGTCTTTCATGCCACCTGAGCAATTCGCTGAGTTTCTTGATCAGCATTTGGCGAACACGTTTGCCAACATGACCTCCAAGGAGTTGCGCGAGGCCATCAAGAGCAACGGCAAACTCAGTTGGATTGACCACATTAACCAGCCAGCATTGCGCGGCCGCATTGAATCGTATTTGGTTGACTTGGAAAGACAGGAAGGCATTTACGACCATGCGGCGGCAAACGCAACCAAACTGGAAGAATCGTTAGCCAATCACGAAAGCAATCTCGCCAAAGAGTTGCAGAAGATCACGGCTGCGAAAGAAAAGACGATCGCAGAGGCAGGCAAGGATTCCCGGGCCGCCATTTCCCAAGCCAACGTGGAAGCGACCGGCAAGGGCAAGGCGCTGACATCGGCTGGCAAAGCCGAGCGGTCCAATATCAAGGCCGAGGCGGCCAAGAAAGAGACCGCTCTGGCGGCCGCTTTGGCTCCCGAGGAACGGGCGGTCGCTGAATTGCGTGGCGCACGTTCGGCACAGCGTCGAGCCGGTACGGAAGCGGCGCACCTTGAGAAAACGGAAACCCGTCGCCTTCGCCAAGAGGGCCGCGAGGTGGAGCGGCGCAATACCGCCGACAAGGCTGACATCAAACTCAATACGCAAATCGCTGATAACATTGAAAGAATTATCTTTTCGCGCAACCCGGAAAAGAACGCTGCTCGGTTTAAAATGTGGAAAGATCGCTTGGTATCGTCCGGCGTCATGTCCGAATCCGAAGCGGCTGAACTGGAACAAATGATGGATCAGGACGCAGCCGATTACGTCAACCGCAAGGCGGCGTATCGCGCTCAGAAGCGTTGGAACGACATCAAGCGCAAGATGATCGGCGGCGCGGTCGGCGCGGTCGGCCTCGGCGGTGCGGTGGGGCTTTACGAGACGGGCAAGTCCTTCCTTGATATTCCCATCACCCGCGGTTCGGAGGCGACCCCGTGAGCAAAAAGCCCGACGATCTAGAAGAAGGTCGTAAGATCATCTTGGCGCTGATGAAGTCGGCTGACAACTTTGAGGACAAGCTGAAGGCGTTTGACCGGTGGGTCAAGTTCCAAGAGTTAGTGCGCCGGCAGAAAGCCGGGGCGATGGGAACTGGGTTTGAGGACCTGGGTGAGAGTGAAAACGATTTATAAGGGGTGTTTATGGACGGTGTTGAGCTGTTGACGGTGATTCACGCGGCGACCCGCATCCTTGCGGTTCGTGTGATGACTATGGTATGCCTCGTCATGGTTTTCGGGCTATTCTGCTGGGCAATGTACCTCGGTACGCCTGTTGCGGTAGCCACGGCGGCGGGGTTTGGACTCATCATTTTCCTGCCTGTGCTTGCCACAGACCGCAGGACTGGAGGCGGCAATGGTACGGAAAGTTAAGTCTACGGAGTCGATGGAAGGCGCTATTGGCGAGATGAGCCGGAAGCAGGCTCTGCGCGTCAGCGGCGGCACGGTGCTGCGGTGGAAGGAGCCGACGAGCAATCGCGCTCTGTTCAACACGCAGTTCGTTTACGACTACAGTCAGTTTCAAAAACTGACGCCCGACATTCGTAAGGGCATCCTGATTGAAGCCAGCAGCGGCCCGAAAAAGAGTAAGACTCGCTCGGATGACAACCGCCAGTCGATCAACCCGTCCTGCAACCGCTCGCAGGTGTTCGGCCCGATGAAGGGCGTGTTCTTAGGTTCGTCCAGCGATCAGAAGGGGAATTACTAATGGCTCTGACAGGCGCGTTTTTGCCACAGGCCAACACGGTCAACGTGGCGATCAGCAACACGAGTGCCAACGTCGCGTTGGGCGCGGTGTTTGGCACGACGGGCAACCAGGTGCGCGTGCATAACTCATCGTCCAGCACGGTGTTTGTTGCGTTTGGCGGTAGCAACGCGGCGACGGCTTCGGTCTCGACCAGTTTGCCGCTGCCTCCCGGCGACGTTGAAGTGTTCACGACGCCGCAGGGCACGACGTACATCGCCGTGATCGCAGCCGCTGCTGGCGGCACTCTCTACGCCACCTTGGGAGAAGGCGTGTGACGGTACGTTATCTGGGCTACAAGGCAGAGCGTCGGCGGCGGTATAACTCGCAGCCTGCTCCTGTGTTTACGCAGGACTTCACCACGGGTGGTGGAGGCGCTCTGCCGCCCGGATCGACGTTCAGTCGGGGTACTATCGGCACGCTGTACAACTCGCAGGGGTTGGTGGCGTATGCGCCGTCGAACTTGTTCTTACAGAGCAACTTTGCGACAGGGTGGTCGTTTTCAGCAAGCGCGTCGTTTGTCGGGACGGGGATTGCGCCAGACGGAACAAATACTGCGCAATTGTTCAATGACGCCACGGCTGCTTCATCAACCTATTGCTATCAATCGGTCAACTGGGTCAGCGGAACAACCTACACCATTAGCGTGTATCTACTTCCGTTAATTGCCACCGCAGTAAGCATCAAAAGTTTTCTTCAAGCAGGTGAAGCAATTTTCACGGTTGCCGGTGGCGTCATTTCAAACAGCAGCGTAACCGGCATTTGTACGGCGCAGTCTGCTACCGCCGTAGGTAGCGGTTGGTATCGCTTAACTGCGACCATGACCGCCAATGCAACTGGCGCGAACAACATTGGATTTCTAGACTACAACGCGGTCGATACTGGCAACGTGTTCTATATCTGGGGCGCTCAATTAGAGCAGTCCCCCACGCCTACCACCTACACCCCCACGACCACAGCAGCCGTCTACGGCCCTCGGTTCGACTACGATCCGGGCAACGTGTTGCAGCAGAATTGGTTGTCGTATTCGCAACAATTTAACAATGCAGCGTGGAATAAAGCCTATACAACGGTTTATCCAAATACGCTGCAAGCGCCGGATGGAACGTACACCGCGTCAACAATTACGAATACTGTTGGACAAAATTCTTACATAGTGCAAGCAACACCCGTTTCTGTTCCCGTAGGAACTGCGTATGTGATGTCTGTATACCTTCAGCAATTAGTGGGCAACGGACTTCTTTATCTTGAAAACATTGGCGCTGGTGGAATATCCCCTGTTACTATCAATTTGTTGGCGGGGACTATTTCCACCGGAACGCTTACGCCCGTTGGGAATGGATGGTATTTGGCCTCATGGCCTACCACAACAAATGCTTCCAGTCCGAACCCGCATTTTGTGATGTACATGAACTTCTACGGCGTTTCAACGTCGGCACAAAGCGTGGGTGTTTGGGGCGCACAAGTTAGCGTGTCATCGGCTCAGTTGCCCTACCTCGCCACCACCTCAACTCCGCAAACC
>Ga0316228_1002706_pt1 | contig 15188 bp, 13 predicted proteins | sample TBH18021metaG_FD_206005 | JGI IMG/M metagenome (GOLD analysis project Ga0316228, IMG submission 206005) | Freshwater microbial communities from Trout Bog Lake, Wisconsin, USA - TBH18021 | ecosystem: Environmental > Aquatic > Freshwater > Lake > Hypolimnion/Profundal zone | place: USA: Wisconsin... | reverse complement strand
TAGGCGACGACATGGTCGCGCGCGCGCACGTCCCCCATCGGCGCGCCCGGCGCGATCCAGGCGGCCCAGACCGCTTCCGGCAGCGGGGCCGGGCGGCGGAACCCCGGGATCACCACCACCTCCTGGCCCGCATAGGCCAGGGCCTCGGGCCGACTGATCTCGCCGACCGGTGCGCCCCGGCTGATCAGCGAGGCCCAGAAGGCGTGCTGGCCGCCGTCCGAGTAGGTGGTGCGCACCGCCGGCGCCCCGTCGTGGACGAGCGCCGCGATGCGGGCGGCCTCCGCCGCGCGGCGCGTCGCCACGGCGGCCTCCTTGGCGGGATCCCGCGAGGGGGCGAAGACGTAGCGGCCGGCCTCGACGCCGACCTGCAGTTCCTCGCCCGTGGCCTCGAACCGGTCCGCGCCCTCCTTGAGCTGCTGCCAGAAGGCATAGTTCGGGTCGGCCCGGTGCCGGGCCATGTTCTCGGCGCTCATCCGGAACGGGTAGGCCTGGAACTGGAAGGCGGCCTGGCCCCCTTTGAGGGCGTCGCGGGCGATCGCGTAGATCTCGCCGACCGAGCGGTCGGTCATCGCGAAGCAGCCCATCGACGAGCAGACGCCGTGCACCATCACGGCCGAGCCGGTGCCGCCGTGGGCCCGGTCGTAGGCGTTGGGGTAGCCGACGTCGAAGGAGAGGTAGTAGCGCGAGTTCGGGTTCATCTGGCGCTTCGGGACGCTGTAGAACCCTTCCGGCGTCTGCCGGTCGCCGGTCTGGCGCTTCGGCCCGAGCTGGCCGGACCAGCGGCAGATCGGAAAGGTCTTGATGTGGACGAAGCGGCCGCCCGGCCCCCGCTTCCAGACCTCGATCTCGGATTCTTTCTTGTAGGCCCGAAACAGGACCGGGCTCGCCGGGTCGGTGCCCCTGGCCTGCATCAGCGCCACGGTGGCGGCCGGGATCGGCGCCTCGGCCTTGGCATTCTGCGCGCGCGCCGCCGGTGCCGCCGCGAGGCTGGCCGACAAGCTGGCCAAGAGGAGAACCGGCAGGAGGCGACGGAGGGGCGGCGGCATGAACGGCCCGGGCAGGGATCGCCGCGACGCACGGCGCGATGCCGGCGCACGATCGGGCGGGCACGGTTAATGATTGTGTACCGGTAATGCGGCGGGCGTGAGGCTTCGCACGTGGATGGGCTGCCGATGAGACGCCCATCTCTGCTGGATCTGACATTCGGATGGTCGGCGTGACGCGCCTCCCTCTCCCTCTGCGGGGAGAGAGCAAACCGGCTGTCCGGCCAGGATGATCGCGTCAGCGCGGCAGGCGCGGGGCGTCGCTCACCGAGCGGGGCGCGCCCTGCATCTGCCGTGCCGCGCCGGCCGCGCTCGGCGGCAGGTCGTTGCCGGGTGCACCCGCCCCCGGCGCGCCCGGCACGAAGGCTGGCCCGTGCCCGCCGTCCCGTCCGAAGGCGTAGCCCGCGCTCACCCCGGCGTAGAACCCGGTGAAGTCTTCCGCCCCCGCCGGGGCGCCGGGGAGCAGCAGGGCGAGGCAGAGGAGGGCGCGGCGCATGCAGGGCTCTCTCGCGGTCGGGACGCGATAAGAAAAACGGCGGCCCGGATGTCCGGACCGCCGTGTGATGTCACGTCGGGATCGCGGCGGAAGCGAGGCCGCCGCGACTCCCTCGGTCAATCGAGATCAATCGACCGTGATGCTCTGGGCCTCGCGGCCCTTCTGGCCCTCGACCACGCCGAGGGTGACCTGCTGGCCCTCGGCCAGCGAGTCGAGCCCGGCGCGCGAAAGGGCGGAGCGGTGCACGAACACGTCCTTGCCGCCGTCGTTGACGGAGACGAAGCCGAAGCCCTTGGCCGGGTCGTACCACTTCACGGTGCCGGTCATCTCGGTCGACGGGCCGGAGGCGAAGCGCCCGCCGCCGCCACCGCCGAAGCGGTCGCCGCCGCCGAAGCGATCACCGCCGCCGCCGTAGCCGCCGCGATCGCCGTAGCCGCCCCGGTCGCCGAAGCCGCCGGTGCGCGGGCGCATCTCGCGGCGCGGGGCCGGAGCCTCCGCCGTCGAGGTGTCGACGCTGGTGACGTTCGTGACCTGCGGACCCTTCTGGCCCTGCGCGGTCTGCACGGTGAGCTTGGTGCCCGGCTGCAGATCGTCGTGGCCGGCGGCCTCGACCGCGCGGATGTGGAGGAAGGCGTCGCCCGAGCCGTCGCCCAGCTCGACGAAGCCGAAGCCCTTCTCCTTGTTGAACCACTTCACCGTGGCGTCCCGCTCCGGGCCCGAGGGAGCCTGGGCCGGGGCGGCGCCGCGCGGCGCGCCGCCACCGAAGCGACCACCGCCGCCGTAACCACCACCGCCGCCGCCGCCGAAGCGGTCGCCGCCGTAGCCGCCACCGCCGTACCCGCCGCTCGGCGGTGCCTGATCCGGCCAGCTCGGCTCGGAACCCTCATCGAAGCCGCGCTTCTGCGGCCCCCGAAAATCACGACCACGTCCCATAGAAAGCTCGCAAAAACCGTCCCGCCGCACGTCCAGCATACCGCGTGCGTGCCGGCCCGATAGCCCACGCCCCGCACTACCATCACTCTCGGTCGCGGTAACCAAGACCAACGCCTCAGTCCTGACGCAATCGGGCCTTGACTGCAAGGTCCTTGTGGCGGCCGGGGCACGGCAAGTTTAAATTTTCGTCTGCACTGGAAAGCGGCCGGAGTGGATGGCCCCGTGTTTCTCGAAGGCGTTAGCAAACTCCGTAATCCTTCGGGGGTAGGGTGCTCGGGCTCGTTCTCGAGCCCTCAACCGGACCCCGCGATGATCGCGACGCCCACCTTCCCGGACATCTCGGCCCTCGTCGTGGACGAGAGCCTCTACATCCGCCGAATCGTGCGCGACATGCTGATGCGCGTCGGGATCAAACGCGTGCTCGAGGCGCCCGACGGGGCCGAGGCGCTCGGCGTGCTCGCCGAGAGCAAGCCCGACATCAGCATCATCGACTGGGACCTCGCCATCCTGTCGGGCGAGGAGTTCATCCGGCTGGCGCGCACGCCCTCGACCTCGCCCTGCCCGACGATTCCCGTCATCCTGATGCTGGCCCAGCCCCGCCGCAACGTGGTGGACCGGGCGATCTCGCTCGGCGTGAACGAGATCATCGCCAAGCCGTTCTCGCCCAAGACCCTGTGGTCGCGCCTCGACGAGGTGATCAACCGCCCCCGCCCCTACAGCCAGGTGAAGAGCCTGCTGCGCCCGACGCCCCGGCAGGCGGCGATGGCCAAGGCGGTCGCCTGAGACCGGCCGTCCGCCACGGCATTCCGGCCCGCGTCCCATCTGGCGATTGCAGTTCACGGGCAAGCCTGTAGTTTCAATCCTGAATGACGGCCGGGCGGTCTGCCGGGGCCGGTGTGAGAGAGTTCGAACAGCGCCGATGAGGGACGAGAGCGCCGCTGCCGCGCCGGCCCGCCCCGCCCACGGCGCGGGGGGCTTCCGCGAGAGGCGGGACGAGAGACAAGGTGAGAGACCTGCCGGGCGCGAGGGCCGGCGCAACCCCGCCTACGCGGCGCTCGATCTGGGCACCAACAATTGCCGCCTGCTGATCGCCGAGCCCGCCTCCAGCGGGTTCCGGGTCATCGACGCCTTCTCGCGCATCGTCCGCCTCGGCGAGGGGCTGGGCAGCTCCGACCGGCTCAGCGAGGCGGCGATCGAGCGCACCGTCGAGGCCCTGCGCATCTGTCGGTCCAAGATGCAGGCCCGGGGGGTGCGCCGCGCCAAGATCATCGCCACCGAGGCCTGCCGGCTCGCGGTGAACGGGGCCGCCTTCGTCGAGCGGGTGCGCGCCGAGGTCGGGCTCGACCTCGAGATCGTGGACCGCCAGACCGAGGCCTACCTCGCGGTGACGGGCTGCGCCGCGCTCGCCGATCCGCGGGCGGAGTCGGTGGTGATCTTCGACATCGGCGGCGGCTCGACCGAGATCGCGTGGCTCGACGGCGCGGCGGCCAACCCCTCGACCGACCCGACGCTCCGCATCCGCGCCTGGGACTCGCTGCCCGTCGGCGTCGTCACGCTGGCCGAGCGCCACGGCGGCGCCGAGGTGACGCGGCTGATGTTCGAGGGCATGGTCGAGGAGGTGGTGGGGCTGCTCGCCCCCTTCGCGATCCGCGCCGCCGCGGCGGCCACCGCGAGCCACTTCCACCTGCTCGGCACCTCCGGCACCGTGACGACGATCGCCGCGATGCACCTGCGCCTCGTCCGCTACGAGCGCCGCCGCGTCGACGGGCTTTGGATGAGCGAGGACGAGGTGGCGGGCGCCATCGACGACCTGCTCGACACCCGCCTGGAGCAGCGGGCCGACAACCCCTGCATCGGCCGCGACCGGGCCGACCTCGTGCTCGCCGGCTGCGCCATCCTGGAGGCGATCCGGCGCGCCTTCCCCTCCGACCGCCTGCGCATCGCCGACCGCGGCCTGCGCGAGGGCTTGCTGATGAACATGATGCGCGAGGACGGCGTCTGGCGCCGCGGGGGCTGGCGGTGAGCGACAGGCGCGGCGGAGCAGGCTCCACGGGCGGCGTGCGGGGCGACCTGAAGCAGCGGGTGAAGACCGCGCGCGGGCGCACCGTCTCGCAGAAGCGCTGGCTGGAGCGTCAGCTCAACGACCCCTACGTGGCGCGCGCCAAGCGGGAGGGCTACCGCTCGCGGGCGGCCTACAAGCTCCTGGAGATCGACGAGCGCTTCCGCCTGCTCAAGCCCGGCCAGCGGGTCGTGGACCTGGGCGCGGCGCCGGGCGGCTGGTCGCAGGTCGCCGCCCGCGTGGTCGGGGAGACCGGACGGGTCGTCGGCATCGACCTCCTCGAGATCGAGCCGATGGCGGGCGTCGAGTTCATCACCCTCGACTTCCTCGACCCGGAAGCGCCCGAGCGGCTGACCGCACTGCTCGGCGGCCCGGCCGACCTCGTGATGTCCGACATGGCGGCCAACGCCACCGGCCACAAGAAGACCGACCACCTGCGCATCATCGGCCTCGCCGAGACGGCGGCCGAGTTCGCCCGCGAGATCCTGGCTCCCGGCGGTGCCTACCTCGCCAAGGTGCTGCAGGGCGGCACCGAGGGCGCGCTGCTCACCGACCTGAAGCGCGACTTCGCCCTGGTGCGCCACATCAAGCCGCCCGCGAGCCGGGCCGATTCGAGCGAGCTCTACGTGCTGGCGACCGGCTATCGGGGGCCGGCCGGACGGGCGGCGGAGGCGGACGCGGAGTAGGGCGCTCCGTGCTTCTCGACCTCGCGCTCTGGCTCGCCACGCCCGCGCCCTGGCGTCACCGCCGGCTCGGCTACGTGCGCGAGAGCGTGCTGCTCTCGGGCCGCGCCCGGCGCTGCCGCCGGGCCTGGGCGCCCCACGCCGCGCGTTCGCGCGAAGCGGTGCTGGCGGCCTGCGCGGACCTGCCCCTGCGGCGCGCGGCGGTGGTGCTGGGCTCCGGCCCGCTCGCCGACGTGCCGCTCAGCCAACTCGCCGCCGGCTTCGATCGGGTGCTTCTGGTCGATGCGGTCCACCCCTTGGGCGCGCGGCTGGCGGCGCGGCGCTTCCCCAACGTCCGGCTCGTCACCGCGGACCTCGCGGCTGCGGACGATCCGGTGGGCGCGCTCTGCGGAGGCGCCGACCTCACGGTCTCGGCCAACCTCCTGACGCAGCTGCCGGTGGTGCCGATGGACCGCCACGAGGCCCGCGGCTTGGCCGAGCCGGAGCGCCTCGGCGCGCGGATCGTGGCGGACCATCTCGCCGCGCTCGGGCGCCTGCCCGGCCGTGTCTGCCTCGTCACCGACACCGCGCAGCGCGAGGAGGACCGCGCCGGCCGGGTCACCGGCCGCCTCGACCTGCTGTTCGGGGTGAGGCTGCCCCCGTCGCCGCTGGCCTGGGATTGGGAACTCGCCCCCTTCGGCGAGGCGGCGCGCCACCGGCGGTTGATCCACAGCGTGCGGGCCTATCCGGATTGGGGTGCCGCGGGGGGCGGGTCCTCTCTGTCGTAGCCTTGGCAGTCGCACAAGGCCCGCGGATACCCGCGACGCCCGCCCGCTCCCACGGCCGAGGGGAGGGCGTGCGCGAGAGGATCGCTGCCCTTTTCCAGCAGCGCCCACGAAAAAGGCCGCCCCGGTCTCCCGGAGCGGCCTCATCACCATCCCAAACAATCACTCGGTCGAGTCGGCCGTGGCCGCGGCGGGCGCCTCGCCCTCCGTGCCCTCGAAGCGCGGGCGACGGCGGCGGCGCGTCTTCGGCGCGGGTGCCTCCTCGGCGGCGGCCTCGGCCGGCGGCGGCGGGGCCTCGGCGGGCTGCGGCTCCGGCGCGGGGGCCGGGCGCGGCGGCGTCATCAGGAAGGCGGGCAGGCCGGCGGGCGCCTCCTCGATGGCGCGCGGCTCCTCGCGGCGGCGCTCGCGGCGGTGCGTGCCCTCGCGCGGCGTCTGCTCCGCGCGGGCCTCGGTCCGCTCGGGCCGGTCCTGGCGCTCGGCGCGCTCCGGCCGGGCCTCCTGACGGTCACGCTCAGGGCGCTCCTGGCGCTCAGGGCGCTCCTGGCGCTCAGGGCGATCCTGGCGCTCGGGCCTGTCCTGACGCTCCTGACGCTCGCCGCGCTGGAACTCGCCGCGGCCGTTCTCGTAGCGGCTCTCGCGGGGCCCGTCCTGGCGGCTGTCCTGGCGGCCGTAATCCTGGCGCGGCTGGTAGTCCTGCCGGTCCGGACGTCCGTCCTGGCGGCCCTGGTTCTCGTAGCGCGGACGCTCGTTGCGGTTGTTCTGGAAGCGCTCGCGGCGCTCGCCGCGGTTCTGGCGGCCGTCCTGCTGGTAGTCGGGCCGGGACTCGTAGGGCTGGGGCTGCTGGCCGGGGTCGCCGTACTCGTCGCCGTAGGCGCCGTAGCCCTGGCCGTTCGGCCCCGAGCCCTGGCCCTCCTCGTCGCCCTCCTCCATCTCGTCCTCGAAGGACTGGCGGGCGTAGCCGAGGCCGGCCTGCGGCCGGTTCTGCTCCTGCGCACCGGAGATGATGCGGAAATAGTGCTCGCCGTGCTGGAAGTAGTTCTCCGCCGCGACGGGATCGCCCGCCGCCAGCGCGTCGCGCGCGAGCTGGGCGTACTTGTCGGCGATGTGCTGGGCGGTGCCGCGGAGCTTAACGTCGGGGCCGTTGGACTCGTAGGAACGGGTCAGCGGGTTCGGTCCCTTCGGCCTGTTGCGGCCGCGCATCCGTCGGTTCTGGTTTGGTCTCATCGGTCTCAGATGACCCTCGTTCACGCGAAAGGCGTCTGGTGTCGGGCGTGCGGTCGGCCGATCCCCGCTCGAGGCTGCGCCTCTCGGGCGATCGCGGCCGGCTCCTGCGGCGGACCGCCCGTGCGGTCCGCGCCGGGATGACCTCGGCCATCCGCCGGCCTCCCGGCCGCCTGCCCGATGCCTCGGGCTCCTGTCGGCGTCAGGGACGCCAGTCGATTGTCAGGCTCGAACGGCACCGGACCGCGGCGCTGAAACGGGAACGCGCTTGTCCGGTAGCCAGAAGATCGGCGAACAATTCGGCGGAGGAGATCGTCACCGACCTTACACCCGCTCGTCTTAACGAAACGTTCGCGATCTGCAAGCCGACATTAACGGGGATTGGGAAAGCCAACAAGCATTTTTTCCAGCCCGTTGCAGATCATGGGGTTCGTGAGTCTTGAGGAGCCGGCTCGGCGGGCTCCGGATTCACCGCATCTCCTGCGCCAGGATCATGACGCGGTCGTGGCCGGCCAAGTCCCGCACGGTCTCGCGCCGCACGAAGTCCCGGGCCAGCGCGTCGAGATCCCCGGCCTGGTCGAAGCCGATCTCCAAAAGTGCCGCCCCGCCCCGGGCGAGGCGTTCCGGAAGGGCCGCGAGGATGCGCCGGTAGGCCGCGAGCCCGTCGGCGCCGCCGTCGAGCGCCGCCGGCGGATCGTGGTCCCGCACCTCGCGGGCGAGGCCCGCGATCACCCCCGTCGCGATGTAAGGTGGGTTCGACACCACGAGATCGAAAGGGGGGCCGGCGAGCGGATCGCACCAATCGCCCGCCAGGAAGGCTGCGCGGGCGCCGACGCCGTTGCGGTCGGCGTTGCTTCGGGCGGTGCGGAGCGCGGCCGGATCCCGGTCGAGCCCGACCCCGAAGGCGCGGGGGTATTCGTGGAGCAGGGCCGTCAGGATGCAGCCGCTGCCGGTGCCGAGATCGAGGATGCGCAGGGGCGCGCTCCGGTCGGGCCGGAGGCGCAGCGCGGTGTCGATCACCGTCTCGGTGTCGGGGCGCGGCACCAGGGTCTCGGGCGAGAGCCGGAAGGGCAGGCCCCAGAACTCCCAGGCGCCGAGGATGCGCGCCACCGGCTCGCCCGCCAAGCGGCGGCCGAGGGCGTCCGCGAGGCGCGCCGCGCCCTCGGGGCCGAGCGGCACCTCGCCCGCGCCGACGAGGTCGAAGGGCTCCAGGCCGAGCAGGTCGAGGACGAGGAAGCGCGCCTCGCCCGCCGGGTTGGCGATGCCCGCGGCGGCGAGGTGTTCAGTAAGGTGCCGCAGGGCGGCGCGGCGGGACGTACTGGGCTCCAGCCCTCCCTCCCCCGCAGAGGAGGGAGGGGGAGCCGCTTCGCGGCTCACGCCATCCCCTCGGCGGCGAGCAGCTCGGCCTGGTGCTCCGTCACCAGCGCGTCCACGAGGTCGTCCAGAGCCGGGCCGGCCAGCACCTCCTCCAACCGGTAGAGGGTGAGGTTGATGCGGTGGTCGGTCACGCGCCCCTGCGGGAAATTGTAGGTGCGGATCCGCTCCGAGCGGTCGCCGGAGCCGACCTGGGCCTTGCGGTCGGCGGCGCGCGCCGAGTCCTTGGCCGAGCGCTCGGCCTCGTAGAGGCGGGCGCGCAGCAGCGCCATCGCGCGAGCCCGGTTCTTGTGCTGCGAGCGCTCCTCCTGCACGAACACCACGATCCCCGAGGGCACGTGGGTGATGCGGATCGCCGATTCCGTCTTGTTGACGTGCTGGCCGCCCGCGCCCTGCGCCCGCATGGTGTCGATCTTCAGGTCGGCCTCGTTGATCGCGATGTCGACCTCCTCGGCCTCGGGCAGCACCGCCACGGTCGCCGCCGAGGTGTGGATGCGCCCCTGCGTCTCGGTGTCGGGCACGCGCTGGACCCGGTGGGCGCCGCTCTCGAACTTGAGCCGCGCGAAGACGCCGCGGCCCTTCACCTCGGCCACGACCTCGCGGTAGCCCCCGACCGTGCCCTCGCTCTCCGAGATCACCTCGACGCGCCAGCCCTTCGACTCGGCGTACTTGGCGTACATCCGGAACAGGTCGCCCGCGAAGAGCGCCGCCTCGTCGCCGCCGGTGCCGGCGCGCACCTCGAGGATCGCGCTCTTCTCGTCCGCCGCGTCCTTGGGCAGCAGCATGAGCTGGAGCGCGCGGTGCGCCCGCTCCAGAGCCGCTTCCGCCTCCGGCTTCTCCTCGGCGGCGAGCGCGCGCATCTCGGAATCCTGGCCGGGCTCGTCGATCATCGCCTCGATGCCGGCGAGGTTGGCCACCGCCGCCCGGTAGGCGTGGATCGCCGCGACCACGGGGTCGAGGTCGGAGAGCTCGCGCGAGAGCTGCACCACGGCGTCGGACTCGAGGGTGCCGGCCGCGAGCGTCGCGGTGACGATGTCGTGACGGGTCAGGATCGCGTCGAGGCGCTCGGGGGGAAAGGGGATCATCGCCCTGGTATGTTCGTGACTCAAGGAATGGCGAGAACGGACGCGCGGCGCGTCTGTCCCCTAGATGGGCACGCCGTGCGCCTTGGCGAAGGCCGCGAGCGCGGGACGCAGGCTGTTGCCGTCGTGCCCGCGGGCCATCTCGCTGTCGATGAGTTCGGTGACCGCGCCCGCGTCGAGGCTGAGCACCATCGCCTTCACCGGGCCGATCGCGGCCGGCGACATCGAGAAGTTGCGGAAGCCCATCCCGATCAGCGCCATGGCGTCGAGCGGGCGCCCGCCGATCTCGCCGCAGACCGTGACCGGGCAGCCCGCGGCCTCGGCGCGCTCGGCGATCAGCCGGAAGGCCCGGATCGCCGCGACCGAGAGCGGGTCGAAGCGGTGGGCCACGCGCCGATTCTCGCGATCGACCGCGAACAGGAACTGCATCAGGTCGTTCGAGCCGACCGAGAGGAAGTCCGCTTCCCGCGCGATCTCGTCGATCTGGAAGAGCAGCGAGGGCACCTCGATCATCGCGCCGAGCTTGCAGTCGGCGGGCAGCGCGTAGCCGTGGCGGCGCAGATGCGCCTTCTCGCGCTCGACGATGGCGCGGGCCCGGACGAACTCGTCCACGGTCGCCACCATCGGGAACATGATCTTGAGCGGGTGCCCGTCCGAGGCCTTGAGGAGGGCGCGCAGCTGAACGCGCAGGAGCGCCGGCCGGTCGAGGCCGATGCGGATCGCCCGCCAGCCGAGCGCCGGGTTCTCCTCCTCGAGCTTGGGCATGTAGGGCAGGATCTTGTCGCCCCCGATGTCGAGCGTGCGGATCGTGACCGGCCTGTCGCCCGACGCCGTGAGCACCGCCCGGTAGAGCGCCTGCTGCTCGGCCGCCGACGGCATGCGCTGCGCCACCATGAACTGCAATTCGGTGCGGAACAGGCCGACGCCCTCCGCGCCCGTCTCGTTGAGATGGGTGAGGTCGACGAGAAGCCCCGCGTTGAGGTTGAGGCCGATGCGCACCCCGTCGCGGGTGACGGCCGGCACGTCGCGCAGGGCCCGGTACTGCTCCTGACGGCGGGCGCGCAGGCGCACCATCTCGGCGTAGGCCGCCTCGATCTCGGGGCCGGGCCGGACATGGACCTCGCCCGCCACCCCGTCCACGATGATGGCGTCGGCGGAATCGCAGAGCGCCGAGGCGTTCTCCACCTCGCTCACCGCCGGGATGCCGAGCGCGCGCGCCACGATCGCGACGTGGCTCGTCGGCCCGCCCTCCTCCAGCACGAGGCCGCGCAGGCGCGCGGGCTCGTAGTCGAGCAGCGCCGCCGGGCCCATCGAGCGGGCGACCAGGATGGCGTTCTCGGGGATGGAGCCGGCCAGGCCGACCGCCTCCTGGCCGACGAGCTCGCGCAGCAGGCGGTTCGTGAGGTCGTCGAGGTCGTGCAGGCGGTCCCGGAGATAGGGGTCGCTCTGGCGCATCATGCGGGCGCGGTTGTCGGACTGCACCCGCTCGACCGCGGCTTCCGCCGTCAGGCCGGAGCCGACCGCCTCGCGCATCCGGCGCAGCCAGCCCTTGTCGTGCGCGAACATGCGCACGGTCTCCAGCACCTCGCGGGACTCGGCGGTGCCGAGCTTGTCGCCGCGCTCGACGAGGTCGTCGATGGCCGAGCGCACGTTCTCGATCGCCGTCTCGAGGCGGGCGGTCTCGCGCTCGCTGTTCTCGGCGATCAGCCGCTTCACGACGATGCGCGGCTCGTGCAGGACCACGTGGCCGAGGCCGATCCCCTCGGCCAGCACCGTGCCCCGCACGCTGACCGCGCGGCGCGCGGCGGTGCCGGCGTCGGGGGCGAGCGCCTGCAACTCGCCCGAGGCGATCATCTCCGAGAGCACCATCGCGGTGGTCTGGAGCGCCTCGATCTCCTCTTCCGAGTAGACCCGATAGGTCTTGTTCTGGACGGTGAGCACGCCGAGCGTGTTGCCCGCGCGCAGCAGCGGCACGCCGAGGAACGCGTGGAAGGATTCCTCGCCCGTCTCGGGGCGGTAGGAGAAGGCCGGGTGCTGCTGCGCGTCGGAGAGCGCCAGCGGCTCGGCGGTCTTGGCGATCAGGCCGACGAGGCCCTCGTCCGCCCGCATGCGGGTGAGGTGCACGGCTTCGCGGTTGAGGCCCTCGGTGGCGAAGAGTTCCAGGGTGTTGTCGTCGCGCAGCACGTAGACCGAGCAGACCTCGGCCACCACGTTGGCGGCGATCAGGACGACGATGCGGTCGAGGCGCGCCTGTGCGCTGACCGGCTCCGCCATCGCTTCGCGGAGGCGGCGCAGCAGCAGGCGCGGGCCTCCGGGCGCAGCGGGCATCGTCTCGTCATCCAGCGTCGGGGGCCGGTTCGGCTCTCACCAGCCCTGCAACCGTGACGCCGGACGGCGCGGGCCGCGTGAGGCGCCCTTCCCCCCGGAGGTTCAGGCCTGATCGAGGCCGTATAGCGAGTGGAGCGTGCGAACGGCAAGCTCCGTATAGGCCGCGTCGATGAGGACGGAGAACTTGATCTCCGAGGTGGTGATCGCCCGGATGTTGATGCCCTTGGCGGCGAGCGCACGGAACGCCTTGGCGGCCACGCCCGCGTGGGAGCGCATGCCGACGCCGATGGCCGAGACCTTCACCACGTCGGTGGCGCCCTCGATCTGGGCGAAGCCGATCGTCTCCGCCTGCTGGTCGAGCACGGTGCGGGCGCGCTCGTAGTCGGCGGCCGGGACCGTGAAGGTCATGTCGGTGGTCGAGGCGTCGCCCGAGACCGTCTGGATGATCATGTCGACGTTGATGTTGGCGTCGGCGAGCGGGCCGAAGATCGCCGCGGCGACGCCGGGGCTGTCCTTCACGCGGCGCAGCGTGATCTGCGCCTCGTCGCGCGAGAAGGCGATCCCGGTGATGATCTGCTGTTCCACGATGTCGTCCTCGTCGCAGATGAGGGTGCCGGGGCGCGCGGCGTCCGGCGGATCGAAGGAGGAGCGCACGGTGGTCGGCACCCGGTGCACCATGGCGAGTTCAACGGAGCGGACCTGCAGCACCTTGGCGCCGAGCGAGGCCATCTCCAGCATCTCCTCGAAGGTCACGCGCTCCATGCGCTTGGCCTTCGGCACGACGCGGGGATCGGTGGTGTAGACGCCGTCCACGTCCGTGTAGATGTCGCAGCGCTCGGCGCCGATGGCGGCGGCGACCGCCACCGCGCTGGTGTCCGAGCCGCCGCGGCCGAGGGTCGTCAGCCGGCCGGTCTCGGCATGCATGCCCTGGAAGCCCGCGATCACCGCGACCTCGCCGCGCTTGAAGCCGGCATCCAACCGCGCGCCGTCGATCTCCGCGATGCGGGCCGAGCCGTGCGCGTCGGAGGTGAGGATCGGGACCTGCCAGCCCTGCCAGGAGCGGGCCGGGATGCCCATCTTGCGCAAGGCGATCGCGAGGAGGCCGGAGGTGACCTGCTCGCCCGAGGCCACCACGGCGTCGTACTCGGCAGCGTCGTAGAGCGGGTCGGCGTCCTTCACCCAGGCGACGAGTTCGTTCGTCTTGCCCGACATGGCCGAGACCACGACCGCGACCTCGTAGCCGGCCGCGACCTCGCGGGCCACGTGGGCGGCCACGTTGCGGATCCGGTCCACGTTGGCGACGGACGTGCCGCCGAACTTCATCACCAAACGGGGCATGGCGCGTCCGCGTTGTGTCTTGGAATAAGCGTCCCGGTGCCGCGGACGGGGCCCGGCGGCTGTACCGGCTCGGGTTTGGGCGGGTACAAGCGGGGGGAGGGGCTGTCAACAAGCCGGCCGGCAGGTCGGAGGCAGTCCAAGGTTGGGCGTCACGGAACGGATCGGACGAGCATGGCCGGTGCAGGCACGGAAGGAACGGCGGGCCGGGTGGAACCGGGTCGGGTAGACCCGGCCGAGGTGGCGCGCTTCGACGCGCTCGCCGCGACGTGGTGGGACGAGGCCGGGCCGATGCGGGTGCTGCACCGCTTCAATCCGGTGCGCCTCGCCTACATCCGCGACCGGGTCTGCCGGCACCACGGCCGCGAGACCGATCGGCCCTTCGCGCTGGAGGGCCTGAGCGTCGTCGACATCGGCTGCGGCGGCGGCATCCTGTCGGAGCCGCTGGCGCGCCTCGGAGCCGACGTGACCGGGCTGGAGCCGGCCGGGCAGAACCTCGCGGTGGCCCGCGCCCACGCCGAGGCCGGGGGGCTCGCGATCGACTACCGCGCCGACACGATCGAGGCGGTGGCGGCCGAGGGCGCCCGCTTCGACGTGGTGCTCGCCATGGAGGTGATCGAGCACGTGCCCGACCCGGAGGCCTTCCTGCGGGCGGCCTGCGCCGCGCTGAAGCCGGGGGGCCTGCTGTTCGCCGCCACGATCAACCGGACGCTGCGCTCCTTCGCGCTCGCCATCGTGGGCGCCGAGTACGTGCTGGGCTGGCTGCCGAAGGGGACGCACGACTGGGACAAGTTCATCACGCCCGAGGAATTGAAGCGGATGCTGCGGGTGGGCGGCGTCACGCCGGTGGACACGCAAGGGGTGGTCTACAACCCGCTCAACGACGGCTGGCGCCAGAGCCGGGACACGGCTGTGAACTACATGGTCGCGGCCGAGAAGCCGGCGTAGCGCGGGCGCGGAGGGGGCTGCCCGAGACCGCACATGCGTCGGCCCGCACCCGCGACGCCAACACCGCCCGAACCCCATCGCCCTGCCCCCGTTGTCCCCCGATACCGGAGGGATCCATGCTGGAGAAGCTGCCGCACGCCGTGGGCGAGGCCCTGTCGGGGCTCCGCGCGGGGTTGGAGAAGACCGCCTACCACGCCACCTTCGCGGCGGTGCCGGAGGGCATCGCGCTCACCAGCCCGGCCTTCGCGGACGGGCAGGCGATCCCCGCGCGCTTCACCGCGGACGGGGCAGGCAGCGCGCCGCCGCTCGCGTGGGCCGGCCTGCCGGAGGGCACGCGGAGCCTCGTCCTCCTGGTGGAGGACGCCGACAGCCCGACGCCGGAACCGCTGGTCCACCTGATCGCCCCGGATCTCGACCCCGCCGCGGGCCGCCTCACGGAGGGCGCGACGGGCGCGGAGACCGGCCGCAACAGCTTCCTCAAGCAGGGCTGGCTGCCGCCCGACCCGCCCTCCGGCCACGGCCCGCACCGCTACGTCTTCCAGGCCTACGCCCTCTCCGTGGCTTTGGCCCTCACGGAGGCGCCGGGGCGCGGCGCGCTCATCGACGTGATGGCGGGGCGGGTGCTGACCAAGGGCTGCCTGACCGGCACCTACGCGCGGCCCTGAGCGCCCCTCTTGCGGGGCGATGCCCGCCGGGGCATCGCGGTCTCGGAACAACCGGGAGAATGCGATGCGGGCGCTGATGTGCACGAGGCTGGGCAAGGCCGAGGATCTCGGCATCGAGACCCTGCCCGACCCGGAGCCCGGCCCCGGTGAGGTCGTGGTGCGGGTCCGGGTCGCCGCGCTCAACTTCTTCGACACGCTGATCATCGCCGGCCGCTACCAGGTGAAGCCGACGCTGCCCTTCTCGCCCGGCGGCGAGG
>Ga0316228_1002704_pt1 | contig 15190 bp, 17 predicted proteins | sample TBH18021metaG_FD_206005 | JGI IMG/M metagenome (GOLD analysis project Ga0316228, IMG submission 206005) | Freshwater microbial communities from Trout Bog Lake, Wisconsin, USA - TBH18021 | ecosystem: Environmental > Aquatic > Freshwater > Lake > Hypolimnion/Profundal zone | place: USA: Wisconsin... | reverse complement strand
GATGCAGGGCGGGAGAGGGGCAGCGCGACGGCGCGGGGTTCGACGCGCGTCGCGACCTTTCCGGATGCGGCGCTCCCCTCTCCCGACCCCCTTCGGGGGCCACCCTCCCCCGCAGAGGGGGGAGGGCGTACCCGTCTGACCTTTGGAGCCACGCCCATGAGTTTCGGGCTCGACGAGGAACGCACCGCGATCCGCGAGATGGCCCTCGGCTTCGCGGCCGAGCACATCGCGCCGCACGCCCTCGACTGGGACCGGGACAAGACCTTCCCGGTCGAGACCCTGCGGGCCGCCGCCGCGCTGGGCATGGCGGGCATCTATGTCCGCGAGGATGTCGGCGGATCCGGCCTGTCGCGCCTCGACGCCACCCTGATCTTCGAGGCGCTCAGCACCGGCTGCCCGACGGTGGCGGCGTTCCTGTCGATCCACAACATGTGCGCCTGGATGATCGACGCCTACGGCGACGACGACCAGCGCCGGCGCTGGCTCCCATCGCTGATGGGGATGGAGCGGATCGCCAGTTACTGCCTCACCGAGCCGGGCTCGGGCTCGGACGCGGCGGCCCTGCGCACCCGCGCCGAGCGCGACGGCGACCATTACGTGCTCACCGGCGAGAAGCAGTTCATCTCGGGCGCCGGCGCCAGCGACCTCTACGTCTGCATGGTCCGCACCGGCGAGGCCGGGCCCGCGGGCATCTCGGCGATCGTCGTCGAGAAGGGCACGCCCGGCCTCTCCTTCGGCGCCGACGAGCGCAAGATGGGCTGGAACGCCCAGCCGACCCGCGCGGTGCGCTTCGACGGCTGCCGCGTGCCGGTGGGCAACCGCCTCGGTGCGGAGGGCCAGGGCTTCCGCATCGCCATGAGCGGCCTCGACGGCGGCCGGCTCAACATCGCCGCGTGCTCGCTGGGCGGCGCGCAGGCAGCCCTCGACAAGGCGCTCGCCTATATGGGCGACCGGCGCGCCTTCGGGGCGAAGCTCACCGACTTCCAGGCGCTCCAGTTCCGGCTCGCCGACATGGCGACCAGCCTGGAGGTCTCGCGCACCTTCCTGCGCCACGCGGCCGCCGCGCTCGACGCCAAGGACCCCGCCGCGACGCAGCTCTGCGCCATGGCCAAGCGCCACGTCACCGATGCGGCCTTCGACGTGGCCAACCAGGCGCTCCAGCTGCACGGCGGCTATGGCTACCTCGCCGAGTACGGCGTGGAGAAAATCGTCCGGGACCTGCGCGTGCACCAGATCCTCGAAGGGACGAACGAGATCATGCGGGTGATTATCGCCCGCGGGCTGACCGGGGGCCGCCGATGACCGACGTGATCGTCGAGCGTGCCGGGGCGCTGGGCCGTCTGCGGCTCAACCGGCCGAAGGCCCTGAACGCCCTGACCCACGGCATGGTCCTGGCGATCGACCAGGCCCTCGACCAGTTCTCCGCCGATCCCGGCATCGCCGCGGTGCTGCTCACCGGCGAGGGGGAGCGCGGCCTGTGTGCGGGCGGCGATCTGCGCGGCCTGTACGACAGCCAGGGCACTGCCTTCGCCGAAGCCTTCTGGCGTGACGAGTACCGGCTCGATGCCCGGATCGCCGATTATGAGAAGCCGTTCGTGGCAGTGATGGACGGCATCACCATGGGCGGCGGCGTCGGCCTCGCCGGCCATGCCGCCCACCGGATCGTCACCGAGCGCTCCCGCGTCGCCATGCCGGAGACCGGTATCGGTTACCTGCCGGATGTCGGCGGCACGTGGCTCCTGCCGCGGGCTCCGGGCGAGATCGGCACCTATCTCGGCCTGACCGGCGAGCCGGTCGGCGCCGCCGACGCGATGTTCTGCCGGCTCGCCGACGCCCATTTGCCGTCCGAGCGGCTGCCTGATCTGATCGACGCCCTCGTGGCGCTCGATCCGGATGCCGGGCATGACGGCGTCCGGGACGTGATCGCCCGCTTCGCGCAGGATCCGGGCCCACCGCCGCTGGCAGCGCACCGGGCCGTCATCGATCGGTGCTTCGCGTTCGACATGATGGACGAGATCCTGTCCGCCCTGGACGCGGACGGTTCGGACTTCGCGGCCGCGACCCGGAAAACCCTGCTGACCAAGGCGCCGTCGAGCCTCGTCCTGACGCTGTGCCTGCTGCGCCTCGGCCGCGGTGCGCCCAGCCTGGAGGCCTGCCTGGAGCGCGAGTACCACGCCTCGTTGGCGCTGCTGGACGAGGGCGATTTCCGCGAGGGCATCCGCGCCGCGGTGATCGACAAGGACAAGAGCCCGCGCTGGGATCCGCCGACCCTCGACGCGGTCGATCCCGCCCGGATCGCCCGCTGGCTGGAGGCGCGGGCGGAACCGGTTTTTCCGGGGTCGCGCACGGGTCCGATCTGACGGGGGCCGCCTGATCTCATCCACCGCCACATCCTGAGGTGCCCGCTTCAGCGAGCCTCGAAGGAGGGCTCCAGGCATCGTGCGGCCGGCTCAAGGGCTCCTTCGAGGCGGCTGCGCCGCACCTCAGGATGAGCATGCGGGTCGGCGTGACGGTCGATTGTCGGGACTCTGCGTCCCGCTCGGAACGAAGGGGAGGAATGGGATGGCACAGACCGTCGGGTTCATCGGTCTCGGCAACATGGGTGGGCCGATGGCGGCCAACCTCGTTCGGGCCGGGCATACCGTACGTGGGTTCGATCTGGTACCGGCCTCGCTGGACACCGCCCGCGCCGCGGGGATCACGGTGGCGGGCTCGGCCCTCGAAGCGGCCGAAGGTGCCGATGTCGTGATCACCATGCTGCCCGCCGGGCGGCACGTGGTCGAGGTCTGGACGCAGCTCGCGGAGGCACTCCCCGCCGGCACCCTGCTGATCGATTCCTCAACCGTCGATGTCGAGAGCGCCCGCAAGGCCCATGGCCTCGCCGAGGCGCGGGGCTGCCTGTCGGTGGATGCGCCGGTCTCGGGGGGAACCGGCGGCGCGAGGGCCGGGACGCTGACCTTCATGGCCGGCGGTGCCACGGCGGCCTTCTCGCGGGCCGAGCCGCTCCTCAAGGCGATGGGTAAGAACGTGTTCCATTGCGGCGATGCCGGGGCCGGGCAGGCGGCCAAGATCTGCAACAACATGATCCTCGGCATCTCGATGATCGGCGTCAGCGAGGCCTTCGCGCTCGGCGAGAAGCTCGGCCTGTCGCATCAGGCGCTCTACGACGTGGCCTCGGTCTCCTCGGGCCAATGCTGGTCGCTGACCACCTACTGCCCGGTGCCCGGCCCGGTGCCGACCTCGCCGGCCAACAATAGCTACAAGCCGGGCTTCGCCGCCGCGCTGATGCTCAAGGACCTCCGGCTCGCGCAGGCCGCGGCGCTCGCCTCCGGTGCCGCGACGCCGCTGGGCGCCGAGGCCGCGCAGATCTACGGCCTGTTCGAGGGCGCCGGCCACGGGGGAGAGGACTTTTCCGCGATCATCACTATGCTCCGCGGTCAGGGAGGCGAGTCGTGAGCGACACGTACGAGACGATCCTGACGGAGACGCGCGGGCGCGTCCTGCTGATCACCCTCAACCGGCCGAAGGCGCTGAACGCGATCAACGCACAGCTTACCCGCGAGGTGATCCGGGCGGCCACCGGGGCGGACGCGGATCCGAATATCGGCTGCATCGTGGTCACCGGTTCGGCCAAGGCCTTCGCGGCCGGCGCCGACATCAAGGAGATGCAGCACGCCACCTACGCGGAGATGTACGCGGGCGACCGGTTCGCCGACTGGGACCGGTTCGTCGGCGTGCGCAAGCCGATCATCGCCGCGGTGGCGGGCTACGCGCTCGGCGGCGGCTGCGAGCTCGCCATGATGTGCGACATCATCCTGGCGGCGGACACGGCGCAGTTCGGCCAGCCCGAGATCAAGCTCGGCGTGATGCCGGGGATCGGCGGCAGCCAGCGGCTGACCCGCTTCGTCGGCAAGGCCAAGGCCATGGAGATGTGCCTGACCGGCCGGATGATGGACGCCGCCGAGGCCGAGCGCGCGGGTCTGGTCTCCCGCGTGATCGCCGCCGACCAGCTCCTCGACGAGGCGCTGAAGGCCGCCGAGACGATCGCGTCCATGTCGCTCCCGATCGCCATGATGACCAAGGAGGCGGTCAACCGATCCTACGAGACCACGCTGACCGAGGGGATCCGGTTCGAGCGGCGGGTCTTCCACGCGATGTTCGCCACCAAGGACCAGAAGGAGGGCATGGCCGCCTTCGTCGAGAAGCGGCCGCCTCGGTTCGAGAACACCTGAACGCGACCCGCCCCGGCAACGGGACGGGCAGCCAAGAGCACGATAGGGGAGGGGAACGACCATGCCGAGCTTCCGGGAGGCCCGCGACCTTCTGCTGGCCCATCGCACCGATTACGCCGCCGCCGTCTCGGCCTTCGCGTGGCCCGATCCGGTGCCGTTCAACTGGGCGCTCGATTGGTTCGACGCGGTGCTCGCCGGTCCCGAGAGCCGCGACCGGGCCGCCCTCCGGATCGTCGAGGCCGGCAGCGGCGCCGAGCAGAGCCTCACCTTCGGTCAGCTCGCCCGGCGCTCCAACCAGGTGGGGAATCACCTGCGGCAGCTCGGCCTGAGGCGCGGTGACCACCTGCTCCTGCTGCTCGGCAACGTCCCGGCCCTGTGGGAGACCATGCTGGCGGCGATGAAGCTTGGCGCCGTGGTCATCCCGGCGACCACGCTGCTGACGGCAGACGAACTCGCCGACCGCCTCGCCCGCGGGCGCCCGCGGGCGATCGTGGCGGGGCCGGAGCAGATCGCGCGCTTCTCCGGGCTCGACACGGGCGGCGCCATCCGCCTCGTCACGGGCGCGGCGACGGAGGGCTGGGCCGCCTATGACGACGCGTTCGCGGCGTCGGACAGTTTCGCGCCGGACGGTCCGACCGGGGCCGACGACCCGATGCTCCTCTACTTCACCTCCGGCACCACGGCGAAGCCGAAGCTCGTGCGTCACAGCCACCGCTCCTACCCGGTGGGAGCGCTCTCGACCATGTACTGGCTCGGGCTCCAGCCGGGGGACGTGCATTGCAACGTCTCCTCGCCGGGCTGGGCCAAGCACGCGTGGTCGTCGTTCTTCGCACCCTGGAATGCCGGGGCGACGATCCTGGTGATCAACCAGGCGCCGTTCAACGCCGCCGCCCTGCTGGCGCAGCTGGAGCGGACCGGCGCCACTACGCTGTGCGCCCCGCCGACCGTGTGGCGGATGATCATCCAAGAGGATCTCACTGGCCGGGCGCTTGCCCTGCGCGAGGTCTGCGCGGCGGGCGAGCCCCTGAACCCCGAGGTAATCGAGCGCGTGAAGGGGGCGTGGGGCCTCACGATCCGCGACGGCTACGGCCAGACCGAGACCACGGCGCTCATGGCCAACACCCCGGGTCAGCCGGTGGTGCCGGGCGCCCTGGGCCGGCCTCTGCCGGGCTACCGGGTTCGCGTCCTCGATATCGACGGCCAAACGGCCTCCGAGGGCGAAGTCTGCCTCGAGCTCGGGGCGCACAGGCCCGCCGGCCTGATGCAGGGCTACGACGACGGCCAGGGCAATCTGTCGGGGGCCGACGGCGATCTCTACCACACCGGCGACGTCGCCTTCGTGGACGACCAGGGCTGCTACACCTTCGTGGGCCGCGCCGACGACGTGTTCAAGTCGTCGGGCTATCGCATCAGCCCGTTCGAGCTGGAGAGCGTGCTGATCGAGCACCCGGCCGTGGCCGAGGCGGCGGTCGTGCCGATTCCGGATGCGATGCGCCACACCATCCCGAAGGCCTACGTGTCCCTGGTGGCGGGCGCCTCGTCGGGACCGGAGACGGCACTCGACATCTTCCGCTTCACCAATGCCCGGCTCGCGACGTTCAAGCGCCTGCGGGGGCTCGAATTCGTCGCCGATCTGCCCAAGACGATCTCGGGCAAGATCCGCCGGGTGCAGCTGCGCCGCCTGGAGCACGAAGGCGTCACCGACGATCCGCATCGCGGCCGGGCCTACACGCAGGCGGACTTCCCCGAGCTGAAGGGCGAGGCGGAGCGCAAGCTCGACCAGACCGCGGGCTAGGAGGGCCGGTGCGCGCCGTCGCGCCACGGCGCGCGCAGCAGGGCGGCCAGAGCCGCTCCCGGGTCGCTCTCGGGTCCTTGAAGGAACCCTCAAGGTTTCCGGTTTCCGAAGCGGAAGCCGCCGATTTACAGGGGTTCTCAAGCCTCCCGTCGACGCTGTCGCGCGTGACCGGGCCCGCACCGGCTGATCAATAAAATTGCGCGCATCCGCTTCAGCGCCGGGGAGGCTCTGCGGCGCAATCCTGTCCTCAACAAAGGGGACGGGTTCGATGGGCGCGGGGCTTCTCAGGACGGTTCGGGGGATGCTGGTCGGTGCGGCGACGCTGCTCGGCCTCGCCGCCACGGCTCAAGCGCAGACGCTGGCGAGCCTGCCCACCGAGGCCGGCGCCAAGATCCTCAACGAGGCCAAGCCGATCGCCGCGTGGGTGACGTTCTGCCAGTCTTACGCGGCCGAGTGTGCGGTCGACCGGAGCGAGCCGGCCCGGATCAGCCTGACGCCGGCGACCTGGGCGACGATCGTGTCGGTGAACCGGCGGGTCAACAAGGCGGTCGAGCCGATGACCGACCAGGATCACCTGCACGTGGCCGATCGCTGGGACCTGGCCGAGGACGGCATCGGCGATTGCGAGGACTTCCAGCTGCTCAAGCGCCACCTGCTGGTCGAGGCCGGCCTGCCGCGGCGGGCGATGCGCATGACCGTGGTGATCGACGAGAAGGGCGAGGGCCACGCGGTGCTGACGCTCGTCACCGACCGGGGCGACCTGGTGCTGGACAACAAGACCAACGCGATCCTGCCGTGGCACAAGACCGGCTACGTGTTCATCAAGCGCGAGAGCCAGGACGCGGTCGCCTGGGTCTCGCTCGGCGGCGTCACCTCCCCGGTCACCACCGCCAACCGCTGAGGGGTCTCAGGCCGCCCGGCTCAGCGACGGCTGCGCGCGGCTCGCCACGTAGGACTCGACCCGGCCGATGAAGGCGGCGAGATGCGGGGCGACGCCCCGAAGGTTCGCCAGGTCCCGGACCAGGATGTCCCGCGACAGCGCCCTGTCGCCCTCGCTCCGCGCGTCGGCGAGATAGGAATCGACCGCGTGCTCCGCGATATTGATCGCACCGGCCCGACCATCCTCGGCGAGCGCTCTGATCACCTGCTGGATGGCGGGCTGCATCGCGGGTCCTTTCCTGGGGGCGGCTCCGTCCGCGACGGGCTGGCCGGCTTCATGCGCTTCGATCGAGCTCGTCGCGAATCCCCTGCGCGAGCCGCTCTCAGAAGCCGGCAAAGCCGACCTGAATCAAGGCCTTCCGAGAGGGTGCAGAGCGGCTATTCACCCAGCGCATGTGCTCCCGGCAAGCCCTGCGGATGCAACACTCTCTTAAATCGGAACCGATACGCCTCCCCACGCGTTGCCAACTCCGCTTCAGCCCATTGTGCGTCGCACGTGGCCGTGTCACCCTTCCGTCATCATCGGGCGGCGGGGGCTTGAACCATGCGGCACGCGGATGGCGGAATCTCGTGTCAGGTGTTCGGCCCCCTGCAATGGCGCGGGTGGACGCATGCGGCGTGCCGGGCGCGGCAGGCGGCGAGTTTCGCCCTGCTGGGCACGATCCTCACGATGGGCGGTGCCACGACTCACGCCCATGCCCGGCTGGTTCTGCCGGATCAGGTGAGCGCCGCCGAACCGACTGGGCCGGTGCGGGCAATCGCCGGCTGGACGGATTTCTGCATCCGCACACCCCAGGAATGCACGGTCGACACCGCCGAGCCCGCCGAGATCCCGCTGACCGTGGCGGTGTGGCGGACCCTGCAGAGCGTCAACCGCCGCGTGAACGCGCGCATCCGGCCGATCACCGATCAGGCGCATTGGGGCGTCGTCGACCGATGGGACTTCCCCGATGACGGGTTCGGCGATTGCGAGGATTACCAGCTGCTGAAGCGGCGGATGCTGGTGGAGCGCGGCCTGCCGCGGCGCGCCCTGCTGATGACTGTGGTAATCGACGAGACCAACGAGGGCCACGCGGTGCTGACGGTGCGAACCGATCGCGGCGACTTCATCCTCGACAACAAGACCGATGCGATCCGCTCCTGGCGGCGCACCGGCTACAGCTTCGTCAAGCGGGCCGGCCAGGATGGGGCGGCCTGGGTGTCACTGGAGGGCAAGGACGGCGCCGCGCAGGTGGCCACCGCCGAGCCCTGAATCCCGTCAGGCGCCGACCAGCATCGCCGCAAGGTCGAGGGCAACGCGGCCGGAGAGCAGGCTCCATCCGCACGCAATGATGGTCGCCAGCATCACAAACGGTATCGGCCGGCCCTCGATCCGCCGGCCGCGCACGGTGTTGCGCAGAATGATAAATGGCGCCGAGAAGGCCAGCATCGGTAAGGCCGCCACCGCGGGCAGACCGCCCCGCTCCAGCAGGCTGAAGCTCGCGCGCCGTGCCGCGAACAGCTCGAAGGCGCTGGCGATCAGGCCGGACAGCGCCAGCCCGATGCACAAGGTCCGAATCGATTCGAGGGCAGTCGGAGTGAGAACCATTATTCGCGCTCCCGATACAGGTTGCGCGCACTGTACTCACGCCGTTTACCGCTTGTTAAGCACGAGTCGACGTTAGCGTTAATCCGTGCACAGGTCGGGCCGGCGGAACCCGGCCCAGGGCACGGGATCGACCGCGGCGTGGTGCGTCAGGCCTCTTCCTCAAGATCGATGTCGAGGATCGCCATCCGGAAGACGAAGGAATCGTCTCCGTCCTCCTTGTCGTCGGCAATCACACCGATCGACTCCTCGCCGATGAACACCTCGGCGGAGTCGCCGGTCTTCATCGCCGTGAGGCGGATATTGTTGTTCGCGAACTTGCGACGCAGATAGTCCTGAAGCTTCGCGGTCTCGGCTTTGGTCACGCTGGTCGATCTCCCCTGGCGGCGCTGGCGCCGCGGATGGGCCGAGGGCTTGCCACGCCTAGGGCGGAGCGGCAAGCGCGGCGGCGCTGCGGGTCAGATCCCATCGCCCAGGTGGATGAACTGATCGAGGGCGACGAGCTGGTCCATCGCCCGGGCGGGATCGTCGCAGCCGGCGGTGCCGACCACGCGCGCCGGCACGCCGACGACCGTGGTGTTCGGCGGCACCGGCCGCAGCACCACCGAGCCCGCTGCCACCCGGGCGCAGGCCCCGACCTCGATGTTGCCCAGGATCTTGGCGCCGGCACCGATCATCACGCCGCGGCGGATCTTGGGATGGCGGTCGCCGCGCTGCTTGCCGGTGCCGCCCAGGGTCACGGCGTGGAGGATCGACACGTCATCCTCGATCACCGCGGTCGAGCCGACCACGAGCCCGGTGGCGTGGTCGAGGAAGACGCCCCGCCCGATCTGCGCCGCCGGGTGGATGTCGCACTGGAACACCTCGGAGACCCGGCTCTGGAGGTAGAGGGCGAGGTCGCGACGGCCGCGGTTCCAGACATGGTGGGCGAGGCGGTAAGCCTGCAGGGCGTGAAAGCCCTTGAAGTAGAGTACCGGTTCGAGGGCTCTCAGGGTCGCCGGATCGCGGTCGATCACCGCGCCGATATCGGCGCGGAACGCCTGCCCGATGCCCGGATCCGCGGTGATGGCCTCGTGAAAGGCATGGGCGACGAGATCGGCCGGCAACGACGGGTGCCCGAGCCGGGCCGCGACCCGGTGGGAGACCGCGCCTTCCAGCGTGGTGTGGTTCAGGATCGTCGAGACGATGAAGGAGGCGAGCTGCGGTTCGGTCCTCAGGACATCCTCCGCCTCGTCCCGCAGCCGCGACCAGACCGGGTCGACGACCGCGAGGTCATGCGATGGGTGAGTGAAGGCAGGACTGGCGCTCATGGGCGGATGCTCATGTCCGGGACTTCAAGTGGTTCGCCGGTTACGCGTGCGGCGGCCCGGTCCAGCGCCCGCCCGTGCAGGGCGGGTGTCCCGCCCGGGGCGGAAACGGATCACAGCGCCGCCGGACCGCGCGTTCGGCCTTAGCGTGGTGTGCTGCACCGCGACGATCAAGGGCCCGCGTGGCCCAAAGGTCGCGTTGACCGCATGGCTGTCAGCGAACGGGAGCGGCTCAGTTCCCTGCCGGGACCGTCTGCCCGAACCGCGCTTCGATCGCCGTCGTCAGCCGGTCCAGCATCGTCTGGACCGGGATGTTGGAGGTGTCCACCGTGGCCGGGGCCCGGGCGTAGAGCGGCTCGCGGCTCGCCAGCACGGCACGCAGCTCCTGCATCGCAGAGGCATGGTCGCCCGTCGTGGCAAGGTGACCCTGCTCGCGGACCCGGCTCATGTGCTCCTCTGGCCGGGCACGCAACCAGATCGTGTAGAAGGCCTGCAGCAGCAGATCGTAGGTGAGGGGCTCCGCGACGATTCCGCCACTCGTGGCCAGGATCAGCGGTCCGGGATGCTCGGTGAGGCGACGCAGGGCTGCCTGTTCCAGCCGACGGTAGCCCTCCTGGCCGTAGATCGCGAAAATCTCCTGGACCGACAGGGCATTCTCCCGCTCGATCTCGGCATTCAGTTCCACGAAGGTCCAGCCCAAACGCTCGGCCGCGAGCTTGCCGAGGGTCGATTTGCCGGCGCCGCGCAGACCGATCAGTGCTACCCGAGGCCGGTTGCTTGATTCGAGTCGGGACCCGCCGGACAGCGCCTCCTTGGCCGCGGCGATCTGGGCCGGGCTCGCCTGACCGAGCAGGTCGCGCACCACCGGCCAGTCGGGCAGGGCGTCATGGCCGGTGATCAGATCGTCCAGCCGCACGCCCATGGCGTTGGCCACCCGCCGCAGCAGGATGATGGAGACATTCCCCTGGCCCCCCTCCAGCTGCGCAATGTAGCGCTCGGACAGGCCGGAAGTCTGCGACAGGACCTTGCGCGACAGCCCGCGCACGGTGCGCGCATGTCTGACGCGGCGCCCGAGGTCCGTGAGAAAGAGTGATTCTTGTTCCACCACGCCGGTCATGGCGCCGTCCGCTTTCCTGCCAGCTTGAAAGCAGAGTCCGTGCCCTGCATGCCTGCCGCTTCGAGATCCGACGCGCCTCGGCGTCCCTCCGGGCCAAAGGTGCCCGAACGTGCGCGCGTAGACCGGCGTTTCCTGCCCTGAGATCCGTCGTGCGCCACCCGCGTACGACCGCTATGCTGCGGCGCCGGTCCGTACCGTACCGATTCAACCACGTTGCTGGCGTGGCGCCTATGTGTTGCGGAACCGTGCGATGGTCAAGCCTTGGGCATGATCCTTGTGTGGGCAGAAGCCCGGATCGGCGGACCTACTCGACCGGAAGGGCCGTGGCCTCGCGCACGGGCGCGGCGGCCGGCGCGCGCCGCGGTGTGGCGGCGGCGAGCATCTGGAGGGACGGACGACGCGGCGGCAGCGGCACCTCGACCGCTTCGGCCACCGCTTCGGAACCCGGCGCCGGAGCGGCGGCTTTCGTCGCCGGAGCGGGTGCCGCCTCGGCCGGCGGTGAGAGCCGCAGTTCCGCGACCTGCGCCGGCGCGGGATCGGTTGCCGCGACGGCGCTCCCCAGGCTGGTGGGCCGGCGCGGCGGCAGCGGCACCTCCACGGACGGAACGGCGGCGGCGGCCGGGGCCGCCTCCGGGCTGGCGGCCGGAGCTGCGGCCGGATCGATGGACAGGCTGGCGAGTACGACCGTCGCGCCGGCCAGGGCGGCCGGCCGGCGCGGCGGCAGCGGCACCTCGACGGTCTCGGTCGGGACCTCCGCCACCGCCGTGGTGCTGGGCGCATAGGCCAGGGCCGATGCAGCGGCGGTGTTCCGGGTATCGGCGGCGCCGCCGCCGAACAGGCTGGCGAGGGCGCTGGCCGAGGCCGCCACGGGTGCCACCACCGAGGCCACCTCCGTGGAGATGCCCTGGCGTTTGGCCGCGTAATAGTAGCCGCGATTGTAGTATTGATAGGCTTGGCTGAGATTGCCCTTGGCCGTGCGGTAAGCGCCCGCCAGGTAGGCCACACCGTAGCGCAGGTTGGTCTGCGGATCGTACAGGCCGGCGGCGTCGCCGGTATAGCCGAGGCTGCGCGCGGTCGCGTGCTTGATCTGCATGAGCCCGAGGGCGCTGCCGCCCTTGGCCCGCGGGTTGTAGTTGCTCTCGCGCTTGACCACGGCGTGGACGAAGCTCGCCGGGACGCCGTTCGCCTTCGCCTGCTGCTCGATCAACGCGTCGATATTGTCGTGCGCGCTCTGCCCGAAGGCGGCTGCGGGCACGACCGCGAGGACGGCGGCCAGGATAAGGCGATGCATTCCGAGACCCGGTGCTGCTTGTTCTGTGGTCAAGCTAGGTCGCGGGGAAATGAGGCCGGAAAGCGGCCCCGGTTCGGCAGCCTGTGGGCGACCCGGGTGTCAGGGATGTCTGTGATCCGCACGCCACAGACGCGCGTCGCCTCGCGCGTCGGTGCGTTGGTCCACAGGGATGCCTGCGGAGATAGGTGACCGATCAGTGCAGGATGAGGCGCGCGACGGCGTGGGCGAAGCCATCGGCGTCGTTGCTGTCCGTGACCGCGCGCGCGGATGCCTTCACGGCGTCCTCGGCATTGCCCATCGCCACGGACAAGCCGCTCTGCGCGAACATCGGGCGGTCGTTGCCAGCATCGCCGAAGGTGGCGATCCGCTCGGGCGGGATCGCGAGATGCGCGCTCATCCAGGCGACGAACTGGCCCTTGTCGAGATCCGGCGGTGTCACGTCGAGGTAGTATTTCTGCGATCGGTGAACGGTCGCTTGGTCCGCCAGGGCAGCCCCGATTCGCGCCTCGCACGCCGCGAGATGGGCGTGGTCGCGGCTGACGCCGACGATCTTGGATGCGGCACCCATGAGCGTCCCGAGGTCGGCGACGACGCGAGGCTCCGCGCCGATCGTGCGCCGCTCGAGGTCGGTGTAGGGGCCGTCCGGATCGCGCAGGCACCACGCGCCCTCGGCGAAGACCCAGACGTCGAGCTCCTCGGCCAGGAGCCGGTCGAGGGCCGACCGGGCTGCCGCCTCGGGGATGGTCCGTGCCTCGATGGTCGAGAGATCCGGCCGCACAACGCTCGCGCCGTTGAAAGCCGCCATCGGCAGGTCGAGACCCAGTTCGGCGACGAGGCTCCGCAGCCCGATCGGCGGCCGTGCCGAGGCGATGCTGAAGCCGATGCCGGCCGCGCGCAGTCGCCGCACCGCCGCCACCGTCGCCTCGGTCAGGCGCTTGTCGCCGGTGACCAGGGTGCCGTCGACGTCCGAGATCACCAGGGCGATCCCCCCGGCCTCGCCGGATCCTGCTGTCATCGGCTCACTCCCCGCCCGCATCCCGGCGCGCCTCGGCCGCTAACTCCGCCACGACCCGGTCGGCAATCGCCTCGGGCGGTTCGAGGATCCCGACGGTGATCGGGTGCTCGTCGGGAGCGGGAACTTCCAGGGTCGCGAACTGGCTGTCCAGGAGGCGCGGCGACATGAAATGGCCCTGGCGCTCGGCGAGGCGCTGCCCAATCAGGGCCCTGTCACCGTCCAGATAGACGAGGCGGACGCGTCGGCTCCCCCGGGTGAGGATGTCCCGGTAGGCACGGCGGAGGGCGGAGCAGACCACCACACCCGACTCACCGGCATCAAGACGCTGCTGGATCCAGGTCGCGATCCGGGCCAGCCACGGGGCACGATCCTCATCGTCGAGGGCGTGACCCGCATGCATCTTCGCCACGTGCTCGGGTGTGTGGAAGCTATCACCATCCACGAAGATCCAGCCGAGCCTCTCGGCGATCAAGGCCGCCACGGTGCTCTTCCCCGAGCCCGAGACACCCATGACCACGAGCACCCGACCGGCGGCCGTCCCGACATCAGGCGTCGGCTCTGCTGGGGACGTCATCCAGACCACCGTGGCTCCAGGCGCTGCGCGTGCCATCATTAGGAGCGGGCGCGAAGAAGGAAAGATGCCCCCCGCGCTCGTCAGGGCCTCCCTGTGCCGGAACCGTAACGCGGCCAAGCGCGTTCATGTCCGAGAGCGCGAACATATAGGGAACATACGCCGTATGACGACCACCACCGCAAAGGCGACGAAGGCTGGCCGGAGCGCCGGATCGCACCAGGAGGCCGGCACGGGCAGCGCCAGCGACAATCCCAAGGCCGACCCGAAGGACGTGTCGAACCAGATCAAGGACCCGGACCAGTGGACGACGGGCGGCGAGCCGATGACCGGCGCGCAGGCCTCTTATCTGAAGACGCTCTCGGAAGAGGCCAAGGAGCCGGCGGCGTTCGATCCCGACCTCGACAAAGCCGAGGCCTCGAAGCGGATCGACGACCTCCGCCACAAGGCCGGCCACGCCTGAGCCGCGAAGGGCGCGCCTGCACCAGGCGCGCCCTTCGTCACGTCTAACCCTGCCGGCGTCTATCCTGGCCGGAAACGCCAAGCCCGCCCTGTTTCGGACACTTCATTAAGCCGGCGGCAATGGCGAGCGGCTATTCGGCCTTGTGGCGCGTGCGGCCACGCGGGCGGCGGGACTTGGAAGGCGCGTGCGACCATGGATGAGCCGGGATGCGGCGGGGCGGGGAAGGGCGCAATGCGATCCCGGATGACGTCCGCCTGGATCGACCGGATGCGCGCCGCGGCTGCGCGCTTCGCCCGCGACGCGTACGGCTCCACGGCGACGGAATACGCCCTCATCGGTGGCCTGATCTTCCTCGTCGCCGTCGGCAGCATCCGGTATTACGTGTCTCGCGTCAGCGCCGTCTACGGCAACATCAGCGCGGCGGTGACCCAGTCGAACTGAGCGGAGCAGGTTGGCCTCAGCCCGTCACGCGGCCGCAAGAGCCGGGCTGTCGCGGTCGATAAGGTCCAGATTTGTGTCCCGATATTGAAGACGTCCGAGCCGCGCCCGGCGTTTCGCGCGCCGATGCCCCGAAAAAGCTGTGCTTAACGAGGATGACTTGGCGGTCTCGGCCGTGGCGGGCGGAGTGTGGCTCACCCGCTACGGACACCTGGCCCGCTATGGGCTAGGCACGGGCTCGGCAATACCGATGGGCAACATCTGGATGCGCAAACTTCCCCACGTCCTGCTCGCCGTCACGGCGATGTCGGGCTGCACGTACCTGCCCGCGGCGGGTCCGACGGCGAGTGCGATCCAGGCTGGGGCTGAGGTGGCCACGGCCGATGGCGGCCTTCTCGCCCGCTACGAGATCATCGACGTCACGCCCTCGGTGGTCG
>Ga0316228_1002693_pt1 | contig 15235 bp, 16 predicted proteins | sample TBH18021metaG_FD_206005 | JGI IMG/M metagenome (GOLD analysis project Ga0316228, IMG submission 206005) | Freshwater microbial communities from Trout Bog Lake, Wisconsin, USA - TBH18021 | ecosystem: Environmental > Aquatic > Freshwater > Lake > Hypolimnion/Profundal zone | place: USA: Wisconsin... | reverse complement strand
CTGCGAAGGCAGTCGACCGGCGGCTGCAGGAGCAGGCCGACCAGATCGCCGCCCTGGACAAGAGCGTGGCGCAGCGCGCCGAGGCCAGCACCGTCCAGGCGGCGCTCCGGGTCGTCGTCGCCGACCGGGTGGCGGCCGCGCTGGAATCCGGGGCGAGCTATGCCGAGCCGCTGGCGACCCTGCGCAAGCTCGATCCGGGAACGGAGGCGCAGGCCAAGGCCCTCGCCCCCTTCGCCGACGGCGGCGCCCCCTCGGCGGCGGATCTCGCCGACACGTTCCGGCCGATCGCCGAGCGGATCGCGGCCAAGCGGCAGGCGCAGCGCGCCAGGAGCGCGGCCGAGACCGGCGATTTCCGCACCAAGCTCCTCAGCATGGCCGACGGTCTCGTGCAGATCCGCAAGGCCGACGCGCCCGCCCCCGAGGCCTCGGGCGATCCGGAGAGCAAGGTCCAGGCGTCCCTCGACCGCGGCGACCTGACGGCAGCCTCGGCGGCCTTCGCGGCGCTCCCGGCCGAGGCCCAGGAGCAGGCTGGGGATTTCGGCGCCAAGCTCAAGGCCCGGGCCGAGGCCGAGCAGGCCGTGCGCACCCTGCTCGACAGCGCCTTCAAGGCCCTGCCGGTCGGCGCGCCCCAGCCGGCCCAAGCCGCCCCCGGGCGCTAGTCCGGTGAGGGCCCCGATCCGCGCGCTGCGCGGCCGCATCATCTCCGAGCGGGCGCGCAGGCGCCCCGCTCCTCCCGCCCCCCGCGACGGCCGCCAGCCGGCCGCCGACAGGAGATACTGACCCCATGTGGCGCGCCCTCGCCTTCCTGGCTCTGCTCGCACTCGCCGCCTTCGGGGCGGTCTGGATCGCCGACAGGCCCGGCACCGTCACCGTCGTCTGGAACGGCTACCAGATCGGCACCAGCCTCGCGGTCGCCCTCGTGGGCGTGATCGCGGCCGCGATTGTCCTGGGCGTGCTCTGGGCGATCGTGCGCGGCGTCATCGGCCTGCCGGAGGCCCTGGTCCGCGGCTCGGCCGAGCGCCGCCGGGCCAAGGGCCTCTCGGCCCTCTCCCGCGGCATGGTCGCGGTGGGCTCGGGCGATCCTCTGGCGGCTCGCCGCTTCGCGGGCGACGCCGAGCGGCTCCTCGGCACCGAGCCGCTGACCCTGCTGCTCAAGGCGCAGGCGGCGCAGATCTCCGGCGACCGGGACGCGGCCGAGAGCGCCTTCCAGCGCATGGTCGACGATCCCGAGACCCGGGTCCTGGGCCTGCGCGGCCTGTTCGTGGAGGCCCGGCGCCGCGAGGACGAGACCGCCGCCCGCGCCTACGCCACCGAGGCTGCCCGCCTCGCCCCGAGCGTCACCTGGGCCAACGAGGCCGTGCTTGAGGCGCAGAGCGCCGACGGCGACTGGGCGGCCGCCCTCGAGACGATCGAGCGTCGCTCGTCCCTCGGACTGATCGACAAGGCCGCGGCCCGACGCCAGCGGGCGGTGCTCCTCACCGCGATCGCCGGCGAGCGCGAGGCCGGCGAGCCGGAACTCGCCGCGGAGCGCATCCTGCAGGCGGTCAAACTCGCCCCCGACCTCGTCCCGGCGGCTTGTATCGCCGGCCGCCTCCTCGCCCGCCGCGGCGACGTCAAGAAGGCCGCGCGGATCGTCGAGGCGGCCTGGAAGGCCAATCCCCATCCCGACCTCGCCAAGGTCTATCTCGGCCTGCGGCCCGGCGATTCGGTCCGCGACCGCCTCGCCCGCGCCGAGGTCCTGGCGAAGCTGTCCGTCTGGGATCCGGAATCCCGGCTCGCCCTGGGCCAGGCTGCCCTCGACGCGCGGGACTACAAGCGGGCCCGGGAGGCCGTGAAGCCCCTGCTCGCCGACCGTCCGACTGCCCGGGCCTGCCTGATGATGGCGGCCATCGAGGAGGCCGAGCACGGGGCCGCCTCCGGCCAGGCCCGCGAGTGGCTCGCCCGGGCCGCCCGCGCGCCACGCGACCGCGTGTGGATCGCCGACGGCATCGCCTCCGACACCTGGGCACCGGTCTCGCCGGTGACCGGGCGCCTCGACGCCTTCGCCTGGCGCGAGCCGCCGAACACGCTCGCCGCCGCACCCCCGGTGGAGCCGGAAGCGGACGCTGCCGGTCCGGCGCTCGTGTCGGCAGCCCCGAAAGCCGCGGCGCCGGTTTCCAGACCGGTCCCGACGTCGATCCCCCCGTCGGTCCCCACGTCGCCCCCCGCTTCGGCCTCGATCTCGTCCGCGGCGTCGACCGCTGCCGGCCCGGCCTCGGCCGCGCCGATCCCGACCGTCCTGCCGGCGAAGGCGAGCGCCCCGAAGGCGCCCGGTGCCGACCCGGTATCAGCCGGGATGGCGGCTGCGGCGCTGCCGCCGTCCGGTGCGGGTGAACGCGCGGTCCGCCGGATCGGCTGACCGGTCGGATCGCGTGCCGGCTATTGCCGGCTATCCGGACGCGGAATGACAGGAGCGCCGCGGGGTTACGGGCACGCCGCGGCGCTCGACCATTGCAAGTTGAATGAGCTGGCTTGCCGTGTAGCTTGTCGTGAGAGCCGCCGACCGAGGATCCGATCATCCCCCAGCCTGCCCAGAGCCTGCACGCGCCGTTGATCCCGTCGGATCGGGGCGGCGTCCCGCGTCGCGCGGTGCGGCCGTGACCCTCCTCGACGAGGAGAGCGAGCCGCGCCGGCAGGTCGGAGCCCTGCCGTTCCGGTCCGGGCGGGACGGAAAGACCAAGATCCTGCTGGTGACCTCGCGGGAGAGTCGCCGCTGGGTCATCCCCAAGGGGTGGCCGATGAAGGGCCGCAAGCCGTTCGAGGCGGCCGCGCGGGAGGCCTACGAGGAGGCCGGCCTGCGCGGTGCGGTCGGCAAGCGCCCGATCGGCCTGTACCTCTATCAGAAGCGCCTCCGGAACCTCGACACCGTCCTGTGTCAGGTGAAGGTGTTCCCCCTGGAGGTGCGCAAGCAGCTCAAGCACTTCCCCGAGGCTCGTCAGCGCGAGCTGCGCTGGTTCACGCCGTCGGAGGCCGCCGAGGCAGTCTCCGAGCCGGGCCTCGCCGCCCTGATCCGGGCCGCAGCGCGCACGTAAAATGCGCGGAAGCGCAACACGGCGTTGCCAACGCTGCGGCGATCCGTTATGGCCCCACTCGGCCGGACGGACACGCCCTCCACGGGGCGCCTCGGTCACCTGCTGCGGTAGCTCAGTGGTAGAGCACTTCATTGGTAATGAAGAGGTCGAGAGTTCAATCCTCTCTCGCAGCACCATACATCTCAACGACTTAGCATCAGAATAAGAAGTGCTCGGGGGTTCTTGTGAACCCGGGGCCACCCGGTGAACCCGGCGATAGGTTCAGCCAGCCCGCTCGACGCCCCTCCCCTGCCCGCGATAGCCTCGCCCCATGGAAGAGGATCAAGGTCCGATCGCAGAAGCTGTCGCGGCGCTGAGGTTGAGCGGCTACCAGCTCGAACGGGTAGCCCGCGATCACATGCTGTGGCTGGTCAACGGGAAGCCAATGACCGAGGGCGAGTTGATGGCGCTGGCCGTGCGCCTCGGCCTCATGGACTCCACGGACCGGCTGCAATAGGCCGCCGCCATGCCTAAAGAACCACCCACCGTCTCCGAGCTACGCAAGGCTGCCGAGATCACCGACCAGGAGATCGACGCCGCGGTCGACGTCGTGCTCGCGGATCTGGCGACCGAGGCCTACCCGCTCGCGAAGGGCTGGACGCTCGACCTCGTGGAGACGCTCCGGACGAACACCCGCGCGGCCGAGGCGCTGACCACCGACATGTCGGCCTGGAAGCGGAACATGGTCCGGACCGCGATCCTGCTGGCGCATCCGGTGAAGGGATGAGGGAGGCGGCTCGGTGACGCCAGCGGAGTACGTCCAGGTCGTTGTTCTGCCGACGGTGCGAGACTTCATGGAGAATGCCGGCGACAGGCGACTCGCCTACCTGTCGGCAATCGCCGCCTACCACATCACGGACTACCTGATGCGGGCCGCTCAGCCACCGAGCAGGACCGCGGCTGACGCCGAACTTAAGCGCATCCGCGAGACGCTCCAGCAGGACCTGAAGGAGTTTTACGACGTGATCGAGGGCATGGCCAATGGCGCAAAGCACTGCGGCCGTGATGCGAAGGGCCCCCGATTTACCCCAGGTGATGAGAAGTACGTGCCGCCCTTTGGCTTCGGTGAGGGCTACGGTGGCCTCGGGCAGGGACGGTGGGACGGTCCAGGCCTTCAAGTGCCAGCCGGAGACCACCAGATCTTCGTGGACACAGCGCTGGCCTACTTCCTCTTAGGCTGCGCTCGCCTTTTCCCTGATCGGATCCCGAGCATCCAGCCTTCGGATTGGTCGCATAAGTTCACGTAGGCCGGCGAGCACGATGCCGGACGACGAGGCCGACCCGGTCCTGGAGGCTGTTGACGCACTCCGGGCCGCCGGCGTCGCGGTGACGCCGATCGGCGACGAGCTCGAACGCTGGCAGATCGGCGATCTGATCTTCTCGGACGCGAACCTGTGGCGCCTCGCCGCGAGCCGCGGGCTGGTCGAGGACGGCGACTCGCGATAGCCCGGCGCTATGCCGAAGGTCCCATCGCCTCAAGGTGCCCGACCGCGCCAGGATATCCGCCCGCGCGTGCTGGCGGCACTGACTTCTGAGCCGTCCACCGCCACCGAGATCGCTGAGCGCGCTGGCATTCCCGGCCGTGAGCGGTCTATGCACGCAGCCCGAGCGCTGGCGCGCTTAGAGGCCGACGGCTTAGCAATCAGCGAGACGCGCCGGATCTGGATACGTTGGCGAGCTGTGTTCTGAGGCCAGCTACATCATGACGACAGAAGATCATACCCAGACGTGGAGGCGGCCATGGGCACACCCCGAAATCATGCACCCATCCATTTTCCAACGACTCGGGCTTGGATCGAAACCACTGCGCTTGCATTTCGAAATGGAGCGAAAATTCGTATCCGTATTTAAACTAGCCGTTTGAGGTAGTTTGCACCACTATCTGTCGGTGAAAACTTTTATCTACCCTAGGAGTTCGATGAAATGAACGCGGATCTAAATATATGTAGATAATTGTGAAGCGTTAAATTGAAACTTTATTTTAATAACGACCATAAAACTTTATCTTCGCAAAATGTTAAGAGAAAACAAATGGCCCGTAATGCACTAGTAATTGGGAATGCAGCCTATCCAGGTACTTACGTTCTAGGGAATGCGACGAATGATGCCAATGCTATATCCGTTGCGCTAGGAAATTGCGGTTTCAACGTAAAGAAGATCTTGAATGCAAGTTACGCAGAGCTAGACCAAGCGGTGATGGATTTCCGGAAAATTCTGGTTCCTGATGGAGCCGCCACACTGTATTTCGCCGGTCACGGTGTTCAGATCGATGGCGAAAATTACTTAGTCGGGGTTGACGCTGATCCGACAGATGAAACAGCTACAAAATACAAATCTTTAAAGCTTTCCTACTTAGTCGAAATAATGGATAAGGCCAGATCGGAAACAAACATCATAATTCTGGATGCTTGCCGGAACAATCCTTGGGGCGCTAGCTGGACTCGTTCAATAGGTCTAGGGGGATGGGCTCCGATTGTTGCGCCTCGAGGAACCTTAATCGCATTTTCTACCTCGCCCGGTGAAAAATCATATGACGGACTGGGCGCACATGGTCGCTACACTGAAGCGCTGCTACAGCATATTGAATCAGTTTGTCCTGTGGAAACCATGTTCAAGCGCGTGCGAAACACCCTGACGGCGGTTTCAATTAAAAAACAAATCCCCTGGGAACATACCTCGCTAATAGCAGAATTTTACTTCAATCGGAGTAGAAATAGTCCGACAACTAATTACGGTGATCAAGCCATTCGGGATGGCGGGTTTCTTATGGACCCGAGCAAGCCTGCCCATCTCATTATAGGCGGTCTGCGTTCGCGCTCGTGGGGGCCGCAGCGAGACGCGACTTCCCACATCAACGCTGCAGCACTTGCAACTTTCACAAGCAGCGAACGGTTTCTCATCGGTCGCGGCCTCTACTCAGCAGCAATTGGAGATTCCAGGCCTGCAAAATCATGGGTTGAAAATTTTGCTTCATATTCCTCAAATATTCGCCTGGAAGACAAGCAATCCCTACTTGAAGGAATGTTGTTCGAGATATTTTTTGATTCGGAAGGAAAGCTTCGAGATAAGCCAAAAAACGATTTGTTCAACGCAATATATCCATTGTCAAAATACCCGCAATTGACGCCAAGTTTTGAGTTTATTGCAGACGCGTTAGCGCAAACTGACAAATCGTTTCATGCTTTTCCAGATCTTCATAGCAATATCACGGTTGATGTATTAACGCGATTTGACACAGGGAGAGAGTTCCCAGCTGTTACCGGACTTATGGTTGGAGGTCGTGATATTCTTAGTCTTGACGGGGCAGATTTCGTCGATGAAAACGGGATTCCCTTATATTTTCGAATCAGTCAAGCAAATCTTCGAACTAAAATCTCGATAGGCGCGGTAATACCTATAAATCGGTTGCATTTAAATTACCCAGATCTATCCGAAATTCCGGCGCAAGTTCTTTTTCCATATGGGCACTCGCTTATTTGGAAATGGTAGGAATTGTTAATGGTCATTTAGCCTCGTTGGTCGGCAATGTGGGCTTTTACGCAATTTTGTGTGAAAGCCATCAAGCAGGAAATAGCCAGTCAACCCGCAAGAACTTATCTAATGAATTGTGTGGAATTCAAATTCTTCAGAGACTGATTTTGGCGCCGGGGTAGATGAGCCCATAAGGTGTGACCTAGTGCTTCTGAATTAATAACTGGACAGTCGAGAACCCATTCAAAGCCGTCACTTTCGAATTTGAGTAACGGTTCAAGCATGGGCGATTGGAAGCTCGCCGACCTGCGTCGTATAGCGCGGCGTGCGCATCTCGAATTTGGTGTTCCAGTCGCGTCGGCTCACCAACCCCGCCCGCGCCGGCACCACCGCGCCCCGGCCCCAGCGCGCGTTGCACGCGTCCATCGCCGCCATGAGCGGGCCTGAGCGCTCGCGGTCCAGCGCGCCGATCAGCGCGCGGGGGCTGTGCGACAGCGGCACGAGATCGTTCGTGACGATCCCGGCCTTGCTGTACCGCCACGGCCGCGCGCCCGGCTCGCGCCAGGTCCGCGCCACCCCGTGCCGAGCTGCCTTGATCAGCGCCAGCGTGTCCGAGCTGTGCTCCGGCAGCTGCACCGTGGTCGAGACGGAGCGCATCGGCTCGCCCCGGTCGTGCTCGCTCGTGTGATAGAAGATCGTGACGTGGTTGGTGCCCAGTCCCTCGCGCCGCAGCTTCTCGCCGAGCCGCGTTGCGTGCGCCGCCACCGCCTCTTCGAGCACCGCCCGCTCGGTGATCCGACTCGAGAACGAGCGCGTCACCGCGCAGCCCTTGCGCCGCGCCGGCACCATCTCCAGCGGCAGGCAGGCGACCCCGCGCAGCTCGTAGATGATCCGTTCACCCACCACGGTCAGGCCCTTGCGCACCGGCCGCGGGTCGATGTCGCGCAGGTCCGCCACGCTCTCCACGCCCATCGCCCGGAGCTTGGCGAGCGACGCCCGGCCGATGCCCCAGACCTCGGCAACGTCGATCCGGCACAGCCAGTGCGCGTAGGCCTCCGGGTCGGTCAGGTCGCACACGCCCTCCAGCACCGGCACGGTCTTGGCGATGTGGTTGGCGAGCTTGGCCAGCGTCTTGGTCGGGCCGATGCCGACGCAGGTCGGGATCCCGGTCCAGGCCCGCACCGTGGCGCGCAGGTCCCGCGCGAGCTCGACCCGTAAGGGCGGTGCTACGTCCGACAGGTTCAGAAAGCTCTCGTCGATGGAGTAGATCTCCACCTGCGGGCTGAACTGCCGGTAGACCGCGTTGGTCCGCCCGGACATGTCGCCGTAGAGGGTGTAGTTCGACGAGAACACCCGCACGCCCTGCACGCGGCACATCTCGCGGATCTTGAAGTACGGGTCGCCCATCTTGATGCCGAGCGCCTTGGCCTCGCTGGTGCGGGCGATGGCGCAGCCGTCGTTGTTCGAGAGCACGATCACCGGCACGGCGGCGAGCTTCGGGTCGAACACGCGCTCGCACGAGCAGTAGAAGCTGTTGCCGTCGATCAGCGCCACGGCGCGCCCTCCGCCGATCCGGTCGCGTCGGCGGGCCTCCGGCGTGCTCACGAGAGCTGCCCGCGGGCGACGTGCCATCGGATCGAGAAGCGCACCACGCCCCAGATCACACCCTCGCCGAGCTCGTCGACTGCGAAGGCGGGCAGGTCCGGGTTGCAGAAGGCGAGGCGTGCGACGTTGCCGTCGATCACGAGGCGCTTGCAGCTCATCTGGCCGTCGACCGCTGCGACGACGATGCTGCCGTGGCTGGCCTTGAGGCTGCGGTCGACGCAGGCGAGGTCACGGTCGTAGATGCCGGCCCCTTCCATGGACGAGCCAGCGATGCGCCACAGGAAGGTGGCGGGCGGGTTGGGTACGAGCCAGCGGGGCAGCTCAAGCGCGCCTTCCAGGAAGTCGTCGGCCGGTGACGGAAATCCGGCGCACAGGGCCTGGCCGATCAGCGGCACGCGGACGGCGTCGGGGCTGTGGATCAGTAGCTCGTCGACCCGATTGAGGTACACCCGCGGCTCCGCCGTGTTAGAACGAATACGGAACAAAGCTGATGGGTGAGCCGGGTTCAATCCGGGCGCGGAATGTTTCTTCCGCGCCGGTGGACGAATGTGAACTCGGATCGAAAACGTCAGTCGACGTGGAGCCTTAAGCGCATTGCGCGATCGGCGACGCGTGTTTGACAGGTTGGGATGGGAAGGAAACGGCAATGGCGATGAAGACGGCGTTCGTGGTGCAACCCTTCGAGCTTCATCGGAAGCGGCTGCGACCGGCCCGGCAGGAGCCGGCGCAGACCGAGAGCGGAGCGGTGAAGAAGGCTGAGAACTTGGCCAAGCGGATGCCGGGCGCGGCGGCGCTGAAGGTCGTGGCGGACGATGAGACCGGCGAGCTAGAGGGCGTCACCATCCTCGGCCAGTGGGGCGAGATTCCCGACGACTTCGCTGAAAACTTACAAGGCTGATCGTCAGCTGCGCCCCTTGGCCGCGAACTCCCAGATCGGCGGCCCCCAGGTCTGCCCGGGCTTCGTCCGGTAGCCGGAGAACCGGTCGAACACGATCCGGTCCTTCTCCACGCCGGTCACCCGGCTGTCGTTGACCATCAAGGCGCCGGCATACTCGACGCGCAGGAAGCCGTGCTCCGGATGGACGCCGAACGGCTGCTCGGCGTTCCAGCCCAGCCGGTGCGCCTCGGCGCCGTGCTGGTCGATGAAGGCCAGCGCGTTCGCTCGCATCGCTGCCCACCGCGCTGGGGTCAGATACCGGCAGGGCGACGCGTGTTCGGACAGGCGCTCAATCTGGTCGCGCCAGGAGGCGACGGCGGGTGGGAGGTCGGACATTGACGGCGGGGTACAGCCGAACGATTGCCGAAACGACAAGGCCCCGCCGTTGCGAAGCACGGCGGGGCTGCAGGGCGGGAAGATATTTCGAAATGTAGTGGTCAAGGGGTTAGCGAGCCGCCATATAGCTATCGTTTTTTCGGCGTAGAACCGCTTTGGACCGTTTTATACTTTTGTCTCGGGTGCTGGATCATTTCTGGGTATAGGTACTCAAGAGATCCTTCCGCTACCAGCGGGGATGTATAATTTTGGCTGATGTGAGTAGGAGTTTTGTTCATGAGTCCCGACAGCTGCTGAAGCGATAATGGCCTCCAAGCGCACAATGTCAGGATAATTCGCTTCCCTTCATCTGGGGACAGCCGCTTCGTCAGATGAGCATTGCGCACCACCACCCTCAGCGGGATCGGCATGTCTTCCAACTGAATCTCGTTATCATGGATGGCAGCATCCATGATAGCGGCCTTACCATGGATGGGTCCGCGGCCGACGCCATGAGTCCGGCTGTCAGCCTCTCTCTTCGCCATCTCCGGTCCGGCAACGTAATGAGTTTTTGCGCCGCTGCCCCGATCGGCCAAAATATCAAGTTTTCTAAGCGTCCTGAGGCTCTTGCTTGCAGCCAGCGTGTCGGTTGTCGTCAAGCTCCTGTACGTCGCGTTATCAATCGCTCCGACTTCCCGAACAAAGATGAGCGCTTTCATCTGATCTTCAGAGAGTTCGAATGTGGTGAACTTCGAAAGCCAGTCGAGGTCATGAGCGTCAAGAAAATGATGAAATAGGAATGTTGCCACGAATTCATCGGTGTCTCGATTAGATTCGAAAGTAGGAGAAGCGAGACCTCGTTGCTTCATTTGTGTTTGCATGATGCGAATGCCACTTCCTTTCGTCTCGGCGAATTGTGTTTCATGTAGAATTGCAGCGATGTTCGGATTTCTGATCGAGGAGCCAGGGTCATCAAAACGGTCGGGCGACTTCAAGGAGTAGCCGGCGTTTTTTATAACAATACGATTCGAGAACCGGACCACTTGGACTGGTTGATGGAACTGGTAGCTGCGGTGCATTAATGCATTGACAACAGCCTCACGAATAACTCTAAACGGTACAACTGGAGTTTCGGTCCTTTGTCCAGATTTACTCTCGTCGATCAAAAATGATTTAGGGAGATCATCTGAAATAGCCGCAATCACGCGACCAACTAGCGTCAGTATTGGGCCCCTCATATCTATTGAGTCGAATTTTGCTTCGGGGTCCTGAACCCATGTTTTGCCGGGGACGCGAATGTAGTCTACGCGGTTTGCGGGAAATATCCTTCGAATACTGGTGCTTTTTCCAAAAGTTAAAAGGCCAGTATTTGTGATTTTTATGGTGCCATCAATGCGTCTGATGCCGCCGAGGGCGTATAGTATTTCCTCGTCAGTCCAATTCAGTTCTTCGGCAAGCGGGTTTGCTGAGCTCCTCGATTTGCGATACATCGCGATCGCATCCGGGTCGATATCGGACCACTTTGCGTCACGAACTATTCGGGCATCAAATGGATCAGACGATCCGCCTTGATAAAATGCAGCGATATCCTCATCTGTGCAGCGAACGTCGGCGGGACCAATCCTACGGTAAGCCCCTTTTGGCAGTCCTGTTGCCGCAAAATATACAGGCTTTTGTGTTTTAGGCACCTCAGGGACGTCAATCTTCAGAACGATCTTTTTATCAATCCGGATTGGGCGAATATCAACTCGCACCGGTTGATTGAAAATTGTCGCGCAAGTCGAGGCTATTGCTGAGGAAATCCTTTCAGGATCTTTGATGCCTGAAACTTCATAGAACGGGAACAATCCTTGCTCTTTGCGGATACCAAGTAGTATTGTTCCGCCTTCCAAATCGGGCTCGTTACTGAGAGCGCAGATCGTCTCGTAGACTGATCGGCCAATCTCTTTTCCAGAGATTTCTTTCGCCTCCAGTTCTTCCGTCTCATCAGTTGCGTTTAATTCCCTTATCAGGGACTCTAAGCTGTCGAGGCGAATCATTTAGCGCTCGATATCATTTGGCTCTTCCGACTTCGACAGTATGAAGTTCCGTTGCATCTATTTCTTTTTGTGATCTTCGCTAGTTTGCGGCATGTGAATTTCAACCTGCACTCAGCTTCGCGCGAAATCAGGATGGTAAGGATCTCAGGCTATAAGCTGTCCGGCTGTCAAGTGAGAAGCTCGGACTGACACTGAAGCGATGCGCGAGGAGTGGTGAGGCAAGGCTGCCTGAAGCCATCATCCGCTCGCCCCCACTCCGATCGCCTCACAACTGGGGTCGGGAGCTGCCCATCGAGATACCCCGCAGCCAATGCCAGGCGACTGTATTGCCATCTCGCTTCGGCTTGATAGAGTGATCGCGGGTTAGGCACCTGTGACCTGTCGCCGGGTCAAACGTCTTTTAGAACCTCCTGACGGTCCCGCATCCCCTTAGGGCATGCAGCTAACCGGCGATCTGCGAAGCCCGACCTGGAGATGCTGCCGTGTTCAAGCTGCACGTTGCCGTCACACGCGCGTCCGTCGACGCCATGAAGGCCGACCTCACCAAGACCCTTCCGGACGTGAAGTCTTCTCATCGCTGTGAGGCGCTGGCGCGCGCCTTCGGCTTCCGCACTTACGCAACCATGCGGGCCGCCACCGCGGACACCTCTGAGGCTTTAGTCCGCGAAGCCGACGCGTGTGTTTTCGCTGCCTACTTGGCCGGGCACGAGTTTGAGGTCGATACGCGCCTTTTCCATTATGCCGCGGCGCGGGCTGCGATGGAGGCAGTGCTGGCCTCCGAGCCGCAGCTGAACCCCGATGGATTCGGCGCCGGTGGTCCCAAGCGGGTCAATGGGATTTGGGAGACCCAGGCCGCTCGAGCAAAGCGCGTCGAGGATGCCCGAACCAAGTTCATGGACGAGACCAGCGTCGAGGAGTTTCTGCTGGCTCTTACCTTCGTGTCGCGGCTTACGCCGACGAAAGTGATCAATTCTCGCGCGGGTAGCTACGGTCTGAAGCATGACGCCGAGAGGCAGCCGTGCACCTTTCCTGATGGCCGGCCTCTCGGGCATGGCTATATCTCGAATGGAGCGTTCATCGTCGCAGCAGTCCACGCCGGCTTCCGGTTCAAGACCTACGAGGATGCGCGTGGCCTGCCGTCATTGAACGTCGCCTTCAACATGTCGGCACGCTCAATCACCAAGGCCAGGGCCGGTTCGAACGTCTCAAACAAACCGCAGCGTTCAAACGAGGCCACGGGTGGGACTCAGATGGCGGCGCACTGAACGAGACGCCGGCTGCGCTAGCCGCCCGCTCGGCCCCCGCCCCGATCTGCTCACGGGGCGGGGGAGCGTCCGATCTCACCAGCGTGTGAGCCGAGCCGATACGCAACTTGGCTCGGCGTCAGGATGGCCGGCGGCGGTTACCGGGCCGTGCGAGGCCTGCGGCCGAGCCGTCCCGCGCCGGGATTTCGGGTACGAGAGCCCTCACCGGCGGACCAGGCGGGCGCAGGCTCATCGTGAGCGCCTATGGCCCCAGGGCAACAGCCTCGCAACCGTCGTCTGCCTATAAGGCCGGCTGGACAACGTCGGATTGCAGGCGATGAGCAAAGCGACTGGACGCGACGACCGGCAGGCTGCGAAGCCGGCCCCCGGAGAGGCGCAGCGTGATCTCTACGATCCGCACTTTCCGGCCCGGCGGCGCGTGAAGGAGGCATCCAACCCCGTGCGCAGCGACGTCTTTGCTCCTCATTTCCCGAGCCGGATACGCCAGTAGCTCCGAGTGGAGTGCCCTCAGCATTGAAATCTGGGCGCACGAAAGATCCCCGCGCGGCGGTGCCTGCGCGGCGCTTAGGGCGGAGAAATAATTATACAATAAGCGTCTAATACACCTCAACTTCATCAAGATGCAAGCAGGTTCTTTCAAACAGTCGCAAAGCGATATATCGAGCTTTATGTTTGTTCAAAGACACTCTAAGCGGAACCCTGGGCAACCCTCCGAACGAATGCCCGCCCTGGTCGTGCACTTCTGTCCAACTTTTTGCATCAACGGAACACACAACCTTTAGGGTTCTGGCTCTAACTCTGTATGGGCCGGGGCGGTTATAGATCCTTATTTCGTTCAGGGGCCTAATTTTCCCAAGATCCACAAACCACCACGGATTATCCTCAGTGTCCGTGTGAAAGCTACAATCGCCGGTGATCTGCCCGTTCACCGCCCCTTGAGCCTCCTCCACCACAGTGGGACGCGACCATTGAGAAAGGCTACTCTGCGCAGCCCATTTGCCTCGAGCGAGATTGCCGCCGAATGTTGGAAGGACTTCTGCTTCCGGGGCAGCTCGCGAAAAGAATGCTTGCCCGACGCCTAGCCTATCCAGCTCCAGCCACGTTGGCAGCAACCCGAACGGCATTAGACAGGCCTGAATTTGTACGAACATTAATGCGCTAAGAGATCGCAAATCTCCGTCGAAAAACACATATACCCCATCGACAGCGGGCAATGTCTGCGCTCCGCCTCGAAGAATGCTTAGGCCGAGTTCCGGAGAATCAATAACTAGGAAATTTGGAGGGCGGCGAGCGCTGTACTCTGCTGCTAGGTCGTCTAACGTGCGTGTGACTACAAGCGTTTTGACGCTCATGTCGATCACGTTAGATGCGGGAAAGGAGCCGCCATCGCTATTGCGTTCAGCGTTTTGCTCTGAGCGAGTTGCCAGAACAACGATGTGCCATGGATCGTCCGCAAGGTTTCTTGACAGCTGGTCGCAGATCTCTTGCCGCGGATCGACGTAGATGCACGGACTCGCGCCGGACGAACGGTAATCGGGAAGCGGTGCTTGCTTGCTCCCCCCTACATGCAACACCCCGTCGACAGGGTGCCCAGCGGCTTCCATACAGGCGAACGGGTCGGGCATGTCTCGGTTCGTAGGGTGGCGTATGGCTGTCCTGAACCGCTGGTCGGCAGGCCGCAAGATGGTAAGGATGACGCGAAGCCCATTCCTGGAAGCCTGTGTTGGCAGAACCGCATTAGGTCTGCTCGGTGGTGCTCTGGATTGTCCGGCCGCCGATTCGTCTCGCACTCCAGGCCCTGCGCGGCGGCGCCAACGAGCGAAAGGCCAGTGAGGAAAATTGCTATGAGCGACGAAGGCCTGAGGGACGAGATCCGCAAGCTCATTGAGGAGCGGGATCAGCTACGCGCCGAGCTGCAGGCGGAACGCGATAAGCATGCCGCAAGCGCAATCGCCATCGGTCGGCGAGGCACGCATCAAACGGACCTCACTGTCTTTCATGTCGGTCTAAGCATTGACGTGCTTCGGGCCGAGCGTGATGGCGAGGGCTATGTCGAGAGCCTGCTTGACCGCTTGCGCGATTCGATTCGCCGGGAGCTTGAGGTCCGAAGCCAAGCCATCGTCAGCAAGGAGGTGACTGAGATCGACCAGAAAACGCTGCTCTCGTCCGCCTATTGGTGGAAGCACCACGGACCCTGGTAGCAGGATCGAGGCAACAAAGCCCCGCGCGTCAGAACCGGCGTGACTGAAGCTTATGGTCTGGGAAAAACCAGGTCGGCTCTCGAAGGCCGCAGGCCGGCCGACACGAAAAAACCGCCGCGGCCGGAGCCGGACGGTTTGAGGTAGGCTTACGCTTGGGAGCTTGAACTACGCACGGGAGGCGGTGCGGTTCCAGTCAGCTAGGCGGCGCAGGCGGATCCTTCGGTGCGGTGCGGTTGCCGACAATCAGCCCAACCATGAGAGCGATCAGAGCCCAGACGAAGCTGAGATCCTG
>Ga0316228_1002692_pt1 | contig 15244 bp, 13 predicted proteins | sample TBH18021metaG_FD_206005 | JGI IMG/M metagenome (GOLD analysis project Ga0316228, IMG submission 206005) | Freshwater microbial communities from Trout Bog Lake, Wisconsin, USA - TBH18021 | ecosystem: Environmental > Aquatic > Freshwater > Lake > Hypolimnion/Profundal zone | place: USA: Wisconsin... | reverse complement strand
GTTCGGCTTCTCGATCAACGCGCTGTCATTGTTCGGGCTAGTGCTGGCGATCGGGATCGTGGTGGACGATGCCATCGTGGTGGTGGAAAACGTCGAGCGGAACATCGCCGAAGGGTTATCGCCACGCGAGGCCACGTACAAGGCCATGCGCGAAGTGAGCGGCCCGATCATCGCCATTGCCCTGACGCTGATTGCCGTGTTCGTGCCGCTGGCCTTCATGACGGGCCTGACCGGTCAGTTCTACAAGCAGTTCGCGCTGACGATCTCGATCTCGACCGTCATCTCGGCCTTCAACTCGCTCACGCTGTCGCCGGCGCTGGCCGCCCTGCTGCTCAAGAGCCACGACGCGCCGAAGGATTGGCTGGCGCGTGCAATGGACAAGGGCCTGGGCTGGATCTTCCGTCCGTTCAACCGCGTGTTTGGTGCGGCGTCGGAATCGTATGGCCGCAGCACGTCGCGCGTGATCGGCCGCAAGGCCGTGATGCTGGGCATCTACCTGGCGCTGATCGGCGCGACCGCGCTGCTGTTCAACAAGGTGCCGGGCGGCTTCGTGCCGATGCAGGACAAGCAGTACCTGGTGAGCTTCGCGCAGTTGCCGGACGGTGCCTCGCTGGACCGCACGGAAGACGTCATCCGCCGCATGTCGGACATCGCCCTCAAGCACCCCGGCGTGGAAAGCGCCGTGGCGTTCCCGGGCCTGTCGATCAACGGCTTCACCAACAGCCCGAGCGCGGGCATCGTGTTCGTCACGCTCAAGCCGTTTGACGAGCGCAAGACCCCCAACCTGTCGGGCGGTGCCATCGCGGGGCAACTGAACCAGCAGTACGGTGCGATCAAGGACGCGTTCATCGCTGTGTTCCCGCCGCCGCCGGTGCAAGGCCTCGGCACGGTGGGTGGCTTCAAGCTGCAACTGGAAGACCGCGGCTCGGTCGGCTACGAACAGCTCTTTGCTGCCACGCAAGCCTTCATGGCGAAGGCACGCAAGACGCCTGAGCTGGGCCCGTCGTTCTCGAGTTACCAGATCAACGTGCCGCAGTTGAATGCCGACCTGGACCGCGTGAAGGCCAAGCAGCTTGGCGTGCCGGTGACGGATGTGTTCGACACCATGCAGGTGTATTTGGGCTCGCTGTACGTGAACGACTTCAACCGCTTCGGCCGCACGTATCAGGTGAAGGTGCAGGCAGACGCGCCGTTCCGCGCGCATGCAGAAGACATCCTGCAATTGAAGACGCGCAACACCGCGGGCGAGATGGTGCCGCTGTCTTCGCTGCTGCGCGTGTCGCAAGGCTTTGGGCCTGACATGGTCGTGCGCTACAACGGCTACACCGCTGCCGATATCAACGGTGGCCCGGCCCCGGGCTTCTCGTCGGGCCAGGCGCAGGCGGCCGTGGAACGCATCGCGCATGAAACGCTGCCCAAGGGCGTGCGCTTCGAGTGGACGGATCTGACGTATCAGCAGATCCTGGCCGGCAACTCGGCCGTGTGGATCTTCCCGATCTGCGTGCTGCTGGTGTTCCTTGTGCTCGCCGCGCAGTACGAAAGCCTGACGCTGCCGCTGGCCGTGATCCTGATCGTGCCGATGAGCCTGTTTGCCGCCATGCTGGGCGTGTGGGTCTCGCATGGAGACAACAACATCTTCACGCAGATCGGTCTGGTGGTGCTGGTGGGGCTGGCGTGTAAGAACGCCATCCTGATCGTGGAGTTTGCGCGCGAGCTGGAGCTGCAAGGACGCACCATCGTGGAAGCCGCCATCGAGGCTTGCCGCCTGCGTCTGCGCCCGATCCTGATGACGTCGATCGCTTTCATCATGGGCGTGGTGCCCCTGGTGGTATCGACCGGCGCCGGTGCGGAAATGCGTCATGCCATGGGCGTGGCCGTGTTCGCGGGGATGTTGGGTGTGACGCTGTTCGGCCTGTTCCTCACGCCGGTGTTCTACGTGCTGCTGCGCACGCTGGCGGCACGCCGCGGCCAGCGCTCGGAAGACGCCCCCGATCGTGATCTGGACCTGGATGGCACGCTGCCTGTGCCGTCGACCCAGCACTAAGGTCAATACTCATCAAGACATCGCTATGAACGCGTCGACACAACAACAAACAGGTCCGGCCATGCGCGCGGGCCGCTGGACTCCGCTGGCGCTGGCCGCCGCGCTGTTCCTCGCGGCCTGCTCGCTCGCCCCGACCTACGAGAAGCCGGACGTTGGCACACCCAACGCCTTCAAGGAAGCAGCGCAACCAGCACAAGCGACCGATGCACCGCTGGCGGCAAACGAGCAAGGCAAGTGGAAGACCGCCGAGCCCGCCCTGCCCGCCGACGGCGCGTGGTGGAAGATCTTCAACGATCCGACGCTCGACAAGCTCGAAGCGCAGGCCGCTGAAGCCAGCCCCACGCTGGCCGCCGCAGCCGCGCGTGTGAACCAGGCGCGCGCCTTCGTGCAGGCCAACCGTGCATCGCTGGTCCCGGAACTGGATGCGGGCTTCGGCCCGACGCGCCAGCGGGCTTCGGCGGCATCGGCGGGCCTGCCGGTCGGCGCGCCCGTGCAACCGCAGACGTACTGGCGCGCGCAATCCACCGTGGCGTATGAAGTCGACTTGTTCGGCCGCGTGCGCAACAACATCGATGCCGCCGGCGCCGACGCCGAGCGTGTCGAAGCGCTGTACCGCGCCGCCCGCCTGTCATTGCAAGCCGACGTGGCGCAGACGTACTTCAGCCTGCGCACGCTGGATGCGGAAGAAGCCTTGCTGTCCCGCACGCTGGTCGGCCGTGAAGAGGCGCTCAAGCTCGTGCAGCGCCGCTTCAACACCGGCGACATTGGCGAGCTGGACGTCGCCCGCGCTGATGCCGAACTGGCCACGGCACGCTCCGACCGCATCGGCGTACAGCGCCGTCGCGCGGTGCTCGAGCACGCACTGGCAACGCTGCTGGGCAAGGCACCGGCCGATTTCACGATGGGCGCAGACCCGCTGCAATCGGCCGAAGTGCGCGTACCGGCGGGCCTGCCCTCCGCCCTGCTGGAACGCCGCCCCGACGTGGCCGCTGCCGAACGCTCGATGGCGGCTGCAAACGCACGCATTGGCGTGGCGCGCGCGGCGTTCTTCCCGCAACTGCAGCTCACGGGCGGCTTCGGCTACGAGTCGCACGACATCGGCGACCTGCTCAAGTGGGGCAGCCGCACGTGGATTCTCGGCCCGCTGGTCGGCACCGCGCTGTCGCTGCCGATCTTCGACGGTGGCGCCCGCAGCGCCGGCGTGAAGCAGGCCCGTGCCGCGTATGAAGAGAACGTCGCCAACTACCGCGAAAGCGTGCTCGTCGCCTTCCGCGAGGTGGAAGACAACCTCTCGGAACTGCGCCTGCTGGCCGATCAGGCCAAGGCACAGGACGACGCCGTGCGCGCGTCCACGCGCGCCGCGCAACTCTCGCGCACGCGCTACAACGCGGGGTCGGTCAACTACCTGGACGTGATCGATGCCGAGCGCAACATGCTGTCCGCCGAACGCATCGGCGTGCAACTGGCCGGCAGCCGCGTGAACTCCACGGTGGGGCTCATCAAGGCGCTTGGCGGTGGCTGGGGGGATGTGCCGCCGGCTGCACCGGCTAACGCAGCCACCGCGGCCCAGCCCGCAACGGTGGCGCAGCAGTAAGAATTTCTCTCCTCTCTCTCTGGAAAGCGAGATCTGCGCGGCTTCGGCCGCGTTTTTTTTTGCTTTGGACTGCCTGCGACCTACGGCCATGCGACTTTCGCGCAGTGCTGCGTAACATGCCAGGATTGACCTGGCGTTATATCCAACCCTATATTTCGGATAACTCACCCAATCTGTCGCCGGCACCCAACGCACCGCGCCGTTCGCGGGCATGACCCGGCCGGCCGATGGCACCTTCCCAACGTATCCGCATGTCCGCTTCCATCTGGACGCCTCTGCTGCTCTCACTCAAGGTGGCGGGCTGGGCGACCGTCCTCAACCTCGTGCTGGGCGTGGGCGCGGCCTACGCGCTCGCACGCACGCGCAGCCGCCTGCGCGAGGTCATCGATTCGGTCTTGACGCTGCCCCTGGTGCTGCCGCCGACGGTGCTCGGCTATTACCTGCTGGTGCTGCTGGGCCGGCGCGGCACGATCGGCGGGTGGCTCGACAGCATGGGCATCCAGCTCGTCTTTACCTGGCAGGGTGCGGTGATCGCCTCCACCGTGGTGGCGTTTCCGCTGGTCATGAAGTCGGCACGCGCCGCCTTTGAAGGCGTCGATCATCAACTGGAAAACGCGGCGCGTGTGCTGGGCCTGCCCGAAGCCGCCGTGTTCTTTCGCGTCACGCTGCCGCTGGCTGCACGCGGCATTGCAGCCGGTGTGCTGCTGGCCTTTGCCCGTGCCCTGGGCGAATTTGGTGCCACCCTCATGATTGCCGGCAACCTGCCCGGCCGCACGCAGACGCTCTCCGTGGCCATCTACGAAGCCGTGCAGGCCGGCGACGACGCCACGGCCAATACGCTGGTGCTGATCACCTCGGTCACCTGCATCGTGGTGCTGGTCGTGGCCAGCCGCCTGCTGCAAGGGCGCGCACCGAGCCTGCAGGAGCAGCTGGCATGAGCGGCGGCATGATCGATCTCGTCGTGCAAAAAACGCTTACGAGCGCGGCGCGCGTGTTCTCGCTCGATATTGCTGTGCGCTCGGACAGCCGGCGCGTGGTGCTGTACGGACCGTCTGGCGCCGGCAAGAGCCTTACGCTGCGCGCCATTGCCGGCCTGATGACACCCCAACGCGGCCGCATCGTGCTGAACGGCCGCACGCTATTCGACCACGCCGACAATATCAACCTGAGCGCGCAGGAACGCCGCGTCGGCTATCTGTTCCAGGACTACGCGCTCTTCAACCACCTGACGGTGGCGCAGAACATCGCGTTCGGGCTCAAGCGCGGGTGGTTCAACCCGCCGCGCCGCGCACATGACCCGCGCGTTCAGCAGTGGATCGACTCGTTCGAGTTGGGCGCCGTTGCCGCCAATTACCCGTCACAGATTTCCGGCGGCCAGCGCCAGCGTGTGGCACTGGCCCGCGCGCTCATCGCCGAGCCGTCCATGCTGCTGCTCGACGAGCCCTTTGCCGCGCTGGACCCGGCGTTGCGCACGCGCATGCGCTCCGAGCTGTCTGCCCTGCAAGCGCGGCTGCAGGTGCCGATGCTGATGATTACGCACGACCCGGCCGATGTGGAGATCTTCGGGGACCACGTATTCGAGCTGCGCGATGGCCGCGTCGTAGCCGATGCCGTGCGGGCGCCCGATGCGCCGCCACTCTCGCCGTATCCGCATCTGACGGCGGTGGTGAACCGCTAGCGTCAGAACACGCCCAACGCGAGCCCCGTTGCCAAGGCCTGCCCGAGGGCACGGCAGCGCTCCAGATCCTCTGCGCCAATCTGCTTTGGCGCCAGGATGGCCTCGGGCGTCTGCGCATGCGTGCAGACGATGATCGGCTCGGCCACGGGCTTGAGCCGCCAGCCGGTGGCAATGCGTTCAATCTGACGCACCGCATTCTGGCCATCGCTGCCCGCGCAGATCAAGCACGCGTATGGACGACCGTTGATGCGGTCGAGCGCAGGGTAATAGCAGCGATCGAAGAAATCCTTGAGCTGGCCGCTGATGGCGGCGAGGTTTTCGGGTGTCGCGAAGAGATAGCCGTCTGCGGCGAGCACATCGTCGGGACCCGCCTGCGCGGCGTGCAGCAAGCGCACAGTCACGCCGCCCTCTTCTGCCGCGCCGGCCTGCGCGGCCTCGGCCATCTGGCGCGTGCCGCCCGTCATCGAGTGGTAGACGATCAGCAGGGTTTTCGGCGTCATGAGGGCGTCAGGCCAATCCCAGGATCACGCTCGACGCCTCGAACACCGCCACGGCTTCCACGCCTTCAGCCAGCGCCAGCGTTTGAACCGCCGTGCGCGAGAGCATGGCCACCAGCACGGTTTCCGCCGCCGACGGGTCGCTTACATCCAGCAGGCGCAGCCGCACTTCGGCCTGCACCGCACCATCGCGGATTTCCGTGACCACGCACGGCAATTGGTTTTCTGCCGAGACGCGCCACTCGCCGGCGCCGCGCATCAGCATCACGGCAGGCGCCTTGATGAGCGCGACGGCCTGCACACCCGGCGCCAGCCCCAGCACGCGCGTGCTCTCCTGGGTGATGGTGGCAGCGACAGCCTGCCCGCCGGGCAGGCGCAGCGTCACCACATCGTTGACGGCGCCCGGCGCGACCGATTCGACCGTGCCGAACAGCGTATTGCGCGCGCTCGTGCGCAACATGAGGCGGCGCAGCAGGTGGACGTCTTCACTGGCGGCCTGCGCGGCCGCATCCAGGCGCTCGACAAAGCGGCGGTGCTCGGCTTCCAGCACGCGAAAGCTCTCGATCAGCCGTTGCGCACGCGGCGTCAGCACACTGCCGCCACCACCCTTGCCGCCCGTGGTGCGCACCACCAACGGCTCGCCGGCCAGGTTGTTCATGGTGTCGATGGCGTCCCAGGCGGCCTTGTAGGAAAGGCCCACGGCTTTGGCGCCTGCCGTGATGGAGCCGGTCTGCCCGATGGCAGCCAACAGTTCGATCCGGCCACGCCCGCCCCAGTTGTCTTCACCGGCGCGCAGCCAGATGGTGCCATCGAGTTCCAGCATGTCGTCCCGTCTTGAATGGAGATTGCAACATGCCGGATGTTAACGCCGATTTGCTGGTTCAAGCCGCCGCCAGGCGCGGCGTACGCACATGCAGCAGCACCGAGCGCGAGAGCAGCAGCCCGCCCAGGAAGCCGAACAGCGCACTGAACAGCGCCGTGAAGCTGCCGGAGTGCGAGACTTCCGGGCGAATCGCCAGCATCACGTTGTAGGCATAGCGGGCGGCGAACAGGCCCACGATCACGACCATCTGCACCCAGCTGCCCGGCACACGCACAGTGCGGGCCGTTTCAGAGACGGCGCCGTTGGGCGGCGACATATACGTCACCAGGAACGCCACGACAACCGCGACCAGCCACATCGTGAGCGCAAGCGGGCTGCCATGGCTTGCCATCGACACGCCGTAAAGCGAATACGCGGCCACCACGAGCGGCAGCACGATCAGGCGGCGGCGCGACACGATGCGGGGCTGCATCTGACGCACCCCAATGGCAATCAGCACCGCAAACACGACGAACACCCAGGCGGGCGTATGCGAGACGATGGAGGCGATCGATTCGACCATGGCGGTCTCCCTGTTGGAATGACGCCAGCGTAGGTGCCGGCCCCCCGCACGCGGGAGCGGATTGCGACGAACGGCAGAAACGCCGGTGTGAACGGTGGGAAAAGCGCGATTCGGGTCGGGCGGTCAGCCCAGCGCGGCGCGCACGCCGGCATCCACAACCGACAGGTGCGCCCGCAGCAAACGGTCGAAACCTTCGGCCGTGACCGGCTTACCGATGTAGTAACCCTGGATTTCCTGGCAGCCCGCCTTGGCGAGGAACTCCACCTGGTCTGCGTCTTCCACGCCCTCGGCTGTGACCGTCATGCCCAGGGCGCGGGCCATGGCGACGATGGCCTCGGTCAGCGCCACCGAATCCGGGTCGTGCGGAATGCCGGTGATGAACGAGCGGTCGATCTTCACGTTGCTGATCGGGAAGCGCTGCAGATACGACAGCGATGAATATCCGGTACCGAAATCGTCGATGGAGATCCGGATGCCCTGCGCGGTGAGCGCATCGAACATGGGGCGGACTTCATCCGCACCACCCATCAGCAGGCTTTCGGTAATTTCGACTTCGAGCGCGGTGGGCGGCAGGCCAGAGTCGGCCAGCGTCTGCTCGATCATCGGCACCACATCGCCGGCCTGGAACTGGCGCGCCGACAGGTTGACCGCCATGCGGAAGTCGTAGCCCAGTGCTTCGTACCAGATCACGGCCTGCTCGCAGGCACGGCGCAGGACCCATGCGCCAATCGGCACGATCAGCCCCGTCTCTTCCGCCACCGGAATGAACTCCACCGGCGAGATCGCTCCGAGCTTGGCGCTGTTCCAGCGCAGCAGCGCCTCGGCGCCAACGATGCGATGGCTGGCCAGGTCGTACTTGGGTTGATAGACGAGCTGCAGCTCGTTGTTCTCGCGCGCGTCACGCAGCGCGTTTTCCAGCATGTAGCGACGTTGCAGGCGGGCGTTCAGTTCAGCCGTGTAGAACTGTGCACGGTTACGGCCGTTCTGCTTGGCCCGGTACATGGCGGCGTCAGCCGAACGTAGCAGGTCGGAACCCGAAATGCCGTCGTGCGGATACAGCGCCACGCCAATCGACACGCCCAGGTAATACCGCCCGTTGACGGTATCGAACGGCTCGCGCATGGCCTGCAGCAAGCGCTCAGCCAGCAAGGCAATCCGCTTTCCCTCGACACGCTGGTCGATGAGGATGACGAACTCGTCGCCGCCCAGACGGGCGATCACGTCGCCGGGGCCGATGCAGTCGGTCAGGCGTGCGGCCGCGCTCTGCAGCAGCGTGTCGCCGCAGGCATGGCCCGCGGTGTCGTTCACGCTCTTGAAGCGGTCAAGGTCGAGGAAGAAGAGCGCCAGTTCGCGGCTCTCGTCGCGCGCGCTCTCAATGGCGCTTTCCAGGTGCGCGATGAAGAAGCTGCGGTTGGTCAGCCCCGTGAGCGCGTCGTGCGCGGCCAGATGGCGCAGGCGCTGCTCGGCGCGCTTGATGTCGGTGATATCGGCAAACGACAGCATCACGCTGCTAGGCGTGGGCTCGGCGTGACGACGGATCGGAATGATGTTCTGCCGCACCCACATCAGTTCGCCCGTCTTGAGCAACAGCCCGTAGACGCGGCCGAAGATGGGCTCGCCAGTGCGCAGCACCTGCCCGGACGGCATCATGGTCGAACCGATTTCCTTGCCGTATTCGTCCACCACGCGTTGAATCGGGTCGAGCCGGTTACGCCCGACAAGCTGCCCCGGGCGGACGCGCAAGATTCGCTCGGCGCTGGCGTTGGCGGCCTGCACCACACCGTCCGGCGATATGATGACGACGCCTTCGTGCAGGTTCGAAATCGCCAGCCGGTAGCGCTCTTCGCTTTCGGCCAGACCACGTTCGACGTTGTCTTTCTGGATGGCAACGCCCGCCAGGTGCGTGACGTCGTCAAGGAAATGCTGTTCTTCTTCCACGGGCATGCACGGCTGTCGATAGAACAGCGCGAGCACACCAAGCTTGTCCCCGCGCGATGAACGGATCGGCAACGCCCAGGCGGAAGCAAAACCCGCCGCCAGTGCTGCCGTGCGCTCCCGCTGCCAGCGCGGGTCGGTCGCAATGCTGTCGATGAACACGGTGTCGCCCAGGTACATGGCACAACCGCATGCGCCCGCCTCGGGACCGACAGGCGAGTTTTCCAGCGTGGCGGCATAGGCCGCAGGCAACGTGGGTGCAGCGGCCACACGCAGGGTCTGCGAGCCTGCATCCAGCAACAACAGCGCCGACATGGCATTCGGGTAGACCTGCTCGACGTACAGGCACAGGTGGCGCAGCACGGTCGACAGTGTCGCGTTGGAGGCAAGTTGCGCAAGCACGGCATTCTCCGAAGCGAGCAGGCGGCGCGCATGCAGCGCCTCGGCGCGCGCCTGAACGGCGTGTCGCTCCAACGCATGGCGCGACACGGCTTCGCGCAGCACGAGCATGACGGCGGGCTGGCCTTCGTGCTCGCACGCGGCGGCTTCGCTGGCAACCAGAACATGCGTGTAGTCGGCACGCACGAGACGGTGCTCGACGGGCTGGGCAGACACGCCGCTGCTCACCATGCCCGCCAGGCGCGGCACCACCTGGGCAACGTCATCGGGATGAATCAGGCCGGCGAGTTGCAGGCCTGCCAATTGCGCTGGATCCTGCGCGCCCAGCAGACGGGCAGCGGCCGGGTTGGCTTGCACCAGGCGCCCATCCACGGTCAGCAATACCGCGTCGGACGACAGCCGCGACAGCGCGTCGAAATCGGTATTACGCCCTTCGGCCATCGCCCCGGCCGTAACCGCCACCGGACGTTGGGCGGCCTCGGGGCTGGGCGCAACGTCTGCAGGAGAGGCTCCGGCCTGAGCCGGAAGGAACTGGGTCATGGGCAATGCGATGGCGTGAGCGATAACGGCAACAGCGACGGCAATGAGAAAGCGAGTCGCGAGACTACACGTGTCTCGACCCTAACCACAACGGCGCGCTGATGGAAAACTGAAGGGTGTCGCCTGCGATACCCCTGACGCGCATGTGGTGGCCACCCTACGTTTGCATTGCCCAAGAAAAAACCCGCGCTCAGTTGACGAGGCGCGGGTTGAAATCTCTGGACCGTGTCGATCTGTTCCAGAGAGGAGAACCGACCCATGGGGCAATCGACGCAGTAACGCGTTGCATCGCCATGTTGTAAATCATAGTGGCCCCCTTGGAAAAACAAAGGGCGGAAAAGACCGGGTATTCCATCCCATTTTCATTTCCGCCGACCCCTTTGTTTTGGCACTGCACGAACCCCGTTGCTGCTTATCCCGCCTGCTTGCATCATCGGCATGTGCGAACTCATGTGCGGCCCGTTTCGCGATACAAAGGACGCCGGAGAATATCCCCCCGACTTATTAGTTGGTCGCTACATGGGTGAGAATGTTCCGACCTGCCCGATTATGTCGTTCACGTGAAGTCGCTTTGCGCAGGCAAAATCACGCGAGAGTGACCCATGAGGCAGATTGCCGCGTCAAGTTCGCGCGCGGCGTGCCGTTATTGATCGAAAGAGCGCGTCTGCCCCGTGACCTAGCAGGCGCAATTTGGATGCCCGTGCCTGGACTGTCATGCCGTCTCTGTCCTCCCCCAATCGATCGCTTTCACGGCGCACCACGCGGTTGCTGATTGCCGTGAGCGTGCTGGCCGCACTGGTTGCGTTGCCGCGCGCGCACGCTTCCACGCCGCCTGCGGCTGCGGCAGTGGCCGCCCCAATTCCGGCCGCTAAGACCCAGAAGGCCACTACCGTTGCCTCTACGGCCCCGACCTGCCAAGCGATCATGCAGCGCCTGTCGGGCAGTCTGGCCGCCACGCCCAGCACGGCCGACAAGCCCGGTACCGTGATGATTGACGTCGACAAGGCGGGCGTGATGATGGCCTGCAGCCACTCCGACTCGATTGCCATCCCCGTACCGGGCGGCAAGCCCCGATGACACCCTTCGCCTTCGCGCACCGAGTCATGGCGGGCATGCTGGCAGCGCTGGCGGCGCTGTCCATGCCGGTGGCCGGCGCGGAGCGCTGGATCCCGCTGCCCAATCAGCCGGACAGCTACGCGTCGCTCGACGTCAGCAGCATCCAGCGCATGCCCAGTGGCCCAGTCAGCGCATGGGTGCGTGTGGAAGCGTCGAACCGCGCGGGCATGCGTTCGCTGCAGCGCATGTTCGGCGCCTTTCGCGGCGATATGGCCGATTTCTTGTACACCGTCGATTGCCGCAGCCGGCAGTTTTCGGTCTCGCAAGCCAAGCTGTACCAGGGCGCGCTGACCGTCAGCGAAAGGCAACTCGCCAACGACGCCGGCTGGCAACGCGTGGATGGCATCGGCCTGGCGGGCGAAGTCGCGCGCCAACTCTGCGGCGGATAGCACCCCGACGCGTTGCGTCGCATCGCGGTGCCATCGTTGGTAACATCGACGCGTGCGCCGCGCCCCCACGTCCCCATCGACCCAACCTGCTGATCCTCGCGTAACCGCAGACGCGAGCGTCTTCGGCACGCTTGCACGCGGCTCGCGCGCATCGCTCGAGCGCGTCACCAACCTGGGCGATGGCGTGACCGCCGCCATCTGGCGCAACGAGCACGACGAGGCCCGCTACATCCAGCCCGGGCACCACACGCTGTCGGTCTATCTGCAAGGCGGCTACACGACGCACCGGCAAGATCTGCCGCACCTGTTCGGCGCGCCGGGCCGCGTGTGCATGCTGCCGGCCGAACACCAGTCGAGCTGGGTGATCGAGCAACCGATGCGCTTCGTTCATCTGTATTTCGCGCCCGACGCGCTGGCCGGGCACGCCGTGCGTCTGCTCGACGCGGAGCCTCGCCTGTTCACGCTGCACGACCGCACCTTCATCGAAGACGCGCATCTCGCACAAGCCTGCGCGAACATCGCCCAGCTCGATTGGACCGACCTGGACGACCGCATGCGCGCCAACGCGCTGGCCAACGACACGCTGTCGTATCTGGTCCAGACACAGGGCCGCACGCGGGCGCTCGCCGTGCGTGGCGGGTTGGCGCCGCACGTGTGCCGGCGCATTGCCACGCGCATCGATGCCGAACTGCATCTGCCCCTGTCGCTCGGACAACTGGCGGCAGAAGCAAATCTGTCGGAATTCCATTTCGCGCGGATGTTTCGCGCGTCGTTCGGGGCCGCGCCGCATGAGTGGGTGATGCAGCAACGCATGGCGCGTGCACAAATGCTGCTGCGCACCACCACCCTTGCGCTGGCGACGATTGCCGAGCGCTGCGGCTTTGCCAGCCCGAGCCATTTCAGCCGGCGATTTGCACTCCAGCTTGGCGCGTCGCCATCACGCTACCGGCAGGCCTGGCAACGGGGGTAGGCCGCAAGCTGCCACGTCAATATCCGAACGTCCGTGCACCGCGATCGACCGGTCGTCATATCGGCCGAAATGCTGTGCTGCACTAGCGTTTTCCACGATAGAGGCGCATTGGCCGGCGCAGTAACGTGGAGATGGGTTCCCCATGGAGACCGCCATGTTTACCCATATCCTCCTGCCGACCGACGGCTCCGAGCAGTGCCGCAAGGCCATCGACGGCGCACTCGAGCTGGCGCGAGCCACCGGCTGCCGCCTCACCGCCTATACGTGCATTGAAGAATTTCCCAACATGGCCTATTCGGCAGGCGTGGGGGAGTGTCCGCATGCGTACTACATGGAAACGGTGCAGGGCTACGCCAAAGACTGCATCGAGCGCATTGCAGAGCGGGCGCGAGAAGAAGGCGTGCAGTTCGACAGCGATGTGTCGCAGTTTGCCGAGCCTTACCTGGGCATTCTTGACGCGGCCGAGCGGCACGCGTGCGACGTCATCTTCATGGCATCGCACGGGCATCGCAGCCTGATGGGGCGACTGTTGATCGGCAACGAGACGCGCAAGGTCCTGACCTACGCGCACGTGCCAGTGGTGGTCTACCGCTAGGAATCCGTTCACGGGCCGCTCGCCGCCGACCGAGAGCGGTTCCAACGCTGATCGCGCTTTATTACATCGCAGCCAGTTCCGGCGGCGGAGCACTTTCGTCATATTCAAGTGGGCGTTCGGCAACACGCCGGGCCTCACGATCGGCAACCTGCTTGCGCTGCTCAGGGGTGAGCACCTGCATGACCTTGGCGCCGGCCTGCGCACGCAGTTGCGCTTCGCGGGCCACGGCGCGGCCCAGCGATTCGGTCAGACCGCGTGCCCGCGCTTCGTCGTATTGGCCCGATGCCACCATCTGATGCAGATCGCGGCGGGCATGCTCGATGGCCTTGTGCTGCTCGCGTGCTTCCGGCATCTGCGCATATTCGATGGCGAAGATCTTGTCGCGCTGCGCTTCAGTCAGGGTGAGGCCGCGCAGGAAAGGCGCGCCACCATGATGCGGGCCCATGGCGTGCGGACCGCCTGGGCCGAACGCGGGGCCCGGCCCTCGCCCCACCATGCCGGGGCCGTGCGGCGGCACTGGCTGCATCGGCGAGAGCGGAGCCGCGCCCGGTGCGGCAGTCTGGGCCACCGCGGCACATGAGAAAACAAGCCCGGCAACAACGGCGACCAGGCGGCGGGAAGTCACAGCGATCATGATGAGGCTCCTGATGAGATCGTCGGCCGGACACGCCAGCCTTGTGCTCACTGTAGCCATCGACACTGCACCGAAGGTGTGCAAACAGAGGAGTTTTCTTGAACCTCAGGCGTCGAGCCGGTAACCCACGCCATAGACGGAATGGATCATCTCGGTGCCCGGGCTCACCTGCTCCATCTTGCGGCGCAGATTCTTGATGTGCGTATCGACCGTGCGGTCGGTCACGATGCGGTGGTCGTCGTAGATCTGCTCAAGCAGATTCGAGCGTGAGAGGATGCGCCCCGGTGCGCCCGCAAGCGCGGCCAGCAGGCGAAATTCCACCGGCGTGAGGTCGAGGCGCTGGCCGCGCAGCGTGGCGGCATAGGCAGCAGCATCGATGTGCAACGCGCTCTCCGGCACGCCGCCACCGCGCTGTACGCGCCGCAGGATGGTCTTGATGCGCGCCACCAGTTCGCGCGGGCTGAAGGGCTTGCAGACGTAGTCGTCGGCGCCCAGCTCAAGGCCGAGCAGGCGGTCGATTTCTTCCACGCGCGCCGTCACCATGACGATGGGCACCTCGCTGAAGGCGCGCACCTCCCGGCAGATCTCCAGGCCGTCCTTGCCGGGCAGCATGAGGTCGAGCAGCACGAGTTCGGGTGCCGTCTCGCGAATGCGCTGCGCTGCGTGCGTGCCATCGGCCAGCCACTCGGTCTCGTAGTGGGCGGCGCGCAGATAGTCGGTCATCAATGCAGCCAGCTTGGGTTCGTCTTCAATGATCAGAATCATGGTCGGCTAGCGGATCAAGCACATCAAGAACAGGCAGGCGGATGGCGATCCACAGCCCGCCCAACGGCGAATGTCTGGCTTCAATGGTGCCGCCGTGTGCAGCAACGATGGTCTGGCACAGGCTCAATCCGAGGCCCGCCCCGCCTTGTGCCCGGCTGCGCGAGGCATCCACCCGGAACAGGCGATCGAAGATGCGCGGCAGCATCGTTTCGGGCACGCCCGGCGCGCTGTCCTGCACGTCGATCTGCTGCCAGTCATCTTCCTGATGGACATGCACGCGCAGCGTGCCGCCGGCATCGGTATAGCGCAGGGTGTTTTCCAGCAGGTTCTGCATGACCTGCCGCAGGCGCTGCGCATCGCCTTTGACCATCGTGGCATGCGACGGCGCTGCCGACACATCCAGCTGCAGCGCAATGCCCTTTTCCATCAGGCGTGGCGTGAAGCCTTGCACGGCGCCGCACACGGTATCGGCCAGGTCGAGCGGCTCCATGTGGAAAGCAAGCGCCCCCACATCGGCCAGCGAGAGTTCGTACAAGTCGTCGATGAGCTTGCTGAGCGTCGACACCTCGGCCTGCAATGACGCGAGCGAGGTGGCCGTCAACGGGCGCACGCCGTCTTCCAGTGCTTCCAGTTCGCCGCGCAGCACGGCCAGGGGCGTGCGCAGCTCGTGCGAGATATCGGCCGTGAGCTGACGGCGCATCTT
>Ga0316228_1002688_pt1 | contig 15255 bp, 14 predicted proteins | sample TBH18021metaG_FD_206005 | JGI IMG/M metagenome (GOLD analysis project Ga0316228, IMG submission 206005) | Freshwater microbial communities from Trout Bog Lake, Wisconsin, USA - TBH18021 | ecosystem: Environmental > Aquatic > Freshwater > Lake > Hypolimnion/Profundal zone | place: USA: Wisconsin... | reverse complement strand
TTTGTTTTTGCCGACAATATGGCTATTAACCTCGTACAGAGGCAGGGGGCTTGCTTTCAACACGCTCTACCAGGCCGTTCAGTCAATTGAGGTTCTATACACCTACCTTTCAAACAAAGGCATAGATCTGGACGATCGGTTATCTCAAGGACCTCTCTTTACAAACGCAGAGTTAGACGACCTTCTTAGCTTTTTAAAAAAACCAATTGCGGATATTAGGCAAGAACAAAAGCATTCAGCAGAGCAAGGGAAAAAGAGTTTCAAAGGCGGGGAATCCGTAAGGATGGGAAGCCCTAAGGAGGGAATCGAGATTTCATCTAATACTGCCCTTAAACGAATTACCTATGTTCGTGACTTCCTTCAATATTGCTGTATGCATCAAATTCACCACACACAAGGCAATCAATCTCGGGTGAACGATTTAAATTGCTCAAAAGAACTTATTGATCAATACCTAAAAGAGCGGGCCCCGAAATTACAAGTCTCCATATCTGAGAGATTGGGGCTAAGTACGGAAGTTCAGGAAAAAATTAACGAATTAATTAAGGTGGGTGGAAAAAGTAATCCCTGGGTAAATAGCCGAGTGCAACTCAGAAACTTTTTGATTATTCGGTTTTTACTAGAGACGGGAATGCGCCGTGGCGAGATGCTCAATATTATGGTTCCGGACATCAACTTTCAAAGCCATACCGTTAAGGTAATTAGGAGGCCCGATAACCCGAACGACCCAAGATTAGATCAGCCCGTTGTTAAAACTTTAAGTCGAGAAATCCCCATTTCAGAAAAGCTTTGTTTGCATATTCGGGACTATATAAGTACAAATCGCAACAAGGATTTGTACGCAAAAAAACATGGATTTCTTTTTACTGCCATAGGCACCGGGTCCCCACTTGCAATAAATAGTTTAAGTAAGGTTTTTAAAGTTATAAAAGCCGCATTGCCTGATGTTGATGAGCAGATTAGCCCTCACATACTTCGGCACACATGGAATGATAATTTTTCTGATTTTTGTGATTCAAAGAAGATGAGTCAGTCTGAAGAAGAGCAGATAAGAAACAACTTGATGGGCTGGAGTCCCACGTCAAAAATGGCTGTCCGATATTCAAAAAGACATACTAAGGAAGCAGCAAGAAAAGCCTCAGAAGAGATGCAGAAAAAGTATTGGAGGACAGCAGATGAGTGATGAGTTGATTAAAAAAAACCTCGATAAAAAACTCATCAATGTAAAGGGTGGTGGAAGCATTAATTTTAATAGTGATCCATGGATATTTAAGGGGATAGGTAAAGACATAAGATTATCTTTTTCCGAGCTTAATTTAGGAAATGACCTTCGTGAAAGCATCAAGAAGACATTAGCTTGGTATCTTGAAAATCATTCAATAACACATGCAAATAATATGTATGGCTACTTCAAGCATTTTCTAAAAAGTAAAAATGAGGTATTGATAGAAAATATTACTGCGGCTGACTTATTGAATTATCGAAGTCATCTTAGCGCCTCAAATCAGTATTACCTTGGATCTATGGGTGGTTTTATAAAGAAAATTTATCAATCTGGCTATCCAGGTATTGATAAATCGGCGATTGACCTGCTTTCGCAAATAATAATTAAGGGCAACAAAAAGGGTGAGGCAGTTCGTACGGCCGACCCAGATATTGGCGCCTACACGGAAATTGAAACCCAGGCATTATTCCGAGAGCTTAAGAATAAGTTTCATTCCAAAGAAATTTCCCTCAAGGAGTATTCGCTGTTCTCTCTCTTTTTGGCCTTTGGGATGAGAAATATTCAATATGCGCAGATGAAGGTTTGCGATATCCAATATATCAATGGCATGGATGGTGCAGATACTTACTTGGTAAAAATTCCTAGAGGAAAGAAAAGGGTTATTCCAAGATCATCTTTCCTGGAAATGAGATTAAACCCAGAGGCAGGTGCTTTGATTCTCGAATATGCAAATCAGGTCCGATCCAAATATGTTAGCGAGCTACAAGATGTCGAACTGCTACCTTTGTTTCCGGGGAAGTTCACTTCTGAACAGGTAAATGCTTTTCGTGGTCATTTAACATCAGTTGGAATTCGCAATATCTTAAATAAAATTGAGAAAAAGTTAGCTGTAATCTCTGAAAGAACGGGAGAGGTGATCAATATTTCCGGGGTTCGTTTCAGAAGATCTATTGGTACTCGGGCAGTAGAAGAGGGCCACGGTTTATTAACTGTAGCGGCCTTGCTAGACCATGAAGATACCCAGAATGTGGGTGTTTATGTAGAAGCAACGTCAACAATGATTGATAAGATTGATAAGGCAGTGGCTTTCAAATTGGCCCCGATGGCACAGGCATTTAAAGGTAAATTAATTGCGGGTCCTTCGCAAGCCATACGAGGAAGTGATCCAAATAGCTTGATACGTTCGCCGGGCTTTGATCCAACATCCAAACCAATGGGTAATTGTGGTGAGTTTGGATTTTGTAACTTAATGGCGCCCATATCTTGCTATACCTGCAGTAATTTTGAGCCTTGGTTGGATGGCCCCCATGAAAAAGTCCTAGATTTTTTATTGGGCGAACGGGAGCGACTTTCGGCAAAGGGCGATACGCGTATTGCAGCCGTCAATGATCAGACAATTCTTGCGGTATCTCAAGTAATCCTAATCTGCAATAAGCAATTGGGGTTTTCAAATGAATGATCTTGCCATTTTTACCCCCATTCAAAATGCTAATGCTCAAGAAAATTTAGATGAATTTATTCGGTTTGCTAAAGAAGATTTGACAGTATTTGGGGTTGATTTAGATTTTGAATCGAATTCCTGGGATGTCACTCAGTATGTAGATCTTAAGGCAAATAAGAAAAAGTATAGCTTGGTGTTCACTGGTTTTGAAGCCGGTCACAACATTAAATCTACGAAGCTTAGTAATACTATGCAAGAGCCATTTCTAAGTTTTTCTAAGGCCCATGTACGTTACATGTTTGGACTGGCTCCGGTTAAGGGGATTAGTGATAGGGTGTTGTTACTGAGGTGTGTTTATAGGGCATTAATAGAGCTTGCGGATAAAAATCCAATTTTTATTAATGCTGATATAGCCAATAGGGCCTCTCAATTATGCATTGAAAAATATACCCCGGCCTTTGCCTATCGTCTCGGGGGGCAACTAGAAAAGCTTATTGAATTCTTATCTTCAAAAAAGATGCTGTTGGCACCCTTTCAATGGAGGAATCCAATTAGACGACCTTCTGATGCACAGCGAATTGGAGAGGAGGCAGATAAAAGACGTGAAGACAAAATGCCCTCACAGGCAGCATTAGATGCGTTGCCGCAAGTTTTTAGAATGGCAACAAGAGACATTCATGTCATTGTTAGTGCAACTACGGCAATTCTCCTGGCATCACCCGATCGCATTAATGAAGTGCTTCGGCTGGAGGAGAAATGCGAGAGTATTCGAAAAAACAAAGATGGCGCTGAATTATATGGATTGCGTTGGCGTGGCTCAAAAGGGGCTGACTCAGCGATTAAAGATATTGTTAGTTCAATGGTCGATGTTGTTAAAGAGGCATTAAACAATATTAGAAATAAAACCAAAGCCGCAAGAGAAGTTGCTAACTGGTATGAAGATAACCCCACAAGAGTTTTTTTAAGGCCCGAAAGTGAATCTTTAAGGACTAAGGATTTATTAAGCTCCCGAGAGGTGGCAAATATCTTATGGGGTATTGATCGAGCTTCGCCATTCCCTCAATTTCCCTTTAAATTCAAAAAGATTGAAGGAGAGATCTATGTTGAATTTAAAACGCTAGAAAATTGGGTGATCTCTAAGTTACCAAGAGGATTTCCAATTTTAGATAATGATTCAGGACTTAAATATAGTGAGGCCCTCTATGTCGCCTTAAAAAGTCAATTCCGGGGCACAGAGGCTGCCTATATTTGCGCAATAGAGACTATAGACGTAAATAAAATTAATTCATACTTAGGCGGCAGAAGTTCCAATGGGATCACTTCGATTTTTGATGCCTTTGATTTTTTTGAGCCAAATGGTGACCATATAGTTGTTACCACCCATCAGTTCAGACACTACCTAAACACGCTGGCTTTGGCTGGTGGCATGAGCGAGATTGAGGTTTCAAAATGGTCTGGCAGAAAAGATATAAAACAGACTTCAGCGTATGACCACCGATCTAGCTCTGAGATAGTGCAGCAAATTAGGGATGCAATAGGTAATCCAGATAAATCGTTTGGCCCGATTTCTAGGTTAGGTCGAAGCAACCTTATTACGAGAGACCAGATATCCAGGCTCGTTGTAGAAACCGTTCACACTACCGATATTGGATATTGCTTGCATAACTTTGTGGCATCGCCATGCCAACTTCACCTCGATTGCATTAACTGCCAGGAGATGGTCTGCATTAAAGGCGATAAGAAAGCTCAAGATAGTTTGCGATTGAGGCTGGAAGAGTCAAATACTTTATTAAAGCAATCTCAGGCTGCTGTTGATGAGGGCTTCTTTGGAGCTGATCGATGGCTTTCGCATCAAATGGAAGTAAATAAACGATATAAGCAGCTTAATGAGCTCTTGGATAACCCCACCATTCTTAATGGCACAGTCATTCAGTTATCAAAACCCAAAACCTTAATTAAGCAAGAAAAATTAAAGTTGGAGAATAAAAATGAGAAAAATTAACGCGGCATCCAAAAGATCCAAGAATTTAACCTCCGAAACAATTGAGGCTATTGTCAAAATTCTAGATGGCTGGTCTGGTAAATTAACTTGGGAGCTCTTAATAGACGAAGTCTCAAAGAGGTTGTATCAGACCTACACGAGGCAAGCCCTATCTTCCTATGAGCGAATCAAGAATGCCTTTCAATTGCAAAAGGGCAGACTTCCATATCTGAGGGAAAAATCCAAGAAGCTATATGACCCCACAGATATTGCAGAAAGTCAGCGTAACGCTAGGCTGGTTTCTGAAAACGCGCGTCTTGAAAGTGAGAATCAACGACTTTTAGAGCAATTTACTAGGTGGGCATATAACGCCCATACCCAAGGAATTTCAGAGGAGATTTTAAATAAAGCATTGCCTAAGGTACATAGATAGTTGATGGTTACTCTTCCCAACTCACATCTCGATTTGTAAGAATTGTTTCCAGCGTTGCAGGCGCTGGAGCTGGAGCAATATTTGTATTGCGCCGCACCGTCTCAAGTGAAATCTCAAAGTAAAGAAACCGAAGGTAGTTAAATAGATCTTCCTCGGAAAAGGTGACCTCCTTACCCTTCCCGCCATGCTTGTGAAACATCAGATGGAAAACTATCGCTAATGGCGCAGTCAAATAGCTGTGATCCCCCTCTTGTAGGATCATCTCCAAATCCCTCTCAAGCAAATCCAACCATTCATCGGGGAGATTGCATGGCAAAGCTGCCTCTGCCCCTTGCTTTAAGACTTCTTTACCTAGTCTCTCCATATTGCTTTTTTCCACGACCCATCTCCTGACTCAGAACTACAGGGCTCGTATTAAGGGATTCAAAAGTAGCACCTGATTAGCAATAAATTTACCTTAAATTGGTTAAATTGTCACTCATAGAGCGTGGTCTTATAGTAATCATAGCCATAGCATCAAAACATGGCTAAACAAATTAATGTCAGCAAAAAAGACCCCCGACTGTTATTCGGATCTAACCTTGCAAAATTACGGAAAGAGATTGGCTTATCTCAAGAGCAGCTAGCGCTTGAAAGCGGTATCGCTAGAAGTTATTTAGGTGGCGTTGAGAGAGGGCAGCGTAATATCGCGCTCATTAATATTTGTAAATTAGCTGAAGCATTGAGGCTTGATCCGTCAGAATTGCTTAAATTTAATTCGGATTAGTTTTAATCAAACTCTAACAGCCCCTCTGGCAATAAGCTCAGACAGCTCCTGTTTGGGCGTTTTACTGCCATGGTGCGTATTGCGTGCTACGGTGAAAAGATCCACTTGTAATTATTTAAAAGGACCACTCGTTACAGACTTAAAAGAGCCGCCCATTGAAATCTAGTAGGGCGTCGTAACCCATATTCGCCGTCTTCTTCTTAACCTATTGCAGACAGTCAAATGAGACTATTTTTCGGGGTTTGACCGACAGAGTACGGCCACTAGCAGCCTTTGGCTTACCACTGCTATCCCAAGAAAGAGTGTGAAGATGAGCCGATATTCATCAAAAAGATAAAATAGCTTTGACGCAAATCAAAGAGCTTGGCAAGATGAAATAGCCTTGGGATTAAGATTGTCAGCGGCATATACATAAAAATGAATCCTCAAACCTTATTCCTCATCTTCTTTGCTATCAGTTTAGTCAGTGGACTCCTGACTTTTATGGCGTTTCCGTTTTTTAGAGTCCGCAAAGATTCGCGACTGTATATCTGGATGATTTGTAATTTGCTATATAGCATTGGCTCATCCGTGATCGCATTCCAACTTCTGAATGTATCGGGACTATCACCATTTGATGCGAGCAACAAAGTCATTCTAATTGCCCAGTTACTTAGGTTTTATAGTGTAATAGGTTTGATACTATTTCTACGATCATTTACACCAAAATCCTTTTTTCAAGTATCTGCTCTTAAGATTTTTTTCATAATCTTTATCGTGAGTACTCTTTCTTTTTTGGCAATTACTCCTCATGTACCAGTTCAATTTAGAGGTGCCGTCGCTACAAATTTTTGGATTATGTTTCAACTTATTTGGCTTTTGTATGAGCTAAATTTAATGAAAAAATCTGGCTCATACCAAAATAATTATTCGCTAAGATCGTTACTCATAGTTGCTTACTGCCTCTTTGCTATTAGTCTATATTCAGTGCTGGTAACTGTTATAGCGTATCTCAATCTCTTGCCATGGCTCAATGTCACTGGATCAGATGTTCAGACCGTTGTTTTTGTAACAAGGCTGATCAGCAGCGCCTTTAGTTCGGTTGGATTTATTCTGGCCTTCATGCTCTGGATAGAGAGTCACTCAGACCTTGCGATTCAATTGAAATCTGATGCCTTGCGAATCTCTAATCTGATTATTGAAAAAGATATGCTGATTAATAACTTAGCTAACAATAATGCGTTGGTTGAGTCAGGTGCATTAGCTGCAGGCTTAGCGCATGAGTTAAATCAGCATCTTGCTCGTATTCAATTAAATGCTGAACAGGCAATTGGTAGCCTTGGTCAAGGAAAAGATAATTCTGAATCTATTCGATCTTTAGAGCGTATTACCCAAGCTAATCAGCAGGCTGCAAAGCTAATCTTGAGTTTAAAAAAGGTTTTCCGAAATCCGTATGAGAGAAAGACATTGATTAAGCTCGATGAGCTAGTGCTAGAGGTTGCTGAGCTCTATAAAGACCGTCTGAAGAAGCTATCCATTCAACTGGATTTAACTTTAAAGTCGACTAAAGAAGTTGCAGTGATTGATTCCCTGATGAGGCAGGTTTTATCCAATCTCATTTCAAATGCCATCGAATCCTTAGATAGCTCTATTCAGCTTGATAAAAAAATATCTATCAAGCTATCCGAGCTCCCTACCGATATGATATTAGAAGTATGCGACAACGGACCTGGCATTTATCCAGGAAAAGAGCATGCTCTATTTGAAATATTTCAAACCACTAAAAATGAAGGCACCGGCATTGGTCTTTGGCTTAGTAAACATATTGTAGAGGCGGAGGGCGGGAAGATCTCTGCGCAATCCCCATCAACAGGTGGCGCTATTTTTACGGTACAAATTCCTATTTAATTCATATATCCGTCGGTCGTAGGATATAAAACAACCTCATTCTAGTTAGAATTCATAACATATCCTATTAAATCCACACCCCCTTATGTATACAGCGGTCACCAAAGCCATTAATTCCCATAAATATGTCTTTTTAATTGAAGATCATGAGGAGTTGCGCGATGACCTCACCCGCATTCTTCAATTTGTAGGATATGTTGTTCATGCATTTCCAGATCCAGTGCAGTTCCTAGAGTGCGATAAGCATTTAGCGCCTGCCGTAATTGTTTCTGATATGCGCATGCCCTATATGAGTGGGGTTGAGCTACAGGAGAGGCTTAAGGAGTTGGGTCGTACTATACCTATGATCGTTATTAGCGGTGAAAGTACGGATCAACAAATTATTGCCGCACTTAAAAACGGGGCAATTGATTTTTTACTCAAGCCATTTTCTAGAGAGAGCCTTTTAGCAGCAGTTGCTAGAGGTGTTGAGATAGATTCTGCAGCCATGCAGAGTGTGATTCGAGTCAGTGAATTCAATGAGAAGTTACAGATGCTTTCGCCACGTGAGCACCAGGTATTCCAACTGCTGTCGCAGGGTTTTGGTAATAAGGAATTAATGGAAAACCTTAACATCTCTTTGCCAACAGTAAAGCAATATAAGTCTGAGGTAATGTACAAATTACGCTTACGTTCTTTAGCTGAGCTGATTGCGCTCCATAAGTCCTGTGCTTAAGTGAGCTCATTGCGTAAAAGACGTATCGCGTCTAAATTTTGTTTGGCAGGAGCCCTGTTTATTCTGATGCCTGCCTCACATTCGCAGGCAATCATTACAAAGTCAGGATCATCATTCCCAATGTTTAATGGTTCAGATCTTTCTGCTTGGTTGCAATATGGAAATGCTAATTGGCACGTTAATGGAAATGAAGTTATTGTTAATCAAGGTCGGGGAATGCTCCTCAGTAAATTTGGTGTACCTGATTTTCAAATTGATTTCGATTATTGGGTAGGTGACGGCACGCAAGCTTCTTTATTTATACGCTGCTTGAATACTAATGTTATTAATCCTGACAATGCCTACGAGGTGAGGCTAAGTAATGCGGCCACCGGATCGGGTGGAGCCGGATCCATTGTCAATATGATGAAATTTAAGTCTAGCGCGATAGTGAATCAATGGAATCATCTTCAGGTGAGCGCCATGGGTAATCAGATCTCTGTAACGATCAATGGCGTCAGTGGTTCCGTAGTCGATACGCGCTTTGCAGTTGGACCGATTGCCCTGAATTATCAAAGTGGTGATTTGCGTCTAAAGAATTTTAACTTCACCATCCCTGGGAGATGGTGAAGTTATTGGTTGACTTGCCAATGCTTTACTGCCGCCTCACTTCTTAGCGGCTAGTAATTTTTCGACTGCATCCTTAAGTGATTCGACTGGGACTGCTCCTGCAAGCACATTGAAGCCACCAGTTTTGTGATTCACTAGGATGACGCCTGGTGTTCCGCTGATGCCAGCATTTCTACCATCCTCAATATCAGCATTGATCCGTTTTTGAACGGCTTCAGAACTTATGCAAGCTTTATATTGCTCAATATCTATCCCCTGCTCATTTGCAAGTGCTTGTAGTGGGTCAATATTGTTTGATTTTGGTAAACCTTGCCCATTAGTTAGCGTGTTCTTAAAGATGCCTTCATTAAACTTCCAGAATGCATCATTTCCTTTTTGCTGTCCGACGCAAATAGCTGCTGCAGCCTCTTTGCTTGCCATGGGCTCATGAAATTGTAGAGGGAAGTCGCGCCAGACTACATTGACTTCGCCTGGCATTTGATTAACTACCTCGATAGGAACTGAGCTAAATTGTTTGCAGTATGGGCATTCAAAATCAGAGTACTCGATGATTGAAATGACAGCATCAGGTTTGCCATAAATAAAATCATTGTTGGAGTTGATGGCCCGAGCATTCTTGGCCATTTTGGCTCTTTCAAGCCCTTCTTTTTGCTGCTTGTCTTCAGCAGCCTTAATTTGGTTCTGCCTATATCTCTGAATACCTCTCTGAATCGCTTTATCAAGTGCCCCTGATTTTTCTAAGCTTTTGATGATTTCATCGGTAGTAGGGGTTGGTGCTGGTGATTGTGCATTTACTTCGGCAGTTGTCAGCCAGCAAATTAATAGAAGGGTTTTCAAAAAAGTCATGCGCATTGAGATTTCCAGTAATTAGAATTTAAGCAGATAAAACAGATTCATTGAGATTTTTGATGATACTAATCGAGTGCGTAAATATTAAAACTCCTACGATCGGAGGATTGCATGATTATTTTGGGTTGATACGATCTAATCATCTGTTGGATATAGATGTAGAGATATCGATTTCAAAGCACCGCTCCAATGTATTTTTCATCAAAATTTAGTAGCGCTGTAATTTCTCTATCGAGTAATCAATGTCCGAGTTCGTAGTACAACCATTTACAAGATCCAAATCACTTATTTTGATGGTTCTGCTAGCTACAATTACAGGTTGTGCTGGTATGGGTGGTCAGGGCGCTCAAGTCAATCGCTTTGGTACTAGCGTAGCCGAGCAAAAAATTGCACCTCCAAAACAAAATATGACCCATGAGTTGGTTAAACAGGGGATGGTGTACTTACGCGAGGGTGATTATGAGACTGCTCAAAAGGTATTTAGTGCCTCCATTAAAGTAAGCCCGAACAGCTCTACTTTGCATCTCCTTAATGGAATAAGCTACCACCTTCAGTTTCTGAATAATTCTTCAGATAGTAAGGAGCTTGCTGAGACTGCCTATGGCCTCGCTAGCGCTATGGATAGGACGGATCCATTGCCCTATATCCAGCTGGGCCGTCTCCACATCGACTCAGGCGAATACCAAAAAGCCAGCAAAGAATTCATTGGCGCTTATTCCATCAGCCCATCTAGTCAAGATGCGCTTTATGGTCTGTTGCAGGCCTCGTTGCTACAAAAAGATTTCAAAACAGCATTATGGTCTGGTGAGAGTTTAAAAAAGCTCAATACGACCGATGCCGATAAGTTGCGCCTCATGGCTTTGATGTACGCTGCAGTGGGTAAGACTTCTGAAGCGGGTCAATACTTGGCTCTATATGCCAAAGCAAATGCAGATAACCCAAAAGAAACTGAGCATCTTAAGCAGCAGGTTAGCTATATCAGCATCCAGCTTAGCAATCTCAAGTTACTCAATCTTGACCCCACTTTAAATCCTGCGAGTGTGCCGCTAAACAAGTCTGAGCAGGGCAAGATGGTGAAGGTTGTTGCTCAAGCCACTCCCGGTGTTGCAGGAGGTAAGGCAGTTACGAATTCAAATAGTAGTAATTCATCATCGAGCAATAGTCGAAGTACGGGTTCAAGAACTGGGACTGCTGCTGGGTACGAGAGCAATCAAAGCAGCGACTCAAGCTCGGATGACACCTCATCTGGTGGTGGTTCATCGGGTGGCTCATCAGGATCTACTGGCATGATGCCCGGTATGGCTCCTACCGCTTCCTCGCCAATGTCTTCAGGTGGGGGTGGGGGCGGGACTTTTACGGCAGTTTCTATGAATCAGCAACAGCAACGCTGGTTTGATTGTGACACTCGGCCAGGCCTTGGTAAGGCGCCGGGAGGTAGTTATGGCGTACCGGTTGGGGGCACAAGTGGTGATCAAACTTTGTATTTAGAGCCATTGCCAAAGCCTTGTGACAGAAAGAGCCCACCAAAGATGGCATCGATCGATGCGGTGTTGATTCGTACAATTGACACCCAATCCAGTAGTTATGGCATTAACTTGCTGAACTCTTTAAGCATCTTTGCGGGCTCCCAAACATTTTCTACTACCGGTTCTTCTGGTGGCGCCAGCGTCAGCGGCGTTGTCCAAAATAGCGTTATTGGTATTGGTAATGCAACAACCGCAACGATTAATAGCGTTAGCGGTCTAATTAATTACTCGTTAAATATTGCCAACTCTACCTCATCAAATTCACAAGTAATTGCTAGGCCGACATTAACGGCGCTAGATCGTATTCCTTCTACGTTCTACTCAGGTAGCGTCATCACAGCTGGCTTAAACGGTGGGGGCGTATCAGGAGCGCAAGTCACAAATATTCCAACAGGAGTGAGTCTTTCTGTAACGCCGACATTTGTTGATGAGGATTCTATGATGTTGGCGGTTAAGGTATCTCGCTCCTTTGTTTCTGGTACTCAAGCTCAAGGTGGATTCAATGCGGGAATTTCTACGGAGCAACATGCAGTGACATCCAATGTAAAGGTTAAGTACGGTGAAACACTGATTTTGGATGGTTTGACATTGCGACAAACGACTTCTGGTCAAAATGGAGTGCCAGTTCTGATGGATATCCCAATCATTCAGTATCTGTTTAATAATGCACAAAAGTCCCTTTATTCAGAAAACGTGCTTGTTTTAGTAACTCCAAGAAGGCTCGTAACTGGTGATGATGAAACCAAGAGGTCATCTTCCAATCCAGATAGCTCTAATGTGAAGTTGAGTCCAAAAGAGCAAAGCGTTTACTCGGCAATGAAAATTTATAAGGATATGGTCAGCAATCTTGATCCGAATTTGGATCAGACTTTGAATGCTCTAGATACCGATAGCGCTTATTTTCGCTCATTTAAAGATATGGCTTTACATACCGCACCTAACAGCTGGGTCAGCGAGCCAGGAATCAATAAATTCTTTAACGATGCAGCTAATTTAATGTACTTCACGAGGTAGTTTTTTTGAATGTAATTCTCCTGCTTAAGGAGGATTGAAAATCAAATTTGACTCTTTAATATCTTGAAATAACTTGTATTTCAGTAGTAAACCGATATCTTTCATTAATAGGAGATGATATGAAAAAAGTATTTACTGTAGTAGCCTGCATTCTAGGTATAACCTACTTATTGTTTGGCCAGTCGGCAATGGCCCAATCTGATCCTGGTATGAGAGATCGGATTGAGCAGCGCTTGGATACTCGTTCCAATGGCGACGATAGACAGTCTATTGGAAATGATCGCAATAAGAGCGGTGATAGCACTAAGTCTGCTAGTTCAAAAGATGGTGCTGGCAAATCTGGCATTGCTATGTGTGCTGGTGATTTTGCGCTTTGCGCATCCTCTACTTGTAAGCCAACAGGTAAAACTATTACAGTTAAAGAAGATGGTGGCAAGACTACCAAGCAGTATCCCGAGGCTATCTGCAAATGCCCAGTTATTAATGCGAATATTGCCAATCAAAATAATTCGCCACTATTTGGTGTTGCAGGCTTAAATCAAGGCAATATGGACGGTTCTTGTCGCTCACCCGGCACGGGCAAGATCTGGTCTTACTTCTCTACTACGATCACAACATATCCACAAGAGCAGTCTGATGGAAGCTTTTCGCAGCCATTGGCATCTAAATCACAAAACTGTTCAGCTAAAGGACCGTCACAAGGCTCAAATTGCTGGAGCTATATCTGCACGGTAGATCCAAAAGAAACCAATGGGGTTAAGACAGCCTCTTGTCGCTGCCCATACGGCGAAGGTTTGTTTGGCCAAGAAGCCAAGAAAGATCGTGGTTTTGTTACGTATGCCGGAAGCACCTGGAGTAATCCGACTGCCGCATGCAAGGAACTGCCAGTTGGTTACCCTGACCAGTTGATGCAGTAAAGATAAAGATGAGGGCTATTGGTCTTCGACTGATAAAAGCCCTTATTTTTTTCTCAACACTTGTAAATTTATAGAGAAAGCGTCATGAGACATACATCAATTTCAGGTTTGGTTTTTGCATTCATGCTTTTGATGATTGGCAATGTACATGCGGCTGACTTTGTTGGCGCTTCAGGTAACCCCGCATTATTGATGGCTCAAAATGATTTTCGTGCTGATCTGAAATCAAAAATCGAAGATCGACGTAGTGATGCTAGTGATGCTAGCGATGTAGCGAGCCAGGCAAAAACAAGCAAGATAAAAAACGGCAATCCATCAGTCATTACTCAACAATGCTCTGGTGAATTTGCTCTATGTCTTTCTTCTACTTGCAAGCCAACGGGCAGAAAAATTAAAGTTAAACGTGATGACGGTAAGACATTTCGTTATTTTGAAGAATCAGCATGTAAATGCCCAGTGATTACAGCTGAAATTGCCCAACAAAATGGTACTACTTTAACTGCTACGGCCTCTGTCAATGAGGGCAATATGAATGGTTCATGTGCCAACCGCAGCCCCGGAACTATTTGGGCGCTTTATAACAGTGACATTACCTTGTATCCACAGGAAAGTTCTAGTCCAGGATTCGCTACGGCGCAAGAGAATATGCATCTTTGCCCAGCAGGCACAGTAGGTTCAAATTGTTGGAACTTTGAGTGCAAGGTCGATAAAGAGAAAGCTAATGGCACAAAAACTGCAACCTGTTTTTGTGCAATCAATGATGGTCAATTTGGGCGTGAAGTTCGTCCAGGTGACTCTCTATTTACAGCTGCAGGAGGCTATTTCAATCCCCCTGCTAAAGCATGCGGAATGTATCCCGCCAATGGCTGGCTGCCACCAGCACCCTAAGAATTGTAAAAGTATTTGAATTTATAAGGCTGATACAGACTTATTTTTAATATGGGTAATATCAAACGATGTACATTACGGAGAATCTGATGAAAAGATCACTATCTATTACAGCAGTCTTACTGAGCTTTATTTGCGTTGCCTTTTCAGTGTGGTCTGCTAGCGCTGTAGCGCTTGAGTCTAATTCAGACTCTTTTTTGCTTGCTCAAGTTGATCCTAATAGTCGTGATCTGCGCGACAGGGTTGATCCGAAAAAAATGGATCGTCGCGATGATCAAGGTGGTTCTAGTGTTTATCTTTCTCGAGCCACCAAAGGTATTGGTAAGGAAGGCCTGACAGTGTGTCATGGTGAATTCGCCTACTGCGGAGCATCTACCTGTAAACCGACTGGTAAGAAAATTAAAGTTAAAGAAGATGGTGGAAAAATCACGAGAGAGTATGAAGAAGCAGCTTGTAAATGTCCCATCATCACTAAAAAAATGGCAGTGGATAATGGTGTTGCATTACACGGTATCGCTGCAGTCAATGAAGGCAATATGAACGGCTCATGCCAGCCACCATCAAAAGGTACTATCTGGTCTTATGCAGAATTAGAGCTGCAAGTTTGGCCTCAAGAAAGTGCTAATTGGGAATCAAAACAGATGGTGACTCAAGTTTGTCCTGCTGGCACTAAAGCTGTGAACTGCTGGAACTATTTGTGCAAAATTGATCCAAAACCTACTGCAAATGGTGTTAAAACAGCTACTTGTTTCTGCCCAATCGGCGAGGGTTATATAGGTCATCCTGCCGGTGGAAATGAATCGTTTGCAACAGCTGCTGGCGCCTATTTTTCAAATCCATCTTCGGCCTGCTCTATGTATCCTGTTTCAGGGCCTGTACCTAGTCAATAGTAAGCTCAATAAAAGCCACCTTCTGAACTGACCCCCAAAAGTTGGACACCAAGTCCAACCAAGGGGGTTTTGTTTTATGAGCAAATACAGTACGCAGTTCAAGCTAAAGGTAGT
>Ga0316228_1002687_pt1 | contig 15260 bp, 13 predicted proteins | sample TBH18021metaG_FD_206005 | JGI IMG/M metagenome (GOLD analysis project Ga0316228, IMG submission 206005) | Freshwater microbial communities from Trout Bog Lake, Wisconsin, USA - TBH18021 | ecosystem: Environmental > Aquatic > Freshwater > Lake > Hypolimnion/Profundal zone | place: USA: Wisconsin... | reverse complement strand
TAAAGCTCATGTCATGCTCAACCACCACCAAGGTATGGTCTTTTTTGAGCTCCAAACATAGCTCGGCGGTGCGTTCGGTTTCGGCATCGGTCATGCCTGCCACTGGCTCATCGAGCAAAATCAGCTTGGGGCGCTGCATCAGTAGCATCCCAATCTCCAGCCATTGTTTTTGCCCGTGCGACAACAATCCTGCAGGTTTATTGACAAACTCACCCAAGCGAATCGTGGCTAAAGTCTGGTCAAGGGCATTTTGGGCATCTGGGTCAAGCTTGCTAAACAGGCTTTTTTTGACCCGCTTGTCTTTGGGTGAGGCAAGCAGTAGGTTCTCCATGACGGTAAAATTTTCAAACACCGTGGGTTTTTGAAATTTTCGCCCAATGCCAGCTTCGGCAATTTGCTCGGTGCTCATGCTGGCAAGATTGTGGGTTTGTCCAAAATACACTGACCCTTCCGTGGGGCGAGTTTTGCCAGTAATCACGTCCATCAGCGTGGTTTTACCCGCACCGTTGGGTCCGATGATACAACGCAGCTCACCTTCTTTGATATACAAGGATAAGTTGTTTAAGGCGCGGAATTTATCAAACCACACGCTGACATCTTCCATATATAGGGCAATGCCTTTACTAAAATCCGCTTCTTGTGACTTTAGCCGTCCGTAGTTGCTCTCAGCAAAGTCATTGATATTATTATCGTTGGTATTCATAACAGACTCTTTGATGTGTTATTAATGGGGTGTTTATGGGGTATTAGTCATCGGGTATAATCAAACTAACTACTTGGTTGCAGGCGGTCAGCCTGACGCCGCTGCTGCCCCTGAAGCCTAAGATTCTTTTTTTGTTTCCATATTATTTACGCTTGGCGTAACCGTTTTTTTACCCTGCGTGATGTTGTCCAATAGGCCAATAATGCCTTTGGGTAAAAATAAGGTGACGACCACAAACAACCCGCCCAAAATCAATAGCCAAGCTTCGGGATATGCCACGGTAAAATAAGTTTTCACCGCATTGACCACACCTGCGCCCAATATCGCCCCAATCAACGTGCCGCGTCCACCTGTGGCGACCCAGACCGCCATTTCAATTGAGTTGACAGGGTTCATCTCACTGGGGTTGATAATGCCCACTTGTGGCACATACAACGCGCCAGCAATCCCTGCGATAATCGCCGATAACACCCATGCAGATAGCTTGTACCATAGGGTACGGTAGCCAAGGTATTGCAAACGGTTTTCGCTATCACGCACGGCGCCCAGTACGCGACCATACGGCTTGTGCATCAAATAACGCAAGCCAAGGTAGGCAAGCATCAGCACGAATGCGGTGGCAAAACATAGCAAGGTGCGCGTCATGGGAGCAGCGATGTCCATGCCCAAGATGGTTTTAAACCCGGTAAAACCGTTGTTACCGCCAAACCCAGTTTCGTTACGGAAAAATAAGAGTGATGCAGCAAACACCATGGCTTGGGTGATAATTGAGAAATACACGTCTTTGATTTTTGAGCGAAACGCAAAAAACCCAAATATAAAAGCCACCACTGCCGGCACCAGCACGACCAATATCGCCGCCCAAGCAAAGTTGTCTGTGCCTGCCCAAAACCAAGGCATTTTATACCAGCTCAAAAACCGCATAAACTCCGGTAAGCTGTTACCTGATGCTTGGCGCATCAGATACATACCCATCGCATACCCGCCAAGGGCAAAGTACAAGCCATGCCCGAGGCTCAAAATCCCCGCATAGCCCCATACCAAATCCAGTGCCAAAGCAACCATCGCCAGACACATGATTTTGCCAATCAAAGTGACCCAATAAGCGGATAAATGCAGCGCCGAATCAGCAGGCAGCAAATGCAACCAAGGCAACATCATCAACACCGCAAAACAGCCCATAATTGCCAAGCGACTCACTGGTTTATCTGCAAATAATTGTAAAATACGCATTCTTTCACTCTCCAATGATTACTCGACAAAGCGACCTTTAAGGGCAAACAGACCTTGTGGGCGTTTTTGGATAAATAGCACCACCAGCACCAACAAAATGATTTTGGCAATTACCGCACCCATGCCAATCTCAAGCACGGTGCCACTCACGCCTAGACCTAGGGCTGCCAGTACTGCCCCCCAAATTTGACCGACACCGCCGACCACTACTACCAAGAAAGCATCGATGATGTAGTTTTGCCCCAAATCAGGACCGACGTTGCCCACTTGCGCCAAAGCACAGCCTGCCAAACCTGCCAAGCCAGAGCCGAGCCCAAACGCCATCATATCGACACGCGCCGAGCGAATACCCACCGCACGCGCCATTTGCCGGTTTTGGGTCACGGCACGTACAAATAGACCAAAGCGGGTATATTTGAGTAAAAACACCAGTAATAACAATACGATAATGGTAAAACCGATGATGGCAATACGGTTGTATGGCAACATCAAGCTTGGGGTCAAGGCGACAGCTCCGCTTAGCCATGAAATATTGGAGACTTCGACGTTTTGCGCTCCAAAAATCATGCGAACTAACTGCATCAGAATCAAACTCACCCCAAACGTGGCAAGCAAGGTTTCTAGCTGTCTGCCATATAACGGACGTATCACCACCCGCTCAATAATCATGCCAATGACGGCACTCACCAAAAACGCCAGCGGAATCGCCGCAAGCATGTACCAATCGACATAGCCTGCCAAATGGCTTTTAAAAAAACTTTGCACCACATAGGTGGTATAGGCACCAATCATAATGAGCTCACCATGCGCCATGTTAATGACACCCAATAAACCGTAAGTAATAGCAAGTCCCAACGCCGCCAACAACAAAATACTCGCGGTGCTGAAGCCAGAAAACACGTGTCCTGTCCATTCACTGGCTTTGATACGCGATTTGACTTTATCTTGGGTTGTTTGTAAGGCTTGTTTGAGCTCGGGTGAATAGCTGGTTTGTTTTGCTATCCCTTCGATATCAGCTAACACATCGGGGCTGTTACTGGACGCCAAGGTTTTTAATGCCGCAATCTGGGTCATCTCATCGCCCGATTGCAAATCCATACGCGCTTGCAGTTGCGCCAATGCTGCTTTTACCGTACTGTCTTTTTCATTGGCATAAATATCGGCAACGGTTTTTTTATCGAGCGTGGCGATATTGTCGGCTAGGATATCCACCGCTTTAAGGCGCTCGCTGGCATCATCGGATTTGAGTTTGGCTTTGGTCTGCCCTAGTGTCAACGCCGAACGCAGCGCGTTATTGAGTGTGACTTGGTTTAGGTCGCTTGGCCAATTGCTTACCAAGGTATGCGCAGGATAGCGGTAGAGTTGGTCGGTGTTTTCTAGGGTATAGACATTGCCGGCATCATCACGGTACAGCTCGTCTTTGTTAATCAGCTCGACCAGTTTGTCATAGGCTTGGCTGGTGCCTGTCCAGTTGTTGAGCATGGCTTGACGCCCCGCAAAATCGGCGGCTACGAATTTCTGAATATCATCGCCCGCGCTGGCTGTGGTGCTTGTGGCTGCGGTAGTTGGGGCTGCTGTGGTTACTGTACTGGTCATCGTAGTGGCCGAAGCGGTAGTTGCCTGTGCATTACTCACGCTTGGCAACGCAATGCCCATCGTGGTCGCTAGCGACATGCCGAGCACAATTTTTTTACTTTTTTGCAAAAACTGCCCGAGAGAATGATTACCATTGAGCATGATGGTCGCTCCTTAGTTTGTATGATTAATCTTTATGATTAGTCCATCTGTGTGGTGATGTGACGGATCAATGTTTAAATCAATAAAAGGTGAAATCGTAAAATTTTGGCAAAAAAATAAGCCATACCAGCTGGGGTATTGATGCGCGGTATGGCTGTCACAACATCGATTGTTAACTTCATTCAAGCTGATTTGAAAGGCTTATTTTGGGATATAAGGACTCCAAGGTTCCGCTTTAATGGCATCTTTGGTTTTGTAAACCACATCAAACTGACCATCGGCACGGATTTGCCCAATCATCACAGGTTTGTGTAAGTGGTGATTCTCGGCATCCATGGTTAGCGTGTAGCCTGATGGCGCGGCAAAGCTTTGACCTGCCATAGCAGCACGGACTTTATCCACGTCGGTAGAACCCGCTTTTTCAACCGCTTGTTTCCACATATTGATACCCACATAGGTGGCTTCCATTGGGTCATTGGTCACTACTTTATCGGCATTTGGCAGTTTGTGGTCAATGGCGTATTTTTTATAAGCGTTCACAAACTTGATGTTTACAGGGTTTTTGACCGATTCAAAGTAGTTCCATGCTGCCAAGTGTCCGACTAATGGGGTGGTGTCGATGCCACGAAGTTCTTCTTCACCCACAGAGAACGCCATCACAGGAATATCCGCCGCTTTGATGCCTTGGTTACCAAGCTCACGATAGAAGGGAACGTTTGAGTCACCATTGATGGTGGAGATAACCGCGGTCTTTTTACCCGCTGAGAATTTTTTGATATTACCCACGATGGTTTGGTAGTTGTTAAAGCCAAATGGGGTATATTCTTCCATAATGTCGCTATCTGCCACGCCTTTAGACTTTAAGAACGCCCGTAAAATCTTATTGGTGGTACGGGGGTACACATAGTCAGTACCCAATAGCACAAAGCGTTTGGCACCGCCGCCTTCTGGTGACATCAAGTATTCAACCGCAGGAATGGCTTGCTGGTTGGGCGCGGCGCCCGTATAAAAGATGTTTTTGGACTGCTCTTGTCCTTCGTACTGCACAGGGTAGAATAATAAGCCGTTTAATTCTTCAACCACAGGCAACACGGACTTACGAGAAACTGATGTCCAGCAACCAAAGATAACCGCGACTTTGTCTTGTGTCAGCAGCTGTCGCGTTTTTTCGGCGAACAATGGCCAGTCTGAGGCAGGGTCGACAACCACAGGCTCAAGCTTTTTGCCCATCACCCCACCTTTGGCATTGATTTCGTCAATCGCCATCAATGCGGTGTCTTTAAGCGATGTTTCAGAGATTGCCATGGTGCCTGAAAGTGAATGCAAGATACCCACTTTGATGGTATCACCATTGCTAGGGGCAGGCGCACTACCGGTGGCAGCAGTGGTTGACGTGCCACTGGCTGGTTTGGCGTCACTTGATGATTGCGGTTTTGAACAACCTGTCAACATCATACTGCCCGTTACCGCTAGGGCAACCAAGGATCTGCCAAATGCACGGCGGCTTAATTGACGCTCAGTCGTGGTTAGCTCGGTGGTTTTTTTGTCTAACATGTGTCACTCCTAAAATAGATGGATTGCCGTTTTAAGGTAGAGCGTAACGGATAGGCTTTGGCTATCGGTTGCTGGTTGTCTTAACTGACTATAGTGACAATTCAATTAGTGTGCCAATCTGCCTGTTAAAAGCTATTTTTGAAAATTTTATCAATTAAATCAAATATTTGAATTACTGCATTTAAAAAATTTATTTTAAACAATCGCCCATTGGCTAAATGTTGCTACTAGGTAAAAAATGGGCAAACTTTGGCGACCTTAGCGATTTCACCAATCTGATGAACTGGCATGGTTTTTTGCACTATTACCATTCATCTGGCATTTATTTGACATTGCTCTAGCATTCACCTAGCATTGCTCTAGCGTTGACTGACGCTAAATAATGCTTTATCGCCAGTGTCTTTATGACATTACCCAATTTGTTGCATAAAAAAAGTGCAAGCCAAACAGCTTGCACTTTTTATCAAAAATGTTGTTAATCGCTAGTTAGCCAATACCAGTGCCATGCCCAATGCCGCCATGATTGAAGGTAGCCAAGACAGCTTGGGATGCGCATGGGATTGTGCTTTTACCCAATTCATCACCCCTGCACCCACAACAAACAAGGCGGACATCGCGGTTATCATGCCTAAGCCAAAGCCTTGACTCACGCTACTGACTGGCATCTCCACGGCATGCGCCATCCCATGAAATAGCGTCAAACCAAATAAGCTAATCGCCATCATGAGCGAAAAGCTTTTTTGATTGGCTTGTGCTATCTTGGTGCGCTGCGCCAAAACTGCGACCGCTGTCAACACCACCGATAGCAAAATTGCACCTTCAATAATCGATGAGCCAATCGCCACATGAGATAGTTGCACCAAAGCAAAGCCTAACAGTAAGCTCGTCACCAATAAGCCCAAACCCAGTTTTTTGTGACGGGCAAACACCATGCCCATGCCAACTGCAAGCACCACGTGGTCAAGACCTGAGATAGGATGCATGAGTCCTGCGGTGACGGCAGCCATTAAATCTACCGAACTTGCGACTGCATGCTGGGTTAAACCATGACCGACATGCGCCACTGCCACACTTGAAAGGCTAAAAATCGCGGTTGCCAACGCCGTTTTTTGGGTCGTTTTTTGGGTTAAAGTTTTCATTATGTCTCCTTGATTTTATCGCATTTTTTACATATTTTCGCTTGAGCTTGGTAAATGTTGTACCGGCTGTGACGGAATCTCTAGCGCTCTTAGCATGCCCTGTTGTTGGATAAATTTGATAATGTCATCCAAACCGTCTTGAGTTTTCATGTTGCTAAACAAAAACGGCTTATCGCCGCGCATTTTTTTGGCGTCTTTGTCCATAATCGACAAATCCGCGCCCACGAGTGGCGCAAGGTCGGTTTTATTGATAATCAGCAAATCTGATTTGGTAATCCCGGGTCCACCTTTGCGGGGGATTTTGTCGCCTGCACTCACATCAATCACATAAATGGTCAAATCCGACAACTCTGGGCTAAAGGTCGCCGCCAAGTTATCACCGCCCGACTCAATGATAATCAGCTCAAGACCGTCAAAGCGATTTTGCAAGGTGGCCACGGCATTAAGATTAATCGACGCATCTTCACGAATCGCCGTGTGCGGACAGCCGCCCGTTTCCACCCCAATAATCCGCTCAGCGGGCATGGCATCGTGGCGGGTCAAAAACTCCGAATCTTCTTTGGTATAAATATCGTTGGTAATCACCGCCATGTTGTATACGTCTTTGAGACGGCGACACAGACTCAAGGTCAAGGCGGTTTTGCCAGAGCCAACAGGCCCGCCAATGCCAAGACGTAACGGGGATAAGCGAGGTTGTTGGGTTGGGGTTTTTTGGGTAAAGCCAGTCATGGTGTTTCCTTGTGAATGATATTAAAGACAGGGGTTTTAGGAACGAAACAGACGACTATATTGTTGTTCATGATGACAGGATAATTCTGCCAACGACGGTACAGACGCTGATAGTTGCAAGTGTTTGATTAAAATCAGTAATGTTTGGGCTTGCTGCTGTGCCTGTAAAAATTGTGGCGCAATGTCTTGTAGCTTAGCCACAACCGCTTGCCGATGATGGATGGCTGTTAATGCCGTTTTGACTTTGCTGGCTTGCGTTTGGCAAAGCTTGGCAATCGGTTCATCCATCGCTTGCCCCAATTGCCAAATAATACGCTGCCCTGCCATTTGTCCCAAGGGTAAGGTTTTGACAATCGCCAAGGTCAGATTTTCCATTTGAGCAAACGCATAGGTCGTCAGGCTATCGGCTATCGGCAGTTGCCAAAAATACGCCAAGCGAGCGAATAACGGTAAATAGCCTTGTGCTATCCAATCTTGTGGCATCGCAAGGTCAAGCACGCCATCGAGCCAGGCACAAAATGCCTGCGCCAATTGTTGACTCTCTAATAAAAACTCATGGCTATCACGGCTTGCCCCATAAAAATTGGCTAGACTATCCACCAAGCTGTGGTGAGTTTTTTGCGCTGATAGCTGCATCATGCTTGCCATCAGCGGCAGTTCAAAATTGAGTAAGACCTCTTGTTGATACGCTTGCAAAAACGCCAAACTACTGGCTTCATCATGGATAAAGCCTTGCTCAATGGCAGACTCCACGCCTTGGGAATAGGTATAACTGCCAATCGGCAAATTGCTCGACGCCAGCATCATCAGCTTAAGCAATTGTTGTGGCGGTGTCGTCTGTGTGAGGTGCGACGTTGTTGTCATCGTTTTCATGAAAAAAACGTGGCTTTGGTTAAATCGCCGACGATTGTGCTTTGCGTGTCGGCATGGCTTAACCGATTATCATGCCCATGTGAATGCCCGCCATGCCCATACGCCCCTGTTTCAGGTTCAAAAGCGTGCGCCACTTCGCTCACGGTTAAGCCTAATTTCACTAGCATATCGGCAAGCACATAATCGGGCTCAAAGTATAAGGCATGCTGCGCTTGACCCTGCTCAACGAGCATCAGTGGTACATGACGGTTGCCCAAATGATAGGCCCCGCGCATCAGTTCAAAAGGATTGTCGGCGGTGACTTTGGTGAGGGTTTGCGGTTTGGCAAAAATTTGTATGATGTCGCCTGACGCATTTTGTACCACATCGCCGTCTTTGAGCGTACCTGTGCGTGGCAGGTCGATACCGACCGCTTCACCATTTTGCAGGGTTGCACGAAAGCGTGACCGCTGGCGTGTATCAAAGTCGATTTGTAGATAATTTCCTTTTTCTTTTTGATGCTTTAATCTTTCAATCTGATTTTGGGTTAAATCTGATGGATTGATTCGTTTGTTATAAATTTCCATTGTTACTCTTTTCTAATTTCTCTAGATACTCAGAAATGTTGCCATTCCAACCGCATTTTTGACAACGACCATTTTTTAATTCATGCACGCACTTTTCGTACCCATAAAGTTGATGTGAACAGTTAGGACATAAATTTGACATCGGTGAAACTTGTTCAAAAAATTCACTACCGCATTCATCGCAAGTTTTGATAGTTATATTTTGTTTTAACATACATTTAATGCCTAAATTTGCATTGGGAATATGCGATACGCCCCTACATTCAAATGGTTAAAATAGAAAATACCGCTGTGCCATTGGTAACACAGCCGACGGCTCGCAAGTAAGCAGCTCACCATCAGCTCGCACTTCATAGGTTTCTGGGTTGATCGACATCTCGGGGCAATAGCTATTAAACCGCATATCTTTTTTGCGAATGTTACGAATACCCTGCACAGGGCGAATCACTTTTTGCAAGCCAAGTTTGTGTTGGATATTGTTGTCAAAGGCGATTTTGGATACAAAGGTGATACTGGTTTGGTGGGTGGCTTTGCCAAGGCTTGCGAACATCGGACGATAATGCACCGGCTGCGGGGTTGGAATAGAGGCATTGATATCGCCCATCGGGTAAGCGGCAATGCTACCACCTTTTAAAATCGTGTCAGGTTTGACCCCAAAGAATTTGGGCGACCATAGCACCAAATCCGCCCATTTACCGACTTCTACCGAACCGACTTCCTCGGCAATACCGTGGGTAATGGCAGGATTAATGGTGTATTTGGCGATATAGCGTTTGATGCGAAAATTGTCATTTTTTATCACCGTGTCGATGTCATGAAGCTCAATGTTAGACGCATTTTGGCTCAATGTATCGGGTGCTAAAAATCCGCGTTGGCGTTTCATTTTATCCGCCGTTTGCCAAGTGCGGATAATCACCTCGCCCACCCGTCCCATCGCTTGCGAGTCGCTACTCATCATCGAGATTGCCCCCAAATCGTGCAAAATATCTTCAGCAGCGATGGTTTCTTGGCGGATACGGCTCTCAGCAAAGGCGATATCTTCGGCAATCGCAGGGCTCAAATGGTGACAGACCATCAGCATGTCGAGATGCTCATCAATGGTGTTGATGGTAAACGGACGCGTGGGATTGGTCGACGACGGCAACACATGTGGCTCGCCAATCGCCCGCAAAATATCAGGGGCGTGCCCGCCGCCTGCACCTTCGGTGTGAAAGGTGTGAATACAGCGGTCTTTAAAGGCATTTAGCGTGCTTTCTAGATAGCCACTTTCGTTGAGCGTATCGGTGTGAATCGCCACTTGCACATCATACTCTTCGGCAACGCTCAAGCAGTTATCAATCGCTTGCGGCGTGGTGCCCCAGTCTTCATGCAGTTTTAGCCCGACCACACCCGCTTCGATTTGCTCGATAATCGGCTGCGGCAAGCTGACATTGCCTTTGCCCAGTAGCCCAATGTTCATGGGCATATCATCAAGGGCTTTGAGCATGGTTTCGATATGGTATTTGCCGTTGGTGCAGGTGGTGGCAAGCGTGCCTTGGGCAGGCCCTGAACCACCGCCAATCATGGTGGTTACCCCAGACATCAAGGCAACCTCCGCTTGCTGTGGCGCGATAAAGTGAATATGGGTGTCAATCCCGCCCGCGGTCAAAATTTTGCCTTCACCTGCAATAATCTCGGTGCTTGCGCCAATGGCGATGGTGACATTGGATTGAACATCGGGGTTGCCCGCCTTGCCAATCGCCCAAATTCGGCTATCTTTTATCGCCACATCAGCTTTATAAATCCCGGTATAATCCAAGATAAGCGCGTTGGTAATCACGGTGTCAGCCACCTCAGCAAACGGGCGCTGCCCTTGCCCCATGCCGTCACGAATTACTTTACCACCACCAAATTTGACCTCTTCACCATAGCTGGTAAAGTCTTTTTCCACTTCAAGCCACAGCTCGGTATCGGCAAGACGCAGTTTATCGCCCACGGTTAGGCCAAAATGCTCGGCATACATTTGGCGGGGTACGGTTTTTTGTGATTTTGCTAAACTTGCGGTATCCACAGATGCGGTGACTTGTCCCATCACCCGCCCAGCAAACCCAAAAATCGCCTTGTTGCCACCAAACTCGACCAGTTCAACTGTCCGCGCTTGCCCGGGCTCAAAACGCACTGCTGTACCCGATAAGATATTTAAGCGAAACCCAAGCGCCTTGTCACGGTCAAACGCCAGTGCGTCATTGGCTTCGGCAAAATGGTAGTGAGAGCCGATTTGAATCGGTCTGTCGCCAGTGTTTTTGACCAAAATAGTTTGGACGGCGCGCCCTTCATTCAGGATAATGGCTTGGTCTTTTAACTCATATTCGCCAACTTTCATGGTTTACCCCTTATAGTCTTAAATTACACAATCGGTTGGTGAATGGTCACCAGTTTGGTACCATCGGGAAAGGTGGCTTCCACTTGCACATCGTCAATCATCTCAGCGATGCCCTCCATCACATCCTCACCCGTCAGCCACGTGGTGCCTTCGCCCATCAACTGTGCCACTGTTTTGCCCTCTCTTGCCCCTTCGAGTACCAACATACTGATATAGGCTATTGCTTCTGGATAGTTAAGTTTTAAGCCACGTTGTTTGCGGCGTTCGGCAACCAGTCCTGCGGTAAAAATGAGTAATTTATCTTTTTCGGCGGGGGTTAAATGCATGGGTTACTCCAATTATTTTTTCAGTGTTAAAAATTAGACCTTTACTACCATTAGGTTGCCCAAATTCGGGGCAAATGACTGGCTTGTTGCCACATTAAAGTGCGAATTTCACCACGAAGTGCACCAAAACTGTCAAAACATTGGCGGACATCATCCCCCAAATAGCGAATAATCATCACCTCGCCTGTTTGGGTGCAAGAGACAGGCAAGCTATGGTGGTCGATAAATAAACGTAATTGCTTAACCCATTCAATCAAGTGTTTTTGCGCATCAACACTTGGCACAACCCATAAGCTGGCAAAGACGCTATGGTTATTTAGACCCACGGGTGAGCCAAACCAATCGTGTTCGGCACAGTGATGTAAGGTATCAGCAAGCAGCAATTTGGGCTGCTCATCCACGCGCCAAAATAGGTTTGATAACCGCATCTCGCCTGTACTGTAGCGCTCGCCATGATGCTCTCGCCCTAACAGGTTAATTTCCCAAGCGATAACACTGGCAGCTGGGCCGATAAAAAACTGATTGGTGGCATGGGCAAAACTTGCATTATAAAAACAGTTTTCTTGCGGTAGCCATTCAAAACGGCTGTCATCTTGTAGATAAACCGTGACATTTTGAACAGCATAACTATTTGAATTTTCTTGAGTTTCTTGGTTTTTTTGGGGTCTTTTGGTTAGTGGACTGTCATCGGTTTGCTTGTTAGGGGTGTAACTTGGTAAATTACCGTACCATTTATTTGCCCCGGGCGTGGTAATCACAGCGTGGGCGTGATGTTTTACGCCAATGTCAATATCGAGTTTATCGCCTAAGGCAATGCCGGCGGGCGGATACAGCATAATGACATGACAAATACCTTGCTGTTCACCGCTTTCAGGATACAAGGCTTTTTGTACCCGCAAGGCGCCTTGGTGGTGGCGTTGTACCAAATTGGTGCGCGCATGCTCACCCGCATGTTGGGCGTCAAAAGCTAAAGTAAGGACTGAGTGCCAAGCCATATCTATCTAACTATATGAAAAATATATGGTTTTATAGAATGCAAGGGCTGTGCCACATTAGGCAGTGAGCCTTGATACCAATATGGATAGCAGCATTGATATCATCATTGTGAAGCCCAAATCAGCGATGTTTACACAGTGTTGGGCTGTTATTAGACTTGAGTATCGACTTCCGTCAGTTGCCGATGACGCTGCAAGGGCAGTTTGATAGAGTTTAGGAGGGTGGCTAAAAGGATTAATACCATCCCTGAGTACTGCATGCCATTGAGCGATTGGTGTAGTAATACGATCGACAATACAATCGCGGTAAAAGGCTCAAAAACGGTGAATACCGAGGCTTTGGTTGCAGGGAGTTTGTGTAAGGCTGACATATACAAGAAAAACGGAATCACGGTACCCACTAGGCTGAGCCCCATCACCCACAACCAAGTGATAGCAGGCATGGTAAACGCTTTGGCATAGGTTTGATACGTCATCGGTAGGAATAATAAAGCCATCGCACTAATCACCACTGAGCTAAAGAACACCAAGGTCGGTGGATAGTGTTTGTGTAAGGCTTTTTTTCCTAAAATGCCATACAGTGAATAGCACACCCCAGACAATAAACCAAACACAATCCCCCAACTCAATGTAAAGTTCTCACTGAGCGTTGTCAGTGCCACGCCTAATACCGCGATGCAAGCTAAGGTAAATGATTTTTTTGTTATCGGTTCTTTTAATAAAAAAAATGCCAATACCAGACTAAAAATCGGCGCCGTATATAGTAGCGATACCGCAATGCCCGCCCCCACAAAATTGACCGCGATAAAATAGCAAACCGTCATGCCTAACACGCCAATCAACGATTGCAAGCTCAACTGTAATATCTCGCCAAATGACAACTGCCTAATAGACGTCCACAACGATGGCAATAACATCAGTAGCATCATAGCAGCCGTCACCACTCTTAAAATGGCAATTTGCACACTATCAAAACCCAGTTGATGTAGATAGGTGGTAAAGATACCCAGCGTGCCCCAACAGATAGCCGCCACAATGACTTGCAAGCCACCCATCGTCGCATGATTGAGCGTGTTAGGGGATTGGTTGGTAGCGAAAGCGGGTTTACGAGTCACTGGCAATTCCTAAAAAATTGGGGATAAAAAAAGTGATTCTAGCAAACAAGGTTGGCTAAAACCACTTTGGGAAAAAACTTAAATTAACTTGATGAGGTTATTGATAACCGTGGTTAATCGACTATTTTTCTAACATCTTTTTAACGTTTTTCTAACCTTTTTCTAACATCGACACACTGTCGGATTTTTTATACATCACCGTTGCTACCAGCGCGATTACGCTTGCTATCACCAATAACCAAGCTGGCGCGATTTGACTGCCTGTTTTGCTCATTAACCAAGTTGCCATCAACGGGGTTGTGCCACCAAGTAGCGCATTGGCTGAGTTAAAGGTGAAAGCAAAACCTGAATAACGCACCTCGACTGGGAAAATCTCGCTTAAAAATGCCGGTAGTGTACCGTCATTGACGGATAATAACAGTGAGAACACCAGTTGAATCAACACAATCGTTAAAAACCCACCCATGCTTAGCATATGAAACAAAGGCACTGTCAACGCGATAAACAATACAGATGCGATGATCAGCATGGTTTTACGACCGTATTTGTCTGACAGTTTACCCATGGTGAAAATCATACCGATATAAGCGACTAATGAAATGGAGGCAGCTAGCAGCGACTGCGTTTCATTGATGTGCATTTGGGTCGATAAATAAGTCGGCATATAGCTTAGGATTAAGTAAAAAGCTACCGCATTCAAACTACATAACATAAACGCAATGCACAAGGTTTTTTTATGGTTGGCAAACAAATTTTTGATTGGCACAGGTTTTTCAATGGTGCTTTCTTCAAACGCCTTAAAAGCCGGGGTTTTTTCAAGATTCAACCGCATATATCGACCCACTAGACCCAGCGGTGCAGCCAATAAAAACGGAATACGCCATCCCCAAGTTTGTACGAAATCAGCATCCATAAAGGCGGTCATAGCTGCCGCAATCAGCGAACCTAATAATAGACCGGCGGCTGTACTGGCAGGTACGATACTGGTATAAAACCCTTTTTTGTCGGGCGGTGCATACTCTGCCATAAATGCTGATGCCCCTGCATACTCTCCTGAGGCTGAAAAACCTTGAATCATGCGCAACAATAACAACAACACAGGCGCTAAGATGCCCACGGTGGCATAACTTGGCAACAATCCGATTAAGAAAGTAGCACCCGACATAATCAAAATCGACCAAGATAAAGCCGCTTTTCGACCGTATTTATCGCCAATATGTCCCCAAAAAATACCCCCAAACGGACGGACAATAAAGGATAGCGCAAAAATTGCATAAGTTGACATCAATGCGACGGTTGCATCGGTTTTAGCAAAAAATACGCTAGCGATGACAGTGGCAAAATAGCCATACGATGCGTAATCAAACCACTCAACAAAGTTACCAATAAAACTGGCTTTGGCGGCTTTTTTGAGTAACACAGGATCTTTAACATACGGCTCGGCAGCTGGTTGTTGCATTGCTACGGCAGTGGCTGAAAGTGCAAAAGTTGTCATTTAGTTTCCCCTTGGTTGGTAGTAAGTCATGCTAAAGTAAGCTAACTGATAATGTTATGCGCGGGACCATAGGCGAAGCCTGTGATATTGTCAGCGCCTGTTTCAGTTAAAACCAAAATATCATGTTCACGATAACCGCCTGCCCCTGCCATACCTTCTGGAATCATAATCATCGGTTCCATTGAGATGACCATATTTGGCTCAAGTACCGTATCAATGTCTTCACGCAGTTCTAACCCTGCTTCACGACCATAATAGTGTGACAACACGCCAAATGAGTGCCCATACCCAAAGGTGCGGCGGTCTAAAATGCCATATTCGGCATAGATTTTGTTGAGCTCTAAGGCGATATCACAGCAACGAACGCCAGGTTTGATGAGTTTTATGCCTTCTTCATGCACTTTGCAGTTAATTTCCCAATAGTTGAGCGTTG
>Ga0316228_1002686_pt1 | contig 15262 bp, 15 predicted proteins | sample TBH18021metaG_FD_206005 | JGI IMG/M metagenome (GOLD analysis project Ga0316228, IMG submission 206005) | Freshwater microbial communities from Trout Bog Lake, Wisconsin, USA - TBH18021 | ecosystem: Environmental > Aquatic > Freshwater > Lake > Hypolimnion/Profundal zone | place: USA: Wisconsin... | reverse complement strand
AGAACGTTCAGCAAGTCGAGGCCGCGGCCGCTGGCAATGACCTTCTGGGCTGCAGGGCCGCGGCTCAGAAGATGCGGCGGGCCGGCGTCGTCATGCCGGGCCCGTTGCTGGCCCTGTCAGCCCTTGACCCGAAGCTGCTGGAGCCCGCCCGGCGCTGACGACGTCTATCGCGCCCAACCCAGACGAGATTGGTGTGCCGTCGCGCAGCTAGCCCGGTGGGCCTACGACTTCGCTGCAGCCAACTCTTGTATCGTGGGGTCAATCGCACGGATGAGGCGCTCGGCCGTTTCAGCTACGACAGGGTCCTGCGAGACCGCCATTGCGGCTTCCTGAAGCGTGCGAAATTCCTGATGGCGCGCAACAGGATCGCCCCCTCGGGCGATGGCGGATTGTACGAGACTGGATTCCCTGAGGAATACCTGCAGCCTGCCGGATGCCTGCTCCGATGCTGACAAAGCAATCTCGAGGAGATGGTGAGATCGGGGATCCGGCCGGAGCGGATCAGGCGCTGATGATGGGGGAAGCTGTGGCCAGCGTCTTCGAGGAGCACGGCGGCGCGTTGAGGGGCCTCAGTCGCGAGACGCTCGCCCGTGACCTCGCCGCAATCGTCCAACCGCTCCTGAGCACCTGTCCGAACGCGGAATGGATCGAGGCCATTAACGCTCGTCTCGACGTGCTGGAAGGTGACACCGACACTCCAGGACTTCGGCTTGTGCGCTTCGAGACGAATGGCGTCGCGGAGATGACAGCACCGGTGCGCTGAGATCCAACTCGGGCAGGATTGGTTCCGTCAGCCGACTAGTGGGATCGCGGAGGGCAGCCGAGCCGGCTGGGTCCATCTAATCTCCCTTACACTGGACCCGCGCGAGATGGGCTTCGTGCGGGCGCTGTAGATCCTCGGAGGTGGCGAGTCGCGCCTCAGCCTCCTCGGTCGGCAGATTGAACGCCCTAAGGTAGCTCAGAGGAAGGATCAGGTGAGGCCTCCGGAGAGTTGAGCCAGAATGCTCTGTCGAGTTGCTCCCCGATGAACATCCCAGCTGAGCAGAATGTTGGCCGTACGGCCAAGCCGACCTTCCCGCCTCCTCAGCCTGTAGGGCTGTCTCCCACGCTCGCGCGCAACATCCAGACGCTTCAGGAGCGCCGAAGCACTGAGGAGCAGCGGGCGACACTGCAGGAACGCGCCGCCGAAGCGATCACGCGCTTCACCGGCAGTATGACCTTCGTCTACCTGCACGTAGCGGTCTTCGGGTTCTGGACCCTGGTGAACACCGGCCTGCTTCGCCTGCTGCCGAAGTGGGATGAGTCTTTCGTGATCCTCGGCACCTCAGCCTCCGTCGAGGCAATCTTCCTCTCAACTTTCGTGCTGATCAGCCAGAACCGGATGGCGGAAGCCGCCGACAAGCGCGCGGATCTCGACCTGCACATCAGCCTGCTGACCGAGCACGAGGTGACGAAGCTGGTGGCGATGCTGTCGGCCGTGACCGCCCATCTCGGCGTCAAAACCGAAGCCGACCATGAGGTGGGAGAGCTCAAGCAGGACGTTGCGCCTGATGCGGTGCTCGACGAGATCGAGCGGAACGGCTCACCGTGACGGTAGCGAGCGCGCGGATCGGTTTGACCGTTGCTGGTGCCGTCCTACGCTGGCTTGAGGACTCGATCACGGAGGATGGTCGTGCTCGGCACGCGGGCCACGCATCCCTGATCGTGCCATGACGCCGATGCCACGTCAGATCCGGCGTGTGAGAAAGCCGTCGGTATGGTTCGAGCTTGCGCGCCGAGCCGCAGGCTCGCTGCCCGGTCTCGAGGAGCGGATCACCGCGACAGGTCCGGAGTTTCGGATTGGCCCTAAGCTCCTCGCCTGGCTGGATGAAGATGGGGTCTCGCTGCTGGTCCACATCGGGGCTGATGAACGTGGAATGCTGACCGAAGCCGAGCCAAGGACGTTTTCCGACGCGGTGGGGCGCCGTGGCCGCACAGCCATGCGTGTTCACCTTGCCTACGTCGACGTGGGAAGTCTCAAGCGCATCCTGGAGCAGTCTTGGCGTGAACGCGCGCCAAAACGGCTGCAGCGCCTAGCTTGCGCACCATAGCTATGCGGCACACGTGCCAGCGCCGAGTGCGAGAAACGCACATTCGCCGAGTACCGCTGCTGAGTATCGAAGTCTGCTCAACGCTAGTCCAGGATGGCAATGGAGGGGGGTGGCGGCCGTAGAGGTCACGAGAGCACGAGCCTCCGTAGCTGCACAGATCTTCATCTGGCTGAGCATGGCGTCGTGAGTGATGCGGCTGACGCGTCACGGCGCGAAAAAGCTATATGAAACCGGACGCAATCAGCTCATGGCCGGCGCTATGCGCGTCCTTTCTGCAAGGCATTGACGCGGATCAATCTGGCACCGGGACATCAAATCCATTTAGTGTGACAGATACACAGCAGTACAAGCTTATCAAATAAATGAGCTCAGCCAGACCATCCTCACCGAACTCTGTCTTGGCCTGATCGTAGTTTGGCCTTGCAAGAAGCCGCCCAGAGACAAGCGCGGATGTCACGTCGTAAGCGATGGCCTCTTTTCGCGGTAGATCAGCGGGTCGCTGACCAGCACAGATCGTTGCGATCGTGTCGTCGGACAACCCACGCAGCTCGGCCACAAGAATATGCGCATACAACTCGTAGCCGGAATGGAAGTGCGTCCCAGTGACCAGAATGGCTACCTCACGCACGGTCTTGGGCAGCGTAGGCGACGAGGAGAGAGCTTTCACGAGCTCCCAAACGGGGCCTCCAAACTTCGGGAAGTGAAGCCATGGGTTCCATGGGCCGATCAGCGCTCCGTCGTCATCTACTGCTTTGAAACCTTCAAAATTCGTCTCAATACCTTCGCGCATATCTTCGTACAATGAGCGCTGCTGCGAAGTTAGAGCATGCGGCATAATTCGGGGCAAGCGCACGGATAGCTCCTGCTATAGTGATATTTAACTCTTCCCGCTTGCCGAGCATTGATGCGCGGTACGCACCTGACGCCGGCGAACGGCACAGGGTACGCTCATAATCATCGTGGAGGAACCTCATCACGACGCTGCGGATTGCAAAGGCAGTACCTGCGCGTGAGCACCCGGATGCGCACGCTGTTCCTCCGTCACCTTCCTAGGTCTGATAGTCCAAGACAGTGAGGCCGGCATGTCTATGCGTCAGGGCGCTAGAGGACTTATCGAGACACTCGCCGCCGCGGCTGTCATGGACGAAGTGGCCGCGCGGGATGTTGCCTCGGCTGCCGAGATTGTTGCGCAAGCCGGTTTGCCAGCGGCGGCTCAGACGCTGATAGCTCTCAGCGGCATCCACGAACGTAGAGCAACGGAGGCAAGAAGCCAGTTGGCTATCCTCACCAAGGGGTATGGCCATCCGCCACAACGTGACGGACTTCTTCGCTAGCAGAATTGAGGCTCTGGCATCGATCAACTGGCAACGAAAGGTCCTCGAGGTTGGCCGCTGCGCTTTGCTGGAGCCGGGCCGAAAGCGAACCTCAACATGGGCAGATGTTCGGCTGCGGGGCCGGGCTGCCCTGTCGCGGTCCTACGGCCTGAGTCGCACTCGGAAGCTGGAATGTCAGTTCTCCAGGGAGTCGAGACAGTTGCGCATCTGATCTTCGTCTGCAAATTCGTGAGTTCCTCTGGCCTGCGCAAAGGGCAGGCCACAGCGCCTCCTGGACAAAGGCCCTCGGTATGGTGCTGGCGCGTTTGGCCGCTCGCGCGATCTCAAGCTCCGGTGCGAGATCGATGTGCGCTGGCTTATCGCGTCGCGCGGACTTCGCAACGGAGGGGCGGGGGCGGAGTAGGAAGCGGATGAGCGGACAAGCTGAGCGTCGTCCTTGGGTAGCAACAGGTCTGCACCTTGAGCGACGCTTGAGGTGGTGTCCCTGAGTTTTTCAAAGGGATCGGCGCAATCCCGACTCGCGGCTTGGGCTATTGCTAGGCCCGCTTCGGAGCATTCGCCTGAACGGGCTGCATGATCGAGATGGGCGCATTGCGGAACGCCCGGTTTCTGAGGATGCGTTGCGGCTGGTTACGTCTGCCGCCGATGGTGGCGTGCCCGGTAGCAGCCGGACCTCACTGACATAAGTGTTCGCATTTCTGTTCAGAGCGGCGCGCCAAACTTTTGCAGGAGGACAGGCTAGCTGGAACAAACGACAGCTGGTTGGAACAAAATAATAGCGGTGCCCCTGCGAGCTGCCGCGTCTAAGTCCTTCCAAATCGGGTAAAGATCGACGCCTCCGTGCGCCTGGGTGCCTGTTGAGAAGCCTTTTGGCATTGAGATAGACGCTCGGCTTTGGGCAGAGCGTCGGCATCTACACTCTGACTTGCCGCGTCGGCCGACAATGACGGTGGCAGGGCGGACGGAGGGTCGGGCTCACCGTTTCTCTCGTGGGTCGACCGGCGGGTAGAACTGCGGGCTCTCGCGGCGGTCGAACATGCCGTAGTCGCGTACCACCCGCACGGTTCGGATGCGCATGCATTCGGCCTGGGCCGGCTCGGTCGGCTTGAACGCAGAGGCCGCGTCGGGGTCGATCCACGACAACAGAAGCATGACCTTGCCCGGATTGTAGATCGAGTCGAACACGTCCAAGGCCACAAGGCCGCTGGCCGTGAGAGCGACCCCGCGCGCACCCGTCAGGCCGTCCGGCAGGGACTGGCCGGGGCCAGGCACCGTCTCGCACAACTGGCAAACCTTGGCGGCGCCGACCTCGGTCGCGTCGAGCCGCTGCTCACGCACCTCATGGCCTTGAGGCGGATGGGTGTCTGCCGTCACCTCGCCGACCCGGAGGTGGTAATCGGAGAACACCTCGAACCGGCCCTTCTCCTGGACGAGGTGGTGGCCCGCATGCGTCCGCCAGCGGATCACCGACTTCTCGTCCCGCCAAGTCGAGTGCGACAGCACCCAACCCGGTCGGGTCCGGCTCGTGAAGCGCTCGTTATCGATGAAACCGTCGATCTTCTCCAACTCGGGCTTCAGTGCCTTGCCGTGCTCAAGGTACGCGTCCTTCCGGCCCTCGCTGGGACGGACCTCGAAGATGACCGAGAACATGGCTCCTCCGTCTTTGCAGGCCTGGTGAGGCCGAGTTGATCCCGGCCAGGAAGGTGGCCGACGCTGGACCGGCGATGAGTGTGTGGCGGGAAGCTCATGATGTCAGCGGCGAACGCTTCGGTCACGACCGAAGCGTTCCGTCGTGATCGACGAACATCTGAGGCCTATGGTCGTGCGATGACGAACGCCGCCAGCCTGTCCGGAACCGCCGCCCTGATCGGGGATCCCGCACGGGCCAACATCCTCACGGCCCTGCTCGATGGCCGGGCCCTGACGGCGACGGAACTCGCCTACACGGCGGGCGTGACGGCGCAGACTGCGAGCGGCCACCTCGGGAAGCTGGTCGAAGGGCGCCTGCTGGGCGTCGCCGTCCAGGGTCGTCACCGGTACTTCCGGCTCGCCTCGCCCGAGGTCGCCCGGATGCTGGAGACCATCCTGGTGGTGGCGGCGGCGGGACCGGAGGCCGCCAGGCCGCGCGCGACGCCCCGGGTCAGTCCGGAGCTGCGTGCGGCCCGAACCTGCTACGACCACCTGGCCGGGCGTCTCGGTGTCGCCATCGCCGACGCGCTCGTGTCGCGCGGCCTGATCGTTTTGGGTGACGAGGCCGGCGAGGCGACCGAGGCCGGCCGCGCGTGGCTCGCGCAGTTCGGGGTGTCGGTCGAGCCTGCCGGTCGGAGCAAGCGTATGTTCTGCCGTCCGTGTCTGGACTGGAGCGAGCGGCGACCGCACCTCGCCGGCCGCCTTGGGGCGGCGCTGTGCCGCCGATGCGAGGAGCTTGGCTGGGTTGACCGGGCCCGGGACGGGCGGGTCGTCACGGTGACCGAAGCCGGCCGGAGCGGGTTCGCGAATGCGTTTGGGTTTTACGGGTGAACGCCGGCAGCCTCGTCGGGCAGGGCCGCCGACCGGTGCGGCCCCGTCGAGACGACGCCCACGGTGGCCCGGCGTTAGCGCCGGCTAGCTCCTGTCCAAAACCTTATCGGCCTTCGCCTCGACCTTCTTCTTGTCGGCCGGCGAGAGGTTGCCGGCCTTCTCCTGCTGGGCGGCGCGGGCCTTGGCGTTCCGGGCGTGCGCCTTGTCCTCCACGGGGTATTTCCGCTCCTCCGGCAAGGCGAACTTGCTCTTGGACAGGTCCTCGCGTTCCTCGGTCTTGAGCTTCGACATCGTGGTCTCCGGGTTTTCGGAAGGGGCAACGCTGCACCGGATGCGGTGGTGCCCGACTCGAAGGCAGCGCGGGCGAGGCATCCGTTCCATGCCGTCGTCGTGCGGGCGCTCCCGAGTGTGGCCGGCATTGGCTCCGGCCTTTCCCGTCAGGTGCGCGCAGGCGATCACCACTCCCCGATCAGAAGTCCTTCACCATGAAACGCGTGGCCCCGGACTCGTCCATGTCGGTGCAGGAGCCGACCCAGCGCGCAAGGGCGCCGTGATGGTGGCGCACGGGCTTGCCGCGGGTCAGGAACCAGAGGTGGGCGCCGCCCGCGCGGCGGATGCGGAACTCCGCCTCGAAGTCCTCAGCCGTCGCGAGCGACAGCCGCCACACCCTGTCGGCCCCCATCCGCCGTCCGGGTAGACGATGCCGGTCCATGCGGGGCCGTCGAGGGTGCTGGGCGCCGTGCCGCTGTAGGCGTAGACCTTGCTCGTTGAACCTGTCGAGCCCACCGTTCGAGCGGGCTGCCCGGACATGGCTCGGCACGGGCTGCGCGACGCTGCGGAATGGCTCCTCGCTCGCGCGACGCGCCTCCTCCCGGGCGTGCTCCGCGCTGATGTTTGAGGCCGTAGGCGAAGCGGACCTCCTCGGGCGCGCCGGCCCAATTGCGCACCAGCCGCTAGTGCTGCACCTCGACGGCGCCATCGCCGGCGAGCAACCGGGCGAACCCGGGCCCGAGCGCGTGCCGTGCCACGGCGAATACCTTGCGTTCCGGTCGTCCCAGGGCGCCGGGATGCTTGCCCCTGGTTCGAGCAGCGCCACGCTCGGTTCAAGCCCGTTCTCAGGCCGCCGGACAGAGCGGCACCGCCGCACGGGGCGTGCCGGTGCAATGGCGTCCGAGGCGCCCCTGCGGACGGCGCAACCACTCTGGCAGCATTCGGGGTCTAGCCCCCCGTCTCCCGTAGCAGCCCCGGCACCTCGCCCGAGAGCTCCCGGGCGAGGAAGCCGACCGGGCCGAGGGATGCGGCTAGGCGCTTGCCGGCCTCGCCGTGCAGGAACACGGCCCACAGCGCCGCGGGCAAAGGCGCCAGGCCGCGCGCGAGCAGCCCGACGGCGATGCCGGCCAGGACGTCGCCCGAACCGGACGTCGCCAAGCCGACGCCGCCTCCCTCGTAGAGCCAGCGTGCGCCTCGCGGGTCCACGATCCAGGTCTTTGCCCCCTTCATCACGACGACGGCGTGCAGCAGGTCGGCCGCCTTCAGCGCCGCGTCGAGCGGGTCGGCCTCCACGGCGTCCCGGCTCCGGTCCAGCAACTGCGCCATCTCGCCGGCATGGGGCGTGATCACCAGCCGTTCCCCGTGCCGACGGACTCCGGCGGCATGCGCGGCGAGCCCGGAGACCGCGGCCGCGTCGAGGATGAAGGAGGCGTCCGGCAGCGCCTCCAGCAGTTCCACCGCCAGCTTGGTGGTCGGGCCGTCATCGGTCAGGCCGGGACCGATCAAGAGGGCATCGCAGCCCTTCGCCATCTTCTGCAGGGATTCCGAGGCGCGTGCGCCGTCGACACCGCCTTCCGGCGTCTCCGGAAGGTCGATGACCATCGCCTCGGGCACCGCCAGTCCCATGCCGGCGGCCCTGCTCTCGACGGTGGCGATCTTCAGCTTGCCCGCACCGGCGCGCAGGGCGGCGATGCCGGCCAGCAGGGCGGCTCCGGGGACCGACCTGGAGCCGCCGAGCACAAGCGCGCTGCCGCGCTCGTCCTTGCTGCCCTCGTGCGGGACCGGCAGAGGAAACGCCTTGAGGCTGTCGGCGGTGAGGCTCTCGTGCGTCATCGGGCGGCCACGTTCGCGTCGGGCTCGGAGGTGACCGGCGCCCCGGCCTCGGCGACCGGCGCGACGAAGTTGTAGCGTTCCAGGACGAGCTTGCCGGTGCTGCCCTCGCGGGGTCGGAAGGCGTACTCCGTCACCGAGCAGTTCGCGACGTCGCCCGCGGCGTCGATGGCCAGGATCTCCGCCTCGGTCATGTCCTCGATCAGGTAGCGCAGGCACAGCACGACCACCTGGTGCGCAACGATGAGCACCCGCCTCTCCCCATGGTGAAGCGAGACAGTGTCCAACACGCTCCGGAGGCGCTGGATCACGTCGCACCAACTCTCGCCGGACGGCGGGCGGTGGTAGAACTTGCCCAGGCGCCGGCGCATCTCGGCCTGCTCGGGATACAACTGCTCGACGCCGGTCCGCGTCAGCCTGTCGAGGATGCCGAGCTCCTTCTCGCGCAGCCGCTCGTCGATCAAGTGTTCGGGTGCGCCTTGCGCGAGGCCGCCGGCGGCGCGGATGTGCTCGGACGTCTGCCTGGCTCTTCGGTAGGGCGAGGTCAGAACGATCTCGGGCCTGCCCCCGGCCGGAAGGTCGGCAAACCAGCGCCCGACGGCTTCGGCCTGTCGCCCCCCAAGCGCGCTGAGGGGTACGTCGACGTCACGCTCGGCGATGTCGATCCGGGCCAGGCTGGCCCCGTGCGCGGCCTCGGCGGCGACGTTGCCGGCGCTCTCGCCGTGCCGCACGATCCATAATCGGTTCGGCCAGCGCTGCTGCATGCGGTTGCGTCCTCCCGTCGTGTTCGGCAACGCCGCCGACGCCGACCAGTTCACGCGTGGGGTGCTGCACCGTCGACGTTACGCCTCTGCGGAAGCTGCCTGAGGCCCTGCGTCATCGGGCGGATCGAGGCTGTCGGCAAGGCTGAGGTAGTCGAAGCGGCCTCTCCCCCGCCCGTCCGGCGCCAGCAGCCTCAGTCCCTGCTCCGCGTCGCGTCGGCCCGCAGCCCAGCGGTCGCGGATCGAGGAGGGCGAGAAGTCGAAGCTCTTGGCTGCGAGCTCGTCGGCGCCGGCCTGGTAGACGAGGTGGAGCAGCGTCACCGCTGGTCCCTTGGGATCGAGCCGCTGCCGCAACTCGTACTCGCGCCTGAGGCCCGCAATCGCCCGGCGCGGCGCGCTGGCGAAGATGAGGTCGTTCGCGCGCTCGATGACTGCGTCGAGGGAAGCCGGACGCGGCGCGCGCAAGGAGAACAGGTCCGAGGCGATGCACAGGAGGTCCCGCTCGGGCTCGGTCTCGAAAAGCGGGTCGAGGGGCAGGTTGTTCGTGTAGCCCGCGTCGCACAGGACCCGCCCGTCCACCTCCACCGGCGGGAAGGCCGGAAGGATGGCTGTGCTGGCGAGGATGTGCTCGGGCCGGACCTCCTCGCGGGCGGTGTCGAAGTAGACCTCCTCGCCGGTCTCGATGTCGACGCAGCCGACCGTCAGGCGCGTGCCGCCCCGGTTCAGGCGGTCGAAGTCGACGAGGCGTTCGAGCGTCCGCAGCAAGGGTGCGTTGTCGAACAGGGCCACGTCGTTCGGCACCCATGGCAGGGCCGACCAGAGGCCGGGGAGGCGATGGCGGAAGATGCTCGGCCGCCCCCAAGCGAGCGCCAGGAGGGCATGGAGCCCATTGTAGACCTGGCGCGGCTTGAGCAGCCCGGTCGGGCTCGGTCCCGTGGCCTGGGTCGCCTCGTCCCAGAACGTCCGGAGCTTGGCGACCCTGTCCTCGGGGGCGTTGCCCGCGACGATGGCGGCGGTCACGGCACCGATGGAGGCGCCCACGACCCAGTCGGGCCGAAGCCCTCTGTCATGCAGCACCTCATAGGTTCCGGCATGGTAGGCGCCGACGGCGTTGCCGCCGGCGAAGACCAGGGCCAGGTGGCGTGTGTTGTCCGGCATCCGTGCCTTCATCCGTTGCGGGCTGAACTTGGTTATGACCCGGTCAGTGTCGCCGAGGCCGCGGAGGTTCCCGTACCAGGTGCCTCACCAACCGCCGGCAGGGCGCCTGCTCCCGGGCCTACGTCCGGTTTGGCGTCAGCCGTGCGGCTTGAACACGACTTTGGTGCAGTCGTCGTTCGGCGGCGCCTTGGCTTGGCTCGCGTGCCGACGATGACCGCCGCCGTCGAGGACGTCCTCGCGACGGCCTACATCCGCCACTGCGTCGGCGAGATCGACGAAGCCGTCGATGGACCGCAATAGACGGTCGGCGGGAGCGTGGGTGTCGAACGAGTATTCGTAGAACGGAGCGGCCAGATCGACTTGCCGAGGCCCCATCATCTCCGTCGATCCCCGCCTCACAACGGCAGTGAGTCAGCTTGCAAATGCCGCCGCAACAGCCGAGTTTTTCAACGAAATCGGCCGAAAGCGGCCGGTCTGGTTTAAAGCAATAGCGAAGGAGAAGTGGACGCTGGCACGCGAGCAATTCCGTCGCTTTCGCTGCAGGCAGCCCGGCCCCATGTTGCCTATGCATATAGCGATGATGTCGGCTGCCTTACCGCAGCGACAAGGTACGGGGGAGGTCGGAAAGGGGCTCGATCCCGTTTGCGGTGACGACGACAGTCTCGGAGGCGCCGACCGTCCAGGCGCCGAACCGGCGCAGGGTCGCTGGCAGGTGGAAGACCATGCCGGGCTCGATCGGCCGGTCCTGTCCGGTGAAGAGCGAGAGCAGGCTCCCCTCCCCCCAGTCCGGGGCGAAGGCGATGCCCATCGAGTAGCCGATGCGCTTGCGGAAGGCCGGGCCGTAGCCCGCCGCGTCGATGACGGCCTGCGCCGCCCCGTGGGGAGCCGAGCAGGGATGGCCGGGGCGAATCGCGTCGAGCGCCGCGTCGAGGGCGCGCAGCGCGCAATCCATCATCCGCGACGCCTCTTCCGGTGGCGGGCCGATCCAGACGCTGCGCATCAGCGCCGCGTGGTAGCGGGCGTGACTGCCGGCAAGTTCGAGGAAGACTGGGTCGCCCGGCTCCAGCCGGCGCCGCCGCCACGTCATGTGCGGCAGCCCACTGCGCGGGCCTGACGCGACCAGAGGCTCCATCGCCATGGCTTCGGACCCGGCGGCCGTCGCGGCCGTCAGCATGGCGGCGGCGACGGCGTTCTCGTCGGTGCCGGCGGCGCAGGCGTCGAGCCCGGCGGCGAGCCCGGCCTGCGCGTACCGGGCGGCGGCCCGGATCGCCGCGAGCTCGGCCGCCGACTTCACTGCCCGCAAGGGGGCGAGGAGGCCGGAGCCGTCGCGCAGCGAGCCGCGGCCGAGGGCGGCGTCGATCCGCGTCGCGAGCGCCGGCGAGATGAACCAGCCGTCCCGCTCCAGGGCCAGCCTGGCAAGCCCGCGTTCGCGCACGAGGGCCGCCAGCGCCTCGACCGGGTCGGCGCCGTCCGGATAGGCCTGGATGTCGTCGAGCCAGGTATTGGCGGCCGCGCCCGGCAGTTCGAGCTGCCGGACCAAGAGCGCCGGGTCCCCCTCCACCGGCACGAGGAGGGCCTGGAAGGCGAAGTAGCCTGCCGTCTGGCGGCCGGTCAGCCAGTAGATGGTCTCCGGGCCGGTCACGACGAGGGCGTCGTGGCCGGCCGCCGCGATGGCGGCCTGGGCCGCTCCCTGCCGGGCGGCGAACTCCGCTTCCGGGAAGGCCGCCTCGCAGCCGCGCAGGGCCGGGAATTCGTGCATCGCGCCGCCCTCGTCTCAGACTTCGCTCAGGCGCCGGATGATGCCCTGCTTGAAATTCTCGAGATGGGCCGCGATGGCGTCCGCCGCTGCCGCCGCGTCCTTGGCCCGCAGGGCGGCGACCACCGCGAGGTGCTCGTGATGGACCGCCTCGAACCGCTCGGGCATCCGGCTCAGGTTGAACATCTGCGTCTTGAGCCGCAGATCCTTGATCGTCTTGGCGAGGATCGCGTTGTGGCTGTGATCCGCGATCAGGTCGTGGAAGCGCCGGTCGACCTCCCAGTTGCCCGGCGCGTCCGGGTCGCCCGCCGCCAGCAGCGCCTCCATCTGCCGCTGTAGGTCCGCCAGCACCGCGTCGGCGATCCGGCCGGTGGCCAGCACGACGCTCTCGCGCTCCAGGAGGCGGCGGACATGCAGGATCTCGATCAGCTCGCGCAGGGAGAACTCCTTGACCACCAGCATCCCGCCGGGCTGCCGCTCGATCAGTCCCTCGGTCTCCAGCCGCGACATCGCCTCGCGGGTGGGGGTCCGGGAGATGTCGAGCATCTCGGCCAGGCGGCGCTCGTGCAGCACGGTGCCGGCCGGAAGGTCGCGGCGGACGAGCATGTCGAGCAGCCGGTCGTAGGCCATCTGCCCGAGGCTCTGCTCACGCCGGGCACTGAGCGCCGTCGTGTACGACGCGGCGTCGAGGGTCTTCATCGTGTCCTCCCGGAGCGGCCGGCTTAGCCGCTCCCCATTCTTGTTCTCGCGCGCCCGCCGTGCCCGCTCACATGGCGGGCGTGCGGATCGGCGCCTTCGGGGCCGGATCATAGCCGATCAACGGCGTGATCAGCTTGGCGTAGGTCCCGTCGGCGACCATCTCGGCGAGCGCCTTGTTGACGGCGGCGTGCAGGTTCGGCTTGCCCTTCTTGATGGCGAAGCCCTTCTGGACCGTGCTCAGCGGGGTCTCGATCATCACCAGCGGCAGCTTGCGCGCCTTGATCGCGTAGTTGCCGGCCACCGCGTCGTTGATCACCGCGTCGATGTTGCCGCCGACGAGGTCCTGCATGGCGTCCGCGGCGGTCTTGTAGCTCTTCAGGGTGGCACCGTGCTCCTCGGCGAGCTTGCCGAAGGTCGAGGCCGAGAGGGCGCCGACGTTGCGGCCCTTGAGATCCTCCGGCCCCTTGATGCCGGTATCCTTGCGGGTGACGATCCGCGCGCCGGATTCGAGCCACCCGTCCGCGAAGGCGACCTGCTTCTGACGGGTGGGGGTGATGTCCATCGACTCGCTGGTGATGTCGTACTGATCGGCCATCAGGCCCACCAGCAGGGCGTCGAACTTGATGTTGACCGGGCTGTACGCGAGCCCGAGCCGGCGGCAGACCTCGCGCATCACCCGGACTTCCAGCCCGTCGAGCTCGCCGCTCGGCGTGCGCATGCTGAAGGGCGCGAAGGTGCTGTCCGTCGCCACGATCAGCTTGCCGGGCTCGATCAGCTCCAGCTTGCTCTCGGCCGCGCGGGTCGCGGGGGCGGCGAGGAGGCCGGCGCCGAGGCTGGCACAGAGGGCGACGAGGGCGAGGACGTGGCGGCGGTTCATGGTGATCTCCGGGCTCGGGACGGGGCGGGAGGGATCGGCCGCGGCCCGTCCCGCGGCAGGGGAGGCTCAGGACAGGCGGGCGTAGCGCCGCTCGAAATAGGCTGAGAGCTGCGACAGGATCGACGTGAGGCCGAGGTAGATCAGCGCCGCCGCAATGTAGAAGTCGAACGGCCGGAAGGTCGTGGCGATCATGAGCTGCGCGTAGAGCGTCAGCTCCACGACCGTGATCGTCGACAGGAGCGAGGTGTTCTTGACCGCCGAGATCGCCTCGTTGGTCAGCGACGGGAGGATCATGCGGAACACCTGCGGCAGGACGATCCGCACCATCATGATCCGCGGGTTCATGCCGAGCGCGAGCGCCGACTCGACCTGACCCCGGGGAATCGCCGCGAGGCCGGCCCGGATGGTCTCGGCCACGTAGGCGCCGCTGCTGACGCCCAGCGCGATGATGCCGGCAGTGATCGGCGAGAGCTTCACCCCGATCTGCGGCATGCCGAAATACACGATGAAGACCTGGATCAGGGTCGGCGTGCCGCGGATGAACCAGACGTAGAAGCTCGCGAGCGCCCGGAAGGGCGCGAAGGACGAGCGCTTGCCCAGCGCCCCGAGCAGGCCGCAGACCCAGCTCACCAGGATGCTCGCCACCGTGACGCCGAGCACCACCAAGGTCGCCGAGAGGAAGCCGGGGCCGTAGGTGACGACCTCGTCCGAGAGGGTGAGCCACCAATCCTGCAACGCCGCGACGCTCATCGCTGTCTGATCTCCCCGGTGGTGGGTCGGCGGCTCACGCCGTCTGTCCGAGCGCGGCGGGCTGGTGCAGCACGCGCCGGAGGAACTGGCGCAGCCGCTCGCTCCGGGGCGCGCCGATGATCGCGTCCGGCGGCCCATCCTCGGCGATCACGCCGCCGTCGAAGAACAGGGTGCGGGTGCCGACTTCCCGCGCGAAGGCCATCTCGTGGGTGACCAGCAGCATCGTCATCCCGTCCGCCGCGAGGGAGCCGATCAGCGCCAGCACCTCGCCCACCAGTTCCGGATCGAGGGCTGAGGTCACCTCGTCGAACAGCATCACCTTGGGCGCCATCGCCAGGGCGCGCACGATCGCCACGCGCTGCTGCTGCCCGCCCGAGAGCTTCGACGGGTAGGCGTGCCGCTTCTCGTAGAGGCCGATGCGCTGGAGCAGCGCCTCCGCCTCCGCGACGGCCTGCCGGCGCGGCATCCGCCGGACCCGGATCGGCGCCTCGATGACGTTCTCCAGCACGGTCATGTGCGGCCAGAGATTGTAGCTCTGGAAGACCATGCCGATCCGCGCGCGCAGCTCGCAGAGTTGCTGCGGCGTCGGCTGGCGGCGGGCGCCCTGCTCGTAGTCGAAGGCGAAGCGCTCGAAATCCATGAAGCCGGAGGTCGGCGTCTCCATGAGGTTCAGGCAGCGCAGGAACGTGCTCTTGCCCGAGCCGCTCGCGCCGATGATCGACACGACCTCGCCCTCGTGGATGTCGAGGGAGATGCCCTTCAGGACCTCGTTGGCGCCGTAGCTCTTGTGCAGCTTCCTGATCTTCAGGAGCGGGGGCGCGGCCGTCTCGATCTGAGCCATCGTCGAACCTGATGTGATGCGGTCATGTCGCGGATCTATGCTTCGATCCACGCGATGCGTGCGCTTGTTTGCTGACAATTTGCTTGTCAAAACTATCGCGTCAAAGTTTTTATTTCGTCATTGGGCCTGTTTTACGTTGCCAAGACCGCTCCGATGCCTTAGCAGAGCCGGTATACCGCGGGCATTCAAGCGGTATTTTTAAGCATGGCTGCCTCCGACATGGTCATCGAGCCCCTGGGTCCCGGTATTTCCTTCGCGACCGCGCCGGACCTGTGCCTCATTGTTCAGCCGATGGACCGGCCCGGGCCGGCGCGTCGGCGGGCTGCGGCCTTGGAATCCCGGGCCGGCACCGGCCGCGGTCCCGCGATCCGTGCCG
>Ga0316228_1002680_pt1 | contig 15285 bp, 8 predicted proteins | sample TBH18021metaG_FD_206005 | JGI IMG/M metagenome (GOLD analysis project Ga0316228, IMG submission 206005) | Freshwater microbial communities from Trout Bog Lake, Wisconsin, USA - TBH18021 | ecosystem: Environmental > Aquatic > Freshwater > Lake > Hypolimnion/Profundal zone | place: USA: Wisconsin... | reverse complement strand
AGCGGCGCCGAGCCACGGCCGGTCATGACGGCGGCCAGGCTGACCCCATCCAGGCCTGCGGGGGCCGGTTGGCCGGTCATTTCGAGCAGGGTCGGAATCCAGTCGGTGTTGATGACGGGCTGAGCTGTCACCTGGCCCTCGGGCACGTGCCCGGGCCAGCGCACGATGAGCGGGATGCGCAGACCGCCCTCATAAACAAAGCCTTTGCCGGCGCGGTAGGGGGTATTATGGGTGACCCGGCGATGCGGTCCCTCGGGCACGTGCAAACCGCCGTTGTCGGACGTGAAAATGACGAGGGTGTTCTCCGCCAGTTTCAACGCGTCCAGTTTGGCGAGGAGGCGGCCCACGGTGTCGTCCAGCGTTTCAATCACCCCGGCATAGACCGGCTCGAAGGCGTCGTGGTTATTCTGGATGCGCGCGGGCTGAGCCGCGTAGGGAATGTGCGGCGAGTTGTGGGCCAGATAAACCAGAAAAGGCCGGGTCCGGTTGGTCTCGATGAACCGTTCCGCGGCACTGGTCAGGTCATACTCGCCTTTGCCGCCCTCGCTGGCGGAGGGTTTGGTGTTGGCCTGGCCGGCGTGGTACACATCGAAGCCATGTTCCAGCGGGCCGAAGCCGTTCCCGCCCACATGCCATTTGCCGAAGGCGCCGCAGACATAGCCTGCCGGTTTGAAATATTGCGGCAGCATCTTCTCCGCGAGCGGCACCTGCATCTCGATTTCCGGGTGGAGTACCTTTTGCGCCACGCTATCGGGGCGGCCGGGCAGGAAGGTCGTCAAGTGCAGCCGGGCCGGTGTCTTGCCGGTAAGGATTGCGGCCCGTGACGGCGAGCAGATCGGCTGGGCGCAATAGGCCGAGGTGAACCGCAGCCCCTGCGTGGCCAGGCGGTCGAGGTTGGGGGTGTGGTGATCGGCGCGCCCGTAGCAATGCAGGTCGTTGATCCCGAGATCATCGCAGAGGATAAACAGGATGTTCGGGGGAGGACCCGCCCGGCCCGCCGGGTCGGTGGCGCCGACGGAACTTTGGAAAAGGCCCACGACCCAGTAAGTCGCGCAGACGACGGCGACCGTTCGGAGTGAGTTGGTGGTCATGGGCTAAGCAATAAGGGTTGGCCGGATGCCTGTCAATTCAATGGTAAGCATGCCCCGCAGCTGACCTTTACAATCCCACGCCGATCGCGTATCTCACAAAGCCAATGAATCGTCGTCAATTCCTGGGCGCCGCTGGAACGCTGGCGGTCGCCACCACGCTGCCCGAGTTCGCCTCTGGAGCCGCGCTGAAACCCGCCACCGCCCACCATTTGCCGCGTTGGCGCGGGTTCAACCTGCTCGAAAAATTCACGAAACAGCGGGAGGGGAATCCGGCGTTCCTCGAGAGCGATTTTGCGACGCTCTCGGAGTGGGGGTTTGATTTTGTGCGGTTGCCGCTGTCCTACCTCTGCTGGGGCGACGCCGCCGATTGGCGCAAGCTGGATGAGGCCGAGTTGAAGCACCTCGATGCCGCGGTGGAACTGGGCCGGAAATACGGGGTGCATGTGAATTTGAACCTGCATCGCGCGCCGGGGTATTGCGTCAATCCCCCAAAAGAGCCGCTGGATCTTTGGAAGGAAGAACAGGCGCTCGAGGCCTGTGCCTTCCACTGGGCCCACTTGGCCAAACGGTTCAAAGGCATTCCCAATGACCGCGTGAGTTTCGACCTGCTGAATGAGCCGCCGGACATCCCGGAGGCGACCTATGTGCGGGTGGTCAAGGGGTTGACCGAGGCGATTCGGGCGGAGGATGCGGGCCGCCTGGTTATCGCCGACGGGCTGAAGTGGGGGACGGCGCCGGTGCACGGCCTGGCCGGGCTCGGCATCGGGCAGAGCACGCGGGGCTACGAGCCGATGCAAATCTCGCACCACAAAGCCAGTTGGGTGCGCGGCTCCGACCAGTGGCCGGAACCGACCTGGCCGCTTCGGCCTGGGCAAAAGGACGAGGTCAATCGCGAAACGTTGCGGAAGACCAGGATTGAGCCCTGGAAGAAGCTCGAGGTGGAGGGAGTCGGTGTGCATGTCGGGGAATGGGGCGCCCACAACCGGACGCCCCATAAAGCGGTGCTGGCCTGGATGGAGGATTGCCTGGGCCTTTGGCGCGAGGCGGGGTGGGGGTGGTCGCTGTGGAACTTGCGCGGATCGTTCGGCGTAATGGACAGCGGCCGCCAGGACGTCTCGTACGAGGATTTTCGGGGGCACAAACTCGACCGCGAGATGATCGAGTTGCTGCGGAAAGGGTGAGGTCATGAAAATTCTGGGTATCATTCCAGCCCGGTACGCCTCGACGCGTTTTCCGGGGAAGCCGTTGGCGCTGATAGCGGGCAAGCCGCTTATCCAGCGAGTGGTCGAGCGTTGCCGGGGGGCCAAGGCCCTTTCTGAGGTCATCGTCGCGACCGACGATGCGCGGATCGCGGAGGTGGCCAGCCGTTTCTGCCGGGTGGAAATGACGGCGGCCACCCATCCGAGCGGGTCGGATCGGATTGCCGAGGTGGCCGGGCGTAACGCGTGCGATGCGGTGGTGAATATCCAGGGGGACGAGCCGTTGATCGACCCGGCGGTGATCGATGCGGTCGCTCGCGCGCTCGAAACGGAGACCATGTCCACGGCGGCCACACCGATCCGGGATCCGGCGGAATACGACAACCCGAACGTCGTGAAAGTCGTTGTCAACACGGCGGGAAACGCGTTATATTTCTCGCGGCGCACTATTCCGTATTTGCGCGAGGCCGCCAGCCGTTCGGTGAGCGAACAGTTGGCGGCGTTTGCTTTTTTGAAGCATTTGGGGATCTACGGTTACCGGCGGGAGACGCTGCTGCGCCTAGTGAAGTTCCCGGTGTCGCCGTTGGAAGCGGCGGAGAAATTGGAGCAGTTGCGGGCGCTGGAAAACGGCATCGCCATCGCGGTCCGGACGGTGAGCTATGACAGCGTTGGGGTGGACGTGCCGGCGGACGTGGCGCGGGTGGAACGGCTCCTCATCATCTGACGGGTACAAGACATGAAATATATATTTGTTACTGGCGGTGTGGTGAGTTCGCTCGGCAAAGGGCTGACGGCAGCCTCGCTGGGGACGCTCCTCGAAAACCGCGGCCTGAAGGTCGCGCTGCAGAAGTTCGACCCCTACCTGAACGTCGATCCCGGCACGATGAACCCCTACCAGCACGGCGAGGTCTATGTGCTGGACGACGGCGCGGAGACCGACCTGGATCTGGGCCATTATGAGCGCTTTACCAACTGCAAGCTCACCCGCCTCAACAACCTGACCAGCGGGCAAGTGTATCAGACCGTCCTCAACAACGAGCGCGAGGGCAAATACCTCGGCAAGACCGTGCAGGTCATCCCCCACGTGACCAACGAGATCCAGAAGCGGATTCACGACTTGGCCGAGCATACCAAGGCGGATGTCATCATCACCGAGATCGGCGGGACGACGGGTGACATCGAGGGGTTGCCCTTCCTCGAGGCGATCCGCGAGTTCGCCCTCGAAGTCGGGCCCACCAACGCGCTTTTCGTCCACGTCACTTACGTTCCCTTTATCAAGGCGGCGGGCGAGTTGAAGACCAAGCCGACGCAGCAATCGGTGGCCAAGCTGCGCGAGATCGGCATCGCGCCGCAGATCCTGGTCTGTCGCTGCGAGCGGCCGCTGGACAAAGAGCTGCGCCAGAAGATCTCGCTCTTTTGCAATGTGCCGTTCGAGGCGGTGGTGGAGGAGAAAGACGTGGACCACAGCATCTACGAGGTGCCGTTGATGCTTCAGCGCGAGCGGGTGGACGAGCAGGTCTGCCGGATGCTGCAACTGGACACGCCCCGGCCGAACATGGCCCATTGGCAGGAAATCCTCCGCAAGATCATCGCGCCCCAGCACCGCGTGCGCATTGGGGTGGTGGGCAAGTACATCGAGCTCCAGGACGCCTACAAGTCGGTCTATGAAGCCGTCAGCCACGGGGGCATTGCCAACGATTGCGGCGTGGAAATCCAGAAGATCGATGCCGAGTGCATCGAGACGGAAGGGGCGGCGAAACATCTCAAAGGGCTCAGCGGCGTGCTGGTGCCGGGTGGCTTTGGCGAGCGGGGCATCGAGGGCAAGATCCAGGCCGCGGGTTATGCGCGGGAGCACAATATCCCGTACCTCGGGCTGTGCCTCGGGATGCAGATCGCCACGATCGAGTTCGCCCGGAATGTGCTCAAGCTGGCCAAGGCCCACTCGACTGAATTCGATCCCAACACGCCCCACCCGGTGATCGCCATGCTGAACGAGCAGACCAAACTGACGAAAAAGGGGGGCACCATGCGCCTGGGCGCCCAGCCGTGCCAGTTGGTAGTCGGCACCAAGACCGCCCGGCTCTACGGCGCTTTTGTGGTCAATGAGCGCCACCGCCACCGCTACGAGTTCAACAATGCCTACCGGGAACGCTTCGAGAAGGCCGACTTTTTGTTCAGCGGGCTGACGCCGGATGGCAAGTTGGTCGAAATCATCGAGTTGCCCAAGCACCCGTTTTTCATCGCCTGCCAGTTCCACCCGGAATTCCACAGCAAGCCGCACCAGCCGCACCCGCTCTTCAAGGGGTTCATCGCCGCGGCGCACCTGCACAGCCAGGGCAAGTAAGGGCGACGGAGCCGGGTCTGTGAATGCTCTCGAGATCATAACGCGCCGGGCCGCTGAGGCGAACCTGGGTTTCCTCCTGCCAGAGGGACGCGAGCTGATCGAGCAGCGTCGAATTTGTGCTTTGACCGGGTGACCTACGCCGACGCCATCCAGTTCCTGTACGACCTCCGCTGGTTCGGGGCGAAGTTTGGCTTGGCCAACACTTTCAAGCTGGCGGCCCTGGCCGGGAACCCGCAGGACCAGCTCCGGTTCATTCACGTGGCCGGCACCAATGGCAAGGGGTCGACCTGCGCGATGCTCGAGAGTGTTTACCGGGCCGCGGGTCTGCGGGTGGGGCTGTTCACGTCGCCGCACCTGGTGGCCTTTGGCGAGCGCATTCAGATCGACCGGACCCCGATCGGGGAAGGGGACGTCGTGGAGGAAATCGCGGCCCTGCGGCCGTTGCTGAAGGGGTTTCCCGAGGGTGAGCATCCGACCTTTTTTGAGGTCGCCACCGTGATGGCGCTCCGGTATTTCGCGGCCCGGCGGTGCGACCTGGTGGTGTGGGAAACGGGCTTGGGGGGCCGGCTCGATTCCACCAATATCGTCACTCCCCTGGCCAGCGTCATCACCAACATCCAGTATGACCACCAGAAATGGCTGGGCGAGACGCTTGAGAGCATCGCCGCGGAAAAGGCGGGTATCATCAAACCCGGCTGCCCGGTGGTCACCGGGGCGAACACGCCCGAGGCCTTGGCGGTGATCGCGGCCAAAGCCCGCGCACTGGGCTCACCGCTGACCCTGGTCCAGCCCACGGCCGCTCGGCTTCCGCCCCTGGATACCCTGCCGCTCCCCTTGCTCGGGCGGCACCAGCGGATGAACGCCGCCGTCGCCATCGCCGCTACCCGCGTCCTGGCCGCGCAGATCCCTGTGACCGAAGCGGTGCTTCATGCCGGCCTATCCCGGGTCCATTGGCCGGGGCGCCTTCAACTGATCACCCGTCGCGGCGGCCAACAGGTCCTCCTTGATGGCGCCCACAACGCCGGCGGCGCGGAGATCCTGGCCTCGGCCCTGGCCGAGTTCTTCCCGTCGGCCAGACCGACCCTGGTCCTGGGCATCCTGGAGGACAAGGACTGGGAGGCGATGTGCCGAATGCTCGCGCCCCGGGCGGGCCGCATCCTGCTCGTCCCCGTCCATAGCGAGCGAACCGCCGCGCCCCGGGAACTGGCCGCCGCGTGTCGCGCCGCCAACCCCACGGTTCCGCTCCTGGAATGCGCCGCCCTCGGCGCCGCCCTGGAGGCGGTTCAGCAGGACCCGTTCGTGGTCGTCGCCGGGTCGCTCTACCTGGTCGGGGAGGCCATGGAATTGCTCCAGGTCTCCGCCGCCAAGACCGGTGGTGAGCGCGGTTTGAATGAGTGGTCCGCCTCGCGGCCGTGAAGCGAGCGGGAGGCCTGCCAAGGCTCGGGTTGGTTGCCGCCTGCGCCTCAGACCACACACTGCGGGCGGCAAAAAATTCGAATATTTCTTGAGATATTCTCTTGACTCTCTTATCAACCTGTGAGGTAATGAAGGCAGCTCGGTGATAGAACGTTTCTTCTGCGGGTTCCCCACCCCACCTCCTTGGCGTCTATCACCGAGCGGTTTTTTGCCCGCAATGTACCCTCCGATCGGTCGCTGGCTCAGCCGTGACGCCAGAGTCTTCCTCAGGATAGTGGTCGCACGGACCCCGGGCGCGACGAGGGGGAGAACAGGCAACAGACCTGGGTGCCGGCGGCAGGCAGGCTGGTGATTTCCAAGGTGGCGCCGATGACGCGGGCGCGGTAATGCATGATGCGCAACCCCATGCCGGCTTGCCGGGCGTCGCGGGGTGAGAAGCCGGCGCCATCGTCTCGGATGGTCAGCGCGTAGCGGTCTCGGGCCGGCTCGAAGCTGAGGTAGATGTTGGCCGCGCGGCTGTGCTTGGCGGCGTTGGCGACCGCCTCGCGGGCGATATAGTACAGGTGGAGGGCGGCGGCGTGATCAATGTCGTCGGGAGGGTGTTCCGAGACGAAATGGCAGGGGATTTGGAACAGGCTCGAGGCGTTGGCGGCGAGCTCTTCCAAGGCGGAAGCGAGGCCGTTTTCTTCCAGGCGCACCGGGAAGAGGCCGCGGGCGACGGCCCGGGTTTGGGCGATGGCGGTGTTAAGAAGGCCGCTGATGCGGCCCGCCTCAGCGGATTCGGGCGTGGCTTTCCCCTGGAGGCGGTCGGCCAGGGCTTCGGTGAGATACGAAATGCCGACCAGTTGCTGGCACACACCGTCGTGAAGGTCGTGCCCGATGCGCCGTTGCTCGCGGTTGCTGATTTCCAGGATTTCCTGCTCCAGACGCTTGCGCTCCGTGATGTCGCGGGCGATGCCTTCGACCTCCACCGGGTGCCCGTTGTGCTCGATGAGGCGGGTGCTGATTTCGAGTTTGATGCGCTGACCGGCGGCGGCCGTAAAATCCCACTCTACGGTCGGCGGGGCCGCCCCCTTGAAAACCTGTTCGAGCCACTGCCGGGCGGCGGTTCGCTGTTCGGCCGCGATCAGGTCTGTGAAATGCTGGGCGAGGATTTCCTGGCGACTCAACTGGAGGAGATCCTCCCCGGCTTGGTTTATCGAAGTGAGGCGGCCGGCGAGGTCGTGGGTATAGACGATGTCGTTGGCGTTTTCGAAGAGATCGAGGTAACGCTGCTTGAGGGCCCCCTCCGCGGCGAGCTTCTGGCGGATGATCCCGGTCTGGCGCTGGACGCGGCGGCGCAGGACGCCCACCCAGGCGAAGGCCCCGAGCACGACCAGTCCGAGCATAGCCACCATCCAAAGCATCTTCCCCAAGGTCCACCACGGGGGCGAACGCAGCACGGCGACGTCTGAGGACGAACGGAGCAGCAGGTGGAAAGACTTGGCCCGCCAGTCGCCGCCCGCGCGCCATTCACTGCCCGCTTCGACCGCGCACACACCGGTCACGGCGACCTGGCTGCCGTTGGCGAGCCGGGAAAACGGATCCGGGCGTTCGTTCGGTCCCTGGTAGGCGTGAAACACAAACTGGTTGATCTGGAGCACGAGGAAGGGTTCGGGGCTCTGCCGCGCGCGGTCCAGCAAATGGGCTTCCAGGCGCACCAAGCGGCAATCATAGGTCCCTTGCAGCGCTTCATCCAGGCCAATGCGGGCCGGTTTCGGCTCCGCGCCCGCGCGCACCACCCGGTAAATGGCGTCCTGGAGAATGGGGGTATAATCTCCGGTGGCGGGAAACCCCAGGACCTCGATTTGGTCGCCGCTCCGTAGCGGGGTGCGCTGGGTGGTCTGGACCAGCAATCCCTGTTTCTCGTCCTGGATGAATAGCGAACCGCCAAGTTGCTGATAGACCACCGTGCCGGCCACCTTGGTCCGGTGCCCATAGGTGCCTTCCGGCGTGAATTGGAGCAGACTTCCCAGGTTTTGACTGGGGATGGCGAACGGATCGGCCGGGGCGGGGCGCTGGATGGCGAGATCGTCCGGGCGCGGGACCAGGAGCCGGATGTGGAGGAGTTGTCGCTGCCGGTTGAACTCCGTCGAACACACCCCTCGCAAGCGCACCTGGCTGTCCACGAGATCCTGGGCCTGGCCCGGAGCCGGAGCGTAGGCCGTGAACCGTCCGCCGCCGGTGGCAATCTCGAGCACCAGGCAGTTGGCGGTTTCATCGCGCCGCGTTGACCGGACGATGCCGGTCACCTCGACCAATTGACTGTCGTCGCGGCCGCTGGCCAATTCATCGAACGAGGCGGGCCGGGCGTCCGGCAGACGGCCCTCTCCCACCACGCGGACAACCTCCGGGGTCACCACCGGGGCATATTCGCCCGCACTGGTCTTGCCCTCGACCTCGACGAGTTGGCCCGGCAGCAAATTGGGTGGGTCCGCCCAGTCCTGGAGATAGATCCCGGCCGTATCGTCCTGGACGAAGCGGGAAAACAAGCCTTGGTTGAAAAAGGTGACCACCCCGCGGAGCCGGACGGGATAATGGCGTTCCGCCTGGTCCGCCGTCAGGCGGCGGACCTGCTCAGCGGTGCGCAGTTCCGGGAGCGCTTCCTGTGCGCTCCCCGGGCCCACCCCCAAAGCGAGGATCAGCCAGGCCATTTGCCCGATCGGCGGGCGGAAGTTGAGCTTGGGCTTCATACCAAGGCTGGGATATGGCCCATTTTTCTGGCTGGGGCAATGGTGAAGTGAAGATGGTGAAGTGAAGATGAGGGGTTAGGGGACAGGCGTCATGGCACGCGGTAACGACGGGCATCTTCGCTTTCGTGAGCAATGGCTGGAGCGGTTGGAGCCCGGGGGCCGCGGCGGGAATCGCACAGCGGGCCTGCGCGTCGGGCCTACGACGAGGTGGCGGAGAAGTCGGTGCTAGCTTGGTGGTTGCGGCGGCAGACGACGGTGACGCTGCGCTGGGTGGGGGACCTGCTGGACCTGGGCCACTCTGCGCGGGTGACCCAGGCGGTGAGCCGGGTCGAGCGCCGCCCGTCGCGGCGGGTGGCTCGACTTCGCGACTGCTTGCGGCGATCGGGCGACCAGGAGACGCGGTGAGCACGAAAAAGCGTCATTATTCTAGCACCGACCTCTTCACGGCCCTCGTTTCCTCGGCGCCTTCGCGTCGTTGGGTGAAACCCCAAGATGGATCTTTGATCTTGAAATCAGATTCTCTTTCCTTTATACTAATTTCATAGTAGCTACACACCAGTAAGGGATGTTATGAGAGCGTTTCCATCGGGCCCGGCGTTGTTGAGTTTAGTCACGATGGAGCCGTGGACTCGATTGCGGTTGGTCGCTGGACCTGCTGGGCGCATCCATCGTGGCAGCCGTGGCGCTGCCCTTGTCCTCTTCAGCCTGGGGCTGCTCCTGTTGCCGTCTGACCTCGCGGCGCAGCTCTCGTTTGGAGACTTCACCTACACCACGGACGGTAGCACGGCGATGATCACCGGCTACACCGGCAACGGTGGAACGGTGACCATCCCGGGGGTTATCAACGGCGCCCCCGTGACCGCCATCGGGTACAACGCGTTCGGGTCCGAAATGAGCCTGACCAATGTCACGATCCCGGATAGCGTCACGAACATCGGACCGTGGGCCTTTTCCGCCTGCTACAACCTGACGAACATCGCTCTCCCCGCCAACCTGCTGACCATCGGAGATTTGGCTTTCGAGGCGTGCTGGGCATTGCCGCAAGTCGCTCTGCCCGGCGGAGTCACCAGCCTGGGCCAGGGCGCTTTTTTGATGTGCAACGGCCTGACCCAAATTCACTTGCCCGCGAGCGTGGCGAGTCTCAGCAGTCGAGCCCTGGGCAACTGCGCCCTGCTCTCAGCCATCTCGGTCGATCCACTCAACCCGAACTTCGTTTCCGTCAACGGGGTTTTGTTCGATCACAGCCAAAGCACGCTAATCCAATATCCGGCAGGAAAGACCGGTAATTACACCGTGCCCTACGGCACCACCAGCATAAACACCTTGGCCTTCGAGGGGTGCAGGACGCTGACCAACCTCATCATTCCAAACAGCGTCACGAACCTGGCCGATCAGGCCCTGGGCAATAATGACAGCCTGGGCAGCGTCACTCTCCCGAACACTCTGACCAGTCTCGGGATGCGGGAGTTTTTCACATGCCAGAACCTGTCGGGCATTACCATCCCCGACAGCGTCACGGACATCGGCGACATGGCGTTTGACTACTGTACCAGCCTGACCAACCTCGTCTTGCCGGCGAACCTGGCTTCGGTGGGGTTCGTCGCCTTTGAATACTGCACGTCGCTGACCAACGTGGTTCTCCCGGCCAGCCTGAGCTATATGGACGAGGGCGTTTTCGAGGGTTGTACCGATCTTCCCGCCATCACCGTGGTCGCGGCCAACCCCTATTTCCGCTCGGTCGGCGGCGTTCTGTTCAACCACAGCCTCAAGGAGCTGATTCAGTATCCCGCCGGCGGCGCAGTCAGCTTTGTGGTGCCCCCCGGGATAACCACCATTGCCCCCAGAGCGTTTGATGGCTGCTCGGCCCTGAATAGTCTCTTCCTCCCGGAAACGGTCACCAGCCTGGGAGACCATGCTTTCTACGGCTGTGCCAGCCTGACCAACCTCATCCTTCCCCCGGGCCTCACCCAAGTCGGCGACGCGTGCTTTGGCGAATGTCCCGATCTCCAATCGGTCTATTTCACGGGGCTACCGCCTACCTGCGGCTCGGCGGTTTTTATTGATGACAATAACCCCACGGTTTACTACCTGTCCGGGACGGCGGGCTGGGGACCCAATTTCGGCGGCGTGTCGACCGCGACGTGGGCGGGCATGCCACCCAGCATCAAACTGGGCCCGCAAAGTCAGATGGTCGGTCTAGGCGATGCCGTCAGCCTTGCGGTCTCGGCCACCGGCACCTCGCTCCATTATGCCTGGCTGCTGAACGGTTCGCCTATCGCCGGGGCGACCACCTACGCTTACACTATCCTTGACGCCCAACCGACGAACGCGGGCGATTACTCAGTAGTCATCAGCAACAACCTGGGCAGTGTCACCAGTGCGCCGGCCCAACTGATGGTCGAGGTCGCGCACACCGCGTCTGGCACCGCCATCGTGATGAATGGCTTTGTGGTCCAGATCACGCTGGATGATGGCGGTTGGGGGTACACCAACCCGCCGTCGGTGAGTGTGGTGGGTGGCGGCGGTTCCGGGGCGCAAGCGGTAGCCATCCTGAGCAACGGCCGGGTGGTGGAGGTGGAGGTCCTGGACGCCGGCTACGGCTACACGAACACCCCGCAGATTGTGATCTCGCCCCCCTATATCCCGCCAGCCACGATCCGCCTCACTCCCTTTGCGGTTCTTACCTTTACCAATCTCTCCCCTGGACAGAGCTACCAACTCCAGAGCTATCACCAGGGGAGCTGGGTTAATTGCGGCGGGCCGTTCGCCGCCACCAACAGTTTGTACACGCAGGTCGTTTCCGGACCTTGCTCTCCGGGCAACTGGCGAATGGCCGTCTGCCCCGTTCCGGTCACGGCTGCCGCGACGCCCCAGGTGTTCAATGGTTTCCTGATCGGGGCAACTGTGACCGACGGCGGTTGGGGTTACACCACGAACCCGGCGGTGACCATTGTCAGCAACGGCGCCGGGAACAACGCGGTGGCCACCGCCACCGTCAGCGGGGGAGCCGTGGCCGCCATCAACATCCTTCGTGCCGGCAGTGGCTATACCGTCGCCCCCAGTATTGTGATCGCTCCCCCGCCGATCGCCGCGCTCTGGCCTTTGGTGACACCGATGATCCAATTGAACCTCGGCGGCCTGTCTCCTTCGTTAACCTATCAGCCGCAGTTTGCGCCGGCGCTCAATGGGCCCTGGAGCAACGCGGTCCCCGCCTTTAACACCTCCGACATCAACGCCGCTTTGTCGCTCCCGGCAAACGGGAACGCAGGGTTCTTCCGGTTGGTGCCGTCACGCTAGGTGGGGGAGCGGCTGGACATGGGCCGCTCTACGCGGGTGACCCCGGCGGTGGTCCGGGTCGAGCGCCGCCCGTCCGGAACTGCCGGGAAGCCTCAATCCGATCCGGCCAATGCGGCCATGAGCTGGCGGGCCTCCAGGGCGATCATCCACTCCTCACGGGTGTGGAGAACCAGGATGCGCGCCGGCGATCCCGGCAACGCGAGGTCCGCATCGGCGCGGGCGGTCCGGTTGGTATCAAGGTCGAGGTGCACACCCATGAAATCGAGTCCAGCACACACGGCGGCCCGGAGGGCAGGTGAGTTTTCCCCGATGCGATCGGTGAAGACCAGGGCGTCGAGACCACCCAGGGTTGTGGCCAGGGAACCCACCGCGCCACGGACGCGATCCGCGAACAGGTCGAAGGCGAGTTGGGCCCGCACATTTCCCCTGGCGGCCTCGGTCTCGAGGACCTCCAGATCGGGCGAGATTCCCGAGACACCAAGCAGGCCCGACAAATAATTCAGGGCTTGATCCAATTCCTCGGTGGACAGGCCGAATTCCCGCTGGAGATGAAGCAGGATGCCCGGGTCGACGGATCCGGATCGGGTGCCCATCATCAGCCCCTCCAGCGGGCTGAAACCCATAGTCGAGGCGACCGGGAGGCCGTTGCGAACGGCGGCGGCGGAGCAACCACCACCCAGGTGACAGATTACCAAGCGCGGCCGGGGCCCGTCCTGTCCGAGGAATTCGGCTGCGCGCGCCGCGCAGTAGGCGTGGCTCAGCCCATGAAAACCAAATCGCCGAATGCCCCACTTTTCATACCATTCAAACGGAACCGGGTACACGATGGCCGGCAAGGGCAACCGGGCAAAAAACGCGGTGTCAAAGACGGCCACCTGCGGGACGCCAGGCAGGGCGGCCTCGGCGGCTTCGATGACGCGCAGCGCGGTCGGGTTGTGCAGAGGGGCCAGTGGGCCAAGCCGGGCGATCGCGCACTTCACGCGCTGATCGATCCGCGTGCTTTGACCAAACTCAGCGCCCCCATGGACCACGCGGTGGCCGACCACCGCGATGGGCGCCACGCCGGCGGAAGCGGCGGCCGTAACCGCCGCGCCAACCACGCACGCGGTGGCGGTGGCATCATCTGGCAGGGCGACCTTGGATGAGTGGAAGCCGCCTTGGCGCGGTCGGAGGGTCAGCGTGGCCGCTTGCCGATTGCCGCCGGACCAATCGAGGTCACCGGCCAGGCGGGGTTCCGGTCCCTCATCGAACAGGCCGAATTTCAGGCTGGTTGAGCCGGCATTGAGGGCCAGGGTATTCACTAGGGTCCCGGGCGGGACGATCCAGCGTGGAGGTTAGACCTTCCGGCAGGGTGGCCTCGCCAGTTGTCAGCCTGATGCCTGCGGGATGTGCTGGGGAGACGCAGATTGGTTAGGCTGTGCGAAGCTGGAACGAGGGCCGTCACCGGTCCAGGCCGCTCCCGCGGGTCTATCATTGTCCCGGCGGCGGGTTGCTGGGCAGTTCCCGGATGCGGATATGGCGGAAGCTGACCGTTCCGTGGTCGCCTTGTAGGAAGATCGGGCCGGGCTCCTTGACCTTGCCATCCAACTCGCTGCCGGTGGCCTTGTTGCATTCCACGTTATCATGAATCTTCACCCCGTTGAGGATGACGGTGATGCGATTACCGATGATCGTGGCCTCGACGCTCTGCCATTCGCCAGCCGGTTTGGTGGCGAATTTGTCCGGCGCTTTGAACCCGTAGATCGAGCCGTTGCAGGTGTCGCTGGTCCCATGGCTCTCGTAATCGCCCAGGATTTGAATCTCATGCCGGCCGCGCAGGTAGAACCCACTATTCGAGTCCTTAGGGGTCATATATTCATAGCGGACGGTGAAGTTCCAGAATTTCTGGTCCCCGACCAGGTCTACGCCGTGCGTGCCGGGGAGGACGGTGTTCTTGAGGATGCCGCCCGGCAGGACGCTCCAGGTGTTGGTGGCGTTGGGCCGGCGCAGTTTCCAACCGGTCAGATCCTGGCCGTTGAAGAGCGGTTTGAAGCCGGGTTCGACGGAGTCTGCCGCCGAGCCAATGGAACCCGCCGCGGCGAACATTGCCGCGGCGGCCAAAGCGAAGAGTTTATTCATTGCCAGGTTGGACGCCTCAGCCTGGGGAATTATTCCAATGAACTGACCTTCGTTTCAGCGTATCCGCGCCGCGGAGGGGATATTGTAGCGTTGCAGCACCCGGGCCGTGGCTTCGCGCTCGGCCTCACCCGCTCCCAGGACGATCCGACGGATGGTGTCCCCGGGCACAAACTCCAGGAGGTGACTCCCGTCCAGCGGTTGTTGGAGCGCCGCTCGCAGCTCCGACAGGCGGTTCACACGCCGTCCGTTCACTTTATCCACCACCAGGAATTTCTGGTCCTGGTACCCGATGTTGTAGGGGTCGGGCAGGATCTGGGAAAGCAAAACCAGGGCGGGACGGTCCTTGGTGGGCTCCTCGTTGTTGTAGTAGTTGAGCCGGAACGGCGAGCTGCGTTTCCAATCCGCCCCCCAGCTCTGCAAGTAGGAATCGGTGAGTGGCTCAAAAATGAGTCCGCCGACGATCAGGTAATCCGGCTCCAGGTCGTGTACGGCATAGGGAACCAGGCTGCTGGTGTAGTCAAAGCGGGGCAGCCGGTAGCTGACTTCCATCGGTTTGGCATCGCGCCAGAGCCGGATTTTCACCGCATCGCCGGCCCATTTGCGGCGAACCGCAAGATTCTCGAGGTTCACATTGCCGAACTCGGGGTCTTTGTAGTCGCCTTGCATGTCCAGGTCGAACCCATCGATATTGAGCAGGATGTCGCTCGGTTTGAGCACCTGCTCGCCGCCGTCCGGGCGGTCGGGGACGCTGATGACGATGACGCCGCGGGGTTCACCGGGGAGCCTAAGGCGGGCAAGGGAGGTCGGGTTCTTGCCGGGTTGCCAGACAAAGTGGAAGTAGCCGAGACCATGGAACTGGCCTTTCCGGCGGGCGTCGAGGATGTTCTGGATGAAGGAAGCCGGCATGGCGTAGCCGGTCCGCCCTTCCTGCGCCGTGAACAGGCCGACCACCCGGGAATTGGCCACCAACGGCTCGCCCCAACCGCCGCCCTGGATGTCGGAACTGACTTCAAGGACCGCCTGGTTGATGGGACTCAACTGGCCTTCCCGCACGGAGAATTGGCTGAACTCGGCGCGACGGTGCTCCA
>Ga0316228_1002676_pt1 | contig 15295 bp, 4 predicted proteins | sample TBH18021metaG_FD_206005 | JGI IMG/M metagenome (GOLD analysis project Ga0316228, IMG submission 206005) | Freshwater microbial communities from Trout Bog Lake, Wisconsin, USA - TBH18021 | ecosystem: Environmental > Aquatic > Freshwater > Lake > Hypolimnion/Profundal zone | place: USA: Wisconsin... | reverse complement strand
ATTACTTGTTATCTTCGATAACAAGTTAAAGGGGGGCTACGAGGGGCGCTTTAAGTGGCTCATAGCCAAAGGCAAAGAGCCACTAATTCTTCAACCTCGAAGATAACAAGTAATTAGTCTCTCTTTGCCCCCCTTTAACTTGTTATCGAAGATAACAAGTAATTAGTCCCTCTTTTAGAGGGACTTAAACCTCGGGGGGCTACGAGAGACGCTTCTTCAACCTCGCATTAGGGGAACCTCAAGGGGGGCTACGACCGACGCTTCTTTAGATTGTTAACCCCATGGGGTTAACAATCAACCTCTTTGCCTTTGGCTAATGTGAGGTTTAATTAGTTTAAGTCGTTCTTTTAGAACGACTAATTGCCTTATAGGGCAACTTAAAGTCTCTCTCGCTGCGCATTAGCCCCCCGAGGTTACTTCTTATCTTCGAGGTTACTTGGTCTCTATGAGAGGTTGAAGAAGCGTCCCTCGTAGCCCCCCGAAGGGGGGCAAAGAGGGACTAATTGCCTCCTCCTTTGGAGGAGGGTATAACCAAGTTAATAACAAGTTAAAGGGGGGCAAGAGGTTTACCCTCCTCCTCTGGAGGAGGGTATAAAGAAGCGTCTCTCTTATAGAGAGACTTATTAGAGAGACTAATTACTTGTTATCTTCGAGGTTACTTAGTCTCTATGAGAGGTTGCCTCCTCCTTTGGAGGAGGGTATAACCAAGTTAATAACAAGTTAAAACGAGAGTTTGATTGACACCCCCCTAGGGGGGTGGGATCTAAACAACTTAAAGTCGCTCATAGCCAGCCCAAAGACCCCGCAGGGGAAAGGGCAAAGAGCTAAGAGCTAAGAGCTAAGAGCGACTAACAACTAATTAAATTCTTTACCTCCAAAAAAGAGTTTAGAAGTTATTAAGTTGCCCAAAGGCAATTAGTTGCTCGAGGTTGATTTACCTACGGTAAATCTAAAGAATTAGTGGCTCTAAAAGAGCCACTTAAAGCGCCCAAAGGGCAAAGAGCGACTTAAACTAATCTCCTATGGTAGATCTATAGAGATACATATTTTATTTATAAAAATAATTAATGTTAAAAATTTTTATGGTATAATATTTAACTAATCGAGAAGAAAAAATTTTCATAATGTTACTAAATTAGTAAATATAATATTGAATTTATTACCTAACTATTTTTATCAAATAAATAATAGTTTTTTCCCCTATCAAAAAAATTCTTTAAGTGTTAAGTCAAAATGCTAGGGGTAAAAGGGATGGGAGGTTTACCTCCATCCCTACTTTTGCAGGACCTGTAACTAATATAGAACATCTAGCCTTCTTTTACTTATTTTATATTATATTACTGTATCTTACTATTATCCAATAGTAAGATACAGTAATATAATATAAAATAAGTAAAAGAAGGCTAGATGTTCTATAATTACTACGGAGTCATCTTGACTTGCCTCTAAGTAAAAATTAAAAAGTTTATTTTACCCCCCTATATATCCTATTTGAGAGTATAACCTCGGGGGGTAAAAGGGAATTTTTTTAGGTTTAGTTTTCTTGTAGGGGGCTTATCTAGTACAACTAGATAAGCCCCCTACAAGAAAACTAAACCTAAAAAATCAAATCAATACAAAATTTGATTTAATTATTTTTTTAAAACAAATATCTTTAATTAATGACACTAATTTTTACTTAATTTATTATTAAAATTAAAGTCTTATATTTTACTTATCAATACAACAAATAACCCCTCGCTGCGCATTATTTCAGATAAAGGGGAAAGGTTAAAAGTAATCCCTAAAACCCTTAATTTACCTCCTAGAATAAATGAACCCCTTGGAAGGTATAACCTCGTAGATAAATCTATAGAAGTAGGTGTTATTAGTAGTTATTTAATTTTAAATTGAGTATGATGTTAAATTATAAATAATAAAGTATAAGTAGCATAAGTTTACCGCAAAACTATAAGTTTTTATAAAAGTTCTTAGTGAATTCTATACGCTGGTTTCAAAAATAACTCTGCTTAGTTTTTGAATTCACTCACATAGCCTAAAAATTTATAGGAGAGACTTAGGAAGAAGCGTCGTTGAAGAAGCGTTGCCCTTTGTGCAACTAAAACGACTATAATTTCTTATTTTGTTTTAATTAAAATATTTTTAAAAATGACTTTTAAACCTTATTCTTTTTTAAAAGCACTTGTTTTATCTATTTCAATTACATTTGCTTTTAATATTTCTGCACCAGTTGCTACTGCTTTCCCAATCTTTGCTCAACAAAACTATGAAAATCCTCGTGAAGCAAATGGTCGTATTGTTTGTGCAAACTGTCACTTAGCACAAAAACCCGTTGAATTAGAAGTACCACAAGCTGTATTACCAGATACTGTGTTTGAAGCTGTTATTGAAATTCCTTATGATCAACAAGTAAAACAAGTTTTAGCAAATAGCAAAAAAGGTGATCTAAATGTAGGTATGGTTTTAATCCTTCCAGAAGGATTTGAATTAGCTCCAGCTGATCGTATTCCTGAAGAAATGAAAGCTAAAGTTGGAAATCTTTACTACCAACCATATAGCCCTGAAAAGAAAAATATTTTAGTTGTTGGTCCTGTTCCAGGAAATAAATATTCAGAAATGGTAGTACCTATTCTTTCTCCTGATCCAGCTACAAATAAAACTGTGTCATATTTAAAATATCCAATTTATTTAGGTGGTAATAGAGGAAGAGGTCAAGTTTACCCAGATGGTAGTAAATCAAATAACACAGTATATAACGCTTCTGTTTCTGGTAAAGTAACAGAAATTCAATTACTTGAAGGTAAAAAAGGTGGATTTAATGTTTCAATTGAAAAAGCCGATGGTAACATCGTAGTTGAAAAAATTCCAGGTGGACCTGAATTAATCGTTAAACAAGGACAAGCTATACTAGCTGATCAACCGTTAACAAATAACCCTAACGTGGGCGGTTTTGGTCAAAAAGATGTTGAAATTGTTCTTCAAAACCCTACTCGAATTCAAGGCCTTTTAGTTTTCTTTGTTTTTATTTTATTAGCTCAAGTTTTATTAGTTTTAAAGAAAAAACAATTCGAAAAAGTACAATTAGCAGAAATGAACTTCTAATATATAATTGTTATAGTAATTAAGTCTTAGATGTTATTTTAATACAATAGTCTAAGTGTTTCTTTTAATTATTTTCAAGTGTAAGTCGTTCTAAAAGAACGACTTACACTTGAAAATAATTAAAAGAAACACTTAGACTTCACTACTTAATTTTTACAACAGCTCCTATAACTAACATTCAACCCCCCCGTAGCAGTGGTTTAGGTAAAAGAGGGTTAGTAAAGAGAATAATTTATAAACTCTATTGTTTTACAAGGGTATTAGTTTTAGATTTTTAACCTCTCGCTGCGCATTAGCCCGAGGCATTTAGTCTCTCTCGCTGTGCATTAGCCCCCCGAGGTTGAAGAAGCGTCTCTCGTAGCCCCCCGAAGGGGGGCAAAGAGAGACTAATTACTTGTTATCGAAGATAACAAGTTAAAGGGGGGCAAAGAGAGACTAAAAATCTCCCGTAGGGAGAGCAATGAGTCGTTCGCAGCCCCCCGTAGGGGGGCAAAGAGCGACTCATTACTTGCTTGTTATCAAGCTTTAATTAGTTGCCCTTATAGGGCAACTTAAAGTCGTTCTTTTAGAACAACTAATAAATTGCCCTATGGGCAAGTTAAAAATAGCAAGTTAGGCAAGTTATAGCAAAATTTACCGTAGGAGGTTAGTTGAAGAAGCGTCGTTGAGGTTGATTTACCGTAGGTAAATCTAAAGAAGCGTTGGCCTAAGGCCAACTAACCTCTTTGCCCCCCTACGGGGGGCGCTTCTTCGAACGACTAATTGGCCTTAGGGGTTGCCTCCTCCTCTGGAGGAGGGTATAGCCAACTTATAAATTTATTAAAGAAACCAATTAATTAGCCGTTCTTTGCCCCCGACCCCTCGCTGCGCATTTTTTCAAGGGGGCTATGAACGGCTTTAAGTTGTTCTAATAAGTCTCTCTATAAGAGAGACTAATTGCCTTTGGCTAATGCGCAGCGAGGGGTTTAATTAGTTGCCCTTATAGGGCAACTTAAAGTCCCTCTCGCTGCGCAGAAGAAGCGCCCCCCTTTAACTTGTTATCTTCGAGGTTGAAGAAGCGCCCCTCGTAGCCCCCCTTCGGGGGGCAAAGAGGGGCTAATTACTTGGTCTCTATGAGACCAAGTTAATAACAAGTAATTAGTCTCTCTTTGCCCCCCTTTAACTTGTTATCTTCGATAACAAGTAACCTCGGGGGGCTACGAGAGACGCTTCTTCAACCTCGGGGGGCAAAGAGGGACTAATTAATTGTTATCGAAGATAACAATTTAAACAACTAATTAAACCTCAAAACAAAAAACCTCACTTAAATTTAATCAGATTATTTATAAATAATTATAATATTTTAATTAAGGCTTAGAACCTATTTGTTAATTAATTTATCTCTTAAAATTAGTAGATTATTTCTTATTGTGGAATAGAAAATCTCTACTAATTTTTTTTTAATTAGTCTCTCTTATAGAGAGACTTAAAGCAAGCAAATTGAAAAACTTTTAACAAAACCCTCTGATAGGTATGTTAATTTTTAAAATTCTTTTATTTAGTTTTACACTTAGAAATAATGGTACCCTTATAGTTTTTAAGTTGCGCTTTAAGCAATTAGTCGTTCTTTGCCCCCGACCCCTCGCTGCGCATTAGGGGAACGGGGGCTATGAACGATTTAAACTAATCTTCAAAGGGGGGTTATAAATTTTACTGAAATAAATTAACCCCCTACTTTTAACCTGTTATCAAAGATAACAGGTAACCTCATAGAAAGTAGGTTAAAATCTAAAAAAGTAGAAGTAACATTAAAGACTTTAATTTGTTAATTAAGTAATTTATTTGATCTAAATTTGATACAACAATTTTTTTGATATATTTAATATTACTTATTTTATTAAGTCTTACTTAATTTTAACACTAAATAATTTTTTTTTTAATTAGTCTCTCTTATAGAGAGACTTAAAACAGCTTTTTTTTTTATGCCTCACAAAAGTATAACGTATTCCCTTGCGGGCATTAACATTTTGAAAAGAATAAAAGCAACTTACATATCTAATGGTAAAAATAAATATAATTTTATTTTTAAAATACAGAATAAACTTTAATAACAAAGTAAGACAAATTAATTAATTAATTTATTCTATAAAAATATATAATAACAAATAAAAATATGTCTGTTACTAAAAAACCTGATTTCTCAGATCCAGTATTAAAAGCAAAATTAGCTAAAGGTATGGGGCACAACTCTTATGGTGAGCCTGCTTGGCCTAATGACCTTCTATACATTTTCCCAGTAGTAATTTTTGGTACTTTTGCATGTTGTATTGGTTTAGCTGTATTAGATCCAGCTGCTATGGGCGAACCTGCTAACCCATTTGCTACTCCATTAGAAATTTTACCAGAATGGTATTTCTACCCAGTATTCCAAATTTTACGTACAGTTCCTAATAAATTATTAGGTGTTTTAGCTATGGCAGCTGTTCCAGCTGGTTTAATTACAGTACCTTTTATTGAAAGTATTAATAAATTCCAAAACCCATACCGTCGTCCTATTGCTACTATTTTATTTTTATTAGGTACTTTAGTTGCTATTTGGTTAGGTATTGGAGCTTGTTGGCCAATTGATATTTCTTTAACTTTTGGATTATTTTAATACTTTAGTATTCTAAAAATATAATTAGAGTATTAAGTATTGAAATATAACTATTTATAGTATTTATTGTTAACTAAAAAACTAGCTTTTACTTTCTTTGTATTTTTTATAAGTCTACGTGGCAACAACAGTTAGGTAGACTTATAAAAAATACAAAGAAAGTAAAAGCTAGTTTTTTATTAAAAAATGAGTTATAATTTTAAAATAATAATATATTTTTAAACTAATCGTTAATTAAAATTTAAGTATCTATAAAACAATAGGTAGCACTCAGGAGGTAGGTTTTTCTTAAGGAGGTAAACTTCTTTACGAAGTTGAATAAGCGTCGCTCTAAAAGAGCAAATAATAACTCTCCCTACAGGAGATTTTTAGTCTCTCTTTGCCCCCCTTTAACTTGTTATCTTCGAGGTTGAAGAAGCGCCCCTCGTAGCCCCCCTTTAACTTGTTATCGAAGATAACAAGTAACCTCGGGGGGCAAAGAGGGGCTAATTACTTGGTCTCTATGAGACCAAGTTAATAACAAGTAACCTCGGGGGGCGCTTCTTCTGCGCAGCGAGAGAGACTAATTGCCTCTGGCTACGAAGGTTAAAAAACTTTACTAAGAATTAGATGCTAAGACTTTCTTAATATTTTTTGTAAAAATGCACAAAATTATATAAAATTCCACTAATTTTGAGTAATATTTAAATAAACTGAGCTCATCGTCTAAAGGATAAGACATCGGTCTTCTAAATCGTTAATGTAGGTTCAATTCCTACTGGGCTCAAATAATGAATAAATCATTTTAAAAAAGAACAAAAATTTTGACCAACTGCTAATTAAATAGTAGTTTTTAATTTGTCTTTGTTGCTTAGTTCATTTCCATGTTTAAACTACCCATAGGGCAGGTAAATAGTCATTTAGATTTACCATTAACTTGTCTTACAGACAAGTTAATGGTAAATCAACCTTTTTTAGAGGTTAGTTGTCAGCCCAAGGGGTTAATTTACTAACTTGTTATTAACTTTTTATCTACGAGGTTTAAGTTGCTTATACCCTCCTCCTCTGGAGGAGGGCAACCTCTTTAAGAGCGACGCTTCTTCAACTCTAAAGGTAATTTTAGTAAAGGGGTTAGTTAAGTATTCCCTCTGGGGGTTGAAACTTAGGCAACTTAAACGACGCTTTAAGTGGCTTAAATTGTTAACCCAGCCCAAGGAGGTTGAGGTTGATTCCCACCCCCTAATGCGCAGCGAGGGGGTGGGAATCTAAAGAAGCGTCATTCGTAGCCCCCCCTTGAGGTTCCCCTACGGGGTCGGGGGGGCAAAGAATGACTAATTAATTTATTGCAAAGCAATAAATTTATAAAGGGGTTAACAATTAACCTCTCGCTTTAACTTGTTATTAACTTGGTTATACCCTCCTCCAAAGGAGGAGGCAATTAGTCTCTCTTTGCCCCCCTTCGGGGGGCTACGAGAGACGCTTCTTTAGATTTACCTACGGTAAATCAACCTCAACCTCTCATAGAGACCAAGTAATTAGCCCCTCTAATAAGTCTCTCTATAAGAGAGACTAATTGCCCCCCTTTAACTTGTTATTAACTTGGTCTCATAGAGACCAAGTAACCTCGAAGATAACAAGTAATTAGTCTCTCTTTGCCCCCCGGAGGGGGGCTACGAGAGACGCTTCTTCAACCTTGGGGGGCTACGAGGGGCGCTTTAAGTGGCTCGAGGTTTACCCTCCTCCAGAGGAGGAGGGTATAAAGAATTAGTGGCTCTTTTAGAGCCACTTAAAGCGCCCAAAGGGCAAAGAGCCACTAATTCTTCAACCTCGAAGATAACAAGTAATTAGTCCCTCTTTGCCCCCCGAGGTTACTTGTTATCGAAGATAACAAGTTAAAGGGGGGCTAATGCGCAGCGAGAGGGACGTTTCTTCAACCTCGCATTAGCCAAAGGCAAGAAGAAGCGTCTCTCTTATAGAGAGACGCTTCTTCTTAGAGCTACTAATTCTTCAAACTCGAAAGTTTAAATTTATTTTAGAGCAAGATTTCACACGCATTTGACATTTTATATTAAAATAACTATAATATAGTTATATATTATTTATGTTTGCCTGCTTGCTTAACTCAATCGGTAGAGTATCGGTTTTGTAAACCGAAGGTTATCGGTTCAACTCCGATAGCAAGCTTTTTTATTAAATTTCTATAGAAATTTACAATCGAGTAATGTGTTATGAAATATTTGGCCATTTTGAGAAAAATTTACTTATATATTTTGATCAGGACAAGGTTATTTTAGTATTTCAATTTTAGAAGCTTAAATAAAACCTATCTTAAAAATTTTAAAAGATGTAACCATATACATTCGGTATCTGTCAGTAAAAAACTTTAAAAAATTAAATAACTAGTTTAAATATTGATATAAATCATGTTTCTATTATCTTTATTCTTTAGATTAATAATAAATTGATATTAAGTATATGAATAATTAATCGTTTTGCAAAACATCTTGCATTATTATTTAATTCTAGGTATTATTAAAATACTATTATTTAGTAATTTGATATTATCTAATTTATTAATAATAGAGCTTGTAGCTCAGTGGACTAGAGCATGTGGCTACGAACCACAGGGGCGGGGGTTCGAATCCCTCCTGGCTCAAATAAAAAATATTAAGTAATTAATATATAATTATTTTTTAAGTTAAGTAACGTGACTTTTTTACTTATACAAGATTATTTAGGAGGGTTTGAAAATTTAATTTAAAGAGTAAGTTATTTAACTGACTTAGTTTATTTTTATTTGTTTACTAACTATTATTTTACGCCCAATTCATGTAACTCTAGTTTAAAAAAAAAGGACTTGTATTTTTTTTTTTATAAAGTTAAAATACATATATAAATAATTAATAATAGGAAAGGTGGCAGAGTGGTTAATTGCACCAATTTTGAAAATTGGCGTGGCTTTGCGGTCACCGTGGGTTCGAATCCCTCCCTTTCCGTTTTAGGATACAGTTTTATATAAGTGGGTAAAACTTTTGCCCTCCCAGAAAAAAGCTAATGTAAAGAATGTCTTTACATAAACTTCGTAACGAGGATTAAAAGGTCATAAGAAACTCTGGAAGATATATAAGTATTCCTTTTAAGGAATATTAAATAGTTTTTAAAAGAACTACTGATCTTTAGTTTTAAAATTTTCTAAAACAAGTCTCTGAAATGTATTTTACTATCATAAATAGTATAAATATTTTTAACAAAATATTAAATATACTTTCTTTGAAAGGACAATAATATTATAAGAATTTAATTTTTTTAAATAAAAATCTTAAAATCTGGAATAATTAAAATTAAACTGTTTAATAAGTTTTGTTTAATAGTATTGCTAATTACCCCTGTTAGGAAATATCAAGATGGTCGGATATTGTAGGCCCCCTACAACTTTAACTATAACCTATCCTCGCCCTCTATATTCCCTATGGGTATTACCTCGGATGGGTTAACAAGTAATTAGTCTTTAATCTCTCTTTGCCCCCCTTTAACTTGTTATCGAAGATAACAAGTTAAAGGGGGGCAAAGAGACTTTAAGTTGCCCTATAAGGGCAATTAGTCGTTCTTTGCCCTTTGGGCGCTTTAAGTTGCTCTAAAAGAGCAACTAATTCTTCGAGGTTAGTTGGCCTCTTACCCCCTCTGGGGGTAACAACGCTTCTTCAACGACTTAAACTAATTAAACCTCAGTAAAGTAACCTCTAACCCTAATCCACCCTACGGGTTATTTAGGTTAAGAGAGAGTTCAGGGTAACTTACAGTAAAAGGTTAATTGTCTTTTGGCAAATTATAAATCTAAAAAAGGTATTATAGAATCTATTGACAAAAAGCTACGGAAGTTTAAGAAAACCCTAATAAGAAACTTGTTTTCTCTCTCTAAGAGAGGGTTACGAAGTTAACTCACGAGGTTTAAGTTGCTCGAGGTTTACCCTCCTCCAGAGGAGGAGGGTATAAAGAATTAGTGGCTCTTTGCCCCCCTCCGGGGGGCGCTTTAAGTTGCTCATAGCCAAAGGCAAAGAGCAACTAATTCTTCGAGGTTAATTGTTAACCCCTCTGGGGTTAACAATTTAAGCCACTTAAAGCGCCCAAAGGGCAAAGAGCCACTAATTACTTGTCCTACGGACAAGTAAATCTGGAGTAGTAGCTTTAAACTTAAAATCGCTCTTTGCCCCCCTACGGGGGGCGCTTTAAGTGGCTCATAGCCAAAGGCAAAGAGCCACTAATTCTTTATACCCTCCTCCTCTGGAGGAGGGTAAACCTCGAGCGACTAATTTCAATAAAATTTTAAATTGTTAACAATCTAAAAAAAATAAATAAAAAAAACACAAAAATGACTCGTGTAAAACGTGGAAATGTCTCTCGTAAAAGACATAAAAAAATTTTAAAACTTTCTAAAGGTTTCCGTGGTGCTGGTTCAGTTCTATTTCGTACTTCAAATCAACAAGTAATGAAAGCTTTGCGTTCTTCATACAGAAATCGTCGTCAAAAAAAACGTGATTTTAGAGGTTTATGGATTGCAAGAGTAAATGCAGCTGTTCGACGTTATGGTTTAAATTATAGCGAATTTATGCATTATTTAAAAACACGCTCAATAAAATTAAATAGAAAAATAATTGCTCAATTATCAATCTGTGATCCTGAAGCATTTACTCAATTAATTTTATTTTAATGGGGTTAGTTTTAATATCCAGTTGTTAGTAGTTCCATAGAACAATCTGAAATTAATCAACTTGCAGCTAAATTCTTTTGTATTCCCCTCTATAAACATATAATAAATTTAACTACGGGGTTGAGGTTGATTCCCACCCCCTAATGCGCAGCGAGGGGGTGGGAATCTAAAGAAGCGTCGCTCTTTACCCCTCTACGGGGGGCAAAGAGCTAGTCAGTACTTGTTATCTTCGAGGTTGATTTAGCGGAGGTAAATCTAAAGAAGAAGCGCGTCTCTCATAGCCAAAGGCAAGAGGTTTACCCTCCTCCTCTGGAGGAGGGTATAAAGAAGCATCTCTCTTATAGAGAGACTTATTAGAGAGACGAATTAACTTTTATTAACCTGTTATTGTAGATAACAGTTAATTAGTAGCTCTAAAAGAGGTTGCCCTCCTCCAGAGGAGGAGGGTATAAACAACTTAAACCTCGTAGATAAAAAGTTAATAACAAGTAATTAATCGCTCTTTGCCCCCCTTTAACTTGTTATCGAAGATAACAAGTAATTAGTCCCTCTTTGCCCCCCTTTAACTTGTTATCTTCGATAACAAGTAATTAGTCTCTCTTTGCCCCCCGGAGGGGGGCTACGAGAGACGCTTCTTTAGATTCCCACCCCCATAGGGGGTGGGAATCAACCTCAACCTCGGGGGGCGCTTCTTCTGCGCAGCGAGAGGGACGCGCTTCTGCTTCAACCTCGGGGGGCTACGAGCGACGCTTCTTCAACCTTGGGGGATAAGCTCAAGGACTAGTTCTTTAATAGAGAGATTAAGAAGTTTGATAAAAAATAAATAACTACTCTTTTTTATAGAGTGACTCACTACTACACTTAGTGAGTCACTCTATAAAAAAGAGTAGTAAATAGTAAAGTAAAAACTACTTAATAATTTAATAAAAATATCAATGTTATTCTAAAAATATAAGAAAAGCCATTGGATTTAAAAAGATCTCAAATGGTTTGGAAGCCGAGGTTAAATTAAAATTCCAAAAATTAGTAGCTCTAAAAATTAGTTGCTCTTATTATCATTCATAATAAGAGCAACTAATTTTTAGAGCTACTAATTTTATATATTTACCTTAGGTTAACAAAAACGTACCTCAAAATCTAAAAAAAATATTAGAAAAAGTGCTTGGAAAAAACAAGTTGAAAAACAAGTTACAAGAACTCTATTTTTAGCAAAATATCTTGTTAGAAATAAACAAGAAGATCCTGCTGTAGAAAAATTAGTTACACGCATGATTGATGAAAAAGAAAAAAATTCTGATACATCAAATGTAGAATAAATACTATTATTGTAAGCTTTACACTGGAAAGTTACTCTTTTTTCTTATAAATCAGTTTATTATTTTTTTAAATCAATTAAAAAAATAATAAACTGATTTATAAGAAAAAAGAGTAACTTTCCAGTGTAATTAAGTCATAATTTAATTAATAGAGGCATTTTTACTCTAACTTAGGTTCATTTTAATCAAGCGTCAAAACATGTTGAATTATTAAATCCCATTGTCTTTCAATAATTAAATGACCCCAAGGTAACTTGCCCAAGGTAATTTGCCCAAGGTAATTTGCCCAAGGTAATTTGCCCAAGGTTACTTGCCCAAGGTTACTTGCCCAAGGTAATTTGGACTCGTCGAGACCAAATTACCTCGAAAACAAAATTAAGGTAAATCTATATAGTTTCGGGCAAAGTAACGTTGGGAGTTAGAAAGCAAGAAGAAGCGCCGTTTAAGTTGTTACCCCCAGAGGGGGTAAGAGGCCAACTAACCTCTCGCTGCGCAGAAGAATTAGTTGCTCTTTGCCCTTTGGGCGCTTCTTCGAGCAACTTAAAGCGCCCCCCCTACGGGGGGGCAAAGAACAATTAATTAAACCTTCTCGAGGTACTAATAGACATATACCCTTCAAATACTACGAGATTTCAACTAATATTTTAAAATTTAATTTTTAAAAGTACTAGATTTTTTTTTGTTATTTTGTTATTATAGTAGATAAAATACTAAAATTATCTTTAAATTTCTAAAATTACCTAAATTAATAAAAAAGCTTATTTTACTTTAAGGCGGCATAGCCAAGTGGTAAGGCAGATGATTGCAAATCATTTATTCCTCAGTTCAAATCTGAGTGCCGCCTTTTAATTCAACCAAAAATAACAATATTCATCTGTAAAATTAAATTTTTAATTACAGTTTAAGTACGCTTTAATTACAAGTGCTACTAAATTTATTAATAGCCGGTTATTCCATAGTTAAGTATATAGTGCTTTTATACTGTTACTTTCATTAATTTTGATTTTTATAGAGTTACTTTATTAATAAGTAACTCTATAAAAATCAAAATTAATAAACGTTTTGTACAAAAATACTAAAAATATATCCAAACTGTTTTAGTTGCTTAAATTGCGCTTATAACCCCCTCCCTAGAAGAGGGTTAACAACTAACCTTTTTGCCCCCCGAGGTTGAGGTTGATTCCCACCCCCTATGGGGGTGGGAATCTAAAGAAGCGTCCCTCTCGCTGCGCAGAAGAAGCGCCCCCCGAGGTTGAGGTTGATTCCCACCCCCTATGGGGGTGGGAATCTAAAGAAGCGTCCCTCTCGCTGCGCAGAAGAAGCGCCCCCCGAGGTTACTTGTTATCTTCGATAACAAGTTAAAGGGGGGCAAAGAGGGACTAATTACTTGTTATCTTCGAGGTTACTTGGTCTCTATGAGACCAAGTTAATAACAAGTTAAAGGGGGGCAAAGAGGGACTAATTACTTGTTATTAACTTGGTCTCATAGAGACCAAGTAACCTCGAAGATAACAAGTTAAAGGGGGGCTAATGCGCAGCGAGAGGTTAATTGTTAACCCCTCTGGGGTTAACAATTTAAACAACTTAGATCAGCTATGCCGCTATTCATAAAAGTTTAACCATAATTAAAAATGTAGTCCCGAGATTATTTTTAGATTTAAAACTCCCTACGAAGGTTAAATTAACTCCCCTCTAGAAGTACATAGAGCAAGTTATGACGAAGTTAGATAATTAAAAGAACTAGGCCGTAAACAAATCCCTCTATAAAACCTATAGAGATACTTTGTTAAATAGATATTTGTTAGATTGACAAAAGAGAGCTTTATGGTGAGCTTAGATTGTGCTTTATATACTGAAATTAATACTTTAATTTTGATTCTATTTAAAGTTAATTGATTAAAATTAAAGTATTAATTAGGTAGATTAGCTAAAATTAAAACAATTATATTCATTAAAAGAAATCAACTTTATAAATAAAGTTGTAGTACCTCCTTTAATTTTTTAAACTAAAATAACTCCTTCGTCGTTTAAGTTGCCCTTTATAAATTTATTGCTTTGCAATAAATTAATTAGTCTCTCTTTGCCCCCCCTTTAACTTGTTATCGAAGATAACAAGTAACCTCGGGGGGCGCTTCTTCTGCGCAGCGAGAGAGACGCTTCTTCAACCTCCTGGGGCTGGCAACTAACCTTTAAAATAACGACTAATTACTTACCCTATGGGGTTTAAGTAGCTCTTTTCCCCTTGAGGTTCCCCTAATGCGCAGCGAGGGGTCGGGGGCTATAACAAGTTAGACAAGTTAATAAAAGGTTAATAACAAGTTAGACAAGTTAAAAGGTAAATCAAGTTAAAAGGTTGAAAACGACGCTTCTTCTTAGTCTTTTTTTAGAATTACTTAGGGGCTATCTTTTTAAAATAGTTATTTGTCCTAATTTAAAACAAATAAAATTTATCAATCTATTATCAATATAAAATAATTTATTGAAGGAAATTTATGGCACATTTAGAAATGGTATTTGCAAAACTTCCTGAAGCATACGCACCATTCTCACCAATTGTTGACGTTTTACCTGTAATCCCTCTTTTATTCATTCTTTTAGCTTTTGTTTGGCAAGCTTCTGTTAGTTTTAGATAATAATTTTAATTTTTGTTTAGTCAACTTTTTCTAATGTTAAATAATTTTGCTAAATAAATATTGCTGAACATTTAAATAAAAAATAAATCGCTATTACTCTAAAAGAGTAATAGTGATAAGTGTTCATAAAAAGAACATTAAATGATATTTGTTACTATGAAAAATTAACTAAAATCTATTTCTTTAAGTGTTTTTGCATAAAAAACACTTAAAGAAATAGATTTATATCTCTTTAATGGAAACTGTACTTTGAGTAGATAATTAAGAAAGATAATTAATAAATGAATCAATTGTAAATTTAAATTAGACCCCATTTTTAACAAATTTTAAATCTATTGACATTTTTTATAATTATTGTTAATATAAACTTAATTTTTAGAATAAAAATATTGCAAAGATTTAATTAATTTTTTATTTATTTTATTAGATCATACATAATTTTTAAAAAAAATTAACCTATAACCCCCATAGATATTAGAGGGTTTAGATTTTTTGAATTTAAATTTTCTTTAGAAAGGTTGAATTTCGAGATAGATTTATATATATATAATCTAAAAAGTTCAGTTTTTTTTTGAAAAACTAAAATAAGTATTGGTTACTAACTTAATTTTTTTTCTATAAAGAGTTAAGTAATAAAAAAACGTCCTTAGTTCAGTCGGTAGAACGCTGGTTTCCAAAACCAGATGTCGTGGGTTCAATTCCTACAGGGCGTGTATTATTAGCGAGGTTGAAGCAGAAGCGCGTCCCTCTTTGCCCCCCTACGGGGGGCAAATGCGCAGCGAGAAAGACTAATTACTTGTTAGCGAGGTTGAAGCAGAAGCGCGTCCCTCTCGCTGCGCAGAGGTTGATTTACCTACGGTAAATCTAAAGAATTAGTTGCTCTTTGCCTTTGGCTATGAGGTTAATTGTTAACCCCTCTGGG